>Ga0222715_10000111_pt1 | contig 82724 bp, 74 predicted proteins | sample C33_9DmetaG_FD_165056 | JGI IMG/M metagenome (GOLD analysis project Ga0222715, IMG submission 165056) | Estuarine water microbial communities from San Francisco Bay, California, United States - C33_9D | ecosystem: Environmental > Aquatic > Marine > Unclassified | place: USA: California...
TATATTTAGTAGCCCGTAGGGGAATCGAACCCCTCTTACCAGGATGAAAACCTGGCGTCCTAGCCGATAGACGAACGGGCCAAAATTTTAACGATTGCAAATGTAATTGAAAGGTTACAAACTTGCAACTTAATTTTTTTGTTTTATTAAAAGATTAATTAATAGGCCTTAGCAAATAAAACCCTTTGAAATGATGGTTTATTTGAAACTATACAAAAACCTTCTTCTTTTTTTGAATCAATTGGAATACATCGAATTGTAGCTTTAGTTTCTTTTTTAATTTTCTCTTCAGTTTCAGAAGATCCATCCCAATGGGCAGAAACAAAGCCACCCTTGTTTTTTATGATAGACTTAAATTCATCATAGGTATTAGCTTTTCTAATGTTTTCCTGAGTAAATTTTTGTGCACTATTAAAAATATTTGATTGAATATCTTCTAATAGAAAATCGATTTTTTCAAAAACATTTTCCAAATCGATAATTTCTTTTTTCATATTATCTCTTCGAAATATTTCTAAAGTTGAATTTTCCAAGTCTTTTGGACCAATTACTATTCTAATTGGCACCCCCTTAATTTCGTGCTCATTAAATTTAAAACCTGGCTTGTGAGTATCTCTTTTATCATAAAGTACAGAAATATTTTTTGATTTTAATTTATCAATAATAGGATCAATTTTTTTTGATATCTGATTTAGTTGATCTTCTGATTTATAGATTGGAATTATAACTACTTGAATTGGCGCTAGTTTTGGAGGAAGAACTAATCCATTGTCATCTGAGTGAGTCATAATTAAAGCCCCCATTAATCTTGTCGACACTCCCCAAGATGTAGCCCAAACATAGTCTAGTTTACCATCTTTATTTGCAAACTTTACGTCAAATGCTTTTGCAAAATTTTGACCCAAAAAGTGAGAAGTTCCAGCTTGTAATGCTTTTCCATCCTGCATCAAGGCTTCAATACAAAAAGTATCCTCTGCACCAGCAAATCTCTCACTTTCAGATTTTAAACCTTTTATTACAGGAATACCCATAAAGTTTTGGGCAAAATCAGCATAAATGTTATTCATGAGTTCTGCCTCCTTCATTGCTTCATCCTTTGTTGAATGAGCAGTATGTCCTTCCTGCCATAAAAACTCTGCAGTTCTAAGGAATAATCTAGTTCTCATTTCCCACCTAACTACGTTGGCCCATTGATTAATCAATATTGGTAAATCTCTATAAGATTGAATCCAATTTTTATATGTATTCCAAATTATTGCCTCACTTGTTGGCCTCACAATTAATTCTTCTTCAAGTTTAGCTTTTTCGTCAACTACTAATTTACCTGGATTATTTTCATCGTTTTTCAATCTGTAATGAGTTACAACAGCACATTCTTTGGCAAAACCTTCGGCATTTTTTTCTTCAGCCTCAAATAAACTCTTTGGAACAAATAATGGAAAATAAGCATTTTGATGTCCAGTTTCTTTAAACATTTTATCCAACTGAGCCTGCATTTTTTCCCATATTGCATATCCATAAGGTTTTATTACCATACAGCCTCTTACAGATGAATTTTCAGCTAAATCAGCTTTAACTACAAGCTCATTGTACCACTTGGAGTAATCAACTTCTCTTTTAGTTAACTTTTTGGACATATATTGTTGTTGGCATAATTATTGTTTAATTTTATGTAATGCTAAATTAATTAATATAATTTACAAATGAGATATACTTTCATATTACTAATCACATTTATTTTCCTAGGATGCGGACCTTTTAACACAATCGATTCATTTGAAAGTGATGGTATTTATGATAACAATAACATGAAGATTAGTCAAAACAACAATGGTACCTATTATAAAAATTATTTTGACCAAAAGTACCAAGAATATGGTTTTGATAATCAAATTAATGATAGTGTATTAACAGATATTTCAAATTATTCTTCAAACACTAACCTAACTTATAATAATAGCAACGGTTCCTGGGGAGATAATCCAACTTCCGTAAATTTCATTTTTAGAGACAGGTATATTTACAGTCCATATTCTAATTATTATCCTTACGGTTACTACGATTATTACAACTCGTGGTATAGTCCATACTATAATAGAAGCTGGTTTGGTTGGGGATATGGATACAATCCATGGAGATTCAGACATTGGGGATTCTACAATGATTTTTATGGATATAATTACAGAAATTGGAATTATCCTTATTATAATTATCCTCTCTATGGTGATCCTTATTATCAAAGAAATAATAATTCCAACATAGCGTATATGAACGGTAGGAGAAATTCTAACAATACCTCTAAATCAGGATATATTGAAAAATCATCTAATGGAAGGTCTATCGCTTCATACAATGTTGGTAGAAATGAAACAAAAATAGATAATTCAAAGGCTAGCGACAGATCAGAACAACGTTCAGATTTATTAAAAAGTAGAAAACTGAATAGAATATATTACAATCTGAAAAATGGAGATAGGTTTAACGGACAAACCTTAAATAATGGTAAGCCAAGAGATTATTTAAATAAAGGTGAACTTAGTGGGAGAGGTAACAATAGTTCTAGAAGCTCTAATACAAACCGAACTAGATCCAATTTTCAACCAGTTAAATATGGAAATAATACCAGGTCTTATAATAAATCAAGAGTAGACTCTAACAATAGAAGTTCTCGTGGTTATCCAAGACCTGAAATTAGTGGTAATAATGCATCCAGTAGAAGTTATAATATATCTAGAACTTCATCAAATTCCTCAGGATCTTCTACAATCTCTAGATCCAGTTCTAGCTCAAGACCATCGTCTAGTGTGAGTAGAGGAACATCTTCAAGTTCATCATCTAGTGCTTCTATTTCAAGAGGAAAAAGATAAATGATACAATGTGATTAAAAAAATAATACTTTTTTTACTTTTATTTCCATCAATTATTAATTCCCAAAGTTTAAATGACTTCATCAGAATTTCAATGGATAACACAGTTGGTTCAGCCAGATTTCAATCTATGGGAGGAGCCTTTGGCGCATTAGGCGGGGATTTATCAGCCATCAATATAAATCCTGCTGGAAGTGCTGTTTTCATAGATAATCAATATGAACTTAGCTTTTCAAATAATAAAAAATCAGTTAAATCCTTTTATTTTGAAAGCTCAGCAAGCAAAAACAAAAGCAAATTTAGTGTGAATCAAGGAGGTGGTGTTTGGGTTTTTGAAAATTTTGGAGGTGGTGATGTTAATAAAATCACTTTTAGCGTAAATGCTCAAACCAATAATTCATTTTATGAGAACTTTGAAATTAAAGGAATAAACAAATCAAATTCGATAGATAAATTTTTTATAAACAACTCCTCTGGTCTGACTTCTGCCGATTTAAGTGTTGGTTCAAATGAAAGTGTAGCAGAAGTATATAGGTATTTAGGCGAGTATTATGGCTTTTCAGCACAACAATCATTTATGGCCTACCAAAGTTATTTGATAAATTATGATGAATCCAACAATAATTTTTATTCCCTTGCGCTTTACAATAATGGTGTGAGCCAGAAATACACAAGTGACACAAAAGGTTACAACAATAAATACAATCTAAATGTAGCAATACAATTTAAAGAAGATTTTTATTTTGGAATTAACATCAATACTCATGAGATATTTTTAGAGAATTTTCTAAGTCACTACGAATCAAATTTTGATGAAATTTCTGCAATAAAATCAATTTTACTTGAAAATAGACTAACAACCTATGGAGAAGGGTTTTCATTTCAATTAGGTGCAATAAGAAAGTTTAATAATTTTAGGATTGGTTTTTCTTATCAATCCCCAACCTGGTATACACTTTGGGACGAAACAACCCAATATTTAGAAACTGAATCTGTTGATGTAAATGGGGTAAGTTACAGAGATATTGTTGATCCACGAGTTATTAATATGTATCCAAAATATAAAGTTAACTCTCCATCATCACTAACTTTAAGCTCTGCTCTAGTCATTGGAAAAATAGGACTAATTAGTATAGACTTAATGTCTATTGATTATTCAAAAATGAAAATTAAACCTAGTGACGAGTTTACTGGTTCAAATAATCAAATAAAATCTAAATTACAGAACACATTTAACTTTAGACTAGGTTCTGAACTTAGATTAAACAAATTTAGTATTAGAGGAGGTTACAACAAAACTGAAAGTCCATACAAAGAATTAATCCAAGATAGTAGTTCATTGTCATACGGAATTGGTTATGATTTTGGTTCTACAATAATTAATTTGTCTCATAAATCAATTGATCAAAATAGAAACCATCAACTGTTTGATAGTGGATTGACGGACAAAGCTTTTTTAGAATCAAGTAATTTAATTACATCACTTTCTATTATTTTTAAATTTTAGAACTATTTAATCAATCTTTAATTAACTTTGCAAATAGATTACAACGAATATGAAATACGATAAATTTTTAGAAGAAGAGTTTGATTTAATTGGTGACGACCATTTTGCTTCTTCACCCGAAACACCAATCAGAGATGATGCATTTGAAATTTCTGATGAAGAAAAAATTTCTATTATTGAAAAAAATGTTTATAATATTTTAGAAACTCTTGGGATGGATTTAACTGATGATAGTTTAAAGGGTACACCTAAAAGAGTTGCCAAAGCTTGGGTTAATGAACTTTTTGGTGGGTTGAAGCCAGAAAAGATGCCAAAAACATCAACATTTGATAATAAATATTCTTACACTGAAATGTTGGTTGAAAAAAATATTACAGTTTATTCTACCTGTGAACATCATTTATTACCTATTATCGGAAAAGCTCATGTAGCTTATTTTTCCAAAGGAACTGTAATAGGTTTATCAAAAATGAACCGAATAGTAGATTATTTTGCTAAAAGACCACAAGTTCAAGAAAGACTTACTATGCAAGTTGTTAAAGCCCTTCAAAAGGCTCTTGGAACAGAGGACGTAGCATGTGTTATTGATGCTAAACATTTATGTGTAAATTCAAGAGGAATTAGAGACGTTGATTGCAGTACAGTGACCGCAGAATTTGGAGGCAAATTCAAAGATAAAAACGTAAAAAGAGAATTTTTAGATTATATTCGTACCGAAAGCTGAAACAAATTGTAATGATTTCCAACTTCGCCAAAGATCTAAAAATTCATAATTCCTTAACTGGCCAAAAAGAAAATTTCACACCTATTGAAAAAAATAATGTTGGAATGTATGTTTGTGGTCCTACTGTGTATAGCAATGCACACTTAGGAAATTGCAGGACGTTTATATCTTTTGATTTAATTTACAGATATCTTAAACATCTAGGCTATAAAGTCAGGTATGTTAGAAACTTAACTGATGTTGGTCATTTAGAAAACGAAGACGACTCAGCAGAGGACAAAGTATCCAAAAAAGCTAGATTAGAAAAGCTTGAACCAATGGAAGTAGTTCAAAAATACACTTTAGACTTTCATGATATATTAAAAAAATTTAATACTATTCCACCAAGTATAGAACCTAATGCATCAGGACATATTATTGAACAAATAGAAAGTATTAAACAAATCTTAAGTTCTGGTTTTGCGTATGAAAAAAATGGCTCTGTATATTTTGATATTGCCAAGTTTAACAAATCAAATTCATATGGAAAATTAAGTGGAAGGAAACTTGAGGAAATGATGAATAATTCAAGATCACTTGATGGATCTTCTGACAAAAAAAGTCCACAAGATTTTGCACTATGGAAAAAAGCCGACAAAAATCATATCATGAATTGGGAATCACCCTGGGGCAAAGGTTTTCCGGGATGGCATTTAGAATGTACATCAATGAGTAAGAAGTATCTAGGTGACTTTTTTGATATTCATGGAGGTGGAATTGATTTGAAATTTCCACATCACGATTGTGAAATAGCTCAGTCTGAGGTAATAAACGGATGTAACCCAGCAAGATTTTGGATGCATACTAACATGCTTACATTAAATGGAAAGAAAATGTCTAAATCACTAGACAATCACGTTTTACCAGCTCAAATTTTTAATGGGCAAAATAAAATATTTGATAAAAGTTTCAATCCAAATGTTGTTAAGTTCTTCATTTATCAAGCTCATTATAGAAGTGTTTTAGATTTAAGTAATGAAGCATTATTGGCTTCTGAAAAAGGTTATAAAAAACTAATTTCAGGATACAACTTGATATCTGAATTAAAATCTTCAAATGAAAATTCTGATTTTGATGTAGATGAATGGATATCAAATTGTTACTCAAAATTAAATGATGATTTCAATACACCAATGCTTATAGCCCATTTATTTGATTGTGTAAAGTATATTAATAACGTTAATATCAATTCGAAAAAATTAAATACAACTGATAAAGTAAAAATCACAAAAACTTTTGATGATATTTTATTTGATATTTTAGGTTTTAATAAGGAAAATGAAAAGGTTGAAAAATCAGATTCTCAAAAAGAACTAATAGAATTATTAATAAAAATAAGATCTCAAGCCAGAAGTGATAAAAACTTTGAATTATCTGATCAAATAAGAGATGAATTATTAGAACTTGGAATACAATTAAATGATGATAAAAACAGTTCTTCTTATGAACTTATCTGATGAAAAATATTTTTATATATCCTTTCTTAATTCTTATTAGAATATATCAAACCTTAATTTCTCCATTATTACCTTCAACTTGTAGGTTTTCTCCTACATGTTCTGAATACTCCAAACAATCTTTAATAAAACATGGTCTGATAAAAGGAAGTATATTGAGCGTTAAAAGAATATTAAAATGTAATCCATGGGGTGGAAATGGATACGATCCTGTACCTTAGTATTAATAAATAAATTTTTAAAATGATATTATTTAAAATCGACTGGGCACCAAATGAAGTTTTTTTAAACCTTGGTCCGCTTACCATATATTGGTATAGCGTAATGTTTATTATTGCTTTTTCTTTAGGATATTACATTGTTCAAAAAATATATATTAATGATAATAAACCTGTTGCATTAGTTGAACCATTATTTATTTATGTGGTTTTTGGCACTTTACTTGGAGCAAGACTTGGTGATGTGTTTTTTTATAACTGGGATTATTTTCAAAATAATTTAGTTGAAATATTATTACCAATAAAAAATGATTCAAATAGCTCTATGTTATTTGGATTAATTGATGGGTATAAATTTGTTGGGTATAGAGGATTAGCTAGTCATGGTGCTACTATTGGAATAATAACAGCAATGTTTATTTATAAATTTAAATTTAAATACGATTCGGTTTTATGGATTTTTGACAGAATTGTTATTCCAATCTCTATTGGTGGAATGTTTGTAAGAATAGGTAATTTCTTTAACTCTGAAATTGTTGGTAATTATACAAACTCCAATTTTGGAGTTGTTTTTAAAAACAGAGGAGAAATTTTTCCAAGACACCCTGCACAATTATATGAAGCTTTTGGTTATTTACTTTTATTTATTCTACTGTGGAAAATTTACTGGAAAACTGATTTAAAAAAATACAAAGGATTTATTTTTGGTCTATTTTTAACTTATTTATTTACTATTCGTGTACTGGTAGAATACGTAAAAGAAAGTCAAGGTGGCTTTGAAGAATCTTTAGGAATTCTATCTACTGGTCAGTGGCTAAGTATACCATTTATATTAATTGGTATTATCCTTATGATTTATTCTAGAAAAAATCAAATAAAATTATTTTTTTAAACTCTTTCTAAGGGTATCAAACATAACTGGAGTTGCTATAAATACTGAAGAGTATGTTCCAACTAGTACTCCAATAATTAAGGCAAACATAAACCCTCTAATTGATTCTCCGCCAAAAAGGAATATGGCTAATAACACTACTAAAGTAGTAAATGAAGTATTCAAAGTTCTACTTAATGTACTGTTTAATGCACCATTAACTGTCTTAGTAAACTCCCACGATTTATTTATTAATCTAAATTCTCTAATCCTATCAAATACAACCACAGTGTCATTTAAAGAATAACCAATCACAGTTAGTACTGCTGCAATAAATGCTTGGTTAATTTCCATATTAAAAGGCATAAATGAATATGTTAATGAGAAAATTCCTAGAACAACTAAAACATCATGAAATACAGCGGTAACTGCACCAAGTGAATATTGCCAATCTCTAAATCTAAATAAAATATATAAAAATACTACAGCTAAAGAACCAAATATTGCTAAAAATGAATTCTTTTTAATGTCGTCAGCTATCGTAGGTCCTACTTTAGAAGATCCCATTATTCCTACAGACTTATCATCAGCTCCATTAACAAAATCATCATAGGTCAAGTTAGATGGAAGAACACTTTTAAGAGCATCAAACATCTTTAATTGAATTTCATCATCAACTTGAGTTCCCTCAATATCTACTTTATAATTTGTTGTAATTTTTAATTGATTATCAGATCCAAAAGTTTTAGCCTCAGCATTACCTAAAACATCAATTAATGAGGCTTGTATTTCACTTTGATTTACATCATTGTCAAATCTCACAGTATAAGTTCTTCCTCCAACAAAATCAACTCCTTGATTTAAACCGTTAGTAGAAAGTGAAAAAATACTTATTAAAAGTACAGTACTCGAGATAAAATAAGCTACTTTTCTTTTTACTAAGAAAGTTATAGACATATTTCTGAATAAAGACTTTGTAATTGGGGTTGAAAAATTTAAAATTTTGGATTTTGAAAGTCTTGAATCAACCAACATTCTTGTAATGAAAATCGCAGTAAATAAGGAAGTAGCAATACCAATAAGTAATGTTGTTGCAAATCCTTTAATTGGGCCCGAACCAAAAACAAAAAGAATCAATGCTGTTAAACCAGTAGTAATATTGGCATCTAGAATTGAAGATAATGCATTACTAAATCCGTCTCCAACAGATTGTTTCAATCCTTTGCCTTTATTTAATTCTTCACGAATTCTTTCAAAAATAAGAACGTTAGCATCAACAGACATACCGATAGTTAAAACAATACCAGCGATACCTGGAAGCGTCAATACAGCTCCTAATCCTGCTAAAATTCCAAATATTAAAACTAAGTTCAATACCAACGCAACATCAGCATATATCCCCGCTCTTCCATAATAAAATATCATCCAAATTAATACCAATATCAAAGCAATTATAAATGAATTAATCCCTTTTTCAATATTCTCTTTACCAAGTGAAGGACCAACAACTTCTGATTCTATTATTTCAGCAGAAGCTGGTAATTTACCTGCTCTAAGTACGTTTGCTAAATCGATGGCCTCGTTTAACGTAAATTGTCCTGAAATTTCAGATCTTCCTCCTGAAATTGCACCCCTAGAAACACCAGGTGCAGAATAAACAATATCATCCAGAACAATGGCAATATTGCTTTTATCCTTATAAGCTTTACCCGTCATTTCTTCCCACTTTCTAGCACCCTTTCCATTCATTTGCATGGATACTGCAGGGGCACCAACTTGGTCATAGGACTGACTAGCATCAACAACAACACTTCCACCAAGAGGTGGTTTATTATCTCTATTAGATTGGATAGCATATAAATCAACTACATTATTAGTAACATCAGGTTTACCAAATAAAAATCTAGTATATCTTTTTTCTGATGGTAGTAGTTGTCTAATTTCTGGCATGGACAAAAACTCTTCAATTTTGTTTTGGTCTTTTGCTAAAAATTGTGCTATGACAGGTCCACCTTGATAACCTGTTCCAACTAAATAATCAAAAAGAGGGTTTTTCTGATTTGAAATTGAATCATTAGCCTCAACATCTGCTAGTAAATCATCTATTTCTGAACTTTCATCATTTTCAGTTTTGATCTCTTCATCATCTAATAGATTTTTTAAAGTTTCATTAGCTTGAGATAAAAAAGGTAAAAACTGATCATTAGTTTCAGTATACCAAAACTCTAACTGTGCTGTACTTTGCAAAAGGTTTTTTACTCTTGCAACATCCTTAGCTCCAGGAAGTTCAACTCTAATTCTTCCAGAATTACCTAATCTTTGAATATTTGGCTGAGTTACTCCAAACTTGTCAATTCTTTTTCTTAAAACTTCAAAAGCAGAAACTATTGATTCATCAATTTTTCTTCTAATAATAGGTTTAACTTCAGAATCCGACATTTCAAAATTAATTTCATCACTTAAAGATCTGTTTGCAAAAATGTCTGGTGAAGCTAAAGTTGTTTCACCTTGTATTTTTTCAAATGCTTCAAAAAAGGATTCTACGTATGTATCATCAGATTCTTTTTGTAATGCATCTGCATCATTTAATGCTTTATTAAAAACAGGATCTTTTGAATATTCTGCAAGACCTTTTAAAATGTCTTTAACAGAAACTTGAAGAGTTACATCAATACCTCCCTTTAAATCAAGTCCTTTGTTTAATTCCTTGTCTTTTGCACCTTTATAAGATGTAAAACCAAGAATACTTTCATTTGATATAGAATCTAAATAATTATTATACTTCTCTTCTCTTAAATCAGCATAATTTTCATTCGAATCAGAAATTGCATTGATAGAATACTGAGATGCTTTATCTTCAACGTTAGACGTTATAAAAGTAAATGATATTTGGTATACACTTACTAAAGTGAAACAAAAAGCAAAAAACTTAATTAGACCATTATTATGCATAATATTTATTTTTATTCTTATTAAAAAACGAGCAAATATAGGATTTACTTGATGATAAAACAATTCTATAATTAAACATCAAGCCTTTTAAATGTCAAATAAGTATTTATAGAGCTAAGTTCATTTTTCGTACTGCCGAAGCACTATCAGCAAATTTTACCATTTCTTGATCGTTTAAATTAAGGTTTATAATTTTTTCACAACCATTTTTACCTATAATACAAGGGACTCCAATACATATATCATCCTGATTATATTCACCGTCTAAAAAAACTGAACAAGGAATTATTCTTTTTTCGTCGTTTAAAATTGATTTTACTAAGAACGCTACTGAAGCACCAGGTGCGTACCAAGCTGAAGTACCTAATAATTTTGTCAATGTTGCACCTCCAACCATTGTTTTACTTGCTACATCCTCTAATTCATTTTTTGATATTAGTTCAGAAACAGGTAATCCATTGTATGAAGCCAATCTTGTTAAAGGAATCATAGTTGTATCTCCATGACCACCGATCACCATTCCATGAATATCATTAGCAGGTCTATCTAAAGCTAGAGATAGATAAGTTTTAAATCTTGAGCTATCCAAAGCACCCCCCATACCAATGACTCTATTTTTAGGTAAACCAGTAGATTTTAATGTCAGGTATGTCATAGTATCCATAGGATTTGAAACAACTACAATTATGGTATCTGGTGAATGTTTTAAAACATTTTCAGAAACAGTTTTCACTATTCCTGCATTTATTCCAATTAGCTCTTCTCTAGTCATACCAGGTTTTCTTGGAATTCCAGAAGTAATTACAACTACATCACTATTTGCTGTTTTTGAATAGTCGTTTGTTGTACCAACAACTTTAGTTCCAAATCCAATAGTTGTAGCGGTTTGCATCATATCTAAAGCTTTACCTTCTGCAAAACCATCTTTAATATCTAATAAAACTACTTCACTAGCAATAGATTGTGAGGCAATTACATCAGCACAAGTTGATCCTACATTTCCAGCACCTACAATTGTTACTTTCATTTATTATCAATTTTTAATTAAACATCAATATTAGCATACGTTGCATTTTTTTCAATAAATTCTCGTCTTGGAGGAACCTCATCACCCATCAACATAGAAAAAACCCTATCTGCTTCAACAGCATTATCAATAGTAACCTTTCTAAAGGTTCTGAATTCAGGATTCATAGTTGTATCCCACAATTGGATGGCATTCATTTCACCTAACCCTTTGTATCGTTGGATTGATGCTCCCTGACCAAATTCTTCTAAGAGTTTGTCTCTTTCTTGATCGTCCCAAGCATATTCTTTTTTTGCACCCTTTTTAACCAAATATAATGGAGGAGTTGCAATGTAAATATTACCATTTTCAATTAGTTCTTTCATATACCTAAAAAAGAACGTTAATATTAAAGTTGCAATATGACTTCCATCAACATCAGCATCACACATAATCACAATTTTATGATATCTTAATTTTTCCAAGTTTAAAGCCTTACTATCTTCCTCTGTTCCAATTGTGACTCCTAACGCAGTGTAAATATTAATAATTTCTTGGTTTTCAAAAACTTTATGCTGCATAGCTTTTTCAACATTAAGTATTTTACCTCTTAATGGTAAAATAGCTTGAAAATTTCTATCTCTACCCTGTTTTGCAGTACCTCCTGCAGAATCACCCTCAACTAAAAAAACTTCACATAGTTCTGGATTTTGTTCTGAACAATCAGATAATTTTCCTGGAAGACCTCCTCCACTCATTACAGTTTTTCTTTGTACCATTTCTCTAGCTTTTCTAGCAGCATGTCTAGCTTGAGCTGCAAGAATCACTTTTTCAACAATAGTCTTGGCATCAACAGGGTTTTCTTCAAGATAATTTTCTAACATTTCAGAAACAGCTTGAGATACAGCAGAGTTTACCTCCCTATTACCTAGCTTAGTTTTTGTCTGCCCCTCAAATTGAGGCTCAGCCACTTTTACAGAAATAATAGCTGTTAGGCCTTCTCTAAAATCATCTCCAGCTATATCAAACTTTAATTTATCAAGCATTCCAGAAGAATCAGCATATTTTTTTAAGGTTGATGTTAAACCTCTTCTAAAACCAGCCAAATGAGTTCCACCTTCATGTGTATTAATATTATTTACATAAGAATGAAGGTTTTCAGAAAAAGAAGTATTGTAAATCATTGCAACTTCAACTGGAATTCCATTTTTTTCTCCCTCCATAGAAATCACTTCAGAAGTTAATGGTTCTCTATTCTCGTCTAAAAATCTAATAAATTCTTTTAAACCTTCCTCAGATTTAAAAACTTCTTTAACAAACTCACCATCCACCATTGATCTTTTATCAGTGATTGAAAGTGTTATTCCTTTATTTAGAAAAGACAATTCTCTTAATCTATTTGATAAAGTTTCGTAGTTATATTCTTGGGCTTCTTTAAAAATAGATTTGTCAGGTTTAAAGGTAACTTCAGTCCCGGTTTTTTCAGATTTTCCATCAGATTTTACAGGATAAAGTGACTTTCCTTTTTCATACTCTTGAATCCATATTTTACCTTCTCTATAAACCTTAGCTATCAAATGATCAGACAATGCATTTACCACAGAAACACCCACCCCATGTAAACCACCTGATACTTTATAGGAATCTTTGTCAAATTTACCTCCAGCTCCAATCTTAGTCATAACAACTTCTAGGGCTGAAACCCCTTCCTTTTTGTGAATTCCAACAGGGATACCTCTTCCATTATCATCTACTGAAATTGAATTATCTTCATTGATAGTTACATTGATTTCATCGCAATGACCAGCCATTGCTTCATCAATTGAATTATCTACAACTTCGTAAACTAAGTGATGTAAACCTCGGACACCAACGTCCCCAATATACATTGAAGGTCTCATTCTAACATGCTCCATTCCTTCAAGAGCCTGTATACTGTCAGCAGAATACTGATTCTTCTTAATTTCTTCGCTCATTTTTAATTGAATTTTATAAATTTTTGGTTAAAACAAATATAACTAATTAGGAGTGTAAATTGTTAAATTATCAGAGAAGAATGAGTATAAGTTATCAACAATTTTATTATAAAAAAACTAGACTTTAATAGCCATCATTATGGACGTTAGAAACAGAACGTCCCGACGGATCATTTAAATTCTTAAAAGCCTTATCCCATTCAAGAGCAATTGGAGTACTGCATGCAACAGATGGGACGGATGGAACAGTTTTAGCAGAAGTTTCTGATGGAAAATGTTGCTCAAAAATTGTTCTATAAAAATACTCTTCTTTAGACATTGGAGTTTGAAATGGAAAAGTAAATTTTGCATTATTAAACATGTCATCATCAATTTTTTCTTCTACTAATTCTTTTAAACTATCAATCCAATTATAGCCTACACCATCACTAAATTGTTCTTTCTGTCTCCATGCCACAGATTCAGGTAAATACTTTTCAAAACTTTTCCTAAGTACCCATTTTTCCATTTTTTCAGATGTTATCATTTTATCCTTAGGATTTAAGCGCATTGCAACATCTATAAACTCTTTATCAAGAAAAGGTACTCTTCCTTCAATACCCCACGCCGCAAGCGACTTGTTAGCTCTTAAACAATCGTATTGGTATAATTTTTCAAGCTTTCTCACAGTTTCTTTATGAAATTCTTCAGCACTTGGAGCTTTATGAAAATATAGGTATCCTCCAAAAATTTCATCAGCACCTTCACCTGAGAGAACCATTTTTATTCCCATGGATTTAATTACTCTAGCCATTAAATACATTGGAGTTGATGCTCTTATGGTTGTAACATCATAAGTTTCAAGGTGATATATTACATCTCTTATAGCATCCAGACCTTCTTGAACTGTAAAAGTAATTTCGTGGTGAATTGAATCGATATGATCTGCTACTTTTTTAGCAGCTTTTAAATCAGGTGAACCCTCTAAACCTACTGCGAAAGAATGTAGCTGAGGATACCAAGCTGCTTTTTTATCGTTCGATTCTACTCTATTTTTTGAATATTTTTTTGCAAGAGCAGAAGTTATTGAAGAATCTAATCCTCCCGACAATAAAACTCCGTATGGAACATCACTCATTAACTGCCTATGAACTGCTTTTTCCAATGCAGATTGAAGGTCATCTAAATTTGTTTCATTATCTTTTACTTTATCATAACTCATCCAGTCCCTGCTGTACCATTGTTTTATCTTGCCTTCTGTGCTTGATAAATAATGTCCCGGTGGAAATATTTCAATTTTATTACATATTCCTTCTAATGCTTTTAATTCTGAGGACACATAAAATGTTCCTTTTTTATCCCAACCCATATAAAGCGGAATAATACCCATATGATCTCTTGCAACAAGGTAATGGTCTTTATTTTCGTCATAAAGCACAAATCCAAAAATCCCATTTAAATCATCGATGAAATCAACACCCTTTTCATTGTATAGGGCTAAAATAATCTCACAATCTGAATTAGTTTGAAATGAATACTCAGTACTTAATTTATTTCTAAGTTCTTGATGGTTATAAATTTCTCCGTTGGCAGCGAGAATTAAACTCTTATCTTGACTGTATATTGGTTGGTTTCCTGAAGCAGGGTCTACAATAGCTAATCTCTCATGAGCTAATAATACATTTTTTCCACAATGAATCCCGTTCCAATCAGGACCTCTATGTCTAACTTTTTTTGACATTTCTAAAACTTGAGACCTTAAAACATCAGAAGACTGTTTTAAATCTAAAGCACATACAATTCCACACATTTGATTATATTTTAAGCAAATATGTAAAATTTACTTTAATTTTTAACTAAATATTTTAAATTGATTATAAAATTTTAGTAATAATTGATTTTATATAAAAATATGAAATATTATTATAATATATTTTAAATTAACCTTAAAAATTGAAAGTTTTGTTAATTTGGTCAATAGAATTAATTTATTAATGAATCCTATTATTTATTTAAAAAATGTCACCATTACTCAAAGTGGAGTAAACATATTGTCTGAAATTAATCTTTCAATTAATAAAGGTGAATTTATTTATCTAATTGGAAAAACCGGTGTTGGAAAAAGCAGTTTACTAAAAATACTTTATGGGGATATTCCTGTTAAAACTGGAGAAGCTAATATTTTAGATATTAATCTTGTAAAATTAAATGAAAATAAAGTTCCTTTTCTAAGAAGAAAACTAGGTATTGTTTTTCAAGATTTCAAACTCTTACCCAACAAAACCATAAAACAGAATCTTGAATTTGTTCTTAAAGCAACCGAATGGAAAGATAGCTCAAAAATCAACAAAAGAATCTCAGAAGTTTTAAAAAAAGTAAAACTTGAGGATGTGATTAATAAATATCCTAACGAGCTTTCAGGTGGAGAACAACAAAGAATTGCCATTTCAAGAGCCTTATTAAATGAACCTGAAATCATAATTGCAGATGAACCTACTGGAAACTTAGATCCTGCTACGAGTTTGGAGATTATGAATCTAATCAAAGAAATTAACAATAATGGGACAACCATTTTGATTGCTACTCATGATTACGACATAATTTCTAAATTACCTGAAAAAACAATTAGAATTGAAAAAGATAGGTTTTACGAACTTTCAAAAAAAAATTAAAAAGAACTACTTCTTTTTCTTTCGTTTTCGCTTAATAATATTTTTCTTAATCTTATGGTCTCAGGTGTAACTTCAACATACTCATCTTTTTGAATATATTCAAGCGCCTCTTCCAGACCAAAAGTTATAGGAGGAGCTAACTTAACTTTGTCATCAGAGCCTGCTGCCCTAACATTAGAAAGTTTTTTGGTTTTAGTAACATTTACAACCATGTCATCAGACCTTGTGTTTTCTCCTATTACTTGTCCAGTATAAATTGAATCCCCAGGACTAATAAAAAATTTCCCTCTGTCTTGAAGTTTATCAAGAGAATATGGAATTGCTGTACCTTGTTCCATAGAAATTAAAGAACCCGTAATTCTTTTTGGCATTTCACCTTTAAAAGGTTGAAATTCAATAAACCTATGATTCATAATTGCCTCACCAGCTGAGGCAGTTATTAATATATTTCTAAGTCCAATTATTCCTCTTGAGGGAATAATAAACTTACATAACATTCTTGACCCTTTACTATCCATACTAACCATTTCTCCTTTTCTAATGGCTACCATTTCAATAGCTTTTCCTGAAACATGTTCTGGAATATCGATTATTAATTCTTCAACAGGCTCAGATTTTACACCATCAATTTCTTTAATAATAACTTGAGGTTGACCAATTTGTAATTCATAACCTTCTCTTCGCATAGTTTCAATCAAAACTGACAAATGCAAAACACCTCTTCCATAAACTAAAAACTTATCTGCAGAACCAGTCTCCTCAAGTCTCATTGCAAGATTTTTTTCTAATTCTTTTTCAAGTCTTTCTTTAATGTGTCTTGATGTCACATATTTACCTTCTTTGCCAAAAAACGGAGAATCATTAATTGTAAACAACATACTCATAGTAGGCTCATCAATACTAATAGTGGGTAAAGGATCTGGATTTTCAAAATCTGCAATAGTATCACCTATTTCAAAATTTTCTAACCCAACTACTGAACATATATCTCCAGGCTCAACAGAGTTCACTTTTAATTTACCTAGACCATCAAAAACGTTCAATTCTTTAATTCTAGATTTAAGTATAGATCCATCTCTTTTGACTAAACTTACATTTTGTCCCTGTTCTAATATACCCCTTTGTAATCTACCAATTGCCTCTCTCCCGGTAAAAGAAGAATAGTCCATAGATGTAATCAATAATTGTGTAGAACCCTCAAAAATTTTAGGACTGGGAATATATTCTATAACTGAGTCTAGTAAAGGTTCTATAGAATCCGTTTCATTTTTCCAATCCAGTGACATCCAATTATTTTTTGCTGAACCATAAATTACAGGAAAATCTAGCTGCCACTCTTCAGCATCAAGCTCAAACATCAAATCAAAAACTGATTCATAAACTTGATCAGGTGTACAATTTTCTTTATCAACTTTATTAACTACTACAAGAGGCTTTAGTTTTAATTCTAAAGCTTTTTGAAGAACAAATCTAGTTTGTGGCATAGGACCTTCAAATGCATCGACTAATAGTAAAACTCCGTCAGCCATGTTCAAAACCCTCTCTACTTCACCTCCAAAATCAGCGTGACCCGGAGTATCTATTATATTAATTTTAGTATCCTTATACTTTACCGAAACATTTTTCGAAACTATTGTAATTCCTCTTTCTTTTTCTAAATCGTTGTTATCTAATATAAGCTCCCCAACCTCTTTATTATCTCTAAATAATTTACAATGATGTAATATTTTATCAACCAAAGTTGTTTTTCCGTGATCAACGTGTGCTATAATTGCTATATTCTTAACAGAACTCATAAACCTTATAATTTCGCGCAAATGTAAGTTATTTATATCATAAACAGTTATTAATAATATGAACTTAATTTTATTGATTAATTTAGCATTAAATAAATCTGAAATGATAAATAATATACCTAAAATTAAAAATACTGGTTCGGGCAATTTTTTTGTAATGGCGGGACCTTGCGCTATTGAAGGTGAAGAAATGGCATTTAAAATTGCTGAAAAAATTTCAGACATTACTTCTAGATTAGAGATCCCTTTTATATTTAAAGGAAGTTTTAAAAAAGCAAACAGATCAAGAATAGATAGCTTTACAGGTATTGGAGATGAAAAGGCACTTTCAATTTTAAAGAAAATTGGAACAGAACTGAATATACCTACTATCACAGATATACATGAAAACAAAGATGCTGAATTAGCTGCTAATTTTGTAGATGTATTACAAATTCCAGCATTTTTAGTTAGACAAACTGATCTTCTTGTCGCTGCAGCAAAAACAGGCAAACACATTAATTTAAAAAAAGGTCAGTTTATGAGTCCTGAAAGTATGGCTCATGCGGTAAAGAAGGTTCAGGATTCTGGAAATAATAATATCTTTTTAACTGAAAGAGGAAGTATGTTTGGTTATCAAGACCTAGTTGTTGATTTTAGGGGTATACCTGAAATGAAACAATTTGCACCAGTGATACTAGATGTTACTCATTCTTTACAACAACCAAATCAAAGTTCAGGTGTTACAGGCGGAAGACCAAAAATGATTGAAACTATAGCAAAAGCTGGAGTTGCTTCTGGTGCAGATGGCATATTTATTGAAACTCATTTTGATCCAAAAAACGCAAAAAGCGATGGAGCTAATATGCTAGATATAAATAATTTAGAAGACATATTAATTAAACTTATTAAAATTAAAAAAGCCTTAATTTAAAGTCTTTTTACAACTATTCGAATTAATATATATTTGCATTTTGGAATTTTGTTCTTTGAAAAAATGGGGTCGACTGGTTTTGACAGCAGGTCCGATTGAATTGTAAGCAGATCGAGCGCTGGATTATCGCTCGTTAATATAATGATACCAAACCTTAAATGGCGAAAATAAATACGCTCTTGCAGCTTAATAACTGAATTATAGTAAGTTAAAGCCTTAGTCCCGCCAGGCGGGAAAGTGAGATGTCTCAGAATAGCCCTTGTTGACGGCGATTCATTATGAGACACCATTAAAGTCAACATAGAAATTCTAGTGCTTTGATGGAATTTCAAAACTAAAAAAGCTAAGTGGTATTTAGGCAGTTTTCAGTCAGAATATTATCGAAAATTAATTGAAAACTATATCTGTAGAAAGCTATTTTGTCTCTTGTTTGGACGAGGGTTCGATTCCCTCCGACTCCACAATAAAACCTCAACAAAATGTTGAGGTTTTTTATTTAAAAAAAAGCAAATAGTGGTTTTCTCTTGCTTTTTTCTTCATTCCTGCCGTCTCCTCTACAAACTTGTTTCTTTCATTTCTTGACTTAAAAACCCAAATACAAACTGTATCCTCACTATGGTATATAGCTTTTAATTCATCATCTATTTGACAAATTTCATCTGGAATTTCTGCTTTTATGCAAATCATAGTTTAATAATTACACTTATCACCACTTTCAAGATTTGTTGATTTCCATAAACGATTACCAGCTTTTTGAGCATAACACGAATTTGAATACACTAAATCATTGCAAGCACATACAGGCTCTACTATTTCAACACAAACAGCATCATAATCTGGTGCAACGGAGCATGCTCCCAAAATCTCTTCATTATCAACACATGAAATAAATAATAAAAAAATTATTATCAATTTATATTTCATAATACTATTTTTTTAGAAACAACTATTGCATCTGTATTTACAAAAGGCATTGGCATCATAAAGTCTTCTCTTGGATTGATATCAAAATTGTCATTTTCCAATAAATCAAATGAAGTTTCTATTAAATTAAAGTTTGGTGATAAGTCCTTAGAAAAATTTAAATCAATTATAAGTTGTTTATCTCCTAAAGCCATATAATAGCTCAAAAATCTACCAGATTCAACTTTTATTTCATTCTTATCACTTTCATATTCAACTCCCTGAACTGATATAGCATCAAAAACAAATGTGTCATCACTAGTTAATTCAATTTTATTGATATTTCTGGTTGGTTCAATCTTAAGTTTTACAATTCTTTTAGAATCAATTATTGTATCATTTAAAATTTGAACCTCTGCTGTAGGAATATCTACAAAATCAGCAAATGAACTTTGCTTAAATGGGGTACTGTACTTACTTGAAGAAGATAAATTTATACTATGATCAGAATTGAATTCATCAAAAAATTGATTTGTAAATGCATCAATATTATTATTATAGGAAAGCCAATGAGACTCTTTCATGTCAAAATCGGAATAATATAAAATACTATTAGGTTTTTTATTGTTGGAGTCATAATCGTTATTAATAAATGCAAGAACAAAAAATATTATGGATGTAAATAGCATAAGATTTTTTATATGTCTTTTAAAACTAAAATTTGAAAAAACAGGTAATAATAAAATAAAAATTAAAACAAGTAGAAACGAAGTTATAAAAAGGTTATCTAGACCTAATCCAACAGGGAACAATTTTAGTTGAGGGACAAAAATATAAATTAGTGGTAGACTAATAATAGTCCAAAGTAAAATTATAGTATTGGATTTAAAATTTAACTTATAAGTTAATATAATAGTGAATAAAGCAAAGTATACTGGAATTAGGAAAAATGCAGCACCTTTCAAATAAAAACTAATTAAAACATTTAAAATTACCCAAAAACCTATTGGAACAATAGATAAATCAATTGCAGAATTATTTTTAAAAAAAGGAGAATATATAGCTAAAAGGCTAAAAAAGTTAAAAAATATAAAGGCTGAAATATAATAATACCCGTTATAAGTAAATCCATGCAATATATCAGCATAATCAGGATTAAAATAAGAAATCGTTTTCCACAAAACAATCGTTAAAGAAAGGCATGTAAATAACGAAATAGTAAGCGCTAAAATTCCATTTAAAATTCCCTGAACAGACAATTTATTGATGGCTAAACCTAAATAAATAATGAACAGAAAAAAAATAATTGAAAAAATTAATAGCGGAAAAATCCATGAATTTGAAAAATAAATAAATTTTATGATTGGAAAATTTGAGTAAACATAATCCTTTTCACTATCTAATTCAGACAAGTCAATTTTTGAAAAATGATTGACCATAGACATAAAATAATCGGCTTGATGAATTAAAGTATTTCTGTCAAGTCTTTCAAAGGAATCTAAGGAACTATGATAGTCAAAATGATCTCCAATAAATGCAAAATTAAATCCATTTATATCAGCCTGCTCTCTAAAAACTGTTAAATCAGTATCGTTTGGTAACATTTTATAAACACTATACATAAGTGAGTTAGCTGCAGGAAAGCCTGGATTAGCATTTTTAAACTCAGAAATAAGATTTCCATTTTTACCATTTGTTTCAATCAGCATATAACTAGGACCTCCACTTCCTCGTGCTTCGAAATTTAATACTAGACCAATATCATCTACTAGTTTATGGTTTTTAACAAAGGCTTGGGCACCTAGTAAACCAATTTCTTCAGCATCAGTAAACACAACATGAATATCGTTTAAAGGTTTATTATTATTTGAAAGAAATGCTCTGAGACCCTCTAGAATAGTTGCAACACCTGACCCAGCATCACTTGCACCGTAAGAACTATGATGACGGGAATCATAATGTGTAAGCAAGACTAGAGATTTTCCGTTATTTGAACCTTCAATGGTTCCAATAATATTTGCAGCATTCGTTCCCACTCCCCAAGAGCTTAAAACAAACTGATTTTGAATTTCAGTTTTAAGTCCCAATAAATTTAATTCATCAACAAGATAATTTTTAACCTCTTCATGATACTGAGAACCTGTATAATGAGGTTTTTTTGAAATTACTTCCAAATGATTTAAAGCATTTTCTACTGAAAAGTCATGTTTATCTAAAGATTTTTCAGAACTAGGAATTAAATCATTAAAACTTATATAAACAGTTAATGAAATGATTAGAACGGATAAAAAAGTAAAAAAATTTTTCATAATCCCTTAAATAATCGTTTTAAAACTGCAGATAAAAAAATAAGTTTAGGAAAACTAAGCATAATCTTAAACTCTTCATAAATACTAGACTTATTATCCAAAAATCTGAAAATGGTTTTGGGATCATTTTTTTTGAACATACTAGTAAATAAAGTTTTTCCTAAGTGATTTTTATAAAACAAGACATCCAGGAAAATTAAATCATAAAACCAAAACCTATCTTTTTTTAAAAAGTCTTTAAAACTTCTATCTTCTTTTAAAAAATCTAAAATTCTACTTGTGTTTCTGTCAATATTTTTAAATGTGTATCCGGTGCTAGGCTTACTCCAACCACCTGCAGATCCAATATTTAAAATATTCTTTGTATTTAGTTCAAAAAAAGGATAGCAAGTCATAGGGATTTTTCCAGATTCTCTAGATTTTATTTGATAATTAAGAATTCCTAAGGAGCTTAAATAGTCTTTCAATGCAGATTTGTATTTATCCGTTTCTAGTAGTTGTTCTGAAAATAATGTGTACTCCACTAAGGCTTCAGTCTTAGAAAAGGGAAGAATGTACATAAATTGAGTAGATGAATTTTGATTAATAGAAAAATCCATAAAAGTTGCTTTCTTGGGATCAAAATTTTCTTTTTCTGTTTTAATAACCCAACCCTCAAAATGCTGTAATAGTAAAGGAAACTTTATATTATTTTTAGTGGAATCCCAATCCATAACACTATTAAAAACTTTTCTACACTTAAAACTGTCATCTTTGGTTTTAACTATGCAATATGATTTTAAATCATTATAATTTATAACTTTCGATTTTAAAATTTTAACGTTCTTGTTTTTATTAATAACTGAGTTTACATAATTATAAAAAGACTTGCTAGTTAACATTTTGTAATTTAAAGGATCAAGATCTAGCGTCTCAACGTGGGTGCCATTTTTAAAAATAACATTTTCCCATTTACAAGTCATTAAAGAATCCCAAACTGTATCACCTTTATCCCAAAAACATAGTGTTCTATCATTATCAAGTTTTGGGAAAACCGGATCGATTAGAAGTATAGATTTATTTATGTATAAAGGGTTTTGAGATAACTTTACTGTTAATAGCAGGCCTGAAATACCTCCACCACAAATTATAAAATCATGATCTAAATTCATCTTGTCTTTAAAGATAATTATAATTTAAAATGAATTGAATTAAAGTAAAAAAAAAAGCCGCTTAAAAAGCGGCTTTTTTATTAGTACAAAATAAGTTTCTTATTTTGAAACAGCTAGGTTATAAACCACAAGTCCAAAACCGATTTTGTTCACTGCATCACCAATGTTATAAACAACATTCATGTCAAGTGAAATTATATCGTTTAAGCCTGAGTACCATCCTTCGGTTCCAAGCATATATCCAAGTGGATATATTGCCCATCCAACAAGAACGAACCATGCTAAAGTGTTGTGAGCTTTTTCAACTGCTCCACCTGCTGATACAGCAAGTTTCTTAGCTTCTCCAAACCAAACCATGTAAGCAATATAAAAGTACGCAAGACCAGATAATAATCCCCATAAAGCAGGACCTAATCCTAATGCAGAACCATCATTGTACTCACCAAAGAAACCTGTAACTAACATTACAGTTGACCAGAAGATAAGTTTCCACATCATACTCTTTGTTGCTCCAGCAACTTTTAAAATTAGATAGAACTCAACACACATTAATGGTACTGTTAGAATCCAATCAACATATCTGAAAAAAGTAGTATCCGTTGGATCCACATCTCTCATGTAGTTGTAATGAACAGCAGCAATGAATGTAATAAGTCCTGAGACTAAGATTGAATTTCTCCATTTTGCATCAACTGCATTTAATGAAAGAAAAAAGAATACTGATGCAGCCATCATAGCCATAGTTCCGATAAAGAACGTAAAACCTACTAAGTCTGTTGGCACATCACTAAAAAAATAAAAAGTGTTTAAAAATAATTCCATAATTTATAATTTATTATTTTGTTTAAAATCAAATATATAAAAAAAGTTTTGACATTTACTAAATTTGTATCAACAATACACCAAAAAAACTGATGAATTCATACATTTTTCACAATTTTACCTCGAGGTTAATAATTTTTGGTACAATTTTTTGCATTATTCTATCCTTAATAATTTCTGATTTTTGGCTCAATATTTTGGCCTTTTCAGGTATTCTGACTTTTGGTATTATTCACGGCGCAAACGATTTACTTCTAATTGGTAAAGTTTCTAACAGTAATAATATAAAAACTCAATTTGTGTATTATGTAGTTATGGTTTTAGGATTTTTTTTGTTTTTCTATAAAATCCCAACAATAGCCCTGATAACTTTTATTTTGCTCAGCTCCTACCACTTTGGAGAACATCAATGGACTTTATTTGAAAAACCGTTAAATAAATTAATTAAAGTATTTTATTTCAGTTATGGTTTAACTATATTTTCTTTAATATTTTACTTTAATTTTTTAGAAGTCAATGAAATAATATTCGATATAACATCAATAAGACTCGAAAAAATATTTTATCAATATTTATTAATTGGATCATCTTCATTGACATTTTTATTATCAATTCTATTTTACAGACAAATACAAAATCAACTACTTATTCAATTGATTTTACTGACTCTATATTTTTTTACTGTAAGTGTAACAGATTTAGTTCTGTCATTTGCAATATATTTCGTGTTATGGCATAGCTTACCATCAATTATTGAACAAACTAAATTTATTTATGGATTTTCAGAAAAAAAAACTTACCAAACTTATTTTAAGAAAGCATTTATTTATTGGATAATGTCTTTATTTGGACTTTTCATTACTTATTATTTTTTTAAAGAAAGTCAAAGTCAATTACTAAGTATTTTTTTCTCATTTTTAGCAGCTATAACCTTTCCACATACTTTTGTAATTTCTAAAATAAAAAAGCCCTCATAAGGAGAGCTTTTTTAGTTCGAAAATTTTTAATTTTTATCCCTTTTTTCTATTTGCAATAAAACTTTTCACAAAATAAATCATTGACAAAGCAGATGTCCCTGTCATTAATATAACTCTTATTAACCCTATACCTCCTTGATCAATTGATTTTGGAAGTCTCATACCTACTAAGGCAAGTAGAATAATTAAGGTTAAAAGAACAGCAATATGTGCGATAACCTTATTTTCTTTTTTTAAACCCGGAACACATAGTAATAAAGCTACTCCAAAACCTACCGGAATTAGTGCAGTTGGAGAAGTAACTTCAAGATAACCCCAAAGTCCTATAATAATTAAACATACAGAGTTTAAAATATTAGCGTTTGATGAATTCATAATTATTTATTTAATGATTAAACTTTTATAAAAATAAGTGATTTAATTATAATCCGTTAATATAATCCGAAAACGAATCGCTAAAAGATAAACCTCTTGATGTCCTAGTTATATTTACTTTTTTATATGAAGATAACCCCCACAATAAAAACTCACACATAAAATTTTCATCTTTTTTATCAATACTGGGAATTTGTTTTTTAATAAAGCTTTTAAGAACTTTTATGGTCTTAAAAGTATCGTCATAAGCTTTGTTATCTAAATTTTCATCAATGAATAATTCTTTATCCTTAAACCAGTCAACTATTTCTGCGTAGGGATCTAGTTGTTCAGCTTTATTTAATTTTTTAATTTTTGGAAAAAAGTTTACAAAAAATGTTTTGACTGATTCTAAAATCAATAGTCTTGATATTTCTACGGCACCTTCTTGCTCTCCTTCATAAACCAATTCAATTTTACCATTAATAGCAGAAATAACTGCATTAAAATCTGTCATTCTAATGCTTGTTTTGACTTCTCCATTCATAATCATTCTTCTTTTAGCTGAACTGATTAAATTTTCAAATGCTGAAATAGATAACCTTGCACTAACACCACTTTTTGAATCTACATATACACTTTCTCTAGCTTCAAAACTTATTTGCTCAATTATATCTTTGGCTAATTCAGGAACATAAATACCATCAGAATTTGACAATGATGATTCTTGATTGGTAATTGTTTTAGCTATATCGATTGTTTTAGGGTAATGAGTCATGATTTGTGAACCAATTCTGTCTTTTAATGGAGTTACTATGCTTCCTCTATTTGTATAATCTTCAGGATTTGCAGTAAAAAGAAACTGTAGGTTTATAGGTAATCTTAATTTAAAACCTCTTATTTGAATTTCTTTTTCTTGAAGAATTGAAAATAATGAAACCTGAATTCTAGCCTGAAGATCTGGTAATTCATTCAAAACAAAAATACATCTGTTGGCTCTTGGTATCATTCCAAAATGAATAACCTGGGGATCTGAATAAGATAATTTAAGACTAGCTGCTTTGATTGGATCAATATCACCAATTAAATCTGCAACAGTTACATCAGGAGTTGCTAATTTTTCAAAAAACCTATCATTTCTATGAACCCAATCAATAGGAGTATTATCGCCTTTTTTAGTTACTATATTTTTTGCGTAATGTGAAATAGGATTAAAAGGATCATCATTTATTTCAGATCCTGAAACAATTGGGATCCACTCATCTAAAAGATTTATCAACTGTCTAGCTAATTTTGTTTTTGCTTGTCCTCTTAGTCCCAAAAGATTAACATTATGTTTAGATAAAATAGCTCTTTCTAAATCAGGTATTACAGAATCTTCATACCCATGAATTCCTTCAAATGTTGGTTTACCTTTCGATAAATTGATTTTAAGATTCTTTATCATTTCATCTTTTATATTTAAAGAACTGTATCCTGAGGACTTTAAATCTTTTAAGGTTTTAATTTTATTATTCATACTCTATTACAATCTTTTTTTTCTATTAGTTTCATAATCTTCAAAAATCATTTCACCCAGACCTTTTAAACCAGTGTAAAATGCTTTCCCTTTGTTTGCTTTAGTAAATTCTTGAACAAATCTTTTTAAATATGGATCTTGAGCTATCATAAAAGTAGTTATAGGAATATTTAATCTTCTAGCTTGTTGAGCCATATTATAGCATTTATCAACTATATATGTATCTAGTCCATTACTATTTTTATAATATGATCCATCTTTTAATTTTAAACAACTTGGCTTTCCGTCAGTAATCATGAAAATTTGTTTGTTTGAATTTCGATTTCTTCTCAATATATCCATCGCCAATTCTAATCCTGCAACCGTATTTGTGTGAAAGGGACCTACATTTAAGTATGGGAGCTCTTTTATTGATATAGGTCTTGCATCATTTCCAAAAACTATAATATCAAGTTTGTCTTTTGGATATCTAGTGGTAATAAATTCTGAAAGGGCCATAGCAACTTTTTTGGCTGGAGTAATACGATCCTCACCATAAAGAATCATGCTATGACTTATATCTATCATGAGAACTGTGCTCATTTGTGCTTGATGGAATTGATCATTTATTACTAAATCATCTTTGGACAACTGAAAGTCATCTAAACCACCCTGAATTTGTGCATTTTTAATACTTTCAGTAATTGCTATTTTTTCAATTGAATCTCCAAATTCATATTTTTTTAAGTCACCTGAATCAGTTTCTCCTGATCCAGTATGCTTAGTATTGTGATTTCCATTCCCAATCCTTTTCATTTTACCAAAGATTTGTTTCAAAGCATGTTGTCTTAAAAGCATCTCTGTTTTGGCAGTAAGTCCAATACCATCTCCGCTTTTATTTGGATTTAATTCTTTCTTTATATAACCCTTTTTAAATAAATCTTCAATAAAATTATCCATTGTATAATCCTCACTGGTAAGAACATATTCTTTATCAAGTTCTTTTAGCCAATTAATAGCTTCTTCAAAATCACCAGAGGTATATGTAATAAGTTCTTTAAAAATTTCAAATAATTTCTCAAATGGTGTTTGAGTTTTAGACTTAAAATTTGTGAATAAAAAACCTGACTGTCGAATTGGATTCATCTAAGGAAAAATGATTATTTAATTGAGGATGTGTGATCACTAATTATTAACCATTTATCATTAATTTTTTTCCAAATTAAAGTAAAATGACCATAACTATCTTCAATAGTTCTTTTCAAATAGTATTCACCAATTAAATATGCAGAGTTATCAGAAATTGATCTTATTTTTTTTACATCAAATTTTAACTTACCCATTATTTTAGTATTAGGATAAGAATTATAATATCTTTCCTTGGTATTATACCATCCATAAACTGGTCCATTTTTTCCAGAAAAGACTAACTCATCGGATTTAACATAACCGTCCATAAAAGAGTCGATATCTCCGTTATTCCAAGCTTTTTCTTGAAGACTCATAACATTCATAATAATTAAAGAATCCTTCAAAGAGATTTTTTCCTGTGAGTAATTTTTAAATGTTAGAATAAAAAATGAGATTAAGAAAAATAGTCTTTTTATTAAAACCATTTTTATTTCCCGTTTTGAATTGGATCAGTGTCTGGCATGAGTTTATTTAAAATAAAATAAACAGGACAAAACTTAGTAACAGGACTGATTATTTGAAGTGCTCCAACTCCAACAGCAATCCATAAGAATTCTAAATTGGTTGTGTAAAAAGTTAATCCAACGCTAGTTAAATACAATAATCCAACAATAGCATCATGAGCTCTAACTTTAATTATATTTTTTTGTGTATCCATTGTAAAATTTATTAAAAAAACCCAAGCTCAATAACTCGGGTTTGTGGTTTGTAATTAAATATATAAAATTATTTAGCTATTGTAAAGGTTTTTGATTGATTTCCATCCAAAACAGATTAATTTAAATTAATATTTAGCTTAAATAAAAACAATATTTTTTCCGAATATTAAAATAAAAAATGACATTCTATATGGTATGTTTAATAATTATATTTCATATATTAATACTAAAAACAATAATTAATTAAGAAAAACTCATTTTTTTCTAGTAAAAATTATTAATATTACAATGACGAACTATTTTTATAACAAAATAGTTTAAGGTTTTATAAACTTAACAAATTTCTAATTTCAGTGAAACAAGAAATTAAATCTAAAGAAACGCAAGACTTGATAATTCACACGTCTTTCGAACTTTTTTACGAAAAAGGTTACAATGCAACTAGTATTCCTGATATAATGAAGAAAACATCTTTATCCAAAGGTGCATTTTATCATCATTTCAAGAACAAACACGAAATTGGTAAAAGAGTAATTCAAGTTATTTTAAGAAAAAGAATCAAAGAGGGTTTTATTAATCCATTAAATGAAACTCACAACGGAACAGTACCTGATTTACTTTTAGAGGTATTTACAAAAAGAATAAAAAACTATTCTGAAAGAGAAAAAGCCCTTGGATGTCCAGCAAATAATCTTGTAGGTGAAATTGGATATACTGAGCAAGATTTCAGAGTTATTCTTAAGACATTATTTGAAGAATGGAGAGAAGCCTTGATAAAAATCATTGAAACTGGTAAAAGCAAATCTGAAATAAAGAAAGACGTGAATAGCTCTTCTGTTGCAATTTCTTTAATTTGTGCATTTGAGGGAGTTAGAAGTTTACGCAAAGTTTACGATGATGATATTATTTTCAATGAATTTCTAGAATCCATGGGAAATTTTATTAAAAATTTAGGAATATAATTACCAATTGTCTGATCTAAATGATGAAGCTGGTAATCCTTTCGAATTGAATAGATTTCCAATTAAATAATTTTTCCAACCATATCTAACATGAATAGGATTTTTTACCTGATCACTTTTAACCTCTAAATGATTCCACATTATCCTAGCACTGGCTGGATAAAAAATCTTGTCCTCGGATGCTAATTCAAAATTATTTATTAAATCATCAGGGGAATATAAACCATTTTCTGCAAAATCAAATTTGATTAATACTTTATCTTGTTTGATCTCCAAAGATTTATAAACTGGACCGGAAAACTGTACTGATTTAAGACCATAATCTTTGTTAAGAGCCCAATAAGCTAGTCTTTTTCCTAAAATAAATTTCCTTGAGGGATGAATGGAGTTTTCATCACCGACATCAAGCGAAACTGCCATTCCAGTATTTGAGGTGTTTAGCATAGTGTTTAGTTGAGCTTCTCTAAGAAAAGCAGAACTTGTTTTTTCACTTCCATCATATTTATATGGTGAGATTTGTACAAAATAAAATGGAAACGAACCTTGATTCCATTCTCTTCTCCAACCTTCTATCATTGAATTTTTTAATTTAGCGTAGCTACTTGCTCTAGATACATTACTTTCTCCCTGGTACCAAATAGCTCCCTTAATTCTAAACTTAACTAGAGGGTTAATCATTGCATTGAATAATGAAGATGGTTCGTGAGACGGAACTTCTCGATAATTTTTTATTTCACTCTTTTTAAAATCATTTAATAGCGATTGTGAATCTGTCCATGCCTCAGCTGGTGTACCTCCCCAAGAAGTGTGAATAATTCCGATTGGAATATCAAGGGTTTTATTTAGATACTTAGCAAATGAGTAAGCTACAGCACTAAAAAAGGGTGAATTTTCTTGGTTCGAGACGGACCACTTTCCTTTTAAATTATCTAAAGGGGTTTTACTTGTATTTCTTTCAACTGTAAAAAATCTTATTTGAGAATTTTTAGAATTAGCAATTGCATCATTTGCTCCAATAATAGGCTCATTCTTGTAACCATTAAGATTCATTTGCATATTTGACTGTCCGGAGGCTATCCAAATCTCACCCATTAAAACATTTGTGATATGAATTAAATCAGTATTAGTGCCAATACTAATTTTATGAACTTTCCCTGCTTTTGGAGTTAAAATTTTTAAAAGCCATTCACCACTATTATTACTATTAGTTTTATATTTTTTTTTATTCCAACTAACATTTATTGAGACTTTTGAGTTAGGTTTTGACCACCCCCAAATTGAAACAACAGACTCCTGTTGCATAATCATATTATTAGAAAAAATAGTTGGTAATTTTAAATCTTGAGAAACTATTAAATTAAAAGTTAAAAAAGATATTATTAGTAAAGTTTTATTTTTCATTAGGTAAAAACTTTTGATCTAACTCTTTTGAATCTTTATACTTCTTTCTCAATTCATATAATTCTATTGTTAATTCCTTAACTATTTCTTTATAATTCGGGTCGTTATAAACATTTTTCATTTCGTTGGGGTCATTTTTTCTATCGTAAAGTTCCCATTCATCAACATCATAATAAAAATGCACTAACTTAAAATCTTTATTAACTATTCCATAGTGTCTCTTGACCATATGTACAGAAGGGTATTCATAATAGTGATAGTAAACAGATTCTCTTGTCCACTCACTATTATTCCCTTTTAAAAGTGGGATTAAACTTTCACCTTGCATATCACTTGGAGCTTCAATCATGGCAGCTTCTAAAAAAGTTTGAGCATAATCTAAATTCTGAACTATTTCATCACTTGTTGTTCCAGGTTTAATTTCATTCGGCCATCTTATCAGCAAAGGAGTTTTAAATGATTCGTCATATATAAATCTCTTATCAAACCAACCATGTTCTCCTAAATAAAATCCTTGATCGGATGTATATACTACAATGGTGTTTCCAGATAATTTATTTTCATCGAGATAGTTTAATACCCTTCCAACATTGTCATCTACTGAGGATATAGTTGCTAAATAATCTTGCATGTATCTTTGAAATTTCCATTTCATTTTCTGTCGATCTGACATGGTAGGCCAATTATCTTTAAAATCTTTATTTATTTTATCTAGAGTTACATTGTACCTTCTTTTTTGATCCTCGTTTGCTCTATTAAAGGGACCCATAAATCCATTAGGTCCTGGTCTTACAACTGATTCACCTCGAATGTATTTAATCTCAGGCTGAACTTGACCCATACTTTCAAGAGTTTCTGGTCTAATTTTACTATCGTGCATATACTGCATATGAGTTAAAATATTCATCTCAGCTGTTTTAGAAGCACTCCCCCTACCCTGATAATCATCAAAAAGTGTTTCAGGCTCTGGAAATTCTTTTTCATAATACTCAGCAAATTTTTCGGGACTAGGCCACCAAGGTCTATGAGGAGCTTTATGTAGATACATCATCATAAATGGCTTGGTTTTATCTCTTTTATTATCAAGCCAATTTAAAGTTACATCTGTAATAATATCCGTAACATATCCCTGAATAATTGTATCCTTTTTTTTACCTATAAATTTTGGATTAATATAACTTCCCTGGCCTGGAAGAATTAAAAAATCATCAACTCCCTTAGGATTATTACCAAAATGTAATTTTCCAAACATAGCAGTTTGGTAACCAGCTTTTTGAAAAAGTTGAGGAAAAGTAACTTGAGTAGTATCAAACGGCTTACCGTTATCAATTTTACCATTTAAATGACTATGCTTTCCTGTAAGAATCACTGCCCTAGATGGTGCACAAATTGAATTAGTTACTGATGCATTACTAAATAACATTCCTTCATTGGCAATTCTATCAATATTGGGAGTTTGTATTAATCTTTGATCATAAGCACTAATAGCTTGATAAGCATGATCGTCAGACATAATGAAAAGAATATTAGGCTTTAAATCCTTACTTTTTTCTAAGCATCCTGTAAATAATATCAAGAGTAAGAGGGATAAATAATTTTTCATTTACGAATTTTTTTGAATACTTAATTTAATAAAAAAAATTTACCTTAGAGATAATATCTGAATTATGATTAAAAATAATTTAATAGTTTTTATAGTTTCTATAATCTGTTTTGTTTCTTCCTGTAACTCTGATTCTAAACAACCTAACGTCATAATTATTTATGCTGATGATTTAGGTTATGGAGACGTAAGCGCCTACAATCAAGGAACCTTAAATACACCAAATATTGATAGAATTGCCAATGAGGGAATTAAATTTACAAATGGTCACTCATCATCTGCTACTTGTAGTCCAAGTAGATATGCGCTCTTAACAGGAACTTATCCATGGAGGAATAAAAAAGCTAAAATTTCTACAGGTGCATCTCTTATTATTGACACTAATCAAATAACAGTTCCTAAGATGTTTAAACAAATGAATTATAAAACAGCAATTATAGGTAAATGGCATTTAGGATTAGGATCTGGAAAAATTGATTATAACAGTAAAATTTCACCGGGTCCAAATGAAATAGGATTTGATTACTCTTACATTATGCCAGATACTCAAGATAGAGTTCCAACTGTATATGTAGAGGATGGATATGTGAAAAACTTAGATAAAAAAGATCCTTTGTTTGTTGATTTTAAAAACAACTTTGATAACCAACCTACAGGTAAATCAAATCCGGAACTACTTACCACTAAATGGCACCATGGACATTTTAATACAATTGTCAATGGAATTTCAAGAATCGGTTTTATGAAAGGTGGAAAAAAAGCATATTGGAGTGATATAGATATGGCAGATCATTTTTTAAATGTTACCAAATCTTACATAATTGAAAATAAGGAAAATCCTTTTTTCTTATTTTATTCAATGCAACAACCGCATGTTCCTAGAACTCCTCACCCAAGATTTGTTGGAACATCAGGAATGGGACCACGGGGAGATGTTATAATTGAAGCAGATTGGTGTATTGGTGAATTATACAAAACCTTAGAAGAAGAAGATCTTTTAGAAAATACCTTAATCATTATATCAAGTGATAATGGTCCTGTTTTAAATGACGGATATTATGATGAGGCTGTTGAAAAACTTGGAGATCATACACCAGCTGGTATACTACGAGGTGGGAAATACAGCCTATTTGAAGCAGGCACAAGAGTACCTTTTATCTCCTACTGGAAAGGGGAAATAAAACCAAAAGTTTCAAACAAGTTGATATCACAAATTGATATTTTTAGCTCATTATCATCTATAATAAACAGCAATATATATACAAAAGACAGTAGGGACTTATCACAGCTTTTGTTAACAGGATCAGGTGTTGAACGAGATAAACTTATTCTTGAAGCTTTCGGTAAAACAGCACTTAAATATGGGAATTGGATTTTGATCCCCCCCTATAAAGGAAGCCCTGTAAGCAAATACACAAACGTTGAGCTAGGCAACTCGGACAACTATCAATTATATAATTTAAAAGATGATCCAAGTCAAAAAATTAATTTAGTCAACAAGGAAAAAGAAAAGTTTCTTAAACTTAAAGAAATCTATTCTGAATCAATTAAAAATTAAGAAGCAATATTCACAGCTCTTGTTTCTCTAATAACAGTAACTTTAACTTGACCAGGGTATGTCATGTCTGTTTGAATTTTTTGTGAAATTTCAAAAGATAACTTAGCAGCGTGATCATCAGAAATTTTTTCACTTTCAACCATTACCCTCAACTCTCTACCTGCCTGAATTGCATACGCTTTATTTACACCTTTAAAAGAGTATGCTATATCTTCCATTTCCTTGAGTCTCTGAATATAACTATCTAAAACTTGTCTTCTTGCTCCAGGTCTTGCCCCTGAAATAGCATCACAAACTTGAACTACTGGAGAGATTAAGTTGTTCATTTCAATTTCATCATGGTGTGCCCCAATAGCATTACATACATCAGGCTTTTCCCCATATTTTTCAGCCCATTGCATACCTAATAAAGCGTGAGGTGTTTCAGTCTCTTCTTCAGGCACTTTTCCAATGTCATGTAACAGTCCGGCACGCTTAGCAATTTTAGGATTTAAACCAAGCTCAGAAGACATGATTCCACATAATTTAGCAACTTCTCTTGAATGTTGTAAAAGATTTTGACCATACGATGATCTATATTTCATTCTACCTACAGCTTTTATTAATGCAGGGTTTAACCCATGAATCCCTAAATCAATAACAGTTCTTTTTCCTACCTCAACAATTTCGTTTTCAATTTCTTTTTTTGTTTTTTTAACAACTTCTTCTATTCTAGCTGGGTGGATCCTTCCATCAGTAACTAGTTTATGCAAAGAAAGTCTAGCAACTTCTCTTCTAACAGAATCAAAGCAAGATAAGATTATTGCTTCGGGGGTATCATCAACAATTATTTCAACACCTGTAGCTGATTCAATAGCTCTAATATTACGACCTTCTCTTCCAATAATCCTTCCTTTAACATCATCTGATTCAATATTAAATACAGAAACACAATTATCAATTGCTTCCTCAGTTCCAACTCTTTGAATCGTACTAATTACAATCTTTTTAGCTTCTTGTCTTGCAGAAAGCTTTGCATCTTCAATAATATTTTGTGTTAATTCTAATGCCTCTGTTTTGGCCTCTTGCTTAAGAGATTCTACTAATTCTTTTTTGGCATCATCGGCTGACATAGTTGATAATTTCTCAAGCTTTTCTACTTGCTCCTTATGCAGTTTAACAACCTCAATATTTTTCTTCTCAAGTTGGTCTAATTTTTTATCAAAAGATGCTATTTTATCGTTTAAACTTTGATTATTTTTTTTATTTATTGAAAGTTCATTGGAAACTTGAGATTCTTTGTCTTTTATCCTTTTCTGAATTTCTGTCAAACCTTTTTCTTTATTTAGAATGTGCTTTTCATGTTCAGTTTTTAGTTCCAAAAACCTTTCTTTAGCTTGAAATATTTTATCTTTTTTTATATTCTCACCCTCGATTTTAGCAGATTTAAGAATATTATCCGCTTCATTTTTAGCATTTTGTATTGATTTATTTATTGCAGTCTTCTCTAAGAGCTTTGAAATAATAAAACCAACTATAAGTCCTAATATTAAAAGAACTAAATTTTGTATTGTAAACAAATCCATAATTTTTATTTTTTGGTTAAAAAAAAAGCCTACATCATGAATGTTTTGTATAAACTCTTGTATTAACAAGTTTAGAGCTAACTAACTGATCAAGGATCCCTATTAAGGCTTGCTTTAGCAGAATAGACTCACCCTTTATAAAAAAATTCGCGTTGAGTTTATCAAAAAAATTGATGTAGGCAATAATGTATTATTTAAATGAACGTACTAAAGGTCAATAATTTCTTTAATGGACTGATTAATCTTTTTAAGTCTTTTATTTACCTCTTCATTAGTTTTAGTTTCAGAAATAGTTTCTTGTTCAGTTTGAGTTGCTAATTGAAGAGCACACATTGCTAAAACATCTTGTTTGTCTTTTACTGCATAGTTTTCTTCAAAATGTTTAATCATAATATCTATTTTTTTAGATGCTAATCGCAAACCCTCCTCTTGCTCTACAGGAACATTCAAAGGATATACTCTATTTGCTATGGTTAATTTAATTTTTTGCATTTAAAAACTTTATGAACTTAAACTTAGTATACATTTATCCAACTCTTTGATAAGATTATTAATCTTCAACTTTGTTAATGATTTATCATTACTACCTAAGAAAGTATTAGCAATTTTTAATGAATTGTATTTCTCCTTCCATTGCTTTAATTCATTTTTTTGCTTTATTAATGTCTCTTCTTTTGCTTTGATATCTGAACTAAATTGAGAATTTTCTTTTTTTAAATCAATAATTATAGATTTCAAACTAGATATATTAGATTCTAATAGAACAATATTTTCGATTGATTCAGACATTAATGCAATACTATCTTAATCAAATTTAAGATTACTAATAGTCTTAAACAAATCTGTAGATGAAATTCGATTGCAAAGTTTAATTAGTTTTTATTTTAAATTAAAAATATTAGTACAAATTGATAACAAATATTTAGTTAGAAATATTATTTTTAGAGAAATGAAAAAAATATTTTTACTATTTCTTTTTCTTTCTATAAATTTAAATTCTCAAACTAATTTTCCAAAAAATTATTTTTCAAATCCATTAGATATTGATTTAATTTTAAATGGAACTTTTGGTGAACTTAGATCAAGTCATTTTCATTCAGGCCTTGATTTTAAAACACAATTTAAAGAAGGTCTAAATATATATAGTGCAGCAGAGGGTTACGTAAGTAGAATAAGCATTAAACATGGTGGATTTGGAAAAGCAATATATATAGATCATCCAAATGGATATACGACTGTTTATGCTCACCTAAAAAGTTTCAATGAAGAAATAGAAAATTACATTAAGAAACTACAATACCAAAAACAGACTTACCAAATAGAAAAATATTTAAAAAAAGATGTTATAAAAATCAAAAGAAAACAAATTATAGGAAAATCAGGAAATACCGGATCCTCCTCTGGACCACATCTCCATTTTGAAACAAGAAAAACTTCAAATCAAAAAGCTTTAAACCCAAAACTATTTGATTTTAAAATTAAAGATAATAGGCATCCTATTATTAATTCTGCTTTTATCTACAAAATTGATAGTTTAAATAATTATAAAGAACCAGTCAAGATTAAATTAAAAAAAATCAATGATTCTCTGTATGAAAGTAATATAGTTGAGGCTAGTGGAAAAGTAGGTTTTGGAATTTCAGGCTTTGACAGACAAGATCTTGCTTATAATAAAAATGGAATCTATTATTACACCGCTTTTTTAAATAATAATAAAAGTATTGAATTCAAATTTGATGAATTTTATTTTCAAGAATCAATTAAAATAAAAACTCTCATTGATTATGAGTATTACATAAAAAATAAAAAAAGAATTATCAAATTATTTAAAGATAAAGGGAATGATTTAAGTGTATATTCTGGAAACCTCTCTGGATTCGTTGATATTGTTGGAAAAGAATCAGAATACTTGATTGAAATCTCTGACATTGCTGGAAATAAAACTAAAGTTAAAATTCCAATTTTAAATAGTAATAAAGAGATTAAATTAAAAAATGATGAAAATTTGATTGAATCAAATAAAAAAATTAAAAATGATCTCGATTATAATTTTAATTTTAAAAATTCTAAAATACAAATCCCAAAAAATACTTTTCTTAAAGATGTTAAGTTAAACATAAAGAACTTTGAGGATTCAATAAAAATTGAAAATCCGTATGTTCCACTATTTAAAAATATTAAAATTGATTTTTTAAATAATAAAAACTCAAAGGGAGATTATTTGGCTTACAAAAATTTTGATGGAGTTGAATCTTTTGCATCCTCTAAACTTGATAATAAAAACTATTTCAACTTAAAAACTAAATCTTTAGGAACTTACTTTATAAAGACCGATTCTATTAATCCAATAATAAAGCTTAATAATTTTAATAACGGAGATTGGATATCAAAAAAAGAACTTATAAAATTTACAATATTGGATAAAGAAACTGGAATTAAAAGTTATCAAGTTAAGATAAATGATAAGTGGATTTTATTTGAATATGAATACAAAAAAAATGAACTATTTTATAGATTTGATTCCTATTTTAAAAATAATAGAGAAAATAAAATTGAGATAACTGTCGAAGATATGGTAGGTAATAAAACTGAAAAAATATTTATTTTCTTTAGAGATTAATTTGAATCAATAAACTCTTTTAAAACATTGATTACTTTCTCAACCTCCTGATTATTATTGTGTTTTGAAAATGAGAATCTTAGAGATGGTTTATTGAGATCTTCGTCTGATAAAATTGAGTTTAAAACATGTGACCCTGTAATGCTTCCAGACTGACATGCACTTCCCCTAGAACAAGCAATACCTTTCATATCCAAATTAAAATCCAATAAGACAGCCTTTTCCTTTGGAATTGGCAGGCAAATATTTAATATTGAAAATGAACTCAATAAATCATCATCACAAGATCCATTAAATTTTATTTCAGGAATATCCTTTTTAATTTTTTTAATAAATGTCGATTTAAGGCTAGAAATATGATTATTGTTTTCTTGAATATTTGTGTAGGAATTTACAAATGCTAATTCCATTCCACTAATATTATGGACTGATTCTGTTCCCGCTCTCATTCCTCTTTCTTGATTTCCTCCAATTACAAAGGGATTTAATTTTAAATTTTTATTAATGTAAACAAATCCTATTCCTTTTGGACCATGAAACTTATGAGCAGATCCAACGATAAAGTCAATATTGAGTTTTGATAGATCAAAATCATACTTACCTATAGACTGAACAGTATCAGAGTGAAAAAGTGCATTATTATCCTTACACAAATTACCAACTAAATTCAAATCTAATTTTGAACCAATTTCATTATTAATATGCATTAAAGAGACTAAACACTTATTACTACATTTTTTAAGTAACGTCTGCAGGTGATTATAATCAATCAAACCATCATTTGAAACATTTACATACTTTAAATCAATGGATTCCGTTTCTTCCAAATATTTTACAACATTCAGAACTGCTTTGTGTTCGACTTTTGAAGTTATGATTGTTTTTACATTTAAATCTCTTACTGCCGATATCAATACCATATTATCAGATTCTGTTCCACAGGATGTGAAATATATTTCCGATGTTGAAGCATTAAATTGATTAGCAATAGTTTTTCTCGCTTTTTCAATTAAAGTTCTTGAGGATCTACCATAGCTATGAGTAGAATTTGGATTACCAAAATTATCAATCATTACACTTTTCATTTGCTCAATTACTTTTAAATCTATCTGAGTAGTTGCAGCATTATCAAAATAAATTTTATCCATTTTATTCAAAATCCTTAATAGTTTTTATAATAATATTTACGGCAGTTTCAATCTGTTTTTTTGTTATTGTAAGTGGAGGGGCAAACCTAATTATATTTCCGTGTGTTGGTTTGGCCAATAATCCGTTTTCTTTAAGCTTCAGACATATATTCCATGCTCTTTCACTTTCCTCATTATCATTTATTACTATTGCATTTAAAAGACCTTTTCCCCTTACTAATTTTATTATCTTACTAGTTTTGATGTATTCATTAAGTTTCGTTCTGAACAGTTCACCCATGAGCTCTGAGTTATGGCATAAATTTTCATCCTTGATAACCTGTAATGCTGCCATAGCAACTTCACATCCAAGTGGGTTTCCACCATAAGTAGAACCGTGTTCACCTGGTCTGATAGTAAGCATAATTTCATCAGATGATAATACAGCTGAAACAGGAAGAACTCCACCAGAAAGTGCTTTTCCTAAAATAAGTATATCTGGTTTAAATCCGTGATGATCACAACAAATCATTTTTCCTGTTCTCGCAATTCCAGTCTGAACTTCATCCGCAATAAATAAAACATTTTTTTCTTTACATAGATTAAAAGCATCGAGTAAGTAATTATCATCTGGGACAACAACTCCAGCTTCACCTTGAATTGGTTCAACCATAAATGCAGCAACATTGGGGTCTTTTAACGACTCTTTTAAAGCTTTTAGGTTGTTATATGGTATAAGTTCATAACCAGGCATAAAAGGACCAAAGTTTGTTGTGCTTGCTGGATCATTTGAAGAAGAAATTGCGGCTAAAGTTCTACCCCAAAAATTTCCAGTCACAAATATTATTTTTGCCTGATTTTGAGGGACTTTTTTGACCTCGTAAGCCCATTTTCTAGCTAATTTAACAGCTGTTTCTCCACCTTCAACTCCAGTATTCATTGGTAAAACACGATCATAACAGAAAAATTCAGATATAAATTTTTCATAATCACCAAGAATATTATTGTGAAAAGCTCTTGAGGTTAAGGTCAGTTTTTGAGACTGGTCAATTAAAGCTTTTATTATTTTAGGGTGACAATGTCCTTGATTTACTGCAGAATATGCAGAAAGAAAATCAAAATATTTTTTTTCATTTACATCCCAAACATAAATGCCCTCTCCTCTTTTTAGAACAACTGGTAAAGGATGATAATTATGGGCTCCAAATTTATTTTCAAGATCTATATAATAATTAGTTTTATCTGCACTCATTATTTTTATTTAACATAACAAACCTAATCAATAAAAAAATTAAAATATTGTTTTACTTTTAAATTAAATAATCAATATTAAATATTTTGAAATATATATCAAGCAAAAGTAATCCACTTTTTAAAAATATTTCTAAACTTTCAACAAGTAATCGTAAAAGAAAAAAATCTAACTCATTTATTGTTGAGGGAATTAGTAATGTCAAACTGTGTATTGATAATAATTTTAAAGTTTTAGAATTAATTATTTGTTCTGAAATTATTTCAAATGAAAATTTAAAAAGTCTGGAGAAATTCTTAACAAATTTTGAGATGAAAGATTTTTCCAAATCATTGTTTGAAGAAGTTATTTATAAAAAAAGTTCAGATGGAATAATTGCCTTAATTGAAAGTAAAGTAAATTCTATCAAAAACTTTAAACTTTCCAAAAAACCTTATATACTCATTGCAGAATCTCCTGAAAAACCAGGAAATATTGGGGCTCTTTTAAGAACAGCAGATGCGGCAGGAATGGACGGATTAATAATTGCTAATTCTAGCACTGAGCTATACAATCCTAATACCATTAGATCTAGTATTGGAAGCTTATTTACTATGCAAATTGCAATAGATTCAACTAAAAATATAATTGATTTTCTCAAGAAAAATAACATAACTATTTATTCAACATTTGTAGAAAATAGTACTAATTATTTAGATATCAATTATAATAAACCATGTGCAATAGTTGTAGGTAAAGAATCTTCATCATTATCAAATTCATGGAAGATTGAATCAGATTGTTTAGTTAATATCCCCATGAGAGGAAAAATGGACTCTCTAAACTTATCAGTGTGCGCAGCAATAGTTATATTTGAAGGCTTAAAACAAAGAGATGGTAATTAGTCCTCAAACTATATTCTACTTATTAATATCAATAATCCTTTTTAATTTTATGAAGGACTATTTTTTAGATTATTTAAATTCTAAGTTTTTTGATAAAAAAATTCCCGAAAACTTAAACGATATTTATGATAAAGAAAAATATCAAAAGTCCCAAGAATATAAAAAAACACTTTACAAGTTTGGAAAAATTTCTAAAGCTTATAGTCTTACCATACTATTATTGTTCTTTTTTTTAGATGGTTTTTTGTTTGTTGATAATTTTACAAGATCAGTGTTTGACTCTGAACTACTAACTAGTTTAAGCTTTTTTGGAATAATTTTTTTTGGGATTGATATTTTGAATTTACCTTTTTCATTATATAGTATTTTTGTAATTGAAGAAAAGTTTGGTTTTAATAAAACCACTTTCAAAATTTATTTTTTTGACAAATTAAAATCTTGGTTCATTACAATTTTATTTGGAGGAGGTGTTTTAAGTTTTATCATATTTCAATTTGAAACAGTTGGTAAAGATTTTTGGATTGTAGCATGGTTATTTATTACTACTATATCTGTTTTAATTAATGGTTTTTACGCTCAAATTATTGTACCTCTTTTCAACAAACAAACTAAATTAGAGGAAGGGAATCTTAAAAATGATATTGAAAAATATTCAAAAAAAGTAGGCTTTGATTTAAGTAATATATTCGTAATTGATGGATCTAAAAGATCAACTAAAGCAAATGCATACTTCTCAGGTTTTGGAAAACAAAAAAGAGTTACCCTCTATGACACTTTATTAAATAAGTTAAATGATAACCAAATCATAGCTGTCATTGCTCATGAAATTGGGCACTACAAAAAAAACCACATTATTTTCAACTTAATATTTTCTACTATTCAAACTGGATTAATGCTTTATATACTATCACTATTAATCTATATGCCAATATTTTCAGAAGCATTAGGAATCCAAAGTCATAGTTTTCATATTGGATTAATTACATTTTCCATTTTATATACTCCTATTTCAGAAATCTTTTCTTTAATCTTTAATGTATTTTCAAGAAAGTTTGAGTATCAGGCAGATCAATATGCTAAAGAGACCTTTAATAGTAAGTATTTAATTGAATCACTTAAAGTTCTTTCTAAAGACAGTCTGAGCAACTTAACTCCTCATCCAAAATACGTCTGGTGGCATTACTCGCATCCAACACTATCACAGCGAATAAAACATTTACAATAGTTATAGTTTTTTTAATTATTTTTAGTAATAATGATAATTGATTCGATTAAAGAAAATAGCTTAATTGCTAAAGAATATAAAGAGCTTTTGAAAATTAGCTATCAGTCCTTATCCAGAGAAGATAGAAAACTAATTAGATTGGCTTTTAATACATCTGTTGATGCTCATAAAAACCAAAGAAGAAAATCTGGAGAACCATATGTATTCCATCCCATTGCTGTTGCAAAAATAGTTGCATCTAAAATTGGATTAGATGCAACATGTATAGCAGCAGCTCTTTTACATGACGTCATCGAGGATACAGAATATTCTGAAAAAAATATTAAAGAACTTTTTGGAAAAAAAATCTCTAAAATTGTTGTCGGATTAACAAAAATATCAAAGTTAGCTAAAGAGGAAAATGTTTCTCTGCAAGCTGAAAATTTCAGGAAAATGTTACTGACTTTGAACGACGATGTAAGAGTTATTTTGATAAAAATTGCAGATAGATTGCACAATATGCAGACACTTGAATCAATGACTAATGAGAAACAAATCAAAATTGCTTCTGAAACATTATATATATATGCTCCTATAGCACATAGAATTGGACTTTATGATGTGAAATCAGAGCTTGAAGACCTAGGTCTTAAATATACTGAGCCAGAAATATTCAATAATATCAAAAATAAAATTGAACAAACTAAAGATGAACAAGATAAATACATCAAAAATTTCACCCGAAGAATTTCAGAGAAACTTCGAAAAGAAAAACTTAAATTTAAAATTAACGGAAGACCAAAATCTATCTATTCTATAAGAGATAAAATTGTAAATAAAAACATTTCATTTGAAGAAGTTTATGACAAATTTGCAATTAGAATAATATATCAATCTGAAAATGAAACAGAAAAGTTTTTAGCTTGGAAAATTTACTCAATTATAACTGATTACTATACTCCAAATCCCTTGAGACTTAGGGATTGGATAACATCACCTAGATCAAATGGATATGAGGCTCTTCATATTACAGTTGTTGGGCCAGGGTCAAAATGGGTTGAAGTTCAAATAAGATCAGAAAGAATGCACGAAATTGCAGAAAAGGGATATGCAGCACATTACATGTATAAAAAAGGAAACCAAAATGAAAATGGACTAGAGGAATGGTTAAATAGATTACAGGAAGTTCTTGAAGATTCAGATTCTAATGCATTAGATTTTGTAGAAGATTTTAAATTAAATTTATATTCAACAGAAATTTTTGTATTTACACCTGCCGGTGAATTAAAATCTCTGGCAAAAGGATCTACTGCACTAGATTTTGCTTTTAGTATACATACTGGATTAGGTTTAAAAACAAGAGGAGTGAAAGTTAATGGAATAATGGTACCATTAAGTCACGTTTTAAAAAGTGGTGATCAAATAGAGATTATAAAATCTGAAAATACTAAACCATCTTCCAGTTGGTTAGACTATGTAAAGACATCAAGAGCTAAAGCAAAAATAAGAACAGCACTTAAGGAGGATAAAAAAGCTTTGGCTGAGGAAGGAAAAGAAATTCTCCGAAGAAAACTTAAGCAATTAAAAATAAAATTTGATGAAAAAACAATAAATGAATTAGGAAATTATTTGAAACTAAAAACTAGTTTAGATTTATTTTACAGAGTAGGTATTGGAAAAGTTGATAACGTCCAATTAAAAAAGTTTGCAAACTACAATAACAGATTAATTAATTTTTTTAGAAAAAGAATTTCAAGAAAACCATCTAAACTAAGTAATTCAGAAAAAGAAGTTGGTAATAATTTTGATCAAATTGTATTTGGAAATGAAGAAGAAAATCTTGAATTTCTATTAGCTAAGTGCTGTAATCCAATCGCTGGGGATGATGTGTTTGGATTTGTAACAATAAATGAAGGAATTAAAATTCACAAAAAAACGTGTACTAATGCCGTTGGGCTACAATCAAAATTTTCGTATAGAATTCTTAAGGCTAAATGGATTGACTCAACCATTCAAGACTATACCTCCACAATAAAAATTTCTGGAATAGATAATTTAGGAATAGTAAATCAAATAACTAAACTTATTTCAAACACTTTAAATATTAATATAAAAAAAATGAGTTTTGACACAGTTGATAATATATTTAGAGGGAAAATTACTTTAAAGGTAAAAACAAAAAATATATTAAATGATTTAATTAAAAGATTGAAAAAAATAAATGGTATTGAAAAGGTAGTTAGAGAATAGTTAATCTATAAATTTTAACCTAATTTTGAAATTATGAGTAGCGAAAAAAACCAGAAAATAGTAAAAGATGTTTTTACAAAGTTTCTTGATTATAAAAGTCATAGAAAAACACCCGAAAGGTTTGCTATTTTAAGAGAAATCTATGATTCATCTGAACATTTTGATATTGAATCTTTATATGTTAAAATGAAAAATAAAAACTATAGAGTCAGTAGAGCTACTTTATATAATACTATTGAACTATTACTTGAATGTAAGCTTGTAAGAAAACACCAATTTGGATCTAATCAAGCTCAATATGAAAAATCTTATTTTGATCATCAACACGATCATATTATTTTAACAGATACTGGTGAGGTAATAGAGTTCTGCGATCCTAGAATACAAGGCATAAAAAAAAATATTGAAGAAATTTTTGGTGTGAAAATTAACACTCACTCATTATATTTCTATGGAGAAAAAATAAAGAAATAATATATGAAAGTTGATTTACTATTAGGTCTTCAATGGGGAGATGAAGGAAAAGGAAAAATTGTTGATGTTCTAACTAAAAATTATGACATAATAGCTCGTTTTCAAGGAGGACCAAATGCTGGGCACACTCTAGAATTTGATGGAATAAAACACGTCCTACATACAATTCCATCCGGAATATTTCACGAAAAATCAATAAATTTAATTGGTAACGGAGTTGTAATTGATCCTGTTATATTTGAAAAAGAAATTGAAAAACTAGAACCATTTAATATTAATTTTAAAAAATCGTTATGTATTTCTAGAAAAGCACATATTATTTTACCAACCCATAGGCTTTTGGATGCTGCTTCAGAACTTTCAAAAGGAAAATCTAAAATTGGTTCAACTCTTAAAGGAATTGGACCTACATATATGGATAAAACTGGAAGAAATGGTATAAGAATTGGAGACATTGAACTTCCTGATTGGATGAGTAAGTATCGTAAGCTTTCTAACAAGCATGAGGCTATGATAAAAAACTACAAAGTTGATTTACAATATAATTTAGAAGAGCTTGAAGAAGACTTTTTTAAAGCTATTGAAAAATTAAAACAAATTCCTTTTATTGATAGCGAGAACTTTATTTTTGATCAATTAGATAACAATAAAAATATTTTAGCAGAGGGTGCTCAAGGCTCCCTGCTTGACATTGACTTTGGTACTTATCCATATGTAACTTCATCAAATACAACTGCTGCAGGAGCTTGTACTGGATTAGGCGTTGCCCCAAACAAAATAAAGGATGTTTTTGGAATTTTTAAAGCATATACAACTAGAGTTGGAAGCGGTCCTTTTCCAACTGAACTATTTGATAAAAATGCCGAAACGATGAGTAGAGTTGGAAACGAGTTTGGAGCTACAACAGGAAGACCAAGAAGATGCGGTTGGTTAGATTTAGTTGCTTTAAAATATGCCGTAAAAATCAACGGCGTAACTAAATTAATGATGATGAAAGGAGATGTTCTTTCTGGTTTTAAAAAAATAAAAGTGTGTACTAGTTATGAGTATAATGGAGAAAAAATTCAACATTTTCCATTTTCAGTCGATACATATAAAATAAAACCAATTTATTCTGAATTTGATGGTTGGAAAGAAGACATAAGTAAAATAAAAACAGAAAAAGCCTTTCCTAAAACATTTATGAACTATGTCTCATATTTGGAAAAGGAATTACAGGTTCCTATTGCAATTATTTCAGTTGGACCAGATAGAAATCAAACCATAATCCGTTAATAAAGTTTGAAAATAAGAATTTCAATAATTTTTCTACTACTTTTTAATACTATTTTATCTCAAGAAAAAAAGATTATACAGATAATAGAGGCAGGTTCATTTGATAGAAATGAAAAAGTTCTGCCTGGAGCAAATATCTTAAAGAAGGATAAAAATACGAGAGTTCATCTTTTACATGATGGTATGGATATATGGTCAGACTACGCATTATTCTACAAAAAAAATAACTCATTCATGGCCAGAGGAAATGTAGTTGTAAAACAAGGTGACAGTATAGAACTATTTAGTGAAATATTGGATTATGATGGAAATACTAGAAAAATTGTGGCAAAAAAAAATGTTATTTTTAATAACAACAGTACTAACTTAAAAACACAAATTTTATATCACGACAGAAATCTCAAAGAAATTTATTTCGAAAATGGCGGGGTTATTAAAGATTCAGTAAACACTATCAAAAGTAACGAGGGAAAGTATTTTTTAGAAAGTTCTAAATACAGCTTTAAAAATCGTGTAAATGTTTACAATAGTGATTACAACATTAATTCAGAAAAATTAGATTACTTAACTGAGTCTGAAAAAGCATTTTTTTATGGTCCAACTATTATAAATGGAAAGGATTATACAATTTTTTGTGAAAAAGGGTTTTATAATACAAAAGCTAAAAGCGGTTATTTTGTGAAAAAATCTAAAATTTTATATGATAATAGAAAGATTGAAGGTGATAGTTTAATTTTTGATGATACAAAAAAATATGCCTCTGGCAGAAAAAATGTAATTATAACAGATACAATTAATAATACTATTATTAAAGGTGATTTCGGTCAAGTTTATAAGGCTTTAGATTCTGCTATGATTACAAAAAACTCATACGCCATTAAAATTTTTCAAAGAGATTCTCTTTTTATAAAAGCTGATTCATTATTTGCTATCGGACCTGAGAACAATAGGTTCATAAAAGGTAGATTCAATGTTAATTTTATAAAATCTAACATGTCTGGTAAATCTGATAAGTTTATAATGAATCAAAAAAATGGTTTAATAAAACTTCTAAGAAATGAGTTGTCTAGCAAAGAACGACAAATAATGACCAGTAAAGAAATTTCAAAAAAAAATCCTATAATATGGAATGGTAATAGTCAAATGACTGGAGATGAAATTCATATTTTAAGGGATATAAAAACTAATGAATTAGATTCTTTAAAAATTTTAAATAATGCATTCATTATTGAGAAAGACAGTCTAGGTATTAATAATTTTAATCAAATGAAAGGAATTGATTTATATGGAAAATTTGAAGAAAATGAATTAAAAAAATTGAAACTTAATAGAAATACTGAAATGATTTATTATTTGTATGATGAAGATACAAATCAGCTAGTTGGAATTGATAAAGCAATTTGTAGTTCTATTGAAATGATAATAAATAATAATAAAATTGAAGAAATTATTTTTTTTACAAATCCTGAAGGTAAAGTTTACCCAGAAGAAGATTTAGAATTAAATGAAAAAGTTTTAAATGGATTCAACTGGAGAATTAATGAAAAAATTTTAAATAAAAATGAAATAATTCATAATTAATTTGAAAGAAAATTTTTTTAAATATCAGGCTCAAACAACTAATAATCCAATAAGCTTAGAGATTTTAAGAGCAAGTGGGTCATATATCTATGATACAAATAATAATAAATATTTAGATTTCGTAGCTGGCGTCTCTGCCTCCAATCTTGGACACAATAATAAAAAAATTAAAAAAGCTGTTTTAAAACAAATTGATCTTTATTGGCATGTAATGGTTTATGGAGAATTTATTCAAAAACCTACTGTTAAACTTTGTAAACTTCTCTCACAAAACTTACCAAAGTTATTATCTAATACGTATTTAACAAATTCAGGAACTGAAGCCATTGAAGCTGCTATGAAATTAGCTAAAAGAGTTACTGGAAAAAGTGAATTAATTGCTGCTAAAAATGGATATCACGGTAATACTCAAGGAGCCATGAGCATAATGGGCTTTGAAGAAAGAAAAAGAGCATATAGACCTTTAATACCAGATATTAAATTTATTGAATTCAACAATATTAAAGATATATCAATCATAACTAATAAAACTGCTGGAGTTATCGTTGAAACAATTCAGGGTGGTGCAGGTTTTATTTTGCCAGAAAAAAATTATTTAAAAAAATTAAAACAAAAGTGCGATGAAGTTGGTGCTCTTTTAATTTTAGATGAAATACAACCAGGTATTGGTAGAACTGGAAAACTTTTTGCTTTTGAGCATTTCGATGTCATACCTGACATTTTAGTATATGGAAAAGGGCTTGGCGGAGGATTTCCTATTGGTGCACTTACCACAAGAAAAAAATATATGGCTTTGTTCAAACAAAATCCAATCCTAGGTCATATAACAACTTTTGGAGGACATCCTGTAATTGCAGCTGCTGCGCATTCTAACCTTAAAGAAACATTAAGCTCTAACATAATGTCAAAAATTGAGGAAAAAGAAAATCTAATAAGAAGGATTTTAAAGCATAAATTAATAATTGAAATCAGGGGAAAGGGATTAATGTTGGCATTAATATTAAAAAAACCAAATTTAACAAAAAAATTAGTTGAAGGTTGCCTTGACAATGGATTGATTTTATTTTATTTACTCTTTGAACCAAAAGCAGTGCGAATAACTCCACCATTAACTATATCCGAAAATGAGATTAAAAATGGGTGTAAAATAATTTTAAACCAATTGAACAAGATTGAAAAACATGTTCATTAATTTGTTAAAAACAATTGGAAATCAAAACGATTTAAAAGAAATCTCACAATATCTTTACCTAAAATGAGTGAGGATTTTAAAGATTTTTTTTCAAATTCTATTTTGAAATTTGAATCGATGTTAAAAAGTAATAAATTTTTATTTTTTGATGTCGATGAATTTGAATCAATTATCATATATTATTTAGAGTCAGGAAATACTTCCTTGGCCAATAAAGCGATTAAAATGGCCTCCAAACAGTATCCTGAAAATTCTTCAATTTCACTTTTAAAAATAGAGTCATTAATTGTTCAAAATAAAATTAATGAAGCAGAGAAGTTAGTTAATAAATTATTTTTATTGGAAAGCAATAATTCCGAGATTATCTTACAAAAATCTAGAATTTTTTCTAAAAGAAAAAACCATATAGAATCAATAAAACTTCTAAAAACAATTCCGAAAGATTGTGAATTTTACTCTGACGCAGTTATTATGATTGGAAAAGAATTTTTGTTTTTAGATGAATTTGAAAATGCAAAGGAAAAATTTACTGAATATATTAAAGATTATCAATTAGATTATGCTGTACTTAATAATCTATTGTATTGTTTTGACAACATAGGTAATACAGAAGAAACGATCAATTACTTGAACGACTTTTTAGAAAAAAATCCATATTGTGAAATTGGATGGCACCAACTTGGAAAACAATATTTAAAAAAAGGATTGTTAAAAGAAGCTTTAACTGCATTTGATTTTGCGATTATTTCTGATGATTCTTTTGTAGGTGCTTATTTAGAAATGGGTAAAGTGCTTGAAAGGTTAAATAAGGTAAATGAAGCAATTGAACAATATGAAATTGTTAGTGAAATAGATAACCCAAATCCTTTTGCATTATACAGAATTGCATGCTGTCATAATAAACTAGGTAATTTAGATTTAGCTATTTCTTTTTACAATAAAACAATAATAGAGGACCCCGTTCATGATGGTGCATGGATGTCATTATCAACAATCTACTTTAAACAAAATGATTTTATAGAAGCTAAAAATCATCTTATTAAAGCTATAGAAATAGATTCTGAAAACATTAAATATTGGGAATTGTATTGTAAGATATGTTTAAACCTAAATCAATTTGATGAGGTTGAAATTTCTTTTAAAGAAATACTTTCCCTTGGCGAATTAAATTTAAGTACATTAATATTATTAACCAAAACTGTTTTAGAAACCCCTAATAACAATTTATTAAGTGATGGACTTTTAAAACGGACTGAAAATTTCACAGAATCTCTCACAGCAGAAGTTAAATATATAAGATATGTCATTTACTCAAAACTAGGAGAAATTGATAAAGCTAATTTCAACCTTAAGGAAGCTTACAGCCTCAATCCAGCTATTTACGACTATTTCAGAGATATATTTCCAACTATTCCTCAACTTCATGTTTTTAAAAACATGAATGCAAGCTAAATATTAAATCTATTTATCTTAATTTTATTGCTGTGGGCAAAAATTATTTTTCAAATCTTATTGTTTTTTTAAAAGGAATGTTTATGGGGATTGCCGATATTGTTCCTGGTGTTTCTGGTGGTACAATTGCAATTATAACAGGCGTTTACGAAGAACTTCTAAAGACTTTAGATGGACTTAATTTTAAAATTATTAAAAATCTTAAGAAAAATGGCTTTAAATATGTTTGGGATTACTATAATTTTTCTTTTTTATTTTCTCTTACAACAGGTATTCTTTTAAGTATTGTAATTTTAAGTCACTTTATATTACTATTATTAGACAACTACCCTGTAGCTCTTTGGTCTCTTTTTCTTGGTTTGATTACTGCTAGTATATTATATTTAATTAATCAGACAAAAAGAATAAACTTTAAAGAGACTAAATTCATTATTCCTGCCAGTGTTTATTTCTTATTAATTGGTTTATTTTTAGCTGTATATGTCCAAACAATAAAACCTAGTAATTCAGACATCAGTTATGTCTATTTATTTTTTTGTGGAATGATCAGTATAACAGCAATGCTTCTACCTGGAATTTCAGGAGCATATATTTTAGTTTTACTTGGAGCATATGAAACTATGCTAGAAACATTCAAAGAGGTGACTAAATTTAATTCAGATTATTTTTTAAAATTTATTTCTTTTTCTCTTGGAGCGATTTTAAGTATAAAATTATTTTCTAAATTTTTGACCTGGTCATATAAATATCATAAAAACAAAACGCTTTATTGTCTAATAGGCTTTATGATCGGCTCACTTCCGTCTTTGTGGCCTTGGAAAAAAGAAAAAATATCCTCAGAATTTTTTACTGATAATTTATTTATTCCTGAGGGCTATTTCTCTAATTCAGAATTCAATCAGGGATTAATATTTTTTATTATTGGGGTATTAATTGTCTTAATTTTAGAATTATTTTCAAATAAAAATGAAAAAAAGAGATAAATCATTCTTAACTCTCTTATTTCTTAAGAGTGTTTTGATGGGAACTGTAAATAAACTTCCTGGAATTTCAGGAGGGCTGGTGGCACTTATCACTGGATTTTATATTGAGATGATTAATTCACTTAAAAAATTAGATTTAAATGTAATTAAGTTATTACTTAGTTTAAATTTCAAAAAAATAAATAAAGATTATAATGGTACGTTTTTATTAGTAATTTTTTTAGGAATTGTAGTCAGTTACTTTACTACTTCTCAAATACTGGATATATTTTTCCAAAGTTACGAATTACATGTTTGGTCTGTATTTTTTGGAATGATAATAGCATCTAATCTTATTCTAATTTTAAATAATAAAAGATGGGGTTTCCAATCAATGATTATGATAGGAATTGGATTATTAACTGGAATACTTTTGAGTATCTCTGAACCAATTTCAGAAAATAGAAATTTATTTTTTATATTTTTTTGTGGATTAATAAGTGTATGTGGAATGATAATACCTGGATTATCAGGGTCTTTTTTATTGATAATTCTAGGAAATTTTAAATTACTTCTAGTTGATTCTGTAAACTCACTTTATAATTCAATTTTAATAATTTTTGGTATTAGAAGTGATATTTATCACGACGTTGAACTTATAAAAATTGTTTTGGTCTTTACATTAGGTTCAATTTCAGGATTAGTTTTACTTTCTAGTATACTTAGTTTTTTAATTACTAATTTTGAAAAAACAATTAATCAATTAATAATTGGTTTTGTTTTTGGATCCTTATTTATAGTTTGGCCTTGGAACTATTCAATTAATAATTTTGATTTTAGTTATCAAAATTTATTCCTCTTATTATGGGTTTTTTTAGGATTTTTTATTGTTTTAATTTTTAATAGATATGCAAAAACAAATTGATAAATATGGATTGATAGGTAAGGACATTAGTTATTCCTTTTCAAAAAAATTCTTTACACGAAAATTCATAAATGAGGGTTTAAATAATTGTAGCTACGAAAACTATGATATTAATTCAATTTCCGAATTGTTAGAAGTTATAAATAACACTAAAATTAAAGGACTAAACGTAACTATACCTTATAAAGAAAGTGTTATTGAATTGCTAAATCATATAGATCCAATTGCTAAAAAAATCGGAGCAGTTAATACTATTAAAATTGATAAACAAAATAAACTATTAGGTTATAATACTGACTATATAGGATTTAAACAAAGTCTAGAATCTAATATTTCAAATCAAAAAAGAGCATTAATTTTAGGAACAGGTGGTGCATCAAAAGCTATAGTTTATGCTTTAAAAACATTAAATATAAAAACATTACTTGTATCAAGAAAAAATAGGAAGGAGTCTATAACTTATGAAGATATTTCGAATCAAATAATTAAAGATCATACCATAATTATTAATTGCACACCACTAGGTACTTATCCAAATATTGAAGAGTGTCCAAAAATTCCATATCAGTATATTACAGAAAGGCACTTGTGTTATGACTTAATTTATAACCCGATTAAAACGAAGTTTTTAATATTTTCAGAAAAAGAAGGAGCATCAATAATTAATGGTAATGAAATGCTTGAAAATCAAGCTATCGAAAGTTGGAAGATTTGGAATAGTTAAATAAAAATTCCTAACTTAATGTTTGCTTAAAACTTAATTTAAATTGAAAAATTTTAATCTAGATCAAAACTTTGACGAAAAGAAAAATTTAATTGAAGAATTAAAAAATCTTATTAATCAAGATATTAGTATTAATGAGAAATACAATAGATTTAAAAAAATTCAAAATTCTTGGTTCAAAATAGGTCATGTTCCAAGAACAAAAAGCGGAATACTTTGGAATAATTTTCAACATCACATTAAAAATTTTTATGATTATCTACATTTAAATAGAAAATTTAAAGAGATAGATTTAGTTCACAACCAAAAAGAAAAAGAAAAAATTATTTCACATGCAGAGACTCTAATTAAACAAAATGATAAAACAAAAGCTTTTAAAGATTTTGAGAGACTAAAAAAAAGATGGAAGTTTGAACTTGGTCCAGTGAATAAAGAGGTTGAACAAAATTTAAATAATTCACTTAAAGACATAGAAAACAAAATTATTGAAGAGAAAAAAATATTTGATTTAAATAAAGACTCGATTTTAGAAAACAATATTGAAAAGAAACTAAATCTTCTAAATGATATTAAAATATTAATTGAAAAAAAAACTGATTCTGTAAAAGGATGGCAAAAAAATATTAATGATTTTGACAAATTAAAACACAATATTGAAATTACTGGACCAATTCCAAAAAAATCGAAAAAAACATTTTGGAATGATTATAAAAACATTGTAAGAACATTTTACTCTGAAAAAAATTCTTTCTTTAAAAGATTAAAAAAAATATATTCTGAAAATATAGAAAAACAAAAAAACCTAATTAATCAGGTTAATAATATTCACAAAGAAGAAAATTTAGAAAATTTCAGATCACAAGTCATTTCCATTCAAAAACAATGGAGACTAATAAAACCTGTTCCATACAAGGCAAATGAAAAAAACTGGAAACTCTTCAAAAGTACATGTGATGAGTATTTTCAAAAGCTAATTCATAAAAAAGACAATCATTCGAAAGAAAAAAATAAATCTAACGAAAAGCAGAAAGTTATAATTGAAAATTTAAATGATTTTAGTGGAAATGAGGAAGATTTAGTAATTGTAGCGAAAGAATTTCTGTCATTTAAAAATATAAGTACTGAAAACGAGACTAAATTTTATAAAAAAATTAAAAAAATATTAAAAGACTTAGGATTGAATAGTAAAGATATTGACGATAAGATTTCAGAGTTAAAGTCAAAACTAATGTCTAGTGAACAAAAAAATACTGAAATACATAATATCAATTCTAAATTAGAGTTATTAAATAAAGAGCTAGCTCAGCAAGAAAATAATCTTTCTTTTTTTAATGAAAAGTCAAAAGAAAATAAAATTTTTAATAAAGTTCACGAAAAAATAAAAAAGAATAAAAAAGAAATAGATTTATTAAAAAATCATAAAAAGAAACTGCTTAGCTAGTTATTTATTTTTTTGCCAATATTCTAATAGCTTATTTTTTGATAGTTGGTCAAATGTAAAATTATCATTCATAACACTTTTCTCCATTTTCATAAATCTTTTAATAAATTTTTTATTTGTTTTTTCTAAGGCATTCTCTGGGTTTAGACCTAAATGATTACCATAACTTATCAAAGCAAACAGTAAATCACCAAACTCAGATTCTATATTTTCTAAATTATTGTGTTTGATTTCTAAATTTAGCTCCTTCAACTCCTCAATTATCTTATTTTTAGAATCTATTAATGAATTAAATTTAAATCCTGAATTTGAAGCTTTTTTTTGAATTCTAATTGATTTAGTCAGTGAGGGTAATGTTTTTGGAACACCACTAAGAACACTTGATTTTCCTTCACTTAATTTAATTTTTTCCCAATTTTTTTCTACTTCTTTTTTAGATATATTTTTACTTTTCTGAAAAACATGTGGATGACGGTTTATTAGTTTTTGTGAAATTGATTTAACAACATCATTAAAATCGAATTTTGACGTCTCACTTGCAATTTTTGAATAAAAAATAATATGAAGAAGTAAATCACCAAGCTCATTTTTAATTTCTTCATAGTTTTTTTCATCAATAGCTTCGGTGAGCTCGTAAGACTCTTCTATCGTTAAGATTTTTAAACTATCCATAGTTTGCTCTTTATCCCAAGGACACTTTTCTCTCAACTCGTCCATTATATTTAATAGTTCATCAATGGAATATGATTTTTTATTTTTCATTTTTATTTAGAATAAAATGACATCAAATAACCTGCTTTGACTTTACCTTTAGAAATATTATTAAGCTTTCCTTTAATTAGTTTTTTTTTAAAGGCACTAAGCTTATCAGTAAATAAAATTCCTTGAATGTGGTCATACTCATGCTGAACTACTCTTGCTCTTAGTCCATCAAGTTTTAAACTCTGTTTATTAAAATTCTGATCATAATAATCTACAATAATCTCATTTTCTCTAACAACATCTTCTCTTATTTCAGGAATACTTAAACAACCCTCATTAAAAGTATTTAAATCATCACTTGTAGCTTTTAGTTCAGGATTAATAAATACCATCTTAAATTTTGATAATATTTCTCTCTCCTCTATTGTTAAATTTTTATCCTCAGAAAAAGGAGAGGCATCAACTATAAAAAGTCTAATTGAAATTCCTATTTGAGGGGCAGCTAACCCAACTCCACTAGCAGCATACATAGTTTCCCACATATTATCTATTAATGAATCTAAATTTTCATAATCTGAAGTAATATTTTTACACATTTTTTTTAAAACTGGATGTCCAAAAGCAACAATTGGTAGTATCATTTATCTAAATTTTCTAAATAAGATTGAAGAATAATAGTAGCACTTATTTTATCAACGAGAAGTTTATTTTTTCTTTTACTTTTTTTAATTCCACTATTAATTATTGTTTTATGTGCTATAACAGAGGTAAATCTTTCGTCATAACGATCAATATTAATATCCGGAAAAGTCTTGTGCAAAATTTTAATAAAATTTAAAATATCATATTCAATTTCAGATGGAGAATTATCTTTTTGAATAGGCTTCCCTATAACAAAAGTTCTTATTTCAAACTTATTTGTAAGATCTTTTAAAAAAGGAATGATCTCGTGAGTCAATACAGTATCTAGCCCAGACGCAATAATATTTAAATCATCTGTGATAGCTACTCCAATTCTTTTTAAACCAAAATCTAATGCTACTATTTTAGGCATTTATCAAAGTTAAACGATTAATAATTAAGGTTAAAATTCTTTAAACTATTTATTAATATCAACGTATCTTTGAAAAAAAAAGTTTTGAAAAAAATTATTGAATCCGCATGGAATGATAGATCCTTACTTGAAAAAACAGAAATAAAAGAAGCTATTCATTCTGTTATAAAAAGTTTGGATGAAGGTGAATTAAGAGTTGCCGAACCTAATTCCAATGGATGGAAAGTTAATGAATGGGTAAAAAAAGCAGTTGTGCTATATTTTCCAATCCAAAAAATGAAAACATTAGAAGCCGGCCCCTTGGAATTTCATGATAAAATTCCATTGAAAAAGAATTATAAACAAAAAGGTATAAGAGTTGTTCCACATGCAGTAGCTCGACATGGTGCTTACATTAGTAAAGGTGTAATATTAATGCCAAGTTATGTAAATATTGGAGCGTATGTTGATGAGGGAACTATGGTTGATACTTGGGCTACTGTTGGAAGTTGTGCTCAAATTGGAAAAAATGTTCACCTTAGTGGTGGAGTTGGTATTGGTGGTGTTTTAGAACCATTGCAGGCAGCACCTGTTATTATTGAAGATAACGCTTTTATAGGATCTAGATGTATTGTTGTTGAGGGGGTAAAAGTTGGAAAAGAAGCTGTTTTGGGTGCGAATGTTGTACTTACTGCCTCCACAAAAATTATTGATGTAACTGGTATTAGCCCTATAGAAACTAAGGGTGAGGTTCCACCCAACTCTGTTGTTATTCCTGGATCTTACACTAAAAAATTTAATGCAGGTGAATACCAAGTTCCTTGTGCTTTGATAATTGGGAAAAGAAAAGAAAGTACAAATAAGAAAACCTCTCTTAATGATGCACTAAGAGACTATAATGTTTCTGCTTAATATTAAAATGAAATCAGAAATTTTTAAAGCAGTTCAATACCTTAGAAGTGGTGGTGTAATTTTATATCCATGTGATACCATATGGGCAATGGGATGTGATGCTACTAACCAAGATGCAATTAATAAAATTTATAATTTAAAAAAAAGAAATATATCCTCACCTTTAATATGTTTAATGAGTGATTATAAAATGGCAAAGAGATATTTAAAAATTACAGACAAAATAAAAAACTATATAAATTCTCAAGAAAAACCAACAACCATTATTTACGATTCAGTAGAAAATCTTAGTTCATATAAAAATTCAATAGCTGTAAGAATTCCAAACGATACTTTTTGTAGAAAATTAATTTTAGAATTAGACAAACCTATAACCTCGACTTCAGTTAATTTTTCTGGAAAAAGTTATCCTCAATATTTTAAAGACATTGAACCAGATATTTTGAACAAAGTTGATTATGCTGTAAATTTAAAAAGAGATGTAAAGCTTCAAGAGCCTTCAAAAATCGTTAAAATAGAAAACGATGAATTTATAACTTTAAGAGACTAAAATGTTTTTAAAAAACATAAAAGAAAGCATAAATAATGAAATTTTTAAAATAATCTCACAATGCTGTGAAGAAAACACTTTAGAGTGTTATGTAATTGGAGGTTATGTAAGAGATCATTTAATCGGTAAAAAATCTTCAAAAGATATCGATATTCTTGTTGTTGGTAATGGAATTAAAATAGCAGAAAATGTTGCAAAAAAATTAAAACTAAAATCAAAAGTTACTATTTTCAAAAACTTTGGAACAGCAATGTTTAAGTACAAAAATTTTGAAATTGAGTTTGTTGGAACAAGAAAAGAAAGTTATAATAAAAACAGTAGAAATCCTCTGGTTTCCCCTGGTTCATTAAAAGATGATTTAAACAGAAGAGATTACACTATTAATACAATTGGGATAAGCTTAAATAAAAATTCTTGGGGAAAAGTAATTGATGAATTTAATGGAATTGATGATTTAAAAAATAAAATAATTAGAACTCCTTTAGAACCAAAAAAAACATTTTCAGATGATCCTCTAAGAATGTTAAGAGGAGCTAGATTTGCTAGTCAATTAAATTTTAAAATTGACAAAAAATCATTTGATGGATTAATCTCTGAAAAAGATAGAATTAAAATTGTTTCGCCAGAAAGAATCTCCGAAGAAATTAATAAAATAATCAATACAGAAAAACCCTCTATTGGATTTAAAATATTGGAATCTGCAGGGCTTTTAAAAATTATTCTTCCTGAACTGACAGACCTTAAAGGAATTGAAGAAATTGAGGGTCAAAAACACAAAGACAATTTTTTTCATACACTTGAAGTATTAGATAATATTTGCAATAACACAGGTAATTTATGGTTACGATGGGCTGCTCTTTTACATGACATTGGAAAAGCTCCAACAAAAAAATTTGTAAAAAAAATTGGATGGACATTTCACGGTCATGAATTAAAGGGATCAAAGATGGCTTACATAATTTTTAAGCGATTAAATCTACCATTAAACAATAAGTTAAAATATGTTCAAAAAATAATTTACTTGAGTTCCAGACCAATTATACTTTCAAATAACAATATTACTGATTCAGCTATAAGGAGATTAATATTTGATGCTAATGAAGATCTAGATGATCTATTGACATTATGTGAAGCAGATATTACAACTAAAAACCCCTCCAGATTCAAAAAATATTTAAATAATTTTCAGATAGTTAGAGAAAAAATTAAAATTGTTGAGGAAAGAGATTCAATTCGAAATTTTCAACCACCAATAAGTGGAGAAGAAATAATGAAATATTTTAAATTAAAACCCTCAAAAGAAATAGGTATTATAAAAGAATTTATTAAAAATTCTATTTTGGATGGTAAAATTAAAAATGATAAAGAATCGGCAAAGTTATTGATGATAAAAAAAGGAAAATTATTAGGTCTTAAAAGTAATACTGTTGAATAGATTTATCAAAATATCTAAAATAAGCTTAATACTGGTCTATTTAGTAATTTTAGCTGGCTCTCTCGTAAGGATGACTGGAAGTGGAATGGGATGTCCAGATTGGCCAAAATGTTTTGGTTTACTAATTCCTCCAACCAATGAAAAACAGGTAGAATGGAATAAAAATCAGCAATACAGTAAAGGAATTATATTGAGATATAATGGGGAGCTTATTGTTGCTAAAGATGATTTTGTCTCAACAAATGAATTTAACTACACTAATTGGTACCCATATACAAAGCACGATTATTCTGAATTTAATGCAACTAAAACATGGATTGAATTTTTAAACAGATTAATTGGTGCAATAGCGGGACTATCTACCTTATTAATGTTAGTATTTTCCTTAAAGTTTTGGAAAAAAAATAAAATATACTCATTAGTTTCTCTTTTAATTGTTTTAGGAATGGGATTTCAAGCTTGGCTAGGAAAATTAGTCGTTGATTCTAACTTGGCTCCATATAAAATAACTGTTCACATGCTAATGGCATTAGTGATAGTAGCACTAATAATTTATTTAATTTTTATTTCAAATAATAATATTAAAATTCTTAAAAATACTAGTTTAAAATATTTAATTTTTTTATCACTTATTTTAACTCTCGTTCAAGTTTTTACTGGAACTCAAGTAAGAGAATTTGTAGATATACAGTATGAACTTTCGTTAAATAAGGGACTATGGTTAAAAAACCCTGATTTTAATTTTTACTTTCATCGAACCTTTTCTTTACTTGTATTTGCAATAAATTTGACTATACTATATTTAACTTTTAAATGGAAGTATCCTTTAAATACCATACTTTGGATAAGTTTTATAATTTTTTTAGAAATTGTATTAGGAATTATAATGTATTACGGAGATTTTCCAATTTTTAGCCAACCATTACATTTATTTTTAGCAACTATACTTTTTGGTTTTCAATTTTATTGGAGTTTATTTTTTATAAGAAAATTTAAAAATGATTTATAGAATTCGAATTATTTTAGATACAAAAGACGATGTTTTAAGAGATTTGGAAATTAAATCAAATTCTTCATTTGAGGAACTGCACTTTGCTATTGTCAATGCATTTAATTTAAAAGGAAATGAAATGGCATCATTTTATTTGAGTGATGAAAATTGGAAACAAGGTGCAGAAATCACTTTAGAATCATTTGGACATGAGAAAGTAATGAAAAATTGTCTTTTAAACTCAGAAATTAATGATTTGCAAACAAACTTTATTTATGTTTACGATTTTTTAGAATTATGGACGTTTTTTGTAGAAGTTGTTGATGAATCTAATGAAAGTAAATTTATAGATTATCCTCAAACAATTTTTTCAACCGGAAAAGTTCCAGAAAATGCACCTGATAAAATTTTTATTGAAGACAATAAAAGTCATGATAATTTTGAGGAAAGCTTTGATGATGATCCTTATAATTATTATTAATTCACCCCCAACATTTCGTGGTTTTCATAATTTTTTAAAACATAGTTAAACGATCCTCTTAATATTTCTCCCATATTAATAACATTATTAAAATTTTTGTCTCTAGTCAAACTAAAAACTTGCTTGGACAAAATATTAATATTTTCTTTAGTTGAAATGTTATCTGACATCATACATTTTAATATTTCTTTTGTTCTATTTTCAGAACTTAGTATTCGTTTTGCAATAATAGACCTTTCCTCTATTTTGTATTGATCAACTGATTTAGAATCGAGTTTATCTTTGACAAGGTTCATAACCTTCTTGTTTTCTTTAAAAAATTGAGGCCTGTAGACTTTTAGATTTCCTTCAAAACACTGTTGATCAAAATCAATTGCCCTAATTTTGTATACAACTTGATCAAAATCATGTGTTGGTATAATTACATAATTATAGGATCTCATATCACCAAGTAATCTAATCATACACCTCTCATTAAATTTAACAAACTCTTTTGCAATTTGAGATTTTTCAGAGTTATTACAATTAATTAAGTGCTCTTCGTAAAACTCATCACCAGGGATACCTGCTACATGTTCCTCTATTAATGTATCTTGATTAATTAGAAAATTTAAGTTATATGGAGATAATAAATTTTCAAGTTCTAAACCATAAACTCTTGATGCATCAGCTTTTTTAACATAGAAATAAGTGAAATTATCATTTAACTTATTTCTTATTTTAATTCTAAATGGTTTTGAATTTCCAAACGTACAGTAATCTATTGCATCAATATTTAAAAAATCAATATTAGATTCATTTCCATCAGAATGTAATAAATTATATACTTTTTTAAGAGAAAGATCAATATCTTCCCTCTCATGTTCAGAATAAAATACCCTAACCCACAGAGTATCTTTGTCATTTTTATTATACACCACAAAAGATCCTGAAAATCGCTTTAAATCTTCGTAAAAAATGGGAATTTTTAAATTTCGATTATATAATGACAAATACTCATTCAACTCCTTATTTATTGGAAAAAATGGTTTTTTTTTAGACATTAATTTTTCTGTCATTTAATGTAATTTTATTTATAAAAGTAAGAATTTATCAATTAGACTGTTATTATTGTAAATTTGAATTTTAAAAATTACATTGTTTAAATTAGAATCAGAATACAAACCAACTGGTGACCAACCTGAAGCAATTAATGAACTTGTTAAAGGTTTAGAACAAAAAACTAAGTTTCAAACCTTAAAAGGAGTTACTGGTTCAGGAAAAACTTTTACAATTGCCAATGTTATAGAGAAAGTGAATAAGCCAACTCTTGTATTGGCTCATAACAAAACTCTGGCTGCTCAATTGTATGCTGAATTTAAAGAGTACTTTCCGTCTAACTCAGTTGAATATTTTGTTTCATATTATGATTACTATCAACCCGAAGCCTATTTGCCTGTAAGTGGAACATATATTGAAAAAGATTTATCTATTAATGAAAATATTGAAAAATTAAGATTAAGCACAACTTCTTCTCTTCTCTCTGGAAAAAGAGATGTAATAGTTATTGCATCCGTTTCATGTTTATATGGAATTGGCAATCCCGTTGAGTTTAAAAAAAATATTATCGAAATTGAAAAAAATCAAATTTTATCTAGAACTAAGTTTTTACATAATCTAGTACAAAGTTTATACTCAAGAACTACAACTGAGTTGGTTAGTGGAGCATTTAAAGTTTCAGGGGATATAATTGATATTTTCCCCAGTTATGCAGATCATGGTTTTAAAATACACTTTTTTGGAGATGAGATTGAACTTATAGAAATTTTCGATCCCATTACAAAAAAAACACTACAATCTTTAGATAAACTAAACATATATCCCGCAAACATGTTTGCAACTTCCCCTGATGTTATGCAAAATGCAATTAATGAAATTAGATTTGATTTAAAAAATCAAATAGAATATTTTAAAGAAATTGGGAAATTTTTAGAAGCCAAACGCTTAGAAGAAAGAACAAATTTTGATCTTGAGATGATTCAAGAATTAGGATATTGTTCAGGAATTGAAAATTATTCAAGATATATCGATGGCCGTTCACCAGGAACAAGACCATTCTGTTTATTAGATTATTTTCCAGAAGATTATTTAATGGTAGTTGACGAGAGTCATGTTACTCTTTCTCAAGTTCATGCAATGTATGGAGGAGACAGAAGCAGAAAAGAGAATTTAGTTGAATATGGGTTTAGACTTCCTGCAGCAATGGATAATAGACCTTTAAAATATGAAGAGTTTGAATTTATACAAAATCAAGTAATATATGTAAGTGCAACTCCCTCTGACTATGAATTAGAAAAAACTGAAGGGGTATTTACTGAGCAAATAATAAGACCTACTGGATTATTAGATCCAAAAATTGAAATTAGAAAAAGTAATAATCAAATAGATGATTTGATAGATGAAATTCAGATTAGAGTAGAAAAAGATGAAAGAATATTGGTTACTACTCTTACCAAAAGAATGGCTGAAGAACTTACTAATTTCTTAAACAAAATAGATGTAAGATCAAGATATATACATAGTGACATTGATACAATTGAGAGAGTAGAAATTATGCAGGGCTTAAGAAAAGGGTTATTTGATGTCCTTGTAGGAGTAAATTTATTGAGAGAAGGACTTGATCTGCCAGAGGTTTCATTAGTTGCAATAATTGACGCAGATAAGGAGGGTTTCTTGAGAAGTCATAGATCATTAACTCAAACGATTGGAAGAGCTGCAAGAAATATCAACGGAAAAGCAATTTTTTATGCTGATAAAATGACTAAAAGCATGAAAAAAACAATGGATGAAACAGAATACAGAAGAAAAAAACAAGAATTATTCAATAAAAATAACAACATAACTCCGACACCACTAAAAACAAAAATTAAGGAAGTTTTTTCAAACGAACAGATTGATAATGAGTTGTCTGATTTAAAGAAAACAAAGAAGAACATAGATATTTCTAAAATGTCTAATGAAGAAAAAAATAGGACAATAAAAACTTATAGAAAAAAAATGGAAATAGCTGCTAAAACTTTAGATTTTATAGAAGCAGCTAGAATTAGAGATCTTATTAAGGAATTAAAAAAATAAGAGGATCGCTTCGTTATCCTCTTATTTTAATTATTTATTTACTGAAATTATTCTTTTGGGTTGTGAATGAAACTCTTTTCTTTTTGGAAGTGTAATAGTTAATATCCCATTTCTGTAAAAAGAATTAATTTTAGTTAAATCTATTGATTGAGGTAATTCATATGATTTAGAAAAAGATGAGTAATCAAATTCTTGATGCATATAGTTATAATCATTCTTACTAATATTATCAATAGTTTTTACAGTTAATAACTGATTATCTAGTTCTAGTTCAAAATCATTATTCAATTTTCCAGGAATAGCAAATTCAATAATAAAATCTTTATCACTTTCTTTGATATTTGTTGCAGGTGAATTATTTCTAATTGCAGGCATTATATCCCATGTATCACGAAAAAAGTTATCAAAAACTAATGGTAAAAAATTGTGTTGTTTTTTAATTAAATTCATAATGTGTTATTTTAAATTATACAAATATTTACATTAAGAAATAATCAAAATAGATGCCATTTACAAATACATGACATTTTGTCTATAAAGACTAAAAATATTGTGACATTTTGACAATTAAGTCAACACTTCTTGAATTTTATCTGCTGCTTCTTGAAATTCAGTTGCACTATATACTTTAAAATCGCAATTATCAATTATCTCTTTTGCAATTTCAGCATTAGTCCCTTGCAACCTAACTATAATTGGAACTGAAATATCACCCATGTTGTTATATGCATCAACAATACCCTGGGCAACACGATCACAACGAACTATTCCTCCGAAAATATTGACTAAGATTGCTTTTACATTTGGATCTCTTAAAATTAATCTAAACGCAATTTCTACTCTTTTGGCATCAGCAGTCCCTCCAACATCTAAGAAATTTGCAGGCTCTCCACCCGACTGTTTAATTAAATCCATAGTTGCCATTGCCAAACCAGCACCATTAACCATACAACCGACATTTCCCTCAAGATCAACATAATTTAACCCAACTTCTCTTGCCTCAGTCTCAACTAGATTTTCCTCTTTTAAATCTCTCCAACTTAAATAGTCTTTATGTCTAAAAAGAGCATTATCATCCAAAGAAACTTTAGCATCTACAGCCATTATTTTATTATCAGAAGTTTTTAAAACAGGATTAATTTCAAAAAGAGATGAGTCTGATGAAACATAGGATTTGTACAAAAGAGTAATGAATTTAACCATTTCTTTAAAAGCTAGACCAGAAAGACCTAAATTAAAAGCTACCTTCCTAGCCTGAAAGGATTGAATACCTAATGAAGGATCTATATCTTCATAAAATATCAACTCTGGTGTGTTTTCAGCTACAGTTTCAATATCCATTCCACCCTCAGATGAGTACATAATCATGTTATTTCCAGTTTTTCTATTAAGTAAAATAGAAACATAAAACTCCTCTGTTTCAAATTCACCAGGATAATAAACATCTTCAGCTATTAAAATTTTACTAACAAACTTTCCTTGTTTAGATGTCTGAGGGGTAATCAAGTGCATACCCAAAATATCCGAAGCAACCTCTTTAAGTTCATCCATATTTTTTGCCAACTTAACTCCTCCTCCCTTACCTCGTCCACCGGCATGAATTTGAGCCTTAACCACAAACCAACTTGTTCCTGTTGTTTCCACTAGCTCTTCAGTGACTTTATCTATTTCATCAATGTTGTCTAAAACAACGCCTCTTTGAATTCTTACGCCATGTTCCTCTAATATTTTTTTTCCCTGGTATTCGTGTAAATTCATTTCAAAAATTTAATTAACAAATATAAGTGAATATCAATTACTATGAAGGGTTACAGACTATATAATAAAGTTATATTTATAACAATTTGTTTTATTTTTATAACATTAGTATTTTTTTTATCTCAAAAAAAAAACTTACCATAGATTTACGCAATGAAAAATGAAGATTTATTAAAAATTGCTAAAAAATTTGGAACACCAACTTACGTGTATGATGCTTCAAAAATTGAATCACAGTACAAGAGATTAACAAGTTCATTTAAAGAAGTTAAAAATCTAAGAATAAATTATGCAGTTAAAGCGCTTTCAAATATTTCTATATTAAAATACATTAAAAATCTTGGAGCTGGAATTGATACAGTTTCTGTTCAAGAAGTTATTTTGGGTCTAAAGGCAGGTTTTGATCCAGACAAAATTATATATACACCGAATGGTGTTTCTGTTAAAGAAATTGAAAAAGTAGCTGAGATGGGTGTTAATATTAATATTGACAACCTAAATGTATTAGAACAATTTGGGAATTTAAATCCAAATATTCCTATTTGTATACGAATAAATCCACACGTAATGGCTGGTGGCAATAATAAAATTTCTGTTGGACATATAGACTCAAAATTTGGAATCAGTATCCATCAAATCCCATTACTGTTAAGAATAATTCAAAATACTAATATAAAAGTTAATGGTATTCATATGCATACTGGAAGTGATATTCTAGACATTGAGGTATTCATACATGCTGCTGAAATTCTTTTTGATGCAGCCTCAAAATTCGAAGACTTAGATTTTATTGACTTTGGAAGTGGATTTAAAGTTCCTTATTCAACTGGTGATAACGAAACAAACATTGAAGAGCTAGGAAAAAAGCTTTCTAAAAGATTTAATGAGTTTTGCAAGGAATATGGAAAAGATTTAACATTAGCTTTCGAGCCTGGTAAATTTCTTGTAAGTGAAGCTGGTAGTTTTTTGTGCTCCGTCAACTCTATAAAACAAACAACATCAACTGTATTTGCTCAAGTTGATTCTGGATTTAATCATTTTGTTAGACCAATGATGTACGGATCAAATCACGACATAATTAATATATCAAATCCCAATGATAGCGAACGATTTTATTCTGTTGTAGGCTATATTTGTGAAACGGACACTTTTGCCAACAATAAAAGAATTTCTAGAATAAATGAAGATGACGTGCTTTGTTTTAAAAATGCAGGAGCATATTGTTTCACAATGGCTAGTAACTATAACTCAAGATACAAACCCTCTGAAATTTTATTTTTTAATAATAAACCATTTGAGATAAGAAAAAGGGAAACTATTGAAGATATTTTAAAAAATCAAGTCGTAATAGATATATAAACTAATCTATCACACCGGACCCTATAAGTTCATCTCCATTATACCAAACTACAAATTGTCCTTTGGTAATAGAAGATTGAGGTTTGTCAAAAATAAAAAAAGTTCCATTTTCAGTAAAAACTAATTGGGATTTTTGAAGAGGTTGGCGATATCTTATTCTGGTGTCAAATAATTTAGAATCTGTATAATCATAATCTTCTCTAAGACGATGAAAATTTTTCTCTAAAACAAACAAAACCTTTCTATACAATCCAGGATGATTTTTACCCTCACCAACATAAACTAAATTATTGACAACATCTGTTCCAATAACAAAAAGAGGTTCTTTAGTCCCACCAATGGCTAGACCCTTTCTCTGTCCAATTGTAAAAAAATGAGCACCATCATGATTTCCAATAACAGAACCTTTATCTATAGAATAATTGTAAGGATTTGACATTAATTTCAAATTTTGAACTGAAAAATCATTAAGGTCTGAAACAGAGTTAAAAATTTCATTGTTTTTTGAAATTAAAATAACTTTTCCTTTTTTAACTTTTAATTTTTGTTGTAAAAATTCTGGAAGTTTTACTTTGCCAACAAAACACAACCCCTGAGAATCTTTTTTTTCAGCAGTAATTAAATTTTGCTGCTTAGCTATTAACCTAACTTCTTTTTTATCTAAATCCCCAATAGGAAACATAACTTTTGATAATTGATATTGAGAAAGTTGACATAAGAAATAAGACTGATCTTTATTAGTATCTTTTCCTGAGAATAGACTATAAATAAATTGATTGTCAGTTTTTTTACTTTTAATTCTGCAATAATGACCAGTAGCTACATAATCAGCATCTAGAGACTCTGCAATTTTTAAAAAAACATCAAACTTTATTTCTCGATTACATAATACATCAGGATTCGGAGTATGTCCATTTTTATACTCATCAAACATATAATCAATAATTCTTGTTTGATATTCTTTACTTAAATCGACTGTCTGAAATGGAATAGATAATTTTTCAGCAACCATCATTGCATCATAACTGTCTTCAACCCATGGACACTCATTTGAAATAGTGACAGACTCATCATGCCAATTCTTCATAAAAATTCCGATAACATCATAGCCCTGCTTAACTAACATGTAGGCAGCTACACTAGAATCTACTCCTCCAGAAAGAGCAACTACAACTCTTGTGTTTTTGTTAGACATTAAAATTATTTATTTTTTACCCTGAAGCTTTCTTTGTCTTTCAGCCTCTTCCATCATTTCTTGCATTTTACGCTGAAATCTGTTTTGTTTTCTGGGTTTCTTTTTATTCTCTTGAACTTGCAACCTTATTTTATCTTCATCAATAATAAAATACTTTATGGAAATCATTATCAAGATTGTTAAAATATTTGAAATAAAATAATACAAACTAAAAGCACTTGCATAATTATTAAAGAAGAACAACATCATAACTGGCATCAAATACATTATAAATTTCATATTAGGCATTCCAGGTTGAGTTGTTTGCATTTGAGCCCCAGATGACATTTTGGTGTAAAAGAAAATCGCAATTGAAGCTAGAATTGGAAGTAAACTAATGTGATCTCCATAGAACGGAATACTAAAAGGAAGTTCAGCAATAGTATCATAAGAAGATAAATCCTCAGCCCATAAAAAAGACTTTCCTCTTAATTGAAAAGCAATTGGAAAAAAACAAAATAAGGCATAAAATACTGGAAGTTGCAATAAAGCAGGAACACATCCAAGCAATGGATTAGCGCCAGCTTTATTATATAATTTCATTGTTTCTTGTTGTCTTTTAACTGCATCATTTTTAAATTTCTCATTAAGCTCGTTAATTTCAGGCTTTATTACTTTCATTCTAGCTTGAGAAACATAAGTTTTATAAGTAACAGGGGACATTACTAGTCGAGTTACAATAGTCATTAAAATGACCGCAATTCCGGCAGAGAAATATTTAACTAGAAAACCAAAGAAAGGGAAATAAATAAATCTATTAATCATTCCAAAAATACCCCAACCAAAATATATAGAATCATATATTTTATCATCGTAATTTTTTAGTATATCATAATCATTAGGACCAATGTACCATTTCATTTTTTTACTAATTTCTTTATTAGATAAGCTTAAGGGAATTATTGAGGAATAATTTTTAGTATAAACTACATCTTTCCCTTCATCATCAAAAAGTTTTTTTGAGCTAAATTCAATATTATCTACAGGATTTTCAAAAACCAAAATAGAATTGAAAAAGTGTTGACCATAAGATATCCAATTTACAGAATCTTCAGAATCATCAGAATCTGAGTATGAACTTAAATAATTTGTATCATCTCCATCATATTGATAGAGTAGCTGACTGTACCTGTTTTCATAATCTACACTTTTAGCTTGTCTAAAAGCATCTAGACTCCAGTTTAAGGTGATATTTTCATCATTATTCAATAGTGAAGATAATCCAGTAGAATTAATGTTAAAATCAATCATGTAACCACTCTCAGGAATTTTGTATTCAAAAGATATAGACTGAAATTCAGAAATAACCAATTTCATTATTACTGATTTGATTTTCCCCCTTTCAACTTCTTCATATGAAAAATTGTAATCTGAAGTATTTATATCATAGCCATTATTAGTTTGAAAATTTATATTTGTTTTTTGATTATTATTTACAATAAATAAAGATTCTCCTTTATGATTTGAATAACCTTTTAATTTCACTTCATTTAACAATCCTCCTTTGGTGTTAAATTTAAAAATAACATCATCATTTTCAATTATAATATCTTGATTGATATTAGAACCAATAGGATTTTTTGTGGTGTTTTTAGATATTTCAGAAATATCTTGAAAATCTTCAACTACTATATCATTGAAATCTTCTTGTTCGATTGATTGATTTTCAATTTGAGCAGATTTTTCTAAATCAGGAATAGTAACATTAAACCACCAAAAAAAAGCAGCAATAAGTAATAAAAATCCTATAATTTGGTAGATATCTATTTTGTTTTCTTCCATTCTATTTTCTTGAGTTATTATATTTTAAACATGCTGAAACAAAAGAAACAAACAAGGGATGTGGATTTTCAACAGTACTCTTATATTCAGGGTGAAATTGGACACCAATAAACCAATCATTTGATGGAAGTTCAACAATTTCAACTAATCCAGTTTTAGAATTTATCCCGCTTGCTTTTAAACCTGCATTTTGTAGATCATCAAGATATTTATTATTTAATTCCCAACGATGTCTGTGCCTTTCTTTAATTTGCTTTGAATTGTAAATACTCATTGCTCTTGAATTTTCAATTAATTCACAATCCCATGAGCCTAATCTCATAGTTCCACCCATATTTGTTATATTCTTTTGATCTTGCATTAAGCTAATAACAGGGTTTGATGTATCTTCATCCATTTCAGTAGAGTTAGAATCCTTAAGATTTAAAACATTTCTTGAAAATTCAATAACAGCCATTTGCATACCTAGACAAATTCCAAAAAAAGGAATATTATTTTCTCTAGCGGATTTAATAGATTTAATTTTTCCCTCAATCCCTCTAGATCCAAAACCAGGAGCGACTATTAAACCATCCAGTTTTAAAATTTTTTCATTGATTTCATCGTCTATGTGTTCAGAATGAATTGAATGAACATTAACTTTTGTTTCATTAACTGATCCCGCATGAACTAAAGATTCCAAGATTGACTTATAAGAATCCTGAAGCTCAACATACTTTCCAACTAAACCAATATTTATAGTGTTTTTTGGAGACTTTAATTTATTTACAAAATCAGCCCACACATTCATATTAGTTGAACTATAATTTGAAATTTCAAGTTTTTTGAGAACTACTTTATCTAACTTTTCTTTTTCCATCATAAGTGGAACGTCATAAATTGTTGAGGCGTCTTTAGATTGAATAACTGAGTCTACATCAACATTACAAAAAAGAGCTAATTTATTTTTTATATCATCAGAGATATCGTGTTCAGTTCTACAAACTAATATATCAGCATTTATACCACTTTCCATTAAAGTTTTTACTGAGTGTTGCGTAGGTTTTGTCTTTAGTTCTTTAGCTGCAGAGAGATAAGGAACTAGAGTAAGGTGAATGACAAGACTATTAGACTTTCCAAGTTCCCATCTTAGTTGTCTAACAGATTCTATATAAGGTAAAGATTCAATATCGCCAACAGTTCCACCAATTTCAGTAATAATAACATCATAATTATTTGTTTCTCCAAGCAACTTTATTCTTCTTTTAATTTCATCAGTGATATGAGGAATAACTTGGACTGTCTTGCCTAAAAAATCTCCTTTTCTTTCTTTTTCAATAACTGTTTGATAAATCCTGCCTGTTGTTACATTATTTGCTTGCGAGGTTTCTACATTTAAAAATCTTTCGTAATGACCTAAATCTAAATCTGTCTCAGCTCCATCTGATGTTACATAACATTCTCCGTGCTCGTAAGGATTTAGTGTCCCAGGGTCTACATTAATGTATGGATCAAGCTTTTGAATTGTAACATCAAGTCCTCTGGACTGAAGAAGTTTTGCTAAAGATGCTGATATAATTCCTTTTCCTAAAGATGAACTCACACCACCAGTGACAAAAATATACTTCGTTTTAGACATTCTATAATTTAAGCGATCAAAAATACAAAAAGAAAGTGAGTAAATTAAAAATTCTAATGATTAGGAACCTATTTTTCTGATGTAATTTCAAATACATCTAAATCATCATGCTGGATTAGTAAAACTGATTCATTAATATATGCATCATTAAGTTTTTTGTACTTAAATCTATTTTGATAATATTTTGTCTCACCAATATTTATTGATTTAACTAATTTTCTTCGAAATGCTGAACGTAAAATCAAATCTAATGTAATTTCATAGGCTCTGATTACTATTTTATTAGGGAGCTTTCCAAAATTTTCAAAAAATAAATCATTAAGCTCATTTAATTCTTCATCATATTTTGGATAAAAATATGTTGGATAAGTGAATTTTAAATTTCCCAAATGTTGAAATGATATATTTTCATTTTCATAAGTTTCTGAACGATAACTAGAAAACATATTAATATTTCTTTCTTTAGAAATTTGAGAGTTCAGTAATGAAGAAACACTAGTTATTACATTCAAGTTTTGAGATTCTAAAAAAACTAAATTATTTTTTTGCTCAACTAATAGAGAATCAGTTATTTCAGGATCAACTAATCCCATTGTTAAGTCAGTATCTATAAGTTCAGCATAAGGAAAGCGTTTCAATAATTCTTCTTTTACATTTTCAGTCGAAGTGTCATATATAATCATAACACATGGATCAGGATCTTGTAAAATTAAACTATCAACGTGTCTAAACATTAATTCTCTTTGCAATTCTACTGGGGGAATTGATTGAAAAATATTTTTGTTTAAATTAATTTCTTTGGATGTAAGAGGAGATACAATTGGAGTATTAAATTCACTTAACATTGAAGAAAGTCTATTTATGTTTCTAGGGATGAAAGGACCTAAAATAAAATCATAGTTTTTTATTTTTTTAGAATTGGCAATTTTATCAATTTCTTCAAAACTATTCTTATTATCATAAGTATCAACTTGAAGATTAATTCCTAGGTTTTTTGCTTTTTGAAGAGCCATTAACGTCCCACTGTAAAAATCTAATGAAAGAGTAGAAAGATTTAACTTTTCTAAATATATTTTTGTTTTTTCAATTGAGTCAATTTCAATATTATCTAAGTTAAAAGGAGCTATAAAAGCAAAAGAAATAGATTTCTTTTTAGGAATACTATCAATTAAATTAATAGTTGATTTTTTTGATTTATCTACTGTTTTTTCAATAATTTCTTCGATCGATTTTTCTAGTTCTATAGTTTTAATAAATGGTATTTTTAAAACCATTTTTTTAGAAATTTTATTTCCTTTAATTTGAGGATTATATTTTTTTATTAAGTCAATTGGAACATTATATAAATTAGAAATAGTGAATAAGGTTTGTTTTCTTTTTACACTGTGATCAATAAATTCAATATTAATTTCAGAATCATTTACAGATTTTGTATTCTGAGAAAATCCAAAAATTGAAATTATAAAAAAAAGTAAAAAAAGTCTTAAATGTCTCATTATTCCCATTCTATTGTAGCAGGTGGTTTTGAGCTTATGTCATAAACCACTCTATTTACCCCTTTTACATTATTGATGATCTTATTAGAAACTTCTTGCAAAAACTCGTAAGGTAAATTTACCCAGTCAGCTGTCATACCATCAGTAGATTCTACCGCCCTTAAGGCAACACATTGCTCATAAGTTCTTTCATCTCCCATAACTCCTACACTCTTTACGGGAAGGAGAATTGCTCCTGCTTGCCAAACCTTATCATAGAGACCATTATCAATTAGTCCAGAGATAAAAATGCTATCAACTTCTTGAAGAATCTTTACTTTTTCATTAGTAATATCTCCTAAGATTCTAATTGCTAGTCCAGGCCCTGGGAACGGATGTCTTTTCAACAACTTTGAATCAATTCCTAGACTTTTACCAACTCTTCTAACTTCATCTTTAAAAAGCATTTTGAGAGGTTCTACAACTGAAAGTTTCATGAAATCAGGTAATCCACCAACATTATGATGTGATTTAATGGTTGCAGATGGCCCCTTGACAGAAATAGATTCTATAACATCAGGATAGATAGTTCCCTGAGCTAACCATTTTGCACCATCAATTAATTTTGATTCCTGATCAAACACATCGATGAATGCCTTGCCTATAATTTTTCTCTTTTTTTCAGGATCATCAATTCCTGAAAGTTTTTTAATGAAATACTCTGAAGCATCTACACCCTTTACATTAAGACCCATTCCCTTGTACTGATCTAAAACACTATTAAATTCATTTTTTCTTAATAAACCATTATTAACAAAAATACAATGTAAGTTATCTTTTATTGCTCTATGAATTAAAACTCCTGCTACAGTTGAATCAACACCTCCAGATAAACCTAAAATCACTTTATCGTCACCAATCTTATTTTTAATATCGTTGATTGTTTTTTCAGAAAAAACATCTGGTGTCCAATCTGGATTAATTTTAGCAATATTTAATAAAAAATTTTCTATAATTTTTTTTCCATCTTTTGAATGGTAAACTTCCGGATGAAATTGAATTCCATAAAGATTTTCATCAATTATAGAAAAAGCTGCGTTTTTAACATCTGCAGTACTAGAAATACATTTTGAATTTAGCGGAAGAGTTTCGATTGTATCACTGTGACTCATCCAAACTTGAGAACCTAAATCAACTCCATGAAATAATAAACTTTCTGAATCAATTTCCATTAATTTAGCTCTACCATATTCTCTTTTATTTGAAGGAATAACTTTTCCTCCGAAAAAGTGTGCAATATATTGAGCTCCATAACAGACACCAAGTAAAGGTTTTTTTCCTTTAATTTCACTTAAATCAATATGAAGAGCATCATCTGATCTTACAGAGAATGGAGAACCAGATAATATTACAGCTTTAAAAGAATTAAGATCTACATTTAAATTATTGTATGGATGAATTTCACAATAAACATACAACTCTCTTACTCTTCTAGCGATAAGCTGGGTATATTGTGAACCAAAATCAATTATCAAAACTTTTTCTTCCATATTCAAAAATACTATTTAATGATAGAAAAAATCAAAAGAAAGTAATTAATATTTCACAACCTTAAAGCTATTATTAAACGGATCAATTTTTTCAATTAAAAAACTTAAAAAGTTTTTTTTGTTACTATTAAAAAAAGAAGAAAAATTTAGTTGACGTTCTTGAAAAGAATTATTTGGAAATAAATCCTTTTTTAAAATTTCAATTCTATCTAAAAAGTCTTTATGTTTTCTTTTCTCAGCCTTAATTAGTCGTTTTTCAAGATTGTTCAAGCCATTTAGTTGTTTTTTTTCTTGAGCTTTAACTGCTCCAATGAAGGATTTGTCTGTTAGCTTAGCTAGATTATATATATTATTAAAATTTTTCCTAATAGCTTCTTTTTGCACACTCAAATCCGTTACTGTTTTTGAGTTATTCTTTAAGTAATGTACTTTTAGTTGATTTATGTTTTTAAACAGATCTTCAATCTTTATGTTTAATTTATCGCATTTTTCTTGTTGTTTTTTGGAAATCAACATTAGTGATGATCTTACAGAAAGTATTGGAAAAGAAATTTTTTGAAAATCAAAATAGTCCTTAAGCTGCAACCAATATGCAATTTCACTTCCACCTCCAACGTAGGATAGATTTGGTAAAATATGTTCTTGATATAATGGTCTTAACAATACATTAGGTGAAAATCTTTCAGGAAAATTATTTATTTCATCAATGATTTCAGTTTGAGTAAAAGAGATTTCAGTATTTAAAACATGATACATGTTGTTTTTATAATCTATTCTTTCTCTGATGTTATCTAAAATATAAAACATATTAATCTCTCTTGGACTGACTTGAGGATTAAAACTAAAGTTTAATGAGTTTTTTAGATTAATATTAGTTTTTGAAACCTTGTTGTAACAGGATTTATTTAAAACTTCGTCTAAAAAAAAATCTTTAAAAAGATTTTTTAAATTTTTATTATCAGGTTGAATTATAAGAAGGCCATAATCAGCAAACAAACTATGAACCAAACTCAAAGTTGATTCCGATAAATTTTTATTATTTAAGTACGATGATTTAAAAAGAGATAATAAATTTTTATCATTTGAATTTTTAAAAAAAGATTTCAATTTTTCAAATACAATACTTAAATCATTAGTCTTTAATCTTCCCACAGGCCCTTTAGAATTAATATTCCATTCAAATTTTGTTTTATTCAAGTTGAAAAAATTTATTTCTTCAAAATCATGATCTTCAGAGGCCATCCAATAAATCGGAACAAAATTGTATTCTGGATATTTTAGTTTTAATTGATCACATATTTTAATTGCGTCTATTATTTTATAAAAAAAATATAGTGGACCAGTAAATAAGTTTAATTGGTGACCAGTACAAACTGTAAATGTGTTTGAATTTGATAAACTTTTAATCTGCTTTAATTGCTTATCATTATTTTTTAAATCCTTGTACTGTTTAAACAATTCTTGACCTAAAACTTTTCTATAATCATCGTTATATTGCTCTTTTTTTTCTTTGAGCTGATCCAAATAATTATCTATTTCAAATGAATTATTGTAAAAAGAGGTAATTCCCTTATCATTATTTATATAACTAAGAGTAATTTTTGGTAAATGATTTGATATTTCAGGTTTTATATATGTCAAGGTTTCTTTAAATATAAGGTATTATAATTTTTCATTAGGGATTGCATATAAATCAAACTCTGTACAATCTATTATTTTTAAATTGACAAAATCCCCAATTTTAAGATAATATTTACTTGCATCCACTAAAACTTCATTGTCAACATCTGGTGAATCAAATTCTGTTCTTCCAATATAATTAATACCCTCTTTTCTATCAATAACACATTTATAAACTTGATTAATTTTTTTTTGGTTTAACTCCAACGAAATCTGAGATTGGATTTCCATTACTGAGTTAATTCTTTCTTGCTTAATTTTTGGAGAAACATCATCAACCAAGCTGTAGGCGTGAGTATTTTCCTCGTGACTATAAGCAAAACATCCTAACCTATCAAATTTAGTTTCCATTATCCATTCTTTAAGTTCATTAAAATCTTCTTCTGATTCACCTGGATAACCAACTATTACTGTTGTTCTTATTGCAATTTCAGGATTCAATAATCTCATCTTATTGATTAATTCAATGATATTTTCTTTTTTGGACCCCCTTCTCATTGATTTTAATATTTTAGTAGATATATGTTGAAGTGGTATATCTATATAATTACAAACCTTCTCTTCTTGTTTAATTACTTCTAAAACATCTAAAGGAAACCCATTTGGAAAAGCATAATGTAATCTAATCCATTCAATTCCATCAACTTTTACCAATTCTTTAAGTAATGACGACAACTCTCTTTTTTTATATAGATCTAGTCCATAATAGGTTAAGTCTTGTGCAATTAAAATAAGTTCTTTAACCCCATTTTTTGCGAGTAAAGTTGCTTCATTAACAAGCACCTCAATAGATTTTGATTTATGTTTTCCTCTCATCAACGGAATTGCGCAAAAGGAACAAGGTCTGTCACAACCTTCAGAGATTTTTAGATATGCATAATTTTTTGGGGTAGTTGTTAATCTTTCACCTACTAACTCGTGTTTGTAATCTGCTTTTAAAGCTTTTAAAAGTTTTGGTAAATCAGTTGTTCCGAAATACTGATCAACATTTGGAATTTCTTTTTTTAAATCAGGCATATATCTTTCGCTAAGACAACCTGTAACAAATAGTTTATCTATTTCACCTATTTCTTTTTTTAAAGAATATTCTAATATTGTATTAATAGATTCTTCTTTCGCATTATCTATAAAACCACATGTATTTACAACAACAATATTACCTTCTTTTTCATGAACAACATTTTTATTATTGGCTTTTAATTGACCCATAAGAACCTCAGAGTCATAAATGTTCTTTGAGCAGCCTAAAGTAACTACATTAATTGTGTTTTTTTTTGAATATTTTGTTCTCAATTATTAAAGTTTATGATTTTTTAAAAAATGAATCCACAAATTCTATTTTATTGAATACCTGTAAATCTTCAATACCTTCACCAACTCCAATAAATTTTATAGGAATATTAAATTGGTCTGAGATCCCTAAAACAACACCACCTTTTGCTGTTCCATCTAATTTAGTAACAGCTAAAGATGTTATTTCTGTAACACTTGTAAACTGCTTAGCTTGTTCAAATGCATTTTGCCCAGTTGAACCATCAATTACAAGCAGAACTTCGTGAGGAGCGTTTACATTTTTTTTCTGTAAAACTCTTTTAATTTTTCCAAGTTCATTCATCAAATTAGTTTTGTTGTGGAGTCTTCCTGCTGTGTCAATTAAAACAACATCAATATTTTTATTTATTGCAGACTCAAGTGTATCATAAGAAACTGATGCTGGATCACTTCCCATTTTTTGTTTTACCAATTCAACACCTACTCTATTTGACCAAACCTCTAATTGATCAATAGCAGCAGCTCTAAAAGTATCTGCAGCACCAATCATTACTTTAAGTCCTAATGACTTATAATGATTAGCCATTTTACCGATGGAAGTGGTTTTACCAACCCCATTAACTCCAACAACTAATATAACATGTGGCTTATTATCACCAATTGACAAGAAATCGTCATCATCTTGAGAATCACATATTATTTTGGTTATTTCTTCTTTTAGAATTGTGTCTAATTCGTCAGAACTAATAAACTTATCTTTTTTTACTCTATCTTCAATATGATCTATTATTTTGAGTGTAGTTTTAACTCCAACATCAGAACTAATCAGTACTTCTTCTAGATTATCTAAAACTTCGTCATCAACCTTGCTTTTACCAACGATTACTTTGGAAATTTTGTTAAAAAATGAATCTTTACTTTTTTTAAGACCACTATCAAGAGTCTCTTTTTTTTCTTTTGTAAATAGTTTTTTGAAAAAATTCATTTAATAAAAGTTTTATCAAAGATATGTAAAACAAAAAAAGCCACTAAAAAGTGACTATTGTAATTAATATCCAAAGATTTAATTATTTACTTAACCAATCATTAACCAAAGAGGGATCCATAATCGATTCTACATAAGTATACGCACCAGTTTTGGGGCTTTTAACCATTTTTATAGCCTTTGTAAGTCTTTTCGAAGAGGTTTGAAGTGATGCTACAGTCTTTTTTGCCATTTCTCTTATTATTTAATTTCTTTATGAATAGTATTTTTTTTCATGATAGGATTAAATTTTTTTATCTCTAATCTATCAGGTGTATTTTTTTTATTTTTTGTAGTTACATATCTAGATGTACCTGGAAGACCTGAATTTTTATGTTCTGTACATTCTAATATTACTTGTACTCTATTTCCTTTCTTAGCCATAATAAATTAATTAAGCTTTATTAATTTTGGATTCTTTCAAAACTGCTGAAATACCCTTTTTATTAATTGTTTTTAAAACAGAAGTCGATACCTTAAGAGTTATCCATTTACCTTCTTCAGGGATAAAAAAACGTTTTTTGATTAAATTAGGTTCAAATCTCCTTTTAGTTTTATTCATTGCTTTTGAAACATTGTTTCCAACTAAAACTTTTTTTCCTGAAATTTCACAAACTTTAGACATAACTATCTTATTTTAAAATAGGGTGCAAATTAACAACATTTTTACAGTAATGCCAAATTTTTTAGTCTTCTGTTAATAATTCAGAAAATAAAAGCTCTAAAGCTTTATTAACAGATTTTTTTATATTTTTTTCCCTGTTTTTTCCAAAGTTAAATTCATATGACTTAACATCATTTAAAGTGGCTAATGAAATATAAATAGAACCCACTTCTTTTTTTGAGTCTCCCTTATCTGGACCAGCATTCCCAGTTGTAGATATTGCATAATCTGTCTTTAGAAGCTTTTTAGCATTTAAAGCCATGCTGTTAGCTACCTGAGAACTTACAACTGAATGCAAATCAATATCATTTTGATTCACTGACAAAAGGTTTTGTTTAATACTTGTGTCATATGCCACAACAGCTCCCTTAAAATATGATGAAGCTCCAGGGACAGAAGATATTCTTGAAGATATTAAACCACCTGTAAAACTTTCTGCAGTTGATAAAGTTTTTCCTGATTTTTTTAATATTTTTCCTATTTCAGATTCTATTGAATTTACAGACTCAAATCCTATTATAATTTTACCTAGAATCTCAAAAAGTTGAGCGATATAATTGTCCATTTTTTTCTCAAGATCAGTTCGATCAAAACCTCGACATGATAACCTTAACCTTACTCTACCTAAATTTGGTAAATATGCTAATTTGAAATTTTTAGATAAACCATCTTCAAAGTCTTTTAACTTCTTTGCTATGGTACTTTCTCCAACTCCATAAGTCATTAAGGTTTTTTTTAAAATAATCGGACAATTAAATTCCTTTTCAATAAATGGAACAACTGAGTTAACAATCATAGATTTCATCTCATACGGAACTCCAGGGAGAGAAATGAAAAAGGAATTATTTTTTTTTATTTGCATACCAGCTGCTGTTCCATATTGATTTTCAATTAGTAATGCTTTTGATGGGACTAAGGCTTGAGCTCTATTTAAATCATTAATAGGATTGTCTACAAAATTCTTAAAAAGGTTTTCAATATGGACTAATAATTCTTGATTATGTATTAATTTATCATTGAAAAATTCACAAAAAACATCTTTTGTTATATCATCATTTGTTGGACCAAGCCCACCTGTTGTAATTATAATATCAAATTTATCAATCGAATTATTAAATGCGTTTATAATATCATCTTTAGTATCCCTAATTGACAAAATTTCACAAACCTCTACACCTATTTTGATTAATTCATTTGAGATAAAAGTTGAATTTGTATCAACTATTTGACCTATTAAAATTTCATCACCAATAGTAATAATCTTTGCTCTAATCATTACTTAATATTGATCTTGAAATTATGATTATTATTAATAAAACCTTCTAATTTATCACCCCTGTTAACTTTTCCAACTCCAGCTGGTGTTCCCGTAAAAATAACATCTCCAATTTTGAGAGTAAAAAATTTTGATATTTCTGAAATTAATTCATCAAAATTCCACATCATTTGACTAGTATTTCCTTTTTGAACTAAACTCCCATTTTTATTCATTGAAAAATTGATATCATTTAGATTTTTAAATTCTGTTTTATTTATCCAATTTCCAATTAAAGCAGAGCCGTCAAAAGCTTTTGCTTTTTCCCAGGGTAAACCTTTTGATTTCAATTCAAATTGTAGATCTCTGGCTGTAAAGTCAATCCCCAATCCAACTTGATCATAATATGTTTTTGCGAATTTCTTTTCAATAGATTTTCCAAGTTTACAAATCTTTAAAATAACTTCAATTTCATAATTAATTTCATTAGAATAATCAGGAATAAAAAAAGGTTGATTTTTTAGGATTATTGAACTATCCGGTTTGATAAAAATAACAGGACTGTCAGGCCTTTCATTTTGCAGTTCACTAACGTGATCTTCATAATTTCTACCAATACAAATTATTTTCATTTTATAATTTATTATTAAGCTTATTTAACCTTAATTTAGTCAATATTTTCTTGGTATACATTGGAAAATCTGAATTTAATATCCACCCAAAATAACCAGGCTCATTATCAATTATAAAATCAACTGATTTACCTTTATGTTTACCAAAAGAAAAACAGGGTACATTATTTTGGTCATAAATTATAAAACCTGCCAAATCAACTGTTCTATTTCTAGAGGAGAATTCCGATAAAAACGTAACATTATTTTCTAATTCAGAATACTTTTCAATCTGAGCTTCCAAAACCTCATAAGTTGCTAAAGTATCGGCCTTCGAAGAATGAGCATCAATTAAATCTTTTTTACAATAAAATTTATAAGCTGCACCTAAGGTTCTCTTTTCCATTTTATGAAAAATATTTTGGACATCAATACACTTAATTTTTTCTAAATCAAAGTCAATATTTGATCTGAGAAATTCTTCAGCCAAAAGAGGAATGTCAAATTTATTAGAATTAAAACCTCCAAGATCACAATTGTTTATCATTTCTTTGACCTGAGAGCCTATTACCTTAAAATTAGGCTCATTAATTACCATTTCATTTGTGATACCATGAATTTTTGAAACCTCACTTGGAATAGAAATCTCAGGATTAACTAACCATGTTCTCGATTCTTTATTGCTATTTGGATAAACCTTCAAAATTGAAATTTCAACTATCCTATCTTTAGAAATATTTATTCCAGTTGTTTCTAAATCAAAAAAACAAATAGGCTTTGATAGTTTTATTTTCATATTTAAGAATTACTAAATTGAGGTGGAAGAATCCCAATTTTCAATAAGCTCCTTTATCCTTTTAATAAATAATCCACCCTGAGCTCCATTAACAACTCTGTGATCAAAACTATGAGAAAGGATAATTTTTCTTCT
>Ga0222715_10000112_pt1 | contig 82285 bp, 74 predicted proteins | sample C33_9DmetaG_FD_165056 | JGI IMG/M metagenome (GOLD analysis project Ga0222715, IMG submission 165056) | Estuarine water microbial communities from San Francisco Bay, California, United States - C33_9D | ecosystem: Environmental > Aquatic > Marine > Unclassified | place: USA: California...
GAAGCCGAGTTAGAAACATCGAATAATATTGATTTGACGTTGCGTAAGTTTTCAGGTGATTTGGGCTTAGTTCTGAATGTGTTTTACAACCGCGTCGATAATTACTATTTTGAGAATGATCTGGGGATCAGCATCGAAGCTGGACATGAAGACCATGGTGATGAAATTCTCGCGGATGAAGATCATGCCGACGAAGCCCTGCATGATGAAGATCATATGGACGAAGAGCTTGCACCTGTGTTCTTATTTGCGCCACAAGATGTTGAGCTTTATGGGGCTGAGGTACAAGTCAATTATGCACTTAATGACCAATGGCAGCTCAGCGCACAAGGTGACTGGATCCGTGGACGTTTACAAGATGGCGGTAATTTAGCTCGTATTCCACCAAAACGTCTGAGCTCTACGATTACGTATTCAGGTAATAATTGGGATGCCAGTATCGCGGTTAAACGTGTTTTTGCCCAAAATAAAATTACAGCGCTTGAGACGCAAACGCCAGGCTACACTATGGTAGATATGTACAGTAATGTGTATTTATCTCAAGGAAAATGGGATTGGGTGGCATATCTTAAAGTGGAAAATATGACTGATGAACTAGCTTATGTGCATCAGTCATTCCTGAGGGATGTGACCCCTCTTCCAGGAAGAAACTTTGTACTAGGGATCAGAGGAGAGTTTTAACTCTCCTTCGATTTTTTAGTTACTTTCTGTTGTTGTTTTTTATTTTGTGTTCTTAAATTATATTATGACACGTTGCCTTATAGGCATTTAACCAACTGGTGTGAAATGGATTAAATGTCACGGCAATGCTGTCTTGTTTTGCACTCACAGGTAACATCAGCGTGACGTTATCGGAAGCTTGCTCAGCTAAATTACTCTGTAAATACTCTTGTCTGTCATGCATGACTTGATTCAGTATGCTATGTCGACTTGGCAAGTTAAATCGAGATAATCTATCTGGCTTTAATAAGTGGTCCTGTGATGACATCATATCATTTTCGCCTTGATGCTTTATGCGGTTTACTCCTTCACCATTAATGGCGTATTCAAATTGAATCATGCCAAAATTAGGCTCCATAAAATTTGCCTGATACTGCAAACTCTGTTGTGTATCAATCACAATCCCCATTGGAAATACTTTATTAATATCGGCAGTGCAATCAAACGTGACATGTACCTCAAGACCATCTATATATGTGCCATAGTGCGTACCAGAATTATTAGTAATTTTGTCAATTACAGTTCCGGTGTTATCAAACAGGCGTTCAAAAGCCAAAATGTTCCCTTCCGTGGACTGTGAATCGCTCGCCATTATGGCGGGACTAATCAGGAGTAGCGGTAACGCTAAAAGGTGTTTCATGTATCGCTCTTGCAATTAAATAAGATGAAGTAATTTTATCAATGCCGCTTAATTTTATATATAGGAAAGATTCTTAGATGAGTTTAGAAGTGAGGGGAAGTAATGCGTAAAAAAAAGGGGAAATTGCTTCCCCCTTAGTTGTATTTAATTAGACTGGGATTCTTGTCGCTTTGACATCATCTCGTTGAGACGCTGCAATATAAAAAGTTTGCAATGCATCAAGATGAGAAAAGTCGTGCAACTTGCGCACTTTTACCCAATCTAGTGATGTGTATAAACTAATACTCAAATAATTCCAATCAGTCGTCGATATTTGTTTTTCAGCTACGATTTTTTCTAAATACTTGAATGAGCGTTCGATACGCTCGTGTTGTAAGTTGAAATACATCTTATCATCTGTGGTATCAAACCCGGATTTATCCAACAAAAACAGTTGAATATAGGAATCGGTTATCCCATCGATTATTTTTAACAGGTTAAGTTGTGGGATCGATAAATACTGACGGTCTAGTTTTTCATGTATGTATTGAGCGATCACTGTCGAATCACACAATACCAATCCGTTATCTTCAAACATTGGGATCTTCATCGTCGGATTGAGTTTGCGTAATATCGCTCTGCCCTCAGGAGATGAGGTTGGGGCATCAATCATCTCGTATTTAACATCCATTAAGATTAAGCGTAAACGGCGCACATATGGCGAGGTAAACGAACCGTATAATTTCATACTCATTATCCTTGTTGTAAACGGTGACCACGTCGTGTGGCGATGACCAAAAGCGATAATAGTGCAAAAAAGCTAATGCTACCACCAGAACTTCCACCCGCTGATGGAGTCGGTGTTGGCGTTGGTGTAGGGGCTGCATTTACTGTGATGGTCAAGGTTCCAGTGCTATCTGAGGTACCATCATTAATCGTATAAGTAATTACCTCGTTACCAGTAAAATTAGCTGCACTCACATAGCGTACGTTATTACCGACAACAGAAACTGTACCTGAGCCGCCAGTCACTGCAGAAGCAAGCGTCAATGTATCACCTTCAGTATCGCTATCATTGGCTAATACCGATACGTTGATTGTGCTACCTGTTGTCGTTGTTGCGGCATCTGCAACAGCGGTAGGTGGTGTATTCGGCACTGGCTCTTCTACTGTCACCGTCAAGGTTGCGGATGCCTGTGTTGTACCGTCGCTGATTGTGTAGGAGATCGTTTCAATTCCGACGAACTGTGCTGCTGGGGTATAGTTTATTCCCGTCGGTATAATTGTGGCAGTTCCGCCTGCTGATGGTTGTGCGCTAATAATTGATAATGTATCACTGCTGTCAACATCCGTATCGTTGGCTAACACATCTAGTACATTGTTGGATGAATTTTGCGTCACAATGGCAACATCTGCGACAGCAACAGGTGTGTCATTGATTGGTGTGACGGTTACGCTAGCAACAAAGACATTGCTGCTTTGTCCATTTAGTGTTGCGACTACATTGACTGATAATGTACCGGTAAAATTAGTTGCTGGCGTGATGGTATTATTCGCGATAGCGTAATTTTGACCGGATTGAACCGTGATAGTTTCTGGGGCTTCACTAAAAGTAAAATTGTCGATTAACAATGTTAACGATGTGTCTTCAACTAAGGATAAGGTGTTTTGGGCGGTAATGATGATCGCTGGTGGCGCTGTTATATTTGAAGAAAACACCCCTTCTGAAGGACTATAAAAAATATTGTCGCTACACAGTACGCGAATATTTTGGAACCGTTGTTCGCCATCAGTGGCAGGTAAATTAACCAGTGCGTTGCCATTGTTTGTTACGTTAGTTGCCAAAATAAATGGATAGGTACCGCCGCTATTATTTGATAATTCGATATTAACTGAAGCGCAATTAATCGGTGCTTGATCCGTCCCTCCTACATTCCACGCAACTGTAATCGGATTCGTATCAAAAAATTCATTACGAGCAGGAGCAGTCACAGCAAATGCTGCACCAGTATCGACGACCGTGTAGGTCACTTCGTCTGACGCACTGCCACCTTGATTATCGCGAACGGTAAATTGAAATGTTAGATCGCGATTGGTCGTTGGCAATGCTTCACCATAGCTAGTTAAGCGTTGTATGGCGTTGATTTTTTTTGGTAAATATCGCTCTGGTCCATTGCTTGGACGAATAGAACGAAATAACGGGCCGTTGCCACTATCTGTTTCATCATCTAATTTGCTACTGGTTTCAGTGCCTAAATCGTATTGTTCCCAAGAATAAGTCAAGGTATCGCTGGCATTAGCGTCTGTGCCAACCCCCGATAATATAAACGGAGTATTGGCAGGAATAGTAAGGTCAGGTCCAGCATTAGCTTGTGGGTGGGTGTTTTGGGATGCGACACGAATACCACAATTAGGTGTGTTTTGACGCGCAAATTCAATTTCGGCAGCCATCTCATTTAACGAATGTACATGGTAATAATCATCAACTTGTCCAGCGACATTTTGTTCGCCACAGATCCCTGCATAGGACATGATGGTGGTGCCTGAACCGACTTCAAATGCTGCATTTTCAGCTCTATTGCCACTAGCGCAACTGCTTGTTGTTCCATTAAATGTATGATTGGCGCCAAACTGATGGCCCAGTTCATGAGCAACAAAATCAACCCAAAATGCATCATTGGTAGGCGAGCCGCTCCCTGTAATGCCATCGGCTTTGTAACCATCCCAACACAATGCGCCCAATACGGCTAACCCTCCGCCGTTGGTGTTAACAATATGACCAATGTCGTAATTAGCACTGCCAATGCGATCATCGGTAACAGTTTGATTAAGATCGCCATCATCCGAATCATTATTAAATGGGTCGGTTGCGGCATTGGTAAAAATTAACTGGTCGTTATCAGCAACTAATTGCAACGTTACGCCTAGTTCCACTTCGAATATGTCATTGAGACGATTCACCATAATCGCTATTTCTGCCATTGCATCATTAACTGAACCACCATGATATTGAGTATATTCAGCTGCTGCAGTCATTGCCAACCGATAGGTGATATGGTCTTGGGTTGTGTTCGCTGGTCCTGTCTTATGAGCTCGAACGGTCGGCTCAAAAACACGATTAAAGTTCAATACTTTGGGTGGACGCTTGATGAAACGTTGCTGAGCTTCTTGTTGTGCTTCTGGCGTCACTTTATAGCTACGGTATTGATTATCAGTACCCTTGATAGGATCAATGAATATTCGTTCAATCTGATTATTGAGCGGTGCATCAAACATGGCACTGATACCCTTAGGTGAGAAATTAAAGCGACCCGTTAAGGTAGGGTTGCTGGCACTGATACCAGTAAAAGCTCTGATTTCTGGAAATTTTGCCGCCAATTTAGCCGGCATAACATGCGCTTCGGTTAAGCTAAATGTATGCAGTATCCCGTCGGGACCAGGTACTTGTACCTGTGTAAAGTTAGCTTGGGTTATTTGTTGCGTAAAGCGTGTTTGAGCCAATGTAAAATGATTACTACTTACTGATTCTAGGGCTTTGTTCGCTGTTTGTGCTTGCCACAAAGTTTGACTGTTATCCGCAGTCATTTGGCCTTGTGCTTGTGCACTGATTACCGAAGTGCTCAGCAAAAACAGGGTTAAGAGTGATTTTACATTGGGTGTATTCATTATTTACTCTTTTTTTATTTAGGTCTTAATAATTTAGGCATTAGTAATATGGATTAATTTAATGTCATGTGTAGTGCTTGTTTGTAGGCGGATATCGCCGGTACACAGGCGGTCAAAAATGTAGCCAAAAGTGCGCCCAACGCAATCCATAGCGTGTGAGTGGTGAAAATATTACCATCGATAAATATGCCAAACGCTTCAGCTAACCACGTATTCGTCACCTGCAAACTTACAAATAACACAACGAGACTCAGTATTATTGCCACGGCGGTAATCAGTAGTGCTTCGGCTTGAATCAACCAAAAAATAACACTAGGTGGCGCGCCAACACTGCGCAATACCGCTAATTCTTGGGTGCGCTCGCGCATTGATGTTAGCAGCATAGTTGCAAGGCCAATACTGGTAGATAACACAATTAACCAAGCAATACCGAGTAACAGGGTTTCGACAAAGCCAACCAGTTGCCACAATTCATTCAGTACGACGCCTGGGATAATAGACATCAAGGGTTCCTCTTGATATTGATTGACCGCACGTTGCATTAACAACGTCCCAATTTTGGACTGTAGGCCGATGTAAATAGCTGAAATATTGTCACTTTGCGGGTTGTTTGCAATGCGCTGATCTTGATCATGCGCGAGGGTTAACCCTGCCAAAGTAACATGTACGGTTTGATCGATGGGCGTGCCAGTAGGCGCTAAGATACCTGCAATCTTAAAGCTAACATCATCGTGTTGATGAAAACTGACATGCCCTACACCATGATGTAAATGTAGCGTATCGCCAATGGTATAGTTATGATGAGCTGCAACTTCAGCCCCAATGACTGCATCGGTATCTAGCGTAAAGTGCTGACCGGCTCTGAATGTCAGTGGTTGCTTGTTACCGTATTGAAAATAAGTAAATAAATCAGCAGTTGTCCCGACCACTGGAAAACCATGATGAGAATCGCCAAGTGCGATGGGGACAGCCCATTTAACGTGTTTGTTTGCTGCTAATACAGCGAAACTATCCATGCTGATTGCATTGGCGGGAACGCCGATTTTAAATACGGAATATAATAATAAATTAATTGGGCCTGTGCGCGGGCCAACAATTAAATCGGTGCCAGATATCGTGCGGGTAAAACTCGCTTTGGCGGCATGCCGAGTATGCTCAACAGCAAACAATAACAACAAGCTGATGGTAATGGCAAATAATGTTAGCGCTACCGATTTATGTCTATATCGTAGGCTTTTTAGTGCGAGTATGAAACGCATACTAACGCCCCCCCTTAAGCGCAACACGATTGATTTTGTCCAGCTCAATGCTGTGCGAAAAATACTTGGCTAAGCGCAAGTCATGACTCACAAATAATAGCGTGGTGTGTTGATTATCACACATATGGATTAAGGTTTGCATAAAGCTATGGGTCGCAGATTCATCTAATGCGGATGTCGGTTCATCGACAATGACTATACGCGGTTGATGAATTAATGCTCGAGCGATGGCAACACGTTGTTGTTGGCCAATACTTAAGGTGTTGGCAGGCTGATCGATGATATCCGCAGGTAACTGTAGTTGTGCGAGTAATGTTGGGATCGTTGCATGTAATGTCGTTTTATCACAGTCGTGAAACTCGGTACTTAATGCGATATTTTCTCGGACACTTAAATACCCAATTAAGTTAAATTGCTGAAAGACAATGCCCATGTTTTTGGCGCGAAATTGATCTAACTCGCGCGAACTGAGTTGCGCATAGGTCTGATCTAGGACGCTGATGTTATTAGGCGTTGTTTCGGCAGTGTTTTTAGTCTTAAATTTTGGCTTGGGTGTTAATGTACCGCTAATGATATTGAGTAATGTGCTTTTGCCACAGCCTGATGGACCGGCGATAAACACCCTTTCACCTAGCTCAATGATGAGTTCATCAATGTCTAATATGGGGGTGGATGCATAACTAAATGTGAGTTGTTTCAGTGCAATTGCGGTCAACGGGATGACTCCATGCGCATTTTATTATTCTTATATGAAATACGTTAACTGATTTTAGTTGATTAATAAAGATTATGCACAGATATCGACGAATTTGGCTTTGGTCAATTGCTGTAACGATTTTGGTGCAAGACCGATCTCAAGTCCCCGTTTGCCTGCGCTAACATGCATTAATGCTAAGCTTTCAGCTTGGCTAGCAATGAGTGTCATAAGACGGGACTTTTGTCCTAGTGGACTGACGCCACCCATAATATAGCCAGTTTTTTTAGCGACGAGCGTTGGGTCTGCCATGCAAGATTTTTTCGCTTTGACTGCTTTGGCGACTTGCTTTAAGGAGAGTTTTTCGGTGACAGGGATAATTGCTACGACTAACTGCCCATCACAATCGGTGACTAATGTTTTGTACACGGATTGCGGGTCAAGATTGAGCTTAGTCGCAGCTTCTAAACCATATGATGATGCGTGTGGATCATGCTCATAACTAAGCGTGCTAAAGTTTACCTTAGCACGTTTGGCAGCATTGATCGCAGGCGTCATGGCGTTTACCACTCACCCGTATTTGGCATGCTAGCCCACGGCTCTTGTGGGGCAAGGTGGTCACCTTCTTGCAATAATTCAATGGAGATACCATCTGGAGAGCGAACAAATGCCATGTGACCATCACGCGGTGGACGACTGATCAATACACCACCATCTTGTAAGCGTTGGCAGGTAGCATAGATATCATCGACACGATATGCCAAATGCCCGAAGTTACGGCCGCCGGTATAAGTTTCTGTATCCCAATTATAGGTTAGCTCAATTAGCGGAGCTTGATCTTCTTTGGCGCGTTCCACATCATCAGGGGCTGCCAAAAAGATTAAAGAGAATCGGCCTTTTTCACTGTCGTAACGACGCACATTAACCAATCCTAATAAATCACAATAAAAGTGCAAAGATGCTTCGAGATCGTTAACACGTACCATTGTATGTAAATACCGCATGTCATTATCCTATTAGTGTATTAAGTCTAATTATTCTAACGTGTATTTAGGTCGATAGTCATCTTTTTGTCGCGCTTGATTAAAGGCATCAACAGATGGATTGCCTGTGAGCTGTTGTTTGACTTTTTGCTGTTGTTGTTTGTGTTTTTCTAGCATAATTTTGGTCATGGTTTCAAATTCAGCGGATTCAGGCTGCATATTATCGCGTGCTTTGCCGTTAATTTTTTCCCATGTTCTAAAGCCACCAATCCCCAATACGCCCAATATAATAGGCATAAACAGCTCAGTGTTCATTGAGGGAAGTTGATAAAATTGGGCTACGGTTTGGATTTGTTCACTGCTAGCTTGTTGAAATGCCGCTTCGCCTAATATTTCACTCATATCCAAGCTCAACATGATTAGCCAACTACCTAATGGTCTTAACAGTGCTTCATACGCCAAGCCTAATGCACCAATCCAAATGATTGCTGGACGAGCGCCGGCAACAAAAATACTTGGATGATTAGCTTGCGCCATATTGATTTGTAATTGCATGTGCTGTTCTTTGAGTTCAGCGGTCAGCGTTTGCAATTCGATACGTTGTTTTTCAATATCGATTTTACCTAGTTCTTCATCACTGGTGACCAGCTCATCGATGCCATTGGATAGTTTTTCGATTAAATCCCCGATTACTGGAACGGATTGTAATATTCCCATGTTGTACTCCTTTTGATTTATCGTGTAATGGGGACGGTGTGATTGAGTGTGATTGATTACGCTAAATAATAAGCCTGGGCGCGGCGCAGCCAGCCATTTAAAAAGATTTGTTGATTCGGTTGTCGAGCGACAATGCGGTGATAAAACGCCACGCGTTCATCACACAGTGCATTAATCAAATAATCGCCCATTTGTTGATATACCTGATCACAGGCACGTGCGGTAATCGGGCCTAATTGGCCATCCTGAATGATATTAACGAGACCACTTAGGTTTAATACGTGCTGTAATATTTTAATCGCTTGCCTAGGTCCATGATTCACTGCCATATCAAAGATCACAGGTTGTATTGCACTGGCAAGAAGATAGATTTTGGGTTGTTGATAATACATGACCCAATATATTTGCATGGCTTCGGCTTGAGTTAACGATGCTATCGTCGTTTGTGCTAAATCCGGGGATCCGTCAGTACTTAAACTTGGAGTGGTGGCACTGAGATTGTCTTGATATGCGTTTAATGTATGCTGGGTGATCCCATATTTAGTTACCCCGCCATTATCTAGGGGATGATCACTAAAGCCACCTTCATGGGTTAAGGTGCGCGCAAATAGTCGCTCAAACAGCGCCGGTTGGGTGGTTAAACTCACGGATCTACCTGTCAATTAGTCATCATAATATTCAGTATAGATGATTAATTGAGACTCACAGGACTTCTGCTATTTAATTTATAGACGCTGTGGCTAACAAATATTAATTATTCACTTGCCGCATCGCTAATAGGCACAATGTCCGCACTTTCAGATTCAAGTACTTCATCGGCATCTACACCACGGAATAATTTGGCTACGCCGTCTTTGTTTTTGGCTAGCACAATCGAGAGCTCTTCGTAGACGCTTTCGTCTAGCTCAATTCCTTTAGCAGCAATATATACCGCCAAGTTATCAGCTATGCTTAGCATTTTATCGTATTTGTCAGCTTCTTTTTTATCGGTAGTCACAAGTTTATCTACCCCTTTATGTTGCACTACATATTGTGTAATTACGGCCATGATTGCACTCCATTGTTGCTACTATTCATTAATTATACTCAATACTGTATAAATTAACAGTTAATATTTACTTTTTCAAGAATGATCTATACTGTATGTATATCCAGTTATTTGCTGGCGTAAGAAATATTAATTAGTGAGGTACAGGTCATGTTACAAGTGATACCGCTCGCTGCACAAGCCGGCATTGCTGGTTTTGAGTCGCCAGCAGCAGAATATAAACAACTTGGATTAGACTTAGATGAATTACTCATTGATCACCCTACAGCGACTTTTATCGGTCTCGCCAAAGGAGACTCGATGACAGGATACGGTATCTTTGATGGTGATTTATTGATTGTTGATCGCGCCGCACATCGGGCGTCATTTGATATAGTTGTAGCCAATTTAAATGGGGTCTTCGTCTGCAAATTATTTGATCGCAAAGGCTTAGTGTTAATTTCAGGCGCAGATGATCATGCCCCTTATATACTCAGTGCCGGGGATGTGTTTGACGAAGAAGGAATAGTGGTACGTTCTATTCGTATGCATCGCAGTTCTAAAATGGTGAATAAATGTTTGCCCTAGTGGATGCTAATAGTTTTTATGCGTCTGCAGAAAAAGTCTTTGATCCGAGTATTCGACGTAAACCTGTGGTGGTCTTAACCAATAATGACGGATGTATTTGCGCTATGTGCGATCGCGCAAAGCAAACCGGAGTCAAGAAGTTCGGGCCCTATCATGAGGTGAAAGACCAACTGGCTAAGTTTGGTTGTGTCATACGTTCTTCTAATTATGAATTGTATGATGATCTGTCGACCAAAATGATGGATGTGGTGGCGCGTTTTGCACCTGAGCAACATGTGTATTCGATTGATGAGTGCTTTTTACAATTTACAGGATTTGTACCCGATGAGGGCTGGGAGTCATACGGACAAAACATACGTCGTGCTGTATGGCGTGAAGTGCGCTTGCCGGTGGGTGTGGGTATTGCTAGTACGCCAACGTTAGCTAAAGCAGCAAGTCATGCCGGAAAAAGATTACCTGGGTTTCATCGCGGCATTGCTGTGATTGACTCTCCTGTTGTCCGAGAGAAAGTACTACAACAAATGCAAACCCAAGATGTGTGGGGCATAGGTAAGAAAATAGCTCAACGTCTAGCACTCATGGGGATCAAAACAGCATGGCAACTTGCTTGCGCATCACCCAAAGCGATGCGTAAACAATTTTCGGTTGAGATTGAACGTACGATCCGCGAGCTTAATGGCGAGACATGTTTATCATGGACAGAAACGCGGGCGGCTAAACAGCAAATATTTTCTACCCGTGCGTTTGGTGAAAAAGTCACTGACTATACAAGTTTACGACAATCATTATGTTTGCATGCAGAGCATGTTGGAGCCAAAGTAAGACGACAACATAGTGCGGTTAAAGCAATGCAGTTTTTTGCGCGCGCCAATCCATTTCAACCCGACCAGTACTATCATAAATCGTGCATTCATCGCTTTGCCGTACCGACCTCTAATACAACACAATTAGTATTAGCTGCGACAGAGGCTGCGCAGCACATATTTAAACTGGGTGTGGTATTTCATAAATCCGGTGCTGGAGCGATAGAGCTGGTACAAAACGAATTTGTACAAACAGATTTATTTGATTGTAATACTGAGCGTCCAGATTTAATGGCTTGTATGGATCATATTAACCGTAAATATGGCGCGCATACTTTAGGGATGGCTGCAAAAGGCATACAACCAAAATGGCGAATGAGGCGAGAACATTTATCACCGCAGTTTACGACACGATGGTCGGACATTCCTAAAATAGCATGTAAGTAGTGTATAAAGAATGTACCGTTTCGACAAAAATTAAATACACAAAGATATAAAATCTGTACGAAAGTCTAGAATTTTTAAGCGTCATAACAAATCGTTTCAATATATTTACAGCTAAATGCTAAAATTTTTGCATAGATATTAATTGAGTTTTAATTGAGTTTTAGTAGATGAGTAAGAGCAGGGTTAAGGGTATTATTTTTGATTTGGATGGTACATTAGTAACCAGTAGTATTGATTTTTCGGCGTTGAAACAGAAAATTGGTTGTCCTAGTGACCAAGATATTTTAGCTTATATTGCTGAAATTGAAGAGACTAAAAAACAAGAAGCAGCATTATCTTTAGTGATGAGAATGGAGTTTGAAGATGCGCTAACTAGTGAATGTATTCCTGGTGTTCAAGCATTTTTAGACAAGTTAAAGGCCAATAATATTCCAATGGCTATTGTGACACGAAATTGCCGTGTTGCGACATCGGTGAAAATTAATAACCATAATATTCCAATCAAATTAGTGTTGACGCGAGAAGATGCACCATGCAAACCGAATCCTGATGCATTAAATATTATAGCTGAATATTGGGGATTTGAATCAGAAGAAGTTGCCTATGTGGGAGACTATATATATGACATCGAGGCTGCTAATCGAGCTAATATGAAAGCCTGGGCTTATCAATATCAAGTACCAGAAGGAATAGGTTTACAAGTCGATTTGTCATTTACTTGTTTCACCGAGTTAGACATTAGTGAATTAATCCACTCCCCCTAATATCTGTATCTGTTTAATATCAGTCATCCCCCGCAAGACCTTTTTTATTCCATCTTGCATTAACGTTCGCATGCCATCTTGAGCTGCTTGCTGAGCAAGTCCAGTGACATTTACATTTTGGTAAATCAAACCACGTAATTCAGGCGTCATAGTGAGCAGCTCATGCACACCGGTTCTACCTTTATACCCAGTATCACCACAGTGTTCGCAACCGGTAGCTTGATATAAGGTAACAGGCTCGGTCAATGATAATTCAGTGATGACGTCACTACCGTATTGACGCTCTATAAATGCGATTTCGTCAGCCGAAGCCGAATAGGCTGTTTTGCATTCTCCACATAAAGTCCGAATAAGTCGTTGTGCTAAAATACCCACACAGGCATCAGAAAAGTTAACTGGGTCTAGTCCTAAATCTAACAATCGTGTAATGGTTTCGGGAGCTGAGTTGGTGTGTAATGTAGATAGCACCAAGTGTCCGGTTAATGATGCTTCTATGCCTGCATGAGCGGTTTCTTTGTCACGCATTTCACCAATTAATATAATGTCGGGATCTGCGCGTAAAAATGCACGAAGCGCATTGGCAAACGTAAAGCCAATTTTGGGGTTTACCTGAACTTGCTGAAGGCCTGCTTGCGTTATTTCTACTGGATCTTCTGCTGTCCAGATCTTTTTGTCTGGGGTATTAAGATAGCCGAGGATTGCGTGCAAGGTAGTGGTTTTACCCGAACCGGTGGGCCCCACGACTAACATGATGCCATGTGGACGACGCACAATGTTTTTCAGCATTCGCATATTTTCATCCGAAAGATTCATCTTATCAATCGGCATAGCACCGCCTGTGGCTAATATCCGCATAACGACGCCTTCACCGGCAACAGTCGGGATAGTGGCAACCCGCACTTCAACTAACTGTCCGGATAACTTAAATGCTAATTTACCATCTTGGGGGATACGTTTTTCAGCAATATTAAGGTTAGCCATGATCTTGATCCGTGCGATGACGGCATTGTGATGCGAGGCGGGAACCTGATTAATATCGCGGCAAACGCCATCAACTCGCATGCGCACCCGAGTCGGAGCTGATTTTTCAGGATCGATATGGATATCTGATGCATGCAGACGTTTGGCATCATGTAATATGCGCGAAACTAAACGGACAACAGCGGGAGCATCATCCGAAAGTTCTTCAAATTGTTCATCAATATCATCACTAGAAGTACCAATTTCATCTAGGATCTCATCCATTTCCCCGGGACCAACACCACTATCAGATTCGCCGAGAAACTGTAATATATGCGTTGCTAGCCCGACAGCAATTTCATAAGCATCGATGCTTAATGCACGCTCAATCTCCATAATCAACGATGCGTTATTGGGCTGGGACATTAATATTATGGGCTTATCATTCGAATCAGCAATAATTGCGACAAGGTTACGTTTTAAATAAGAAACATTTAAGCGGTGTTCATTACTGTACACATGATACTTATCTGGATCATACTGAATAAAAGGAACTTGATAATGCATAGACAGTGAGCGACCAATATCAGCTGGTGCGATACGATGCTCGCCAATCAGTTTTTGTAGCAACAGTTTAGGATCGGTTTTGACGTACTTATCTTCTAATAGAGTGGTCAGAGATTTTTCGCTAATCAGTTCACGATGCACCAATGTATCTAAAGGGCGTAATGTACCGCCTAATTCGTAACGAAATTGCTCACCAAGTAGGGAAGCTAATTGTAACCCCGCTTGTAAGTCTACATCAGTAAAAGCCGTTTGATGATTGATAAACTGTAACACGCCCAATAAAACGTTAGCATGTATGATAGGAATGCATAAAATATTACGTGTCGTAAATTGATTTTGTTTATCAAACTTATCAGCAAAGCGTAAGCGCGGATGAATGGCAAACAAAGCTTGGGCATCATAAGGATCGTCAATAATAACAGCCTCTTGCGATAATGCGACATACCCTGCAATAGATAAAGGAGAAATCGGCACAGATATTTGCTGAGTGGTTTTTCCTGTTTTAAAACGCGCTAACAAGTCTTGCTGTTGTTTACGGCGCTGAAAGATACTGACGCGTTCAACCGAGAAATGAGATAATAATACCTGTTGCAATGCCTCAAACGCATCAAAAAGACTCTCATGAGCGCTTAAAATAGCCTGAATGTCAGCAATGTTGGCGGAAGTATTTGTTGAGGTATTAATAAACGCACTCCGTAAAATAAATATATAACTCAGTTATTTAAAAGATAGTCGAATAATACACAAAAAGGTAATTGAACAAACAAATGAGAGTAAAACCGTGCGAAAGGACAGGCACTCGCGGTAAGAGGAAAAGGAATCCACCTCTTTATAATTAAACACAGACAAGGCTTGCATAAATCCATATTACATGTATAATTTGCGCCGAATTGTCTATGAAGACAACGTTATTAGTAGTCGGTGTAACAGGTACATTAAATTGGTACATCGGCAGCAAACAGGCTTTATGCAAGGGCGCATGCTAATACTATGAACAGGATCCCGATATGGGATCATCGGTTTACGCACATCTTTTTTACCATTAATAGGGGTAGAGAAGGTGATTTTTTTTGTTCTTTCGATTGGAGCTTAATCGATGCCAAATCAAAGAATTCGCATACGTTTGAAAGCGTTCGACCATAAGTTGATTGATCAATCAACTGCGGAGATCGTGGAAACGGCGAAACGTACAGGCGCACAGGTATCTGGACCTATTCCATTACCAACGCGCAAAGAGCGTTATACAATTCTTACTTCTCCGCACGTCAACAAAGACGCACGTGATCAGTATGAAATTCGTACACATAAACGTTTAGTAGATATCATTGAACCAACTGATAAAACAGTTGATGCATTAATGAGATTGGACTTGGCTGCCGGTGTTGATGTTCAAATCAGCCTGGGCTAACAAGAGAGGGTTTTAACATGGCGATTGGTCTAGTCGGTCGTAAAGTAGGTATGACGCGTATCTTCACTGAAGATGGTGTGTCTATTCCTGTGACCGTTATTGAAGCGACCCCAAACCGAGTTACTCAGTTACGTACTGAGGAAACAGACGGTTATCGTGCTCTACAAATTACTGCTGGCGATAAGAAAGCTAGCCGTGTCAACAAAGCTGAAGCAGGTCATTTTGCTAAAGCGGGCGTTGAAGCGGGAAGTGGTTTGTGGGAATTCCGTCTTGACGGAAATGAAGGCGAAGGTATTGAAGTAGGCAGTGAAATTACTGTTGAACTTTTCAATGATGTCACCAAAGTCGACGTAGCTGGTACCTCTAAAGGTAAAGGTTTCCAAGGCGCTATCAAGCGTTGGAACTTCAGCTCACAGCGTATGACTCACGGTAACTCATTATCACACCGTGCGCCTGGTTCAATTGGTCAAAACCAATCACCAGGTAAAGTATTTAAAGGTAAGAAGATGGCGGGCCAAATGGGCAACAAACGCGTCACAACTATCTCTTTAGAACTAGTACGTGTTGATGTTGAAAACAACCTTTTATTAATTAAAGGTGCCGTTCCTGGCGCAACTGGCGGTAATGTAATTATCCGTCCAGCTGTTAAAGCGTAACGTGTAGGGAGTAAACTGATGGAATTAACATTAAAAGACGCGAATAGCGTTCTTGAAGTATCAGATGCGACCTTCGGGCTTGAATTCAACGAAGCACTTGTTCATCAAGTAGTCGTTGCTTTCGGTGCCGGCGCGCGTCAAGGTACAAAAGCACAAAAAACTCGTGCTGAAGTTCGTGGTGGTGGTAAGAAGCCATGGAACCAAAAAGGTACAGGCCGTGCCCGTGCTGGTACTATCCGAAGCCCAATCTGGGTTGGTGGTGGTCGTGCATTTGCAGCGAAACCTCGTAGCTTTGAGCAGAAAGTAAATAAAAAGATGTACCGCGGCGCAATCCGTAGCATCTTATCTGAATTGATTCGTCAAGATCGTTTAATCGTTGTTGAGAAGTTTGGTGTTGATGCACCAAAGACTAAAGCGTTATTAGCGCAACTTAGTACTTATGACTTAACTGACGTATTAATCGTGACCCCTGAGGTCGATGAGAATTTATTCTTAGCGTCACGCAACTTGTATAAAGTTGATGTACGCGATGTACAAGGTATTGATCCAGTTAGCTTAATTGCATTCGAAAAAGTGTTAATTACTGCAGACGCGATGAAACAACTTGAGGAGGCATTAGCATGAACGAAGAACGTTTATTAAAAGTGCTTTTAGCACCTCACGTTTCAGAAAAGTCTACAATGGCAGCTGAAGCAAATAATACTGTTGTATTTAAAGTAGTTAAAGACGCGAACAAAGCAGAAATTAAAGCTGCTGTTGAAAAACTTTTCGAAGTTGAAGTAAACAACGTTCGTACTGTGAACTGTAAGGGTAAAACCAAGCGTCACGGTCAGTCTTTCGGCAAACGCAGTGACTGGAAAAAAGCATATGTTGTGCTTAAAGAAGGTCAAGACATCGACTTCGTCGGTGCAGGCGAGTAAGAAGGGGATTAGAAATGCCATTATTGAAAGCTAAGCCAACTTCTGCCGGTCGTCGTCACGTTGTCCAAGTTGTTAACCCTGATTTGCATAAAGGCGCACCACACGCACCTTTACTTGATAAAAAGAGCAAATCTGGTGGTCGTAACAACAATGGTCGTATTACGGTACGTCACATCGGTGGTGGTCACAAGCAACACTACCGCATAGTTGATTTTAAACGTAATAAAGACGGCATTCCAGCCAAAGTCGAGCGTCTAGAATATGATCCAAACCGTTCTGCAAATATCGCATTAGTGCTTTATGCAGATGGTGAGCGTCGCTACATTTTAGCCCCTAAAGGTCTAAAAGCAGGTGATGCAATTCAATCTGGAGCTGATGCGCCAATTAAAGCAGGTAACACGTTACCAATGCTTAATATACCAGTTGGTTCAACAGTTCATGCCATCGAAATGAAGCCAGGCAAAGGTGCACAAATTGCACGTTCTGCTGGTGCTTATGCGCAAATATTAGCGCGTGATGGAGCTTATGTAACATTGCGTCTTCGCTCTGGTGAAGTACGTAAAGTATTAGCAGATTGCCGTGCCACTATTGGTGAAATCGGTAATGCTGAACATATGCTTCGTTCATTAGGTAAAGCAGGTGCTTCTCGCTGGCGCGGGATTCGTCCAACAGTTCGTGGTGTTGCCATGAACCCAGTAGATCACCCGCACGGTGGTGGTGAAGGTCGTACCTCTGGTGGCCGTCATCCAGTATCGCCTTGGGGCGTTCCTACCAAAGGTAAGAAAACCCGAAGTAATAAGCGTACCGATAAACTTATCGTACGTCGTCGAAATAAATAACAGCGAGGATTCACCATGCCACGTTCTCTCAAGAAGGGTCCTTTCATAGACCTACACTTGCTGAAGAAGGTAGAAGCTGCAGTGGAAAAGAGCGACAAAAAACCAATTAAGACTTGGTCTCGTCGTTCTATGATCATCCCAGATATGATTGGGTTGACCATTGCGGTCCATAACGGTCGCCAGCATGTACCTGTGTTCGTCTCAGACGAAATGGTCGGCCATAAGTTGGGCGAATTTGCACCAACGCGTACTTATCGCGGCCATGTCGCAGATAAGAAAGCCAAACGATAATAGGAGATTAAAATGGAAGCATTAGCTAAACACCGTTTTGCTCGTACATCGGCTCAAAAGGCACGCTTGGTAGCAGATCAAATTCGCGGTTTACACGTAGAAAAAGCGTTAGAAGTTTTAACTTACAGCAACAAAAAAGCTGCTGTTTTAGTTAAAAAAGTACTCGAGTCGGCAATTGCCAACGCAGAGCACAATGACGGCGCTGATATCGACGAGTTAACTGTTGCGAAAATCTTCGTTGATGAAGGTCCAACTATGAAGCGTATCAAAACACGTGCCAAAGGCCGTGCCGATCGTATCTTTAAGCGTAGCAGTCACATTACTGTGGTTGTGGCGGATAACTAGGAGTAGATTATGGGACAGAAAGTTCATCCTACCGGTATACGCCTGGGTATCAGCAAACCATGGACATCAACCTGGTACGCTAATACAGCAGACTATGCCGATAACTTGTTTAACGACCATCAGGTCCGTCAGTATCTGACTAAACAGTTAAAAAGCGCGTCACTTTCTAAAATTGTTATCGAACGCCCTGCAAAGAGCATTAAAGTAACAATCCACACAGCCCGTCCAGGCGTTGTGATTGGTAAGAAAGGTGAAGACGTAGAGAAGCTTCGCAATCACGTATCTAAGTTAGCCGGTGTGCCAGCTCAGATCAACATTGCAGAAGTACGTAAACCCGAGCTAGATGGTCAGTTAGTAGCTGATAGTATTTCTAGCCAGCTTGAACGCCGTGTAATGTTCCGTCGCGCTATGAAGCGTGCGGTACAAAACGCCATGCGATTAGGCGCTAAAGGTATTAAAGTACAAGTAAGCGGTCGTCTAGGCGGCGCTGAAATTGCACGTGCAGAATGGTATCGTGAAGGTCGTGTTCCACTACACACTTTCCGTGCTGATATTGACTATGCAACTTCAGAAGCAAATACTACTTACGGTATCATTGGCGTTAAAGTATGGATCTTCAAAGGTGAAGTATTAGGTGGATTACCACTTACTCAAGAGCAGCCTGCTGCTCCAGCACCTAAGAAGAAAGGCCGCAACGCTAAGCGAGAGGGCTAATCATGTTACAACCTAAGCGTACGAAATTTCGTAAGATGCATAAAGGCCGTAACCGTGGTCTTGCTATTGCTGGTAGCAAAGTAAGCTTCGGTACCTTTGGTCTGAAATCCGTCGGCCGTGGTCGCATGACTGCTCGTCAAATCGAAGCAGCTCGTCGTGCTATGACTCGTCACGTTAAACGTCAAGGTAAAATTTGGATTCGAGTTTTCCCTGACAAACCAATTACTGAGAAGCCTCTAGAAGTGCGTCAAGGTAAAGGTAAAGGTAACGTTGAGTACTGGGTATGCCAAATTCAACCGGGTCGCGTGTTATATGAGATGGAAGGTGTTCCTGAGTCTCTAGCACGTGAAGCGTTTGCATTAGCAGCGGCTAAACTGCCATTTAAAACAACCTTTGTAACTCGAACGGTGATGTAAATGAATGCGACTGAACTAAAAGCAAAAAGTCTAACTGAACTTAACGAAGAATTGTTAACACTTCTTCGTGAACAGTTTAACTTACGCATGCAATATTCTACTGGACAGCTTGAAAAAACTGACCAATTAAGAACAGTGCGTCGTAGCATCGCGCGTGTAAAAACTATCATGACTCAAAAGGCTGGTGAATAATGACTGAACAAACTATTCGTACAGTACAAGGTCGTGTAGTAAGTAACAAAATGGATAAAACCATTACTGTTGCAGTAGAACGTAAAGTGAAGCACCCTATCTACGGGAAATTCATTAAACGTACTACTAAACTTCACGCACACGATGAAGCTAACGTATGTAATGAAGGCGATTTCGTGTCAATCACAGAATGTCGTCCTCTTTCTAAGTCCAAAAACTGGATGTTAGTTGACGTAATTACTAAAGCTTAATTTTAAGTTTTAGTATTGCATTATAAAAGCCGCTGGGGAGCAATCCTTAGCGGCTTTTTCGTATCTATCATAACCACCTTTTCTGGTTGATGGTCACAGTTCGCTGCATGCATCACTAATTTGACTTATCACTCACAGTATTATAATTACTGCCGTGGTTTAGAGCAACTAGTACCCAGTCTAATTCGCAACTCGCCGAAGGCAGTGAGAAGAAGTTTTATACCTTGGTGTCCTTTTAATTTGGCTCTGACCCCATTTATTGAGACAAGCACTCCTCAATCGCTTTTAGTAGTTGCTCTGGTACAATAGGTTTGTTGATGTGTTTGTTCATGCCTGCTTGGAGCGCTTTTTGCTGTTCTTCTAAGGACACATGGGCAGTTAGGGCAATAATCGGGATATGTTGATTGTGCTTGCCAGCCAGCCCACTACGAATAGCCACTGAAGCATCATAGCCATTCATAATCGGCATTTGAATATCCATTAAAATCACATCGTAGTTGATTTCGGTACTGAGTAAATGATCAATACATTCTTGTCCGTTATTGAGCACTGTCATATTAATTCCATAATACTCTAACTGTACTATCGTGATCTCCTGATTAATCGGGTTATCTTCTACAAATAAGATGTTAGCTTGTTGTAACCGGGCCAAGTCCACATCAAGCACTTCACTTTCTACTTCCATGACACTGTCTGCCAAAGGTAGATGTATGGTAAAAGTGATATTGGTTCCACTTCCCAGTTCACTTTTCATAGTGATATTACCTTGCATTAAACCAACTAACTCTTTACACAATGCTAGACCCAGACCAGTCCCTGAACGACTTTTACTATAGGAATCCTCAATCTGTACAAATGGCTGGAATAATCGGTCCACATCATTTTTTGCAATGCCTTCACCGGTATCGTTGACCCAACACGTCATGATGTAGTGACTGTTTTCAGGGCGAATATTGGCGCCTATGGCAATGCTTCCTGTACTAGTAAATTTGACCGCATTACTAATCAGGTTATCAAATATTTGTCGGATCCGAGTCTGATCACCTAACAATGGGACATCGATGAGACGATCAATTTCTAAGTTGATTTGTAACGGTTTTTCATCACTAATTAGCAGTGCATAGGCGTAACTTTCTTTTAATAACTGTACTGGTGAAAAACCAATTTGCTTAAGTTGTAACTGACTCGATTCTAATTTAGAAAAATCTAATACATCGTTCACAGTACGTAACAATGTATCAGTACAAAAACGTCCCATTTGCATCAGGTTGTTTTGTTGTTCATCTAATTTGGTTTTTCCAAGTATGTTTAACACACCAAACATGCCATTGATTGGGGTGCGGATCTCATGGCTAATATTGGCCAAAAACTTGCTCTTGGCTTGCGAGGATCGGTTTGCTGCTATTGCGCTTTCTTTTGCTTGCTTGGTTGCTTGTTGAACTTCATGCATTGCTTTGGCTAATTGAATATGACGATACCAAAAAACAATGACTCCCATAGCAGCTATGAGGATTAAAAATACTGCGCTTTCTAAAGGATAATCAATGAGGACATTAGTATTTCCATTAAAAATATATTGTGGCAATACATCGTCAGGAATACTAATGCCGTACTTTTGAGTTTGTTGTTGATCAAACATCCATGAGGAATAAGGTAACTCTTTGATGATTCTGCCGGTCGTGAGTTTCTCCATTACCACCTTAATCATTGACTCACCTTGGCGTTGAGGATCAAAAATATATCCTCCGACAATGCCATCGCCCATAAATGTTACCCAAACACTGAATATAGGGGCTGCACTAAAAGGAGCTATTGCTTGTAAAAAGGCTTTAGGGGTTAAATTTGGCCCCGTTTTACTTGAAAAAACAGGTAAGTAAATAAAAATTGAATCTTCAGGCAGCGCCTGAAGTTGCTGTTGTGCATCATCCACAGAATTAAACGTAATGGGATGGATCTCGAATTCTAACTTGTTGCTGTCTTTGACGGTTTGTAATGTTTGTACATGAATATCATAAATATTTTCAATCGAGGTATTAATATATACATCACGAGTTTTAGGCAGTGCCTCAAACATGAACTCAATATAGCGATTAAATGAATTTAGGCTGTAGTGTTGCAAACTCTCTATGCGAGGATCAGCTCGATAAAAAGAACTGGGTTGAAATGCAAAATTAAACTTTTCAGCAGCAGTAAATTGTTCTGAATCTAATAAAGCACTGAACAACGCGTTACTGAGGGCGCTATCTGTAATAAATGCATCGATATGCGTGTTACTATATTTGTCTTCCAACCCGGGAACAAAGTTTGCAATATAATTCTGTGTTTGGGCTCCAGTGTATAGTGATTCAACATACACATTCACTTTTTGTTTTTGTTGAGATGAAGCTTGAGCAATACCTGCGATAATACTTTGTGACCAGGGTAATATTGGGTTATATGTTAACAAGACGACAATATTGACAGCTTCCTCGCTTTCGCTGTTTATAGCAGCTGTTTTATCCGCAGATTGAGCCGCCCTTGTTCCCATAGATACAAAAGATAACAAACACAGCAGTATGATAATCCAATATTTCATCAAAAATCGACTCGTGTGCCCACGTACCATTGCGCCTTGCCTGTGTTAGGAATGCACTGCACGTTATAGGACAGGGTATTGTTATTAGTTAAGGTCAAGCAGGCCTTTTCATCCGTAAGGTTTTTTACCCCAGCCTCGATGCGCCACTGTCGCTCTTCTTCACTGCTAAATTGATGCTGCCAATTGAGATCGATAAATTGCTGTGCTTCTATAATATTGAACAGATCATTTTGTGCGCGCGAATATACTTGGTCGCGATAGCGCCATGCAAGATTAAATGCCGATTCTCCTTGCCACCATTGCCAGCGATAATTAATGTTTAGTGTAGCTGACCAGTCTGGAATATAACTTAGAGATTTACCAACTTGGGTAAACAATAACGCCCCCGAATCGGTCACTTCACTGCTTAGTAGTCCTAAACCTGCATTAATATGCCACTGGTCTGATATTTGCCAATCGATACTTAAATCAGCGCCGATTAGCTCCGACTCTGGAATATTAAGAAAGGCAGGGTTGCCATCATTGTTTACATCAAATGTTTGTTTATCCTGCCAATAATATTTAAATAGTGCGCCGTTTAGCGTGAGATCATCCCAAGTACTTTTGAAACCTAGCTCCCATGCATCTAATACTTCTGGGTTAACCGGGTCATCGGCTGTACCAGCAAATGCAGCTAATGCACGCGTATCAAATGCACCGGATAAAAATCCGCGAGAGTATTGAGCGTATACTTGCATATGTGGAGCAATAAAATAACTAAGACTGAGATTTCCCCCAGTTAAATAGCTCTTTTGCTCAACCGGCGTATCTAATTGACAGGGAAAACCACCGATATTAGGCGGACAAATACCGCTTGGGTTGGCCGTCAACTGTTCTAATAAAGTGCGGTCAATATAGGTACTTAAGCCCAGTGGCGTACCTGTAGGCGTGCCATCATCGGTTTTCGCCAATACCCTTGTAATCGAGATCCCTTGTTTGTGTTCATATGAATATCTAATACTACCTGATAGTACCCAGTGTTCATTTAAGGCTTGTTCGTAAAGACCAAACACAGAGCGGACAATGGCAGTTTGCTCGATAGCAACCGAAGGCACAATACCAAATGGCGCACCACCTTGATCTGCGCGGGTAATTACGGTGCCAAAAAAGTCCTCTGCATGAGAATAGTAGCCGCCTATAAGCCAATCTATTCCGTCACGCTTGTTGCTACTTGCAAGTCGTATCTCTTGTGTAAACTGCCGTTTTTCATTCATTTGTGCAGGCATGAATACCAAGCCCTGCGGAATATTATTAAGCGACTCCATATAACCCGAGTCCACCGTATCATAGACGCTGATACTGGTGAGTTTGATCCTGTTAAACTGCGCTTGGTAATTTAACTTCACGTTATCAAAGGTTACAAATGAGACATCAGCTGCATTATCATAGGTTTGGTACCAGTTACTTGCGCCACTAGGTGTTGCTTGATTGCCGCTAAAAGGTAATAAAGTGACACACTGATTAGGGCTGTCATAAGCTGCACTTGATGAGGGGAATAGCGAAGGACAATCTGGGGGCGCTGAGAGATCTTGAATTTGATTATCGATAACATTTGCACCTTGTGCATCCCAATAACCAATAGACAAATAGGGAGTGCGACTACTTTTATCTTTGCCTCGTTGATAGGTGAGTAGCAGTGAATCGCTAGGATTAATTTGCCATAGGGTATGTAGGCGCAGGCCATAATGATCAATGCTGCCCATCTGCGTATCATTGAGTAAATTATGCCACAGAGGGTCGCGTTGTTGTTTGTATAATGCTAAGCGAGAGGCGACATTAGAGCTGATTGGAATATTAATTGCAACTTGTATGGTTTGGTAGCCATCGTTGCCGTGTTGCAGATTAGCAAACCCTGAGAGCTCAGCAGGATCTGGTTTGACCGATTCATAATAGATTGCGCCACCACTACTGTTAATACCAAATAAGCCATTTTGTGGGCCGCGATACATTTCTGCTCGCTGGATATCAAACAACATCAGTTTACTACCATAGGTACCTAATATATTGCTTTCATCGAGGGCTAATTGCACGCCTTGATTGGCATTAATGTGCCAATTACGCGCACCCACTCCGCGGATCGATATACTGGAATTTAATGGGGAGGACGCGCGCAGGTCAACATTAGCTAAGCTATTGGTAATATCGTCAGTGTTATACGCTTGCAGGCGCTGAATGTCTTCTGCTGAGATGATATTCACTTGAGCTGCTAGATCTTGAACTGGCTTGTTGGGGCGCTTAACTGAAACAGTAATGGTTTCTAGTTTATCAGTAGAATCTTGGTTAACGCTTTCATTTGCATTCGCAAATTGCAGTGAGAATAACCCAGTAACGGTGAGTAGTGAAGCAGAAATAACAAGGTTATTTCGAATCGGATACATCAAGGTAGTTCATTCCGCAAAGTGACATTTAATAACTATAGATCAATATCAATATTTTGCTTGATTAAAGTTGCCACAATTGCACCGATTCGAAATAGAGCCTGTGTATGTAGGGTACACAGGTTTATAGCTTAGATAGTATATTCTTCACCATTAGGCGCAGTAAATTCACGACATGTTGGGAATTCAATTTGTACATCTTGGATCCCTGCGTTTTGTTGACTGCCACGCTTGCCTTTGCGGTCAAATTTTAGTTCAACGTGCAAATCATTTTCTCTTAATACGATAGAATCAGGTGATTCAATGTGGCCACATAGCGCAACAAATTGCTTTGGTTGTGCAAGACCACAATGTGTTCCGTCTGCAAAATATGCCATGATATGACGAAAATATACAACGTACTCTTTTACATCAGCATGTGAGCCGTGATCAAGAGGAAAACGCTCATCTAACATTTGCATTACTGAAGCGTCGTTATCCATGACTTGAAAAGCGCTTTGCCATCTGATGTTAGCGACAGTTGAAAATTGACCCATTAATGCATGATCATTAGTTTGTGCTTGGTGTAAGTTCATTGCTGGCATATTCATAATGTTTCTCCTAGATGGGGTGAGCATCTGTTTGTCATGTGTATCAGTTTCGTGTGTAACTGAAAATTTGTGCTTTCGGTAAAACTTTAAAAGATGTCTTTACCGCGCTTGATTAGAATAATAGAATAAAAATCTGAATAATTTCACAATAAAAATTACACAGTGTAAATTTTACAAATAATACTTGTGTAATCTTGTTCAATTTTTACAGTTCATGTATAAATGAAATTGTGTCTAACCCTGTTTAATCTTTTTAATTTTGTTTAATAAAGTGTAATGAGAGTGCTTATGAAATCAGTCATCGCAAAAGGCAGTGGTACGTTAGGTAGAAAAACCCATTTACTTGGGACTAAAGTACGTAATTTACGTAAACGCAATAACCTTACGCTAGATGATTTGTCCTCTCGATGTATTCGTTTAGACGCTGAAAGTGCGCCATCGGTGTCATACTTGTCAATGATTGAACGGGGTAAACGGGTACCGAGCCTTGATATGCTTGAAGTAATAGCGCAGGTATTTCAAAAAGAAGCGCACTGGTTTTTAGATGACGTCCCCGAGCAAGATGATATCGTGATTGATAAAGGCAACCACGGTGGCATTCCCGGTATGCCACTGGAGCCGAGCTTTTTGTTTACCAATGACATTTTACAAATAGCCATCCCTGAAATGCTCTCGCAAACAGGAATAAGTGGTCGCCAATTTGCACACTTGTTAATTCGTGCACACCAAGAACACCACCAAAATCATTTTCCCGATCTAGAAAAAGCCGCTGAAGAAGTTGGGCAAAAACGCATGCCCCTATCCGTCGCAGAATTAACTGTGTTAGCACAACAACAAGGTTTGGCGATTCAATGGTTTACTCGACTCCCTAGAGGCTTTACTGCCGAATATGGTGTGCATACGACCTCGGTGGTGACGTCGTATTTAGGAGCGAATAACACATTATATTTAAACAAGATATTAGAAAAATATGAGCGAAGGTTGAAGTATGATATCGCTGTGCATATTGGTCATAGTGTCTTGCATAATAATGATGGATTGAAAAGTGTCTTAGTCACAGGTTTGAATCAATATTCTGTTATGCAGGGAGGAAATAACCAAAAGTTACAATCCTCACAAATAAATACCCAAGATATTTTGCAAGCGTGGCGTGATTTTGAAGCGAGCTTTTTTGCTGGTGCATTGTTGTGTCCTAAAGTGCCATTTAGACAGTTATTAGATCGCAATGGCTATGAGATTGCGACACATGAACAAGTGGGGGTATCTGCCTCAGTTGCGATGCGCCGAATGACTGCGGTATCACCTTATAAACACTGGCATTATTTTGATGCTTACGCTCCTGGAAAGCTCAAAGCCGTATATCGAGGCAATGGTATTCCGTTACCTTGGGGGAATATGCGCGAAGTTGCCGATCCGTGTCAACACTGGGCTGTGTTTCGCATGATCAATACCCCGGTCAAAGGTACGTCGGCACAATTATCCATTTTGAATGTGGGCAATGAACCGCGCATTTATTGTTGTGAATCCACTAATGTCGTTGATTTGGCTAAAAATAAACATGTATTGTGTTCTGGTATTGATCTCAATCCTGCCATTAACGCCCAAGGAGGCGATGCCCAAGCCATAGCGCATGAGATTAAAAACTTATGTGTCAAAGGTGGAGGCTCTGCGCAGTTACCGGTTTCAATGCAAAAGAAACTGCAAAGTGTCGCGCGCATTTTGAATATTAACTGGGTTGAACGAGGGGTATTAACGGATCCGCGTTTGATTTGCTCACGCGGTGCTGAATGCCCACGCGAGCCTAGCTGTTACGAAAACGACGAAAACGTAATTAGTAGTACCTACATTGCTTAAGGCTTAGCTATCGACTAAACCTTGATTGACCGCATAACGCACTAGCTCAGCTAAGCTATCAATGTTGAGCTTGCTTTTAATGTTACGCCGGTGGGCTTCAACAGTACGAAAGCTAATATCTAAGGTTTGCGCAATGGCTTTACTCGATTGTCCTTTTGCAATGTAGGACAAGATCATTTGTTCACGCGCTGTTAACCTTGGGCTGGCTTGGGTTGGCGGATTATCAATTAACATCTTGGCAATGCTGCTACTAAAATACGCTTTACCTTGAGCGACACTTTTAATCGCTTGGTACACTTCTTCGGAGTTGGTATCTTTCAAAATATACCCAGAAGCACCCGATTGCACAGCATTCGTCACAAACTCTGCGCTTTCATGCATGCTAAAAATGAGAATTTTAGTATCGGTTAGTACTTCGGTAATGATTTCCGTTGCGTCTAAACCGTTAAGCGTAGGCATACTAATATCCATTAATATCACATCTGGCTGGCAGGCTTGTGCTGTACTAAGCGCTTGTGAACCATCATTGCATGTCCCGACAATTTGGATATCGTCGTAGAAAGATAAACACGCACTCAACCCATCTTGAACCATCGGATGATCGTCCACTAACATAACTTTGATAGAGGGGATATTCATACTGTCTCCGTGGTTGGGTTATCGATTTGTTGTTGGGTATAGTGATAAGCAAAAGCCGAACGCGGAATTTTTGCGGTCATTACGGTTCCTTTGGATGACGATGTTAACATAAATTGTCCGCGATGATATTCCACACGCTCTGCTAGATTACGCGTACCTATGCCGCTTTCGGAGGGGTTTTCTAGATTAGCCTTGAGCATCCCCACACCATTATCTTTAATCGTTAAGGTTAACCAGTTATCAATGATCGCAAGATCAATACTGGTATGAGTAGCTTGTGCGTGTTTTTCTATGTTCATCAAGGCTTCTTGCACGACCCGATACAAGGTGGTGTTAATATGATCGGGTAAGAGTTTACTCAATGCTGGTTTAGTAATGGTTACATCGATATTGGTACGTTCAGTAAATTCTTTTGCTAATGCTTCCATCGCCGCGGATAAGCCTAACTCATCCAAGATCCTTGGGTGTAAGTGATGGGAGATGCGGCGAATTTCAGTGATGGCATTACTTAAATTAGTTTGCGCCTGTTGCAGCGGTTGGGGTTTAGGAATGTCATGTTTTCCTAGGTGTTTACAGGTGGCTTCTAAGGAGTACTTAATCGACACTAACACCTGAACGATACCATCATGCAGTTCACGCGAAATGTGTCGCTGTTCTTCTTCTTGTAATGTGACAATTTTTTGCCCGAGTTGGTCGATCTGTTTGTCGTTTTCTTTTTTCTGGGTAAAGTGCAAAATTGCCCCAATACCAAAAATCACAAAAATCGATGACATCGCAACAAACAAAATAATAAACCGCGTGTTGTTGATGTGGGTATCGATAGCACTTTGGATCGTCACGAGTTGCTGATTCACATTATCCAAGTACACCCCTGTACCCATCATCCAACCCCATTTAGGTAAAAAATCAGAAAAACTAAGCTTTTCCGTAACGGTTTCTGTCGAAGGTTGATTCCATGGATAGCGATAAAAATCGCCACCCGATTTGGCTTTGTCGATTAATATTTGAATAATCGGATCGCCTTGCTCATTGCGCAGATCCCAATAATTTTGGCCGACTCGGTAAGGCTCTGTCGGTAAAACTATATTCGTACCTTTGTCATCATATACAAAAAAATATCCATCGTGCCCATTGTAAATCAGCGTCGATAAAATATCGGCGACTTGCTTTTGTGCCACAGGATCATCCGCTGCCGCTCCTGCGTAGATATGTTGAATGGAAGCTTTGGCGATAGCGGTGTAGTTTTTGAGTTCTTGTTGTTTTTGTTCAAGTAAAAAAGATTCAAGAGCGGTGACGTTTTGCTCGGAAAGATCGCGGTATTCGTTGGTCACAAAAAAATACGTTAAAAACGCAGTCAGGATGACTTGTGTCACAGCAAAGAGTTGAATTCGAAATGAAAATGTCATCGTTACGACCAAAGGATTATGTTAATACGCTGTTAATGATCGCAAAAAAAACAAGGTAAATCTATCCCAACCCCTAATAAAAACAAGGCGCTAGACTATCGTCGTAGGTATTTATGTCTAGTTAGCTACTCGGTAGTCGTACGTATAGTGTAATTATCTAATTTCATTTACATTAACATCACAATTTATTAGCGATGTTCGTTGTGAACATTGATTGTTAACACACCCTTTAAAAGGAAGCACACATGAAAGTAAAAGCACTCGTTAAAACGTTGCTCTTAACGACGTTGTTAATTAGCCCGTTTACCCAAGCAGAAGATACCGTGCGCTGGCGTCTTGCTGAAACATGGGGACCTAATTTCCCTGTATTTGGTGATGCGACTAAGAACATGGCAAAAATGGTTGATGAAATGTCTGGTGGCCGTTTTAAGATCCGCATTGATTCTTCTAATAAACATAAATCTGCATTAGGTATTTTTGATTTCGTAAAAACAGGTCAATACCAAATGGGTCACTCTGCGTCATATTATTGGAAAGGTAAGGACATCGAAACTTTGTTCTTTACTACTTTACCATTTGGCATGACGACTGCTGAGCAGTATGCGTGGTTCTACCACGGTGGCGGTATGGAATTGATGAAAGAAACGTATGATAAATACGGTATTATGTCTTTTCCTGGCGGTAACACAGGTAATCAAATGGGCGGTTGGTTCCGTAAAGAAATCAACACCTTAGAAGACTTAAAAGGTCTTAAAATGCGTATTCCTGGCTTTGCTGGTGAAGTATTAGCAAAACTTGGCGCTAAGCCGACTAATATCCCATCTGCGGAGTTATATACAGCGCTTGAGCGTAACACAATTGATGCGCTAGAGTGGGTTGGTCCATCGTTAGATTTACGTATGGGTTTCCACAAGATTGCCCCTTATTACTACACAGGTTGGCATGAGCCTGCGACTGAGTTGCAGTTTATGGTTAATCAAAAAGCCTTTGATAAATTACCAAAAGACTTACAACATATCTTAACCGTAGCAATGAAAACTGCAGCGTATGATATGTATACCCAGTCTACTCATGAAAGTGCTGTTAACTTAGCAACGCTTCAGTCTGAGTATCCTAATGTTAAGATCCGTTCATTCTCGAAAGAAATCATGAATGCGATTAAAGCAGAAAATGACAAGTTGTTAGTCGAATTTGCTGCTGCTGATCCTCAGTCTAAGAAAATCTTAGACTCTATCTCTAGCTACCAAAAGAAAGCGCGTGAGTGGACTAACTTCTCAGACCGTGCATATTTAGATAACTTTGACGCAAAGTAGTTGCTCAACAGTAAACTAAATTTACAGTAAGACGAGGTGCCGGTAACTCTACCTGCACCTCTATTTTTCATTTAAAAAAGAAGAAATTCATGAATTTTTTACACAATGCATTACGCAAAATTATCGATACCATGGGCTATCTCTGCGTAATACTGATGCTCTTAATGGTTGCCAACGTATTTTATGATGTATTGATGCGGTATTTTTTCAATGACGTCAGTATTGGTATGCAAGAGCTTGAGTGGCATTTATTTGCAGCAATGTTTATGTTCGGTATCGGTTATACCCTCAAAGAAGACGGCCATGTCCGTGTTGATATTTTTTATGAAAAATGGATGCCCCATACCCAAGCAAAAATAGATATCTTGGCTGCGCTTGTGTTTGCACTACCGATAGCGCTCATTGTTATGTACTACGGCTACAGCTATGCAATAGATGCGTATCAGATGAATGAAGGCAGTCCCGATCCAGGTGGTTTACCCTATCGTTGGATCATTCGTTCGGTGATCCCGTTATCGAATCTATTTTTGATTTTATGTATTTTTTATACGATTTTAGAAAACTTATTAAAGCTAAAACGTCCGAATGTACATGAAGATCACATCCATAATGAGGGCGTGTAAATATGGAAGGTTTAGTGTTGTTTTTCGTCGCCCTAATATTATTATTTATGGGCTATTACGTGGCATTTACCTTTGCGGGTGTGTCAGTGTTAGTGGGCGTATTTTTCTTAGGTATTGATTTATTTGAGTTTATGCCATATCGCATTATGAGCATCATGGAAAATACCACCTTGATGTCTATTCCTATGTTTATTTTTATGGGGATCGTACTGCAAAAAACAGGCTTAGCAGAGCGTTTGCTTGAATCCTCGGCAAAGCTGTTTGGTAGTATGTCCGGTGGTGTGGCGATTTCTACCATTATTGTTGGTGCGTTATTAGCTGCCTCTACTGGTGTGGTTGGCGCGTCAGTGGTCGCGATGGGGGTGATTTCATTACCTGTTATGCTTAAAAATAACTACCATCAACCAACAGCTGCAGGCGTTATTTGTGCGTCGGGTACATTGGGTCAAATCATTCCTCCTTCGATTATCTTGATCATCCTTGGCGATGTCATGGGTCTACCGGTAGGTGATTTGTTTAAAGCGGCAATTGTCCCTGGGATGATGCTGATTGGCGCATATGTACTATATATTTTAGTGCTCAGTTATATCAAACCTGAGTATTGTCCGCCAATCCCTGTCGAAGAAGACAAAGCAACGATATTAAAGCAAGCAGCAAGAGATATTGTGCCGCCATTATTGTTAATTGTAGTGGTACTGGGCTCAATCTTTACTGGTATTGCGACCCCAACTGAATCCTCTGCCATTGGCGTAGTGGGTGCGTTAATCCTTGCGCAGTTTTATGGTGGCGTGTCGATGAAAACGATTTTTGCGGTATCTAAAGATTCTGTAAAAGTGTCATCGATGATTTTTGCAGTACTGATCGGTGCTACAGCGTTTTCAATGGTGTTTAGTTACTCCGGTGGCGAGTACTTGGTAGAAGAGTTTTTCTTGAGCTTACCGGGTGAAAAATGGACCTTTATTATCTTGGTTATGATTGCGATATTGATCCTTGGATTTTTTATTGATTTTATCGAAATTGCGTTCTTGGTTGTGCCGATTATCGCTCCTGTAGCAATGGCCTTGGACATTAATATGATTTGGTTTGCGATATTGATCACGATGAATTTACAGACGTCGTTCTTATCGCCGCCATTTGGGTTTAGTTTATTTTATCTCAAAGGCGTCGCGCCCAAATCGATGAAGACGACAACTATCTATAAAGGGGTGGTACCATTTATCTTATTACAAATATTTGTATTAGGCTTGATTGTCGCATTCCCAGATACGTTTATTATGTATTAATTTAGTCTTGGTGAAATCCTAGTTGATAGAAGGTCGTTCGCGTGAAGTGAGCGGCCTTTTTTTTGGGGTTAACATTTTTGATACGTGGGGTAGCTTAGATCGTCGGTTTAAAATCGATATCAATAATGTCCAGTACAAACTCACCGGATTGTTTATCACTGAACATAAAGCCCATTTGAATTACATCTTGCCACGTTAATTTAGGACGGTTTGGCACGCTGCGTCCGCGCCACACTGGTTTAAAATCATCTAACGTAAAAACATGTTGAGTGGTGGTGTTAGTTTGTGTTGCAAAGCTTGCACTGTAGGCAACGCCATCAAATCCTCGTTCGGTACGAAAGCGTAATTGATAGGTGTTACCATCGCCAGCAACGGACAAAATCAAATGATGATCAACCGGTAAGTTTAACGAAATTAAGCGTCTAACTGAGGCAAATCCACCATTATTTTCAAGTGATACGTTACCAGAAAAGCGTAAGCCTTGATCAGTGTATGTCATGCTACTAGTAGAGAGCCCGCCCATAACTGAGTCGTTAACCGACACCCAAGGATTAGATTGACCTGCTGCGACTGGGCTGAGAAGTGAAAAAACGGACATGACAAAGCCTGTTAAGTATATAGGAAGTTTGCGCATCAGGACCTCTGTTGCATCATTATATGTATTGGATACGAGTGTGAGAGGATTAAAGTTTAAACTATCTCTGCAATACCATTCAGTGAGATAGTTTGTTAAACAGTCTATTCGTGATACGGTTCCTTACATCAAGTAAGGATTTAGTGAAAGGTAATTATATGAGCCAGGCAACTATTACATCGAAAGGGCAGGTCACCATTCCAGCAGTTGTTAGAAATAGAATGAAAGTGGGCGCCGGTGATAAATTAGAATTTATTGAATTAACAAATGGTCGATATGAGGTGATTGCGGTAACTAGGGAAGTCAAAACACTAAAGGGCTTCTTTAAAGCAAATAAAACAGTTAGCATTGAAGAGATGAACTCCGCGATTAGTAGGGCCGCATCCAAATGATAGGACTTGATACAAATGTTTTGGTTCGTTATTTTGTTCAAGATGATGAAGTTCAATCTGCTCTTGCATCTAAATTGATAGAAGAGAGTGTCTCAGTTAGTAATCCCGGATACATAACATTAATATCTTTGGTCGAAGTTGTTTAGATGTTCCAATCTTGTTACTCGATAAACAAATCAAACTTATGCACCATGATCGGAATGGTGTTGGAAACAAAACAGTTTCTAGTTGAACAATCTGTTTCATGTTACCGTGCCCTTAAGTTATTTGAATAGGGTAACGGTGATTTTTCCGATGCCTTATTTTTATGAGACAAACTCAATAGAGCCACGATAAGCCAACTATGAAATCAACTTATACCTATTTACCGTATTTAATAATAGTACTTTTAACCTGTTTATTCGTTGCGAAAGCAAGTGCCATGGCAAACGAGCCTCAAAATAAAATTAATAAAATTGGCTCTGACCCTAATATTAAATTAGTTAATGTACCTTATTCGGCTGTCGCCGAGTTGCCCCAATTGCCGGCCAGCAAAACGGTGACATATGGTAGCGATCCGGAACAGTATTTTTTATATTGGCCAGCTGATCGCTCCGATGCCATCGAGCCACGTTCACCTGTGATCATGATCCACGGAGGTTGTTGGTTAAGTGCCTTTGATATTAGTCATAGCATTGCACAAGCAAATGGCTTGGCGCGTGCGGGTCACGCGGTATATTCTGTCGAGTATCGTCGCAGTGGCGAAACTGGAGGGGGATGGCCGGTGACGTTAGCTGATGTCATGTTAGGGATCAATGCCATCATTGATGCATTACCACAAGGCACAACTACAGTGAATCTAATCGGACACTCTGCCGGTGGTCATCTAGCACTGTTGGCAGCTGGGGATATACAACGTCACTTGGCTTTGTTGGGGCGTCCAGAGCTAACTTTCAATATCGTCGGCTTAGCGGCGATTGTCGATCTTAAGCAATACGCGTTAGGGCAAAACAGTTGCCAGGCAGTGACGACTGATTTTATGGCAGGCATGCCCGATGAAAAAGTCAGTGACTATTATTTGGCTAACCCGCTTAATCTAAGACTTACCGATAACGCCATCACTCAGGTCACGTTATTACAAGGTGGTGCGGATACCATAGTACCGATTTCTCAGGCGCGGCATCCCAATGCACGCATCGTTATCGAACCCGGCGCAGGTCATTTTGATTGGATCCATCCTCAATCAGCTGCCTTTCAAACCTTATTAGGAGTATTACAATGATTGCATCCTTGTACCAACAAGCGGAGCAATTAGATGCTCATGATCCACTTCGCGATATTAAAGCGCAGTTTGCACTGCCAGATGACATGATTTATCTCGACGGTAACTCGCTTGGCCCTGTCACGCATGCGGCTAAAGAACGCGCTCATGAGGTGGTCGAGCAGCAATGGCAAACAGATTTAATCAAAAGTTGGAATCAGCATAATTGGATCGGTTTACCGCAACAAGTCGGAGCTAAAATTGCCCCGTTAATTGGTGCTCATCCTGATGAAGTGATTGCGTGTGATTCCATTTCGGTTAATTTATATAAATTGTTATATGCTGCTTTGGCGATCCAAACACAACGATTTAACGAGCAATTCGAGCATTTAAGTATGGCGCGTCGCACACGAATAGTCACCCAACAAGGTAATTTCCCTACTGATGGCTATATTGCGCAAGGTGTGGTCGAGCACTATGCCCAGACATTGACCTTAGATTATGTGGCCGAAGATGCGATTGTTGAATCCTTAGGATTAGATGTCGCCGTGTTAATGCTAACTCACGTTAATTACAAAACAGGCGATATGCTGGATATAGCGTACATTACACAACAAGCTCACGCTTTGGGTATTGTTGTGATTTGGGATTTGGCGCATACAACCGGAGTGATCCCAATCGATTGCACGTTATGGAATGTGGATTTTGCGGTAGGTTGTGGTTATAAATACTTAAATGGCGGTCCCGGCGCTCCGGCATTTGTCTATGCAGCAGCACGCCATCATGAACAGCTAAAACAACCCCTTAGTGGGTGGATGGGACATGCACAGCCATTTGCGTTTACCCAAGAATATATTGCAGGGCAAGGCATGTTGGCATTTTTGTGTGGCACACCTGCGGTGATTTCCATGTCAATTTTAGATGCGGCATTAGATGTGTTTAGTGGCGTTGAGATGCAAGATGTTCGCTATAAATCTGCACAGCTTACACGGTTTTGTTTGTTGTGTATGGAAGCCCAAGGGTTATTGGCTGAGCTTGAGTGTATCTCACCTGATGATAGTAGTGTTCGCGGAAGTCAGTTAGCATTTACTCACACTCAAGCCTATGCTATTTGTCAGGCGATGATAGAAAAAGGCGTTGTTGCTGATTTTCGTGCACCGAATGTATTGCGTTTAGGGTTTGCGCCTTTATATGTCAGTTATCACGATATTGTGCGCAGTGTTGCGGTGCTAACTGACATCATGCAAGCGCAGACTTATTTGGACGATGTGTTTCAAGTTAAACACGCTGTAACTTAGATTTTATAGGCGTTTATGTTTACTCCATTTACTCGTTTACTGAGTATTTCAACTCTGACCCAATTAGCTGATGAAATTGTATCGGCTAAAATTGTGTTGCCGTGGATCTTGTTAAGTTTGAGTGCCCCGCTATGGATGTTAGCGCTCATTGTTCCCATCAAAGAATCCGGCGCATTATTACCGCAATGGAGCGTACAAAAAATGCTGGCTCAGCGATTTTCGACAGCGGGTATTTGGCGCAGTGGGATGCTCTTGCAAGGGGCTGCGTTAATGTCAATTGCAACGCTGGTGTTGTGGCCTACTTCTTTATCCGTTGGTTTCCTGTCTAGTTTGCAATTTATAGCGGCCTATGGCGTGTTACTTGGGGTGGTGGTGTTGAGTCTCGGGCGAGCTTTATGTTCCTTTACGATCAAAGATATTCAAGCGCATAATGTGGAAAAAGGGCGACGCGGTAAATTAATTGGCGCAGGTGGTTCGGCCGCAGGTTTAGTAACGATTATGGTTGCGGTGCTACTTTTTCAGTGGGGGCAGTCGGGGCCGTGGGGCTCGTCGGGCGCTCAATCTCATGTCGGTGCTAAGGGCATACCCGATCAAATGGTATTAGGACTTTTAGTCATAGCCGGTTGTATTTGTTATGGGCTCGGGCTACTACTGAGTATCAACAAGATTGGAAATATAAGAGTGAGTGGTGGATTAACTATGCCAGAGGCGCCATTACCTGCTCGTATGCCATTTGATAAAAAGGCTGACAAAAAAGCAGATAACAAAGCTAATAACAACCCGGCAGCAGAGTCATTATGGCATTACTTTTCCCAAGAAAAAGATTTACGTGAGCTGATTATCAGCCGTGTTTTATTGATGCATGGGGCGTTGGTACTTCCTTTTATGGTTATTCTCATTGCTGAGCGCTATATTGGCATATCGAGTTTAGCACTGGTGATGTTATCTGCGGCTATCGCAAGTTTTTTGTCTTCCTATATTTGGGGTTGGTTCTCTGATTACTCTGCACGTGCTACGTTAGCGATTGCGGCGGCAGGGTGTGTGCTGAGTATTATAGGGTTATTCTCACCGTGGGGATTGGCTAATCTCTATGTTGCTGGAGCAGTATTTTTATTAATGAATTTATGTTATTCAGGGATCCGCACTGCACGTAAAACCTATTTAATCGATATGGTTATACAGGCTAAGCGCCAGCGTTATGTGGCTGCTGGTAACACGATTGTTGGATGTGTTTTATTAATATTGGGTAGCGTGTATGCCGGATTATTTAGTGTAGATCTCACAACTAATATCCCGGTTGATAATATTGCTGATAAAAGTATCTACGACAGCGGGATGAAAATCTGGGTCATTGGTTGGTGTGGATTGATGTTATGTTTAGGGATGTTGCATACGCGCAGGTTGCGGTATGATAGCCAATCTGATGAATAATTATTATGGATGTTGTCTGCTGTGTCATTTCCTTTGTACCGACCTAGTATAACACAATCTCTCAGTCGTATTGCGTATACGGTGCTGGTGACTCTTATTTGGTTAGTTGCGATAGTACGATGGTGTCTGTTAGGACTAGTCAGATCCGCAAAGTTTGAAACTAAACGTGCCCAACGCTATGGTGTATTAGGTGATTTGAGCGACGCGCAAACAGGCGGGGTATTATTTCATTGTGTCTCGGTGGGAGAGGTCGTGGCTGCGTCTTGTGTGATCAAAGGCTTACTTGAGAAAGAGCCCAATTTGCCCATTGTCATTACCACTACAACAGCGACTGGAGCGCAGCGGGTACTGGATATTTTTGGTGTGTCCCCGTCTACTACTTTACCAGGTAAATCATCGGCTAGCACACCTGTAATACTCCCTAAAAACTTGGCTCATCATTATTTGCCTTATGATTTACCTTGGCTGATGGCCAGATTACTTAAGCATGTTCAGCCTAAATTAGTCTGTATCACCGAAGTTGAACTATGGCCTAATCTATTGGCTAAATGTGCGCAACGCCAGTTGCCTATGTGTGTCGTGAATGCCCGTATGACCGACAAGTCCGCACGTTCTTATCGTAAAATCAGTGGTTTGTTTACGCCGATGCTGCAACAGGTGACTAAGGTCTGCGCGCAAGGGCAGCGCGATGCTGATGCGTATTTACGTTTAGGTCTAGCCTCTAAAAAACTCGTCTTAACCCATAATGTGAAATTTGATCAAGTCAGTGATGTGGCGGTGCCGGAAACTATTCGTCAGTTGTCTAATTCTGTGAAGGCATTAGGTAAGCAGGTGTTGATAGCGGGGTCGACTCATCAAGGCGAAGAAACCTTTTGGATTGAGGTATTTAAGCAATTACAAACTGATTTTTCTGAAGTACTATTGATAATCGTACCGCGTCATCCGCAGCGTTTTGCCCAAGTTGAATCTGAGATCCAGGCTAGCGAATTAGCTTATATTAAGTGGGCCGAGCGCGATAAGCTTGATGCTCAGACTCAAGTTTTATTGGTCGATGCGATGGGTGTGCTGACTCCATTGTATCATAGTGCCGATATTGCTTTTGTCGGTGGAAGTATCGCAGATAAGGGCGGGCATAATGCCTTAGAGCCGGCCAGTATGGCTGTGCCAGTGATCATGGGAACGCATACCTATAATAATCCAGTGATCTGTGACACCTTGATTAAGGCCGGTGGGTTGAGTATTGTTGCAGATACCGCAGGCGCTTTGCAATTATGCCAAGAGTGGTTATCTGATCCTGAGTTGGCAAAACACGCAGGACAATGTGGGCAAGCCGTGATCATCGAAAATCAAGGGGCCTTGGCACGCACATTAGCGCAAATATGGGATATATATCCAACCTCTTAACAGGAGTAATTATGAGCCAACCAATCGCGACACCGAAAAAACAAAAAATAGCCTTAATTACAGGTGGGTTAAGTGGTATTGGCTTAGGCCTAGTGAAACATTATCTACGCGATAATTTTCATATTGCGGTCTTGGATATAGTCGCCCCTGACGCGCTAATCGATAATTGTGACAAAGCGACATATCAGCTAATGACAGGCCTACATGTGAGCTATTTTCAAGTTAATATCGCTAATAATAAACAGGTTCAACAAGCAGTTAAACAAGTCGTGAATGAGCTTGGACGGCCTAATTTGGTGGTCAATTGTGCAGGCATTTTGCGCGCTGGCGAATTTGCTAGTTTAAGTGCGGATGATTTTACTACTTCATATCAAATCAATGTGCTGGGCTCTCGGCATTTAGCAGCTGCGTGTCTACCTGAGATGCAGTCTGGCGATCATTTCGCATTTATCGCATCGATGGCTGGTACAGTTGGTATTTATGGTTACAGTGCCTATGGCAGTAGTAAATTTGCGGTCTTAGGCATGGCGCAATGTGTGCGAGCGGAATATGCGCCCAAAGGGATCACCATCAGTGTGATTTGTCCGCCAGAAATAGATACGCCTATGGTCGTCGAGGAAGTCAAAACGATGCATCCTGCCACACGTATATTAAAAGATTTTGCTGGACGACTCACTTTGCCTCAGGCCATTAAAGGGATAACCCGCGGCCTTGAAAAAGGTCAGTTTATGATAGTACCAGGTTTTAAAGCTAAGTGTACGCTATGGCTTAATCGCTTAACCCCGATATGGGTGCAAAACAAGGTTATTGATGTGATTGTTAAATGGCAATCATGCTAAGTAGCACAGGGTTAAATAAACGTACTGATCTGGTCTAGCGATTTTTTATTCAGTGCATGCTCCGGTACTGTTGCATCCTCTGCTGGATACCCTGCGATAATCAACATATAAGGTCGCTCATCTTCTGGGCGCCCACATATTTTAGTTAAAAATGACATGGGTTTTGGGGTATGAGTTAATGTCACTAAACCGGATTGATGGAGTGCGGTGATAAGCATTCCTGTAGCAATTCCGACCGATTCATGGACATAATAATTTGTGTGTTTTTCACCTGCCTTCACGCCACCTTTCTTTTGACTAAAAATAGCGATGAGCCAAGGTGCATGGGCTAGATATGGTTTTTGTGCATCTGTGCCCAAAGGCTTTAACGCATTGATCCATTCATCTCCAGCTCGTCCTGCGTAAAAAGCGTGTTCGTGGGCTTCAGCAGCCTCTCTGACTTGTTGTTTAATCGCATCATCCTGCATGGCAACAAAATGCCAAGGTTGGTGATTGGCACCACTAGGCGCAGTGCCTGCCGCTTTGATACAATTTTCGATAATAGATTGTGGGACTGAGCGCTCACTAAACTGACGGATACTATGACGGCGTTGCATCGTTGCGTAAAATTCGGCAGATCGTGCAATCATCTCATCAATTGGGTATTCGATAAAATCAGATAAGGAAGTGCTGGCATGATTTTTCATAAGTGGCGTGTATAGTTTGTTTGTAATTTTTGATAATACACTGTAAATATGGAGCATGCGAATAATCATAAAAAAGGCCACCTATTAGCTAGGCAGCCTTGTATCGTTGAAAACGAAGATTATTTTATCTTAATCTTTATCCGCTTTAGGTAGCGGAAAGCCACGGTCACGCATTAATGCTTCGACATTGGCATCACGACCACGGAACGCACGGTATGCATCAGCAGGGTCCATCGCATTACGCACAGCAAATAAATATTTAACTAAACGGTCAGCGACGTCTTTGTCATAAAAACCACCCGGTGCTTGGGCAAATGCTTCCGCCGCGTCAGAGGTTAATACCTCGGCCCACATATAACCATAATAAGCCGCAGCATAGCCTTCACCAGAGAAGATATGACCGAAATGTGTCGTTCTGTGACGCATCACGATTTCTTCTGGCATACCTAACTTGGTGAGCTCTTCACGCTCGAACGTATCGGGATCAATTAACGCTGGATCGGTCGTATGGTACTTTAAGTCCATGATGGCTGAGGCCATATATTCAGTGGTTTTAAAGCCTTCATTAAACGTCGCAGCTTGTTTGATTTTATTTACTAACTCAGCAGGGATTGGCTCGCCTGTTTCATAGTGCACTAAGTAGTTATTAATGACTTCATCGGTCAACAACCAACGTTCAAGCAGTTGTGATTGAAACTCAGTATAATCTCGCACACCACTATGTGATGAAGGATAAGCCACATCCGATGCTAAGAAGTGCAGTGCATGACCGAATTCGTGGAAATAAGTTTCAGCATCATCCCAAGAGATTAATGATGGCTCGCCTTCTGCACCTTTCACAAAGTTAGAGTTGTTAGACGATAATACATTCGTTTCACCATCAAACGTTGTATACGAGCGGTAGTAAGTTGCCCATGCACCAGAACGCTTACCTTGACGAGCAAACGGGTCAAGATACCACAAGCCAATATTGTCACCGGTAGTTTTATCGTTGACTTCCCAGACTTTTACATCTTCATGCCACACAGGTACACTTCCTTCGGCAACGGGCGTAAATGAGAAATTGAACAAGCGACCAGCGACATAAAACATCGCTTCACGAAGTTTATCCAGTTGTAGATATTGTTTTACTTCATCGCTGTCTAATGCATATTTAGCTTTGCGAACTTTTTCAGCATAATAGCGATAATCCCAAGGCGCGATAGTAATATCAGCTCCTTCGGCATCAGCAATATCTTGCATATCCATGACTTCTTCATCAACACGAGCAAGCGCAGCAGGCCATACTTTATTCATTAGGTCCATTGCGTTTTCTGGTGTTTTTGCCATGCGATCTTGCAAGCGCCATTGAGCATAATTATCAAAGCCTAATAACTGAACACGTTCATGGCGTAAGGTTAAGATCTGCTTAATGATGTCACTGTTATCAAACTCATCGCCATTATCGCCGCGTGAATAATAGGTATTCCATACTTTTTCACGCAGTTCACGATTATCCGAATACGTTAAAAACGGGTCCATAGATGAGCGAGTGTTAGTGATCGCATATTTGCCTTCTTCACCGCGTTGGCTCGCCGCTGCAGCAGAGGCTTTGACAAATGACTCAGGTAAACCAGAGAGTTGATCTTTGGTGATATAAGTGACATAGCTTTCTTCGTCGTTTAGAACGTTGTTACCAAATTTGGTATGTAGCTCTGCGAGTTTTTTGTTGATTTCAGCGGTGCGTTTTTGCCCAGCTTCATCCAATAAAATACCACTGCGTACAAATCCTTCATAGGAAGATTTAACGATCCGTTGTTGTTCAAGATTTAATGTTTGATACTCAGAACCTTCATAAACGGCTTTAACTCGCTCAAATAAGGCTTTGTTTTGCGAAATTTTGCTACTGAACTCAGAAAGTTTAGGGCTTAGTTCCCGTTGGATAGCCCGAAACTCAGGGCTGGACATGTTCGATGACCAAATACCCCAATACGTAAATACATTGTCTAGCGCTTTACCAGCACGTTCCATTGCAGCAAATGTGTTGTCAAAATTAGGCTTGGCTGGATTAGTCGCAATCGCATCAATTTCATCGAGTTGTAATACCATACCTTGTTCTACGGCGGACTTTAATCCAGATAGGTCCATTTTATCAAAAGCAGGTACGCCTTCATAAGGACCTTGGAAGTCTTGCATTAAAATCTTACTAGACGCTGCTGTATCAGTGTTTGTCACACTTATTACGGTATCAGTAGAAGGTGTTGTGGTAGTGGTGGTGTCTGGTTTATCTGTACAGCCTGATAAACCGATCACTACCGCTGCGGTAAGTACAGAAAGTAACGGTTTGTTCATATTTGTTTTCCATCGTTAATATTATTGTTTTTACGATGCATACAATATGAAAAACCGCGCTTCTTTGCAAATGTTTACGATAATTGCTTAAGCAATGATTTAAGAAAATATTTATGCAAACACGATGGTTTTGTTTTTGTCGATCATGACGCGATCTTCTAGGTGATAACGCAATCCGTTGGCGAGGGCTGTTTTTTCACAATCGCGACCTTTTCGAACCATATCTTGGGCGGCATCTGAATGCGAAATTCGCATGACTTGTTGCTCAATAATCGGTCCCTCATCCAAATCAGAAGTAACATAATGACAGGTTGCACCGATTAATTTCACGCCACGATCATAAGCCTGTTGATAAGGCTTTGCGCCTGCAAATGATGGTAAGAAACTATGATGAATGTTGATGGCACTGCCATGCCATTTTTCACACATGCTGTGAGGTAAAATTTGCATGAAACGAGCTAATACCACTGTATCGATATTATAAGTAGCAAGCGTATCTTCGATTTGTGCAAAAGCGCTAGCTTTATCCTGATTTTTGAAATCTGCAAATACGAATGGGACTTTATACCACGCAGCAATATCTGCAATTTGTTGATGATTAGCGATGATACATGGGATGTCACAGTTAAGTTCACCTGTATGCCAACGATGCAGAATATCGGCTAAACAATGAGTTTCATGGCTAGCTAAAAGCGCGACTTTGGGCAGACTAGCTGGATCGGATATTTTCCATTCCATGTTAAATTTATTGGCAATGGGAGTAAATGCAGCTTCAAACGTTGCCATGTCAAGGTCGACTGAATCGGCTTGAATTTCATGGCGCATAAAAAAGCGCTTAGTTGTTAAATCGGTATGGTGATTCGCTTCTAAAATGGTTGCACCGTATTGGGCTAAAAATTGGGAAACTTGAGCGACAAGTCCAACTTGGTCAGGACATTGAATGGTGAGTCGAAAAGAATGCTGCATGTAAAAATTCCAATAAAACAATTTTCTAAATAAATATTATTTCCTATGTTAGCACGGTTAACTCGGTTTGGTTATCGTCAATGTAGGACAAAATCTCCCTTATGATATTCATGACCTGTTAATAGGTCTCGAAATTCATAGGGGATATAAATCTTTGTATGTACGGTCTCTTAAATTAAGATCTCACTACCCATTTAAGTAGTCATTCGTAAGCTTAAGCCTCAGTTAGCACAAGGATAAATTTGACGCTTGATATATTGCACACCCGTTGTTCCTGAAACGGATTCATACAAAGCAAACGTATTAAATGTGCAGGAAATATTAGGCTGATATAAAGGTATGCTAGGTTCTTTCACTTTTCGTTGCAGAGTGACATGTGGATGATGTGTAAGTAAGATGGTGTGGACGATGTTTATCTACAGCGCCTAAAAAACACAGCGTTATGTGGAAATTACTAACTGCAACATTCTTACTTTGTGACAATATTGCTTTGTCTCGATAATTGCTGATTTGTTCGAGTGTTGTCGGGGCAAACGTTAAACCAATGAACAACCTCATAAATAGCTCCAGCTCAAAAAATAAGTGTAAATAGCTTCAAATATAAATGTAAATGACAAATATATTTACTTACCTCTACTAATGTCGTATAAAAATTAACCGCTTATTAAGCGTACAATAGTACTTACGAACTATGTATATCAAATCTTACACCTTGATGATGTCATTTTTCGTCATCATTATTTCAGTTGAGTTAAGGAGAGTTCAAATGGCACGAGTTGCTTTAGTTACAGGTGGTACACGCGGAATTGGTGAGGCGATTTGCCTTAAATTAAACGAATTAGGTTATACAGTAGTAGCAAACTACGGTGGTAATGACCAAGCAGCTCAAGAATTTACAGAGCGCACTGGCATTGCGGCAATGAAATTCGATGTATCAGATTTTGATACAACTAACGCTGCAATCAAACAAATTGAAAATGACTATGGTCCAGTTGAGATTTTAGTCAACAACGCAGGTATTACGCGTGATGGCACTATGCACCGTATGTCTTTCGAACAATGGGATGCGGTTATTCAAACTAACCTTGCGTCTTGTTTCAATACTTGCCGAGCAGTTATCGAAGGTATGCGTGAGCGTAGCTTTGGACGTATTGTTAATGTCGGTTCAGTTAATGGTCAAGCAGGTCAATATGGTCAGGTAAACTATGCCGCTGCAAAATCCGGGATTCATGGTTTTACAAAAGCTTTGGCCTTAGAAGGGGCTGCAAAAGGGATTACTGTTAATGCGATTGCACCGGGTTATGTTGACACTGATATGGTACGAGCAGTACCTGAAGATGTCTTAACCAAAATCATCCGCACTATCCCAGTTGGCCGTCTTGGTCGTCCAGAAGATATTGCAAACAGTGTGGCATTCTTGGTTGATGATGAGTCAGGCTTTATTACTGGTTCGACATTGTCAATCAATGGCGGTCAACACATGTATTAGATTAAATGATTAAATGGGGTCAGAGCCAAATTAATTATTAGATTAATTTGGCTCTGACCCCACTTATCTCAAGCACCATTCAGCTCCGCTGCTTTTTTAAATACTTCAGGGTGAGCAAATCCATCCGCAATCATCTCGTTATCTAACTGAAATGCCCTTATTGCTGCACGTGTGCCCGATCCTATAATCCCATCAATGCCACTGATAGCATATCCAAGCTGCTGTAAATGACGCTGCAAGGTTTTGGCTTGTTCGCGCAAGATAGGTTGGCTCTCTGGAAATGGCGTAACTAATCCCGGTGCATCATTGATTTGTTCTGCGAGTTTGCCTACTGCAATGGCATAGGATTGTGAGTTATTCCAGCGCATGATGATATTGAAGTTACGATAAGCTAAAAAAATTGGACCATTATGCCCAGACGGAACGACAACCGAGGCTAGGTAATCAATATCTGGTAAAGCATGCCCATAAATCGTCGTCACACCCTGAGCGCGCCAAAACGACAATGGCTTTTTGATTTTACGATCAGCTAATGCATAGTCAAAATTATCTGGTAAGGCAATTTCACGACCCCATCTAAATCCAGGCTCCCAGCCTAATTGATGTAAAAAATTCGCAGCAGATGCCAGTGCATCTTGTTCTGAATTAAATAAATCAATCGAGCCATCGCCATCGCCATCAACCGCATATTGGGCATAAGTAGTAGGCATAAATTGGGTATGCCCCATCGCTCCAGCCCACGAACCTTTCATTGTCGACACATCCAAAGATTGGGTCTGGATGATATCCAATACTATTAATAGCTCTTTGGAGAAAAATGTTTTGCGGCGAGGCTCGCACGCTAAAGTCGCTAAGGCATCTATGGTTGGGATTTTACCTTTGTAATTACCAAAGTTAGTTTCCAAGCCCCAAAACGACATCAAATATTGTCCAGGAACGCCATATTTATCGGTTAAGGTACGTAAAAAATCTTTATGTTTTGCGAATTTTTTTTGTCCGGTGCTGATGCGCCAATCATTGACACGCTTAGTGTAATAGTCAGCGAAGGTGGCTAAAAACTCAGGTTGATTACGGTCCAGTTTGACGACTTGAGCGCGCTGTTTAGCCGTTTTCAAGGTGATATCTAGTGTTTTTTGCGTGATGCCTTGGTCTAAGGCTTGTTGTGATAAGGATGCAATGCACTGGGAAAAATCAGTTTGCGCATGAGTAACAAAACTTATGCTTAAGGTAGTAGCGAGTGCTAATAGACTGTGGGAAAACTTCATGCTCGATCTCATTCCATTAAAGAGCCTTAATAGTACGAGATTTTGCATGAAGTTTCACATAGATTTATGAATTATCGTATTTATGAATAAACTCGGTAACTAATGGACGAATGTGCATACGGAATTTCGACCCACTAAATATACCATAGTGTCCAGCGCCTTGTTGAACATGGTGTTTACGCATGTTTTTTGGGATTTTTTGACAAATATCTTGAGCGGCTTCAGTTTGCTTTAAGCCACAGATATCATCATCCGCACCTTCAACGGTAAGTAACGCGGTATTATCAATGGCATTAAAGTCAACCGGTTTACCTTGGTAGGTAATAGTACCGTTTGCTAACTCATTGTTTTTGAAAATCCGTTCTATGGTTTCCAAATAAAACTCTGCTGGGATATCTAACACGGCCATATACTCATCGTAAAAGGCACGAAAACGATCGGTATCTTCGGTCTCACCCATCAGCATGTTTTGGAAAAAATTCATGTATTTTTTGTTATGAGTTTCTTGGTTCATGGAAATAAACCCACCCAACTGCATAAATCCTGGATAGACTTTACGACCTTCACCCGGATATCCATGTGGGACATTCATAATCGCCACATTGGTAAACCAACTCATTGGTCTTTCTTGAGCAAAATCGTTTACTCGCGTTGGATTTTTTGTCGGATCAATCGGACCCGCCATTAGCGTTAGTGACGTTGGTGTCGCTTTATCTTTATTTTGTGCCATAACAGCTGTGGCAATTAATGCTTGGACTGTTGGTTGACAAATCGCAATTAAATGCGTGTCCTCGCCTAAAAACTGCATGAATTCAATTAGGTATGACACGTAACAGTCGAAAGAAAAAGGCCCTTCAGATAATGGTACTTCACGCGCGTCAGCCCAATCCGTGATGTAGACTTCATGGTCGGGTAATAAGGCTTCAACTGTGCCTTTTAATAACGTTGCGAAATGACCTGAAAGCGGAGCAACTAATAACACTTTATGGGTATCAGTTTTGCCCATACGTTTAAAATGAATTAAATCACAAAACGGTTTGGCTAAAGCAATTTCTTCGCGAACTAAAAATACCTTGTCTTCAATTTCAACTTCATCGATATTAAAACCCACCTTATCGTAACGGCGTGTTAAGCGCATGGCAGTTTCTAACGAGGCTTTAGTCAGTTTTCCAGGCCATGTTTTACCAAATAGGTTGGCTGGATGACTGGTCAAATCGTTCATGAGGCTTAAGCCTTCATGCATGATCTGCGCGGACCGAGATAGATATTCATATGCTTGATAATGGCTCATGCAGTATCCTCTGTGTAAAAGGTAAAAACGTATCAATTAGATACAAAAAAACACTCCGATGCAACACTATAATTAGTTAGCAACGAAGTGTTTGGTCTTTCTTTTAGGCGCTGCTAATTACTTAGGCATCGCCGCAGTAGCAGCTGTTGCTACCTTGCTACCAAGCTCTTCAGATGCTTCTTTAACAAGTTCAGTTGCTTTCTTTTGAGCTGCAGTAATAACTTCATAAGATTCTTTAGCTGCGTCAGTTACAGTTTCCTGTAAACCTTCGATGTAGGCTTTTTGCGTTTCCGCTAAAGACATGACATCTTTTTGCTTGCTAGCAGTCTCTACAAAAGACATACCGTCGTTTAATAAGCTAGAGAACAATGCGTTTTGCTTTTCAGCGATGTCTTGTAAAGTAGACATGTTTAACGTTGCAAGTTCAGTTACTGGCTTCATAGATTCTTTAAGTTGATCGTTTAATTGTTCAAACATGATGTTACTCCGTGTAGTTAAATATAAAGTTAAAAATTTAAATAATGATTACAATTTTTTCGCTTCAGCATTGGCTGGAGTCGAAGATACGGTTGTCGCTGCTGGTGTGGCAACGGGTTTTGCTTCAGCTTTTACTGCAGGCTTAGCAATTGGCTTCGCTACAGGTTTGCTTTCCGCTTGTACAGCTGGTTTTGCTGCCGGCTTGCTGGCTGCTTTTACTGCTGGTTTCGCTTTGGCCGCTGGTTTAGCAACTGGTTTTGCGGCAGCTTTTTTACTAGCAGGCTTTTCTGCTGTCTTAGGAGCTGTCGCTTCAGGCTTAGATGGCGCAACTGCGTCTGCAGCTGTTTTAAAGGCTGATGGAACATTAGCAGCACTGTCATCTAAGCTTGTTTTTAATAAGTCTGTGTATTCTTCGCGAATTTCATTCATCGCGCCGTACGTATCTTTTGAAGCATGAGCAATGCGGTCTTTTAATGCTTCAGCATACGAAGTTTGTGCGGCGATAACGCCTTTCACTTCGGTTTGCACACTCATACTTTCAACGTACTTTAGGCTATCAGCCATAAAACCTGTAAAAAATTCTGTTTGCATTTGCGACAACGCTTCCAATCTCTTCGCGTTTAATGCAACAAGTGAACTTACCGGCTGAGACGATTTTTTAACTTGCTCTGAAAATTTACCAAACATGATTCTTTCCTCAATCACTTTCAATTTAATGCTGCGTTGCAACATTGGCTTGATTTAATAATAGTGACTGTTCAAAAAAAGATCAAGGGTATTTTGTTGCATCGCAGCATAAAAATAGTGATTATTTTTTGTTCGATATATAAAACAATGACTTACAAGATGTTGTCCTGCAAAAAAGATGGTCTTAATACGAAGGTATGAAGTGCTTTCTACGAAGTATTTTATTTTTTACGAAGTAATGTCTTACTTAGAATTGTATGTGGAAGGGCTATTTTTTGTCTTTGTTGGGGTTCCAAGCATGCATATTAGTTTCCATCATTTTCGAGAAAATCCCGACAGGCGAGGTATCCACCATGTTTTTAACCATACTTTGGACTTTGTCTTGTTGCTCGATAAATTGCACTATGGATTGTTCGAGATACTGACGCACATAAGGCTGCATATCTGAATCATAAAAGCGGATAAGTTGCTGTAGCAGTTTATCGGTTAATAGAGACTGAGCTTGGTTGGTTTCTGATTCACTGATAATTTGTAGCAAGATTGACTTGGTGATCACATCGTTAGTTTTAGAATCGACGATTTCAAACTCAGTACGCGCATTGATTAAGGTTTTAATATGGTCAAGATTGATGTATTTACTTTGTGAGGTATCGTACAAACGACGATTGGGATACTTCTTGATAGTGACCACGAATAAATTGCCCTTAAATAAAACCAATAATAGATAAAGCAGCCACTGTATAGAAGTTTATGGTTCCTAGCAACCTGCTCTCGCGCATTTATTCATTATCGGCCGGACTTGTGTCTAGCTGTAATCGAACACGAAGAGCAGGGGCTAGATTCGCCCTTAATCAGCAAATTGACGCACAATGTTATTGAGCACTTCTTTGGCATCACCAAAGATCATGCGTGTGTTGTCCTTAAAGAATAGCGGATTATCGACACCAGCAAAACCAGATGACATGCTGCGCTTGATTACAAACACGTTTTTGGCTAAATCGGCGTTAATGACTGGCATCCCGTAAATTGGACTGCCTTTTAACTCACGTGCAGCTGGGTTTACTACATCATTTGCACCAATAACAATCGCCACATCAAAGTTTTCCATGCGTGGATTAACTTCATCCATCTCTAATAGTAAATCATAAGAGACATCGGCTTCGGCCAGTAACACATTCATGTGACCTGGCATTCGTCCTGCCACGGGATGGATCCCATAAACGACTTCAGCATCATTGTTTTCAAGTAATTCTTGCAGCTCTTTCATTGCATGTTGCGCTTGTGCCACCGCCATGCCGTAACCAGGAATAACCAGTATCGATTGCGCAGCTTCCAATACATAAAATGCATCATCGGCGCTAATAGGTTTGATTTCACCCTCGACCACAATATCCATGCTAACCACTTCTTGAAAGCCACTAGTAAGGACATTAACCAATGAACGGTTCATCGCTTTACACATGATATTGGTTAAGATGATGCCACTGGCACCGACCAATGCGCCTGCCACAATCAATAAGTTATTTTCTAACGCAAAGCCAGCAGCACAAGCGGCTAGACCAGAATAACTATTTAATAACGATATAACGACCGGCATATCTGCACCACCAATTGGTAGTACCACCATGACACCGATAGCTAATGCTAGTGCAATCACCAGAACAATAAACGTAATTGAGGACGGGAAAATAACATACAACGCACTGAATAAGACAGTCACTGCAATTAAGCCATAGTTGGCAATCGCTTGACTCTTAAATACGATAGGCTTACCCGAAATTCGTTCAGATAATTTACCCCACGCCACTAAAGAGCCTGAAAATGTCACCGCACCAATAATCAATGCGATCACACTGATAGTTGCAAGTCCTGTGGTGAGTTCAGAGCCTACCATAGCGGCAATCGCCACAGCGGCACTGGCTAAACCACCCACACCATTAAATAATGAAACAAGTTCAGGCATGCCAGTCATTTCGACTTTTTTCGATACATAAACACCGACTGCGGAGCCGGATAGCACGCTAATGATGATCCAGTTGTATGAGACAATATTTTGATCTAGCAGTGTTACAATAATCGCCACTAACATAGCGATTGCTGATAGCTTATTACCTTGACGCGCCGTTGCTGGGTGACCAAGCAATTTTAATCCATAGATAAATAACGCCGCTGCAATCACATAGACGATATTAATAAATATAGTAGTATCCACAATACTCTCCCCTTACTTCTTTTTAAACATGGCAAGCATGCGGTCTGTCACTAAATACCCACCCACGACATTAATCGTGGCAAAGAACACGCCAATAATACCGAGTACCGTAGCGGCTTCCCCGGACTCACCGCCGGCAAGGACTAGCGCAGCTAAAATGGTGATCCCTGAGATTGCGTTAGCGCCAGACATTAAGGGAGTATGTAAAGTTGCAGGGACTTTTTGAATTAATTCAAAGCCAACAAAAATGGCTAACATTAAGATAAATAACAAGTAAATGGCGATCATGAGTTGGCCTCCTCAGTGAGATTTAAGTGTTTACGAATGACAGGATTAACGATGCTACCGGCATGCGTGATCACACAGCTTTGTAAAATGTCGTCTTCCAAATCGAGCGTAAATGTGTTTGTTTCTTTGTCACAAAACTCAGCAATCAAGTTAAACATATTGTTGGCATACATTTGACTGGCATCTTTGGCCACAAAGCACGGCCAATTGCCATTACCTACAAGGTAGACATCTTGATTTAAGACAGTCTTGCCTGGTACGCTACCTTCAACATTACCACCTGATTCTGCTGCCATATCGACAATGACGCTACCAGGTTTCATTTTGCCAACCGTCTCAGCGCTAATTAAACGCGGTGGTTTACGACCAAACAACTGGGCTGTGGTAATCACAATATCTGAATCGGCTATGCAGGCCTCTTGCGCTGCCTGCTGAATGGCCATTTGTTCGGGGGTTAATTCTGTAGCGTAGCCTTGAGCGGTTTGTTCCGTCTGTCCTAAATCGATATCTAGAAATTTTCCACCTAATGAACGTACTTGTTCAGCCACGACTGCGCGAGTATCAAAGGCTGTTACGGCTGCACCGAGACGTTTAGCTGTTGCGATGGCTTGTAAGCCTGCAACACCTGCACCAATAACAAAGACTTTAGCTGCTTTAATCGTCCCAGCAGGGGTCATCATCATGGGCAGGATGGTTTGTAATTGATGCATTCCGATCCCCACCATGGCATAACCGGCTAAGCTAGCTTGAGAGCTAAGGGCATCCATTTTTTGACAACGACTTGAGCGAGGTATCATTTCAACACTGATACTGGTTTGACCCGATTCAGATAACGCAGTCAAATATGATGCTTCGTTAAATGGGTCAAGAAAGCTGATTAACACTGCACTTTTCTTGCACTGAGCAATGTCAGTCAGCTCGAGTTTATTCACGCTCACGACGATATCGCCAGCGGCCAGGGTCTCTTCTCGTGATAACACTTTCGCCCCTGCTGCTTCATAGGTTTCATCCGAGATAAATAAATCGGCTCCGACCCCATTTTCTATGGCGATGTCTAAACCCAATAAGCGGTATGCTTTGAGATTACTGGGCAACAAGGCGCAGCGTAATTCGCCCGCTTTGGTCTCTTTTGGAAAAGCAATAGTTGTCATCATTACCTCATACTAGTTAACTAAAAAATAGGCGTAAGCAAACCTTAACTCAATTAAGGTTGTTAACAGTGTCGTTTAAGTGACAGAGGGGAGTTGTGTTTTATTACTCCCGATCCGACGCCGTTTACAAACGTTTTAACACATACTGACCCGGCGCAGGATACAGCGCTGGATAGTTTTTATGTGCACCAGGCACGAGTGCCTTGGTTTGTTTACTCGATTTTTGGTTTAGCCAAGCATGCCAATCCGTCCACCATGATCCTGGGTGTTCGGTTGCGCCACTAAACCATTCTTCTGCGTCGTTAGGAAGGTTATCATTGAGCCAATGAGGGTATTTGCCACCTTTGATAGGGTTGATAACGCCGGCTAAATGGCCTGAGCCAGCTAGCACGAAACGTTTTTCACCTGAAATATATTGTAATCCTGAATATGCAGATTGCCATAAGACGATATGATCAGCCATCGTGGCAAGCGCATAGACGGGTACATCAATGTTTGCTAAGTCGATACCGACTCCATCAATAACCCAAGAATTCGCATCTTTTAATTTATTGTCCCAATATGTATTACGCAAGTAATCTTTGAAACATGCGGCAGGAATATTGGTCGAATCGGAATTCCAATATAAAATATCAAATGGTGCAGGATCTTTGCCCTGTAAGTAGTTTTTAATAAAGAATGACCAAAACAAACTATTTTCTCTGAGTAGACTAAATGAAAGCCCTAAAATGCGGCCGTCAAAAATGCCCTTCATGTCTGCGTTTTTCTCAATCACAGGTAACATTTCTTCGGATAAATAATTTGCAATTTCACCTGGTTCGGTAAAATCTAATAAGGTGGTCAGTAGGGTTAACGATGCAATGCGGGTATCGCCTTGCGCGCGTAAATATGCAGTGGTGACGGAGCTTAATGTGCCGCCAACACAGAATCCAGTTAAGTTAACTTGTTTAGCTTTGGTAATTTCACACACCACATCCAGTGCCGCGATAGGGCCTTTTTTCATGTAATCGGTGAAATCATAAGCCGCTAAATCAGCTTCAGGGTTGACCCAAGAAATAACAAAGAGATCATTCCCTGCATCTAATAGGGCTTTGATTGCTGATTTTCTTTCATCTAAATCTAATACGTAGAACTTGTTAATGAACGGAGGAACAAACAAAAAGGGTAACTCATTGGTCTTTGCTACCGTTGGATAATAATGAATGAGTTCGATCAGTTCGTTTTTAAATACGACTTCACCAGGGGTAATCGCTAAGTTTTCACCTACGGTAAATGCATCGGGATCGGTTTGCGTAATTTTGAATGCTTCTAATGGGCTTTTCTCAAAGTCATCCATAAAGTTTTGCATGCCTTTGAGGATGCTTTCACCTTTGGTTTTTAGAATATCCTCACACACTTCTGGGTTGGTTAGCACATAGTTAGTAGGAGATACCGAGTTAATATACTGACGAGTATAAAATTTAATTTGTTCTGCAGTTTTTGAGTCTTTAAACTCCATGGCATCAACAATGTTTTCGAGCATTTGTGAGTTTAACAAATACGCTTGCTTAACATAGCTGTATACAGGATTCGCCTGCCATTCATCATGGCTAAAACGACGATCAGAACGAGATTCATCAATCACTGTTTTGGAAGGCTCACCCATCATCGCCATACTTGCTTGTTGCCACAGCGCAGATTGCTGTTCCATGAAGGTAAATTGCGATTGTAATAATTTGGCAGAATCGATTTCAACTTTGTCAGACATCAATGAAATTAGCTTATTGGGCGAAAAAACAGAGTGAGCATTAGACAAATCACCATCATCTGATGCTTGTTTGGTTAAAATGTCTTGAACCATTGCATTAAATACCTGACTATATTTATTAATGCTTTGGAGGATTTCCTCTTGTTCATTCTGTCCCATGGTCGATCCTTGCCTATGAAGTTGTGTACATTATTCAACCATAATAAGAACAAGCGTAGCTAATTGTCTATATCATTAAGACTAGAGTGTTATAATAAGTGTGTTAACCATATATCAATAAGTTATTAAAAATTTAATTTTCATTAGAATAAATGGGGTCTGACCCCAATTATTACCAATTATTTCTATTAGGAAAAAACTTGCTTAAAAAAGTCGCCTCTTGGATAAAATCCCATTTTTTACCTTTTAGTATTGCGTTTTTGACGTTAATCGCTGCCTATGTTGTGTATTTGGATGCGCAAATTAAGCCACATTTTTCCGGCAATAAATGGCAAGTGCCAGCGCAAATTTATGCTCGTCCCTTAACTTTTGCTGTTAAAGAAGAAATATCCCAAAAAGAAATTATTGACGAACTTAAATTGCTCGGCTATCGACGCCAACGCACCGTCGAAAGTGTCGGTGAATATGCAGTCGGACAAACCTCAGTTGTGGTTTTTCGTCGCGCGTTCGATTTTTCCGATGGCTATGCATCGGAGCGACATGTGCGCATTCGCTGGCAAGGTACACGCATTGCTTCAATTACGGATTTAGCAACTAACCAAGCACTGCCACAGCTGCGGTTCGAACCTTGGTTAGTGACGCGATTAGTGTCAGGCAATCGCGAAGATCGCATGCTGATCACCTTAGATGATGTCCCACCATTATTGGTAGAAGCCTTGGTCATGGTCGAAGACAAAGACTTTTATACGCATTGGGGGGTAAATCCCTTTGCTATTGCCCGCGCGCTCATCGCCAATATTACAGCCGGTAAAAAAGTACAAGGTGGCTCGACATTGACCCAACAGCTCGTGAAAAACTTATATTTGTCACGAGAGCAATCCTACACCCGCAAAATAAAAGAAGCCTTGATGGCGTTAATTATCGATGCCCGTTACAGCAAAGATGCCATTATTCAGGCTTATTTAAATGAAGTATTTGTTGGGCAAAATGGCGGTAAAGCCGTCCATGGCTTTGGCTTAGGCTCGCATTTTTATTTTGACCGTCCCATTAACGAATTAAATTTACCCGAAATGGCAACCCTGGTTGGCATGCTCAAAGGGCCGTCTTATTACAATCCTAAGCGCGCGCCTAAGCGCACTCAAGAGCGTCGCGATTTGGTATTACGGATCTTGTTCGAGTCGGACAAAATAGACAAAGCGACATATCTTGATGCTATTAATCAACCGTTAACCGTTGCACCTGGTGACAGCCTGGCCAGTGGTCAACATCCTGCCTTTATGGATAAAGTATCTCGTGAGTTAGGACAAGTATTAGCTGATCCTGATATTCGTCAATCAGGCCTCAAAGTATTTACTACCTTGGATATCAACGCTCAGCGCCGTGCAGAAAAAGCCTTATCCACGCGAGTTAAAAATCTTGCTAACGCTCGAAATATATCAGCTTTACAAGGTGCGATGGTGTTGAGTGATATTCGCAGCGGCGGCATACGCGCTATTATTGGTGATGCTGTGCCTGATACAAAAGGCTTTAATCGAGCCTTAGATGCTAGGCGCTCGATCGGGTCGTTAGTCAAACCTGCGATTTATTATAATGCATTAAAGGACGCTGAACATTATCAATTAGCGAGTATTATTCCCGATGCTGCGATTGTCATGGAAGATGAGCGAGGAAAACGTTGGGCGCCACAAAACGCAGATAAAAAATTTCGCGGAGAAGTTCGCTTACTGGATGCACTGACACTATCTTATAATTTACCTGCGGTGCAAGTCGCATTGGATACTGGGATCGATAATTTGGTTACGACCCTAATAAATCTTGGTGTGGATGAGCCAGTGCCAAGTTTACCTGCTATTGCATTAGGTGCGATTAACCTATCTGCGTTACAAGTTAATCAGATGTATCAAACCCTTGCTAATGAAGGAGTCTATCGTCCTTTGCACACAGTTAGTGCAATATTATCACCCCGGAATCAATTATTATGGGCGCACAGTGATTACAGTGAACAGCGCATTGATCGCCAAGTTGCTTACCTTCTTAATTATGCATTACATAAAGTCACTAAAGATGGGACAGCCAGACAAGTCGGTAAACGTTTTAAAGACATTAATCTTGCGGGTAAAACTGGCACAACCAATGATTATCGAGATAGCTGGTTTGCTGGATTTGACCGTAACCTACTGGCAAGTATCTGGGTCGGCGACGACAACAATGCGCAGACTGGATTAAGTGGCAGCAGTGGTGCGATGCAGATATACATGGATTTTCAAGCCCAAATGGAACCTAAATCGCTATCGAGGCGCTTTCCAAAAGGCCTAGAAATAGCTCATTTCAACGCGCAAACGGGCGCTCAAATGCAAGCGGGTTGTCCTAATAGTGTTTCACTACCGGCTATTTCTGTAGGACTGAGTCAACAAGTCTTAAGCTGTTCTGGTAATATCGTCGCCAAACCTAAACCGATTAAACCTAAGAAAAAAGCATGGTGGGAGCGAATTTTTGGCTAATTGTTTTGTTTGCGTTGCTGCACCGGCTTAAGCCCTTGCATACGTGCTTTGCTGTCTTTACCGGCTAAACGCTGCTGAATAAACGTATCGATATCACCATTGCTTTGGCACACCACTGCATGCAAGGTAAAGGCACTAATTGTAGCCAGCACTTTGTTTATATCACTTGAACAGTCCACATCTATTTTAGCCTCATAGATCTGTTTGGCATCTTGTTCTGCTGGGGATAACTCTGGCACGCCAGCAAACAGTTCTGGACTTATCTGCGCTGTCGCAAAATTATTCGCCTCCTGCAGCGCGTCAACCTGCGTCTCACCACTGTTATAAGAATTAAAAAACGCTTGTACTTCAGCTCGCGTGGTGGTGGTTGAAAGTAATCGAGAACGCGTCGGTGCAAGTATGTCTGGCTTGGCTTGGTTAAATGAAAAGGTTTGCGATTCAGGTATCGCCGGTGACGATTTAACTGACGGCAATGTCTCTGGCGCTAGCACCGGTGTACTTGGTTCGGGTTTCTCTGCAATTTGCTTAGGCATGGTTTTAGGCGCAATTTTTTCAGGTACTGGTTCAGGTGCTGTTTCTGGCGCTGCTTCTGGTTCGGCTTTGATTTGCAACTCAGGCATCAATAGCTGTGCAGCGATGACCGGACGGAGCTGTATATCTACCTTATCCTGAGCGTTTAGCTGATTATTAAACTGTAACAATAACAACAGTATAAGTATGTGAGCAAAAATTGACAAAATGATCCAACGCCAGGGGATCTGTCGAGGTGACTTGGTCCGCGGCGGCGCTGAAGGTAGCTCAGTAAACGCATCAAAATGAATTAAAAATTGCATGTCCCTATGATAACACCAAAGTCGATAAGTTCATTATTAGCAATTGCACAAAATCAGTGCATCGCGCTCATTTAATGAGAGATAAGGGTGCATACAAAATGTGCAGTTGAGATGGTGATTGAGTGTAAGGTACTGATATTTATATTTAATTTTATTTTGGCACAATCATTGTAATGATATCTCTGAATAATAATTTTTACATTCAGGAGCAATACATGAAACTCATCACAGCAATTATAAAGCCGTTTAAATTGGATGATGTGCGTGAAGCCATCTCCGATATCGGTGTTGACGGTTTGACCGTTACCGAAGTCAAAGGTTTTGGACGTCAAAAAGGACATACCGAACTTTATCGCGGTGCAGAATATCAAGTCGATTTTTTACCGAAAGTAAAATTAGAAATCGCGGTAAACGATGATCAGGTTGATCGTTTAGTTGAAGTGATTACAGAAAATGCCAGAACTGGCAAAATTGGTGACGGAAAAGTATTCGTCTATAACCTAGAGCAAGCTGTACGTATCCGTACTGGTGAAGCCGATAGTGAAGCGTTGTAAGGAGAATCACAATGGAAACGACATTTGAACTAAGTTACGCACTCGATACCTTTTACTTTTTGATTTGTGGTGCATTTGTAATGTGGATGGCAGCGGGTTTTGCCATGTTAGAAGCGGGTTTAGTCCGTTCTAAAAACACCACTGAAATTTTAACCAAAAACGTCGCCCTATACGCAATTGCTTGTACCATGTATATGATTTGTGGTTACAGCATCATGTACGGCGGTGGTGATTTTACTTTGTTCCTAAGTGGCATCTTATCTGATGGCGCAACAGGTGTAACAGAAGATGCAGCTACTTATGCACCATCTGCTGATTTCTTCTTCCAAGTAGTATTCGTAGCAACGGCAATGTCAATCGTATCTGGTGCGGTTGCTGAACGTATGAAGCTATGGGCATTCTTAGCATTTGCTGTAGTAATGACTGCATTTATCTATCCAATGTCTGGTGCTTGGACATGGGGCGGTGAAGCTGTGTTTGGTCTTTATACACTTGGTGACCTAGGTTTCTCTGACTTTGCTGGTTCTGGTATTGTTCACATGGCTGGTGCATCTGCTGCGATTGCTGGTGTGTTAATTCTAGGTGCTCGTAAAGGTAAATATACTAAAGATGGCAAAGTAAACGCTATCCCAGGTTCTAACTTACCGCTTGCAACTTTAGGCACATTCATCTTGTGGATGGGTTGGTTCGGTTTCAACGGTGGTTCAGTATTAGCAACAGCAACAGTTGAAAGTGCTAACTCAGTAGCCGTAGTATTCATGAACACCAATGCAGCTGCTGCTGGTGGTCTGATTGGTGCATTATTACTAGCTCGTATCTTATTCGGTAAAGCTGACTTAACAATGGCTTTAAACGGTGCGTTAGCGGGTCTAGTAGCTATCACTGCTGAACCTTCAACTCCAACGCCATTACAAGCAACTATCTTTGGTGCTATGGGTGGTGTGTTAGTGGTATTCAGTATCTTAGCGCTTGATAAGATTAAGATTGATGATCCAGTAGGTGCGATTTCAGTTCACGGTACTGTTGGTTTACTAGGTCTATTATTAGTACCTATCACTAACGATGGTGCGAGCTTCTCTGGTCAGTTAATCGGTGCAGCAACTATCTTTGTTTGGGTATTTGCGACAAGTACAGTGGTATGGTTAGCGCTTAAAGCGACTATGGGTATCCGCGTTAGCGAAGAAGAAGAATACGAAGGCGTTGATATCAGTGAGTGTGGCTTAGAAGCTTACCCTGATTTTACAACTGCTAAGTAATCTCCAAACTAAATACTTTATCTAAAGTGTGTGTTGCCCCTCCTCGGAGGGGCTTTTTATTGCCTGCGATTTATCGGTCTATTCAATATGTTTTATGGCCACCGCCGGATTACCCGCTATCACGACATTATCTCCAAAGCTTTTTGTCACGACTGCACCCGCACCAACCACAACATTGTTACCTAAAGTCACTCCTGGGTTGATCACTGCATTTCCGCCGACCCAACAGTTATCCCCTAAAGTAATGGGCTTGGCGAATTCTAAACCACTATTACGCAAGGTTGGATCAAGCGGATGCGCCGCGGTATAAATCCCCACATTCGGCGCTAACATACAATCATGGCCTATCGTAACGGGGGCACAATCCAAAATGACACAGCCAAAATTCGCATAAAAATTTTCTCCCACATGAATGTTGTACCCATAATCACATTTAAATGTCGATTCGATGTACAGCCGTTTACCCGTGGAGCCAAATAAGGTTTTAATTAGGTTGGCGCGTTGTTTGACTTGGTCTTGAGGGATACTGTTGAGGCGATCGAGTTGTGTGCGTGCACTGAAACGATCCGCGACTAAAGTTTTGTCGCTAGGATAATAATCTAAGCCAGCCACCATTTTTTGCTTTTCGGTAAGGGAATTCATGTTCGGTCTCGTTATGTTTTTGTTGAAGAACAAGGTATGATAAACAGATTACGCAATATGCATGCGCTTGTAAAACTTGTCACTAGGTAGCGAACACACATGACTCAAGAAAATAACCCATTACACGGATTAACGTTACAAACTATTGTGACTAAATTAGTAGAACATTACGGTTGGGAAGATTTGGCGATAATGATCAATATAAATTGTTTTAAAAAAGATCCATCGATTAAATCGTCATTGAAATTTTTGCGCAAAACGGAGTGGGCACGTACTAAAGTAGAGCAGCTTTACCTTGATACGTTTTAGTCTGTACTGTTTATAATAACCAATACTATCGGGAGGAAAATACGGATGACAACAATAAAAACAACGTCCTACAAACGTATATTGGCACTAACTTTAATCTCCGGTATGTTAGCACTCACCAACCCCATGGCATCTTATGCCTATGACCGTGTGACGGGAAAAACCTTTGCCAGCCGATCTGAAGTCATTGCTCAGCACGGTATGGCAGCGACGAGTCAACCTTTAGCTACCCAAGTTGCGCTAGATATTTTGAAATCTGGTGGCAATGCCATCGATGCAGCGATTGCAGCCAATGCTATGTTAGGTTTAGTTGAGCCGACAGGAAGTGGTATCGGTGGTGATTTATATGCCATTATTTGGGATGCCAAAAGCCAAAAACTACACGGGTTGAATGCATCAGGTCGTTCTCCACAAACGTTGACGCTTGATCACTTTGCCCAAAAAGGCCTTACTGAAATCCCTAAATTTGGCGCTTTACCCGTTTCCGTTCCAGGAGCCGTTGATGGTTGGTTTGAAATGCATGCTAAATTTGGATCAAAGCCTATGACGCAAATTCTAGCACCGGCTATTCAATATGCCCGTGAAGGTTTCCCAGTCTCTGAGTTGATCAGCTATTACTTAAATCGTTCAGTTGCACGTATCGGTGAATATGATGGGTTTAAAGAAACCTATATGCCAAACGGTAAAATGCCAAATACGGGGGATATTTTTAAAAACCCAGGATTGGCCTCAACCTATGAAAAAATCGCGACAGGGGGCCGTGATGCGTTTTATAAAGGCGACATCGCTCGAACTATCGATACGTATATGAAGGCTCAAGGCGGTTTTCTCTCTTATTATGATATGGCCAGTCATACTTCGACTTGGGTAGAGCCGGTATCAGCAAATTATCGCGGCTATGATGTGTGGGAATTACCACCGAATGGCCAAGGCATTGCAGCGCTGCAAATCTTAAATATCATGGAGCGCTATGATGTAGAAGGGATGGGCTTTGGTTCACCGGAATATGTGCATACATTTGTGGAGGCCAAAAAATTAGCCTTTGCCGATCGCGCTAAATTTTATTCGGACATGGACTTTAATGATGTGCCGGTGGCAGAACTTATTTCCAAGCAATATGCCGCCAAACGTCAAGCCTTAATCAATCCAAGCAAAGCTGCAAAGCGAGTTGATGCTGGGCTTAATGAAGGTGATACGATTTATCTAACAGTGGCTGACAAAGACGGCAATATGGTGTCTTTGATCCAGAGTAATTTCCGTGGCATGGGCTCGGGCATGACACCGACAGGTTTAGGCTTTGTGCTACAAAACCGCGGTGAGTTATTTGCCTTAGACCCTGAGCACTTCAATGTATATGCACCGAACAAACGTCCTTTTCAAACGATTATTCCGGCGTTCATCACCAAAAATAACCAGCCTTATTTGAGTTTTGGCGTAATGGGTGGAGGCGCCCAACCCCAGATGCACGCGCAGGTTGTGATGAACATGATAGATTTTGGCATGAACACCCAAGAAGCCGGCGATGCGCCACGTATTTTGCATAGTGGCTCTGCGCAACCAACAGGCAGTGACATGACCGATGGTGGCTATATCTCATTAGAATCCGGGTTTAGCACTGAAACGCGTCGTGAATTATTGAAAAAAGGTCATGTTTTGCGCGATGTATCCGGCGCATTTGGTGGTTATCAAGCGATACGTTATGATGCAAAGACTAAGGTTTATTTCGGTGCATCAGAAAGTCGTAAAGACGGTCATGCGGCGGGCTATTAATCCATGAATATTTTCTCACTACGGGTATTGCGATGAGTCAACCACAAAAAGGTATTTGTGCAGAGCCAAACTTACATGCTCAATACTTACAATATAATGTTATTGATGAAGATGAGCAGGCGATCCGCTCCAAGCTAGCCCGTGTGATTGAAATTTTTGACCACTTTGATGATGAACACTATGAGGCGATGGTGTCTGGCGTGGTGAGTATTGGCGCTGATTATTTCTCAGAGTTATACCCAGGTTTACGTCCTCTTGAACTCAGCCCATTTCCAGATATGCAATGTGATGACCGCATAGCACCCTCACAAACCACGGATTTGTTTATTCAGATCCGCGCTGATCGCCTTGATATTGTGCATGCCATTAGCATTGAAGTGCATGAGTTATTGCGTATTCACGTCGAGTTGGTCGAAGATTTACGTGGCTTCAGGTATCTCGATGGCCGTGATTTAACGGGCTTTATTGATGCAGAAGATAATCCTCGTGGGTTAAGCAAAAAGACAGTGGCGATTATTGGTGACAATGATCCTGATTTTGCCGGTGGTTGTTACGTGCACACCCAAAAGTATCAACACGATATGGCACGTTGGAACTTGTTGTCACAACGCCGTCAAGAGCAAATTATGGGGCGTACTCGTGAACACCATTTACCTAGCCCGGAAGCAAATGCGAACTCACACTATTTGCGCTCAAGGGTAACAGATCTAGGTGATGCCCATGCCAAACAGCAGCTACTCAGACAATCGATGCCATTTGCGAATATGCGTGAACAAGGGTTGTTTTTTGTCAGTCACTGTCAATCAGCTATCCCATTTAAACACATGTTGCACAGTATGATTTTTGGCACGAATCCCGACGAGTATGATGCGTTTTTAGATTTTACTAGTGCACAGTCTGGCGGGGCTTATTTTGCGCCTTCGCTCGACTTTATTAAGCAAAGAGCGCAATCTTAACTCAATTCTAGCCCAGCCTTAGCTGAGGCGTAAGCGCATACCTTTAAATTAGCGGGCTATTAATCGCCCCTGATTTATTTTCATGTTGTGGGTGTCGAGTCAGGTATTCAGCTTGGGCCAAAAACTGCTTAAACACCTGCTCGGTCGGATAGCGTGTAATGCAGCATGATGCGACGTCCACCAGTTCATCTAAGCGCTGTTGCTTGCGCAAAGACAAACACGTTACTATTTCCTTTTCTTGCGCGAGCTTAATAATTTGTTGTTGCTTAGGTAAGTGCGATAATACCTCGTATATTTTCTGTCCTTGGCTGCGTCCTTTAACAATCACATTGTCCAATATTCTAAATGTCATTTTATGGCCTGGTGGCAGATTCAGCACGACTTGTTCTGAAATAATAATATCAACGTGATAATTTCTACATAATCCTTCCAAACGATACGCGATGTTGACACTGTCACCAAGTGCCGTGGTATCCATTCTGTCATCTGTACCGACAGTACCAATAATAACAGGCCCATAATGGACTCCAATACCGATATTAATTGGTTGGTACCCGCTGTTTTCACGGTGCTCGTTATACAAGTTTAAGGCCAGGCGTAAGCCGATTGCAGCTTGTAATGAGTCCATCACTTTATCGTGCTCATTGCCATCTGGGTGATCAAATAGCGCCATAATGGCATCACCATTAAATTTATCAATAAACCCATTGTTTGCATGGATGGGGGCGTTCATACGTAAAAAAAACGAATTTAAAAAATTGAGTATTTGTTGCGGGCTGAGCGTTTCAGCAAGGTGACTAAACTGACAAATATCGACAAACAAAATAGCGAGATCGTCTTCATCGGCAAAGCCCACTTTTAACTCGGTTTCGTGTTTTGCGGATAAATGTTGGATAAATTGCTTGGGAATAAAGCGTCGAATCGTGTGATGTAAATCACGGGCTTCTTGTGCTTTGGCTGCATATAAATCTTGCAGCTCTGGATCAAAGGCTTGTTTGGGTTGAACAACGCGTTGAGCATTTAGTCGATGTTCATGTTGCAATTGGCTTAATTTGGCCTGTGCCATTTGCCATTTAATGGCAAAAAATAAAGCACAAATAGCCACTACAACTACCAAAGCACTCAATATTTCTAAAGCTGAAAACATACCTTCCTTATTTACCAAGTCATCAAACCAAGGTAAGCAAGGCTTGATTGAATGCGAAAGTCAAACGTCCGCATTCAATCAAGATGTGGCGCGTTATTTTATGTGTGCGACTTGTCCAAACACCTTATCAGCGGCAGCTAATGTTGCTTCGATAATGTCCATAGTGTGCGCTTTTGATACAAAGCCAGCTTCATAAGAGGCTGGAGCAAAGTATACGCCTTCAGCCAACATGCCGTGATAAAAGGCGTTAAACTGTTTGGTATTGCAATTAATGGCTTGTTGATAGTTTGTGACTTTTTCTACATCGGTAAAAAATATCCCAAACATACTGCCAGCAACGTTATACGTCATCGCAATGCCATGTTTATGCGCAAGTGCAGTCAATCCTTCGGCAAGTACTTGTGTGTTATTAAAGATACTAGTATATAAATCAGGTTCTTCAAGTTGCTCTAGTGCTGCTAATCCGGCTGCCATAGCCACTGGATTACCCGATAATGTGCCTGCTTGATAGATAGGGCCTGTGGGTGCAATGTGTTGGATAATTTTTTTGCTGCCACCAAAACAGCCTACTGGCATACCGCCGCCAATGACTTTACCTAAACAAGTTAGGTCAGGTTTAACGCCGTAACGTTCCTGTGCACCGCCGCGTGATACACGAAAGCCCGTCATGACTTCATCAAAAATCAATACTGCGCCATACTCATCACAGATATCACGTAAGCCTTGTAAGAAGCCTTCAACAGGTGGAATACAGTTCATATTGCCTGCAACGGGCTCGACGATAATACAAGCAATATCATCAGGTTGTTCAGCAAATGCTGCACGCACACTTTCAAGGTTGTTAAACTCAACGGTAATGGTGTGCTTAGCAAAGCTCTCAGGTACACCTGGAGAAGACGGTACACCCATAGTTAAAGCGCCAGAGCCTGCTTTTACTAATAATGCATCGGCGTGGCCGTGATAACAGCCTTCAAATTTTAATATTTTGTCACGGGCAGTATAGCCTCGGGCTAAGCGGATGGCTGACATGGTCGCTTCAGTACCAGAGTTGACCATGCGCACCATTTCCATTGATGGCACCAGCTTATTCACTTTCTCAGCCATATGAATTTCAGCTTCCGTAGGGGCACCAAAACTTAACCCGTTATAACTTGCCTCAATCACAGCTTCACGGATTTTGGTATTGTTATGACCTAGCACCATTGGTCCCCAAGACTGAATGTAATCTATATAGCGATTACCATCGGCATCCCACATATAGGGGCCGTCAGTTTTAGTGATAAAGCGCGGTGTACCACCTACTGCTTTGAATGCGCGGACCGGTGAGTTTACGCCACCTGGGATGGTTAATTGGGCGCGGGCAAATAATTCTTCAGATTTAGTCATAGGGTACTCTTTGGCGTTTGCCATAAAACTGGCTTTTCATGTTGCTGCATAATATTTTCCACCCCTAACGTTAAGGCAAACAATGCCATACGTACCAATACACCATTATCAGTTTGTCTAAAAATAGCTAGGTTAGGGTGTTGGTTTAAATCATTATCCAGTTCGTTTGCTTCAGCACGCGAATCACGTGGTAAAGGATGCATAATCACAGTCTTAGACTGAAAATGCTTGGTATAAATAGCTTGGTCTAGACGAAATTTACCACGGAACTTGTCCGCTTCATCTTGCGAGGTAAAACGTTCTTCTTGAATACGAGTTTGATAACAAATATCGGCATCAACACTACCAGATAACTGGTCTGTGATGGTTAGCTTATGCCCGCCATTGGTGATCGCGCTGAGGATTGATTCTGGCATCGCTAATTCGGTGGGTGAAATCAGGGTAAAGTGAATATTGTTATACAAGCTCAATAATTTACATAAAGAGTGCACGGTGCGACCGTATTTTAAATCACCAATCATGGCGATGTGCAGACCGTCGATTGTGCTACCGTGAGATTTGCATTCTTTTTCGATGGTGTACAAATCTAATAATGCTTGAGTTGGATGCTCATTCGCACCATCACCGCCATTAATAACAGGAACTCGAGAGCCACCAGAAAATTCAGCAACTGAGCCAGCTTGTGGATGACGCATTGCGATGATATCTGAATAACCACTTAATACGCGGGCGGTGTCATACAATGATTCACCTTTGGCTAAAGCAGAATTACTCATGCCGACCGTCTCTCTTACTTCGCCGCCTAGCAAGTTAAACGCTGTACCAAAACTCACGCGTGTGCGAGTACTCGGTTCAAAAAATAGATTACCTAAAATCGCGCCGCGTAGGACTTCGGTGCGTTTTTGGCGTTGTGCATAGGGACGCATTTGATTAGCGATATGAAATATATACTCGATAGCATCACGGTTAAATTGATTAACCGATAAGATATGTTGCCCAGCAAAATTGAATGATTGTGCGCTCATAATGGATTTCATAAATAGAATTTGGAGGATTATATCAAATACCTAACGCTTGTGCCTAGGGTCAACTGTGGGGTTAGCTTAAAATTTGTGGCAAGAAGTCTGTGCAAATGCGATCACGAGCAAAACAAAATTAATAATGTGTACGCTTATTGTCGGGTTTGGTCGGGTTGTTTAATAATCAAACTGGACGGACTAGTATTTATACATTAGCATTACTCTATAATTATTCTCATTGTATTGTGTAAAGGAAAACCATGTCTTCATCTAGTTCTCAACAGCCTAACCAACCTCTACTTTTGGGTGTAGTTGGGGTGAGTGTTATCTTATTAATGGTGTTGATGATGTTTTCTGGCAATGGTCGTGCACAGCAAGAAAACCCTGCACTAGTAGAACAAACAGTGAATGTCCTGCCGGTTAAATATCAGAATACGTTTGCCAAGCGCTACAGGGCAATGGGTAGAGTGGAATCAACATCTCAGGCGATGATCGGCTTTGAACGAGCCGGGCGAGTGTCAGATGTCTACGTGGAAGATGGACAGCGAGTCAAACGCGGCGATCTCTTAGCTCGCCTAGATACTAAGCGGATTGATGCACAATTATTAGAAGCCCAAGCAGCACTGGAATTAGCGATTGCTGAAGCACGTTTGGCGAGTATCTCAGAAAAGCGAGTGGCATCATTAGTGCGCTCCAAGCTCGAATCCCCACAACGTTTAGATGAAGCTAAAGAGGCTAATAACATCGCCCAAGCGCGTCTAGCTCAAATTCAGGCACAATTAGATACACTGGCGTTAGAGCTAGAAAAATCCACCATACTTGCACCTTATACTGCGGATATCGTCTCTAGAGTGGTTGATGCCGGGGCTGTGGTAAATATTGGTCAGCCGATTTTTGAAATTGCTAACAATGCGACGTTGAGCGCGCGAATTGCACTGCCGCCAGAAGTAGCAGGGACATTACAAATTGGCGAGTTATATGATTTACGGATTGGTGATGCCGCTGTGCCGGGTCAGTTATTAACTATTGGCTCGCAGCGTAATTTACGCACACGCACAGTCGATACGGTTTTTTCGGTTAATGCTAATGCCGTAACCTTAGTGGGGGATTTAATCGCAGTCGACTTGGCTATCAAATTAGACCAATTTGGCGTGTGGGTGCCAATTTCAGCTTTGGCAAATGGTGTCAGAGGTATGTGGAATGTGTATGTTGTGGGTAATGAAGGGGCGACAGAAGTAGCAACCCGTGCAGTGGAAATTATCTATTCTGATGGTGAACGTGCCTTTATCACTGGCGCGTTACAAGACGGTGATTTGTTAGTCACTGGCGGCACACATCGTTTCGTTGCGCGTCAAAATGTCTTTGCCCGTGTGAGTGATATTGCTCCTAATATTACTCAATAAGGAACTGCTGACATGGCTGAAAAACCAAACACTTACCCTTGGTATACTATGTTTGTCCGCAGTGGGCACTTACTAGCATTAACTATTATTATTGTATTAGTTGCTGGATTATCTGCAATTCAAACTTTACCTCGTTTAGAAGATCCGCGCATCGATTTGCGTAATGCATTGATCCTTACTGCGTTTCCTGGCGCGTCAGCTGAGCGAGTAGAGGCCCTAGTCACTGATGTACTCGAAGATGAACTGCGCGAGCTATATGAAATAAAATTCATTGAATCGACCTCAAAAGCAGGGTTTTCAGCCTTGTTAATTGAGTTGCAAGATTCGGTTGATAACTCCAACAACCAGCAAATCTTTTCTAAAATCCGTGACAGTATGAATGATGCTGCTGCTCGTTTTCCACCAGGAGCGGGGACACCTATTTTAGAGGATAAACGCGGCGCGACCTCATTTACTGTCTTATTTGCCTTGCAGGCAAAATATCCTGATACGATGTCATTGGCGATGGTAGGGCGTTTTGCTAGTGAGCTTTCGGATCAATTTCGCAACATTGGCGGCACCGAAATCGTTAATCTGTTTGGTCAACCCACAGAGCAAATTACGGTCAGCATTGATCCTGATAAACTCGCCAGTATTGGTATATCAGCTCAAGATGTATCCGCAGCCATCAGCAATGCCGACCCAAAACTACCAGCCGGTGTGGTGTATGCCGACCAGATTAATATCCGTGTACAAGTAGCCCAAGAACTAGCCAGTTTAGATGTGATCAACAATATTCCTGTTTTTTCAGAAAATGGTAATTATTTAAGAGTGGCAGATGTCGCACAAGTCACCCGTGAGTGGCAGACGCCGATGTCGCACAAAGCCTTATTAAATGGCGATGAAGTGGTATTTGTCGCCGCGAGAATGCAAAACAATGTCCGAGTAGATAATTGGACTGAACAAATCAAGCAACAAGCTGAACAGTTTAGCCAAACCTATGGCGGTTCAGTTGATCTTGAGCTGATTTTCGAACAAAACAGTTATACCCAAGAACGCTTGACTAAGTTAACTGGGAATTTAATCTTGGGCTCTGCGGTAGTGATGCTAGTTATCTTGTTTTTTATGGGGATCAAGTCCTCGTGGATAGTCGGGTTATCGCTGCCGATGAGTGCATTTTTTGCAGTGTTTTCACTTGCGTTTTTTGACGAGCAAATCCATCAAATGTCGATTTTTGGGATTATCATTGCAATAGGTCTACTCATTGATAACGCCATTGTTATGACCGATGAGATTAGGCAAAATTTACTCAAACCGAATGCCACCAGAGTGGAGGCATTTACCAAAAGTATTCAACACCTATTTGCTCCGTTATTTGCTTCTACCTTAACGACAATTCTAGGGTTTATGCCGATATTTTTACTCAATGGTAATATTGGCGACTTTATCGGTTCCATTGCTGTGTCGGTAGTCATGGCATTAGTCGGGTCGTTTTGGTTATCCATTACTGTCATAGCGGCTCTAGCTGCGCGCTTTTTACCTAAATCGCATGCAGTAGATGCGCCTTGGTATGCGCAAGGTTTTCAGTTACCCCAAGTATCCTTAGCGTTTACGTCATTACTGCGTAAAGCATTACACAAGCCATTAGTTGTGTTGCCAGTCTGCATTGTGATTTGTTTATTAGGTTTTGGGTTGGCATCGACATTAGCGAATGTATTTTTCCCATCAGCGGATCGCGATCAGTTTGTGGTGGAAGCTTATTTACCGCCAGGTAGTTCAATCAATGCGACTTATGATCTTGCGTTGTCGATGGATGCGGTGATAAATGAATACGAAGGGATCAAACAAGTCACTTGGCTTGTGGGTAATTCCACACCTATGGTGTATTACAATCAGGTGATGAACAAAGATAATTCGCCAGAATACGCCAATGGCGTAATTACAGTTGATTCGATGGATCGCGCTGCTGCTATGATTGATCGCCTGCAACTAGATTTACAATCCGAGTTTCCACAAGCCAAGATAATTGTCAAAGCCTTTGGTCAAGGTCCACCTATCCCCGCACCCGTTGAAGTCGATATATATGGACCTGATTTGGCTGTGTTGGAACAAATCGGACAAGATGTTCGATTAGTCATGGCGAATACGCCTGGCTTATCACAATCTATTGCTTCTATTACCGTTTCCGAGCCAGAGCTTATTATTGCCACCACACGAGACCGTGCGAGTAATTCAGGGCTAAACCTTAACGAATTATCTGGTCAGCTCCAATTGGCCTTAAATGGCCAGTTTGGTGGCTCTATTGTGGAACAAACTGAAGAGATCCCTATTAAAGTTCGCATTGGCAACAAACAGCGCAGTGATTTGATTGGTCTGGCAGCGCTGCCTTTAGCGGCAAGAGGACATGATGCTAATAATCCGTGGTTGCCTGTAGCTGCGTTAGGTGATTTTAATTTGCAGCCTGCTATCTCGGGTATCACGCGCAAAGATGGTGAACGTGTCAATCGGATTCAAGGCTATTTAATGCAAGGCGTGCCACCTGTGGATGTATCGAATCAAATTCGCACCGCACTTGAAGATTACCCGCTACCTGATGGTTATCGGATTAAAATGGCGGGGGATGCGGATAAACAACAAGAAGCGATTGGTCAACTCGCAACTTACGCACCTGTTCTGGTCGTCATGATGATAACGGCATTGATCCTCACTTTCAAAAGTGTGCGCTTTGCAACCGTGATTGGCTCAGTCATGATTTTGTCGGTTGGTTTAGGGATGTTGAGTTTATGGTTATCGGGTCATGCCATTGGTTTCAATCCCATCTTGGGCTGTGCGGGCTTAATAGGCGTAGCGATTAATGGCTCAATCGTAGTGATTGCAGCAATCAATGCTAATCCCAAGGCGTTAGCGGGTGATACTGAAGAAATTATTTTGGAAACCATGAGTTGTAGTCGTCACATCCTCTCGACAACATTTACGACTGTTGGTGGTTTGATCCCATTATTATTGTTTACATCAGGCTCATTTTGGCCACCGTTGGCGGTTGTACTTGCCGGTGGCGTTGGCTTTTCAATTTTGCTATCGTTAGTATATACACCCGTAATTATAGCGACCTTATGCCGGATTAGAGCGCGTAAAAACGCGCGTATAGCGGGTAAATATGCTGCGAGAATGACGCATGTGGAACAAAATTAAACAAATTTGGCATACCGATTGTGCGTATTGTATGCGCTGGCGCTATATCATCCTATATGGCGTAGTGTGCCTAATCCTATATTTATGGTTAATTTAAGTGAGCAAGCCTCACACCACTTATTGAGATACCGCCGTGACAAAGAGACAAGAACCAGCAGTGGAACCTGTTGAAGAACAAACCATTCGTATTAAGGCTGCATCCAAAGGCAATGGCTTAACCAGTTTGTTGGTTGGAGGTGTTGCAATCATAGTCGGATTCATCTTACTAGGTATGGTCCCGCAGCAATTTGTCTTGGTCGCCATTGCCTTTATCGCAGTGGGTATCATTGGCTTGGTCATTGGCTTTTTTAAACTAAAAGAGCCCGAACATTCTTTAATTATCAATCCAGTAGGGATCAGATACCACCATCGCTACGGTACCTGGTTTATTCCTTGGGATAATATTCAACGCATCGATACGCCTCGTGTGACGCGTGGGTTAGAGCAGGTCGATTTAAGTATGGTTGGCTTTCGTATTAAATCATACTCTCCGTTGTTTGCGGATATTTCGCAACGATTGATGACTAACTTACTGATGGAGCAGCGCCCATTGTTAATGCAAAATACTGATCCAAGTTGTCAAACCGGGCAATGCCCTAGCAGTGACTTAATGGAAGAGCAAAAGCACAAGCTACCCGAAGGTGATATTTTAACTGGTGTACAAGGGATGTTTGCCAATCGCATGCAAAAACTAAGAGACCGTTTAGGCTATGATATATATGTTAATGAAGCTGAATTAGATAGAACTGCCGATGAGTTTGTAGCGTTAGTACGCGCATGCCACGAAGACGTAAAAACCCGTCTCAACTAATATTACTCGATATGTTGACTTAGCCATAGTCGAATATCCGTGACCACTCTAGATGCTTCTTCTGCTAATGCGTCGAGGTTTTGTTCAAGCTCATGTAATTTATTGGTTTTAAATTGCGTTTCAATCTCAAAACATAATCGTTGCAAGCGTGGCACACTAGTACAACAACATGCACCATGTAGTTTATGCACATCGGCCTGAACTGACGTAAGGAGTCCCTTCTGGCGTGAGTTCTGAATACTTGTAATCATTGCAGGCAGCATGCTCGCAAATGAGTCAAGTAAGTATCGTGCAGCATCTTCATTGTAATTCGCTCGTTTAATCGCGAGCTCCCAATCCATGCTCGCCATAGCAGTAATATCAAGCGAGACTTCTTTCGGAGTAGCAATGGGCTGTTTTTGCGGTATATTACACCATAATTCGATTAACGCGATTAGGCTTTCTAAGTCTATCGGCTTGGGTAAAAAGTCATCCAGGCCAGAGTCCAAAAAGTGTTGTCTTTCGTCATTGAATGCATGTGCAGTTAATGCAACAACGGGGGTACCCAAATTAATCGGTATTTTACGAATAAGCTGGGTGGTTTGTACCCCATCCATGCCAGGCATTTGTATATCCATCAAGATCAAATCGTATTCTGTAGTTTTGCAGTGCTCAATAGCTTCAAGACCACTATTAACAGTTGTTAAGTTAATTTTTGAATTTTTCAAAAACGTAACTAACAATTTCAAGTTAATCGGTGCATCATCTACTGCTAGGATAGATAACTTTGGCAGCTGTTGCAGTTTTCGTTGAATTGGATTGAGTCTATTGTTACGCGGCTCTAGACTAGACAAACTGCGTAATTTAGAGAGAGTCAACGGCAGCGCGATTTGCTTCGATACTTTAGTACTAAAACGATTATATTGCTCTAATGGTTTTGCCCCTGAATATAAAATGATGATCTTTTTGAGGTTAAGGCTTTCTAATAGGTTTAAAAAGGCAGCACGTTCAAGTGATTTTTCTTGAGGCAAAGAGAGGAAGCAAAAGTCATACTCTGGCAACTGCTTATTGTCAGCTAAGATAGCTATAAACTCACGACTTTCAGCGCTGGTGGTAATCATTCCTGCATGCTTAAGTAAGCGGGCGGTGTTGCGACGAGACTCGGGTTTAGGATCGATAAGCAAGACACGTTTGTGGGTAAATGTGCTTTTTTCATCGTGAATTTTTGTTTTATCAACGATTTTTTGTTGCACCCTTACCACGAAGGATGTGCCAATTCGCTCCTCTGAAACGACATTGATTGAACCTTTCATCATTTTAATTATATCCCGGCTTATGGCTAAACCAAGCCCGCTGCCTTGATTCTCTAGGTTGATATCGTCGTAGACTTGAGAAAAAGCAGAAAACAATTTTTGAGTATCCTTGTCAGAAATACCCGATCCAGTATCGTCAACTTTTATAATAAGTTCAACCGTCTCATCTTGTAGGATATTACCTACTACGCTCAATGATATGTGCCCTGTTTTAGTAAATTTAAGGGCGTTACTTAGCAGATTAATAATAACTTGCTTGAGGCGCAAAAAGTCTCCCTCCAATTTTTTAGGGAGGTTATCTAAATAAAAATTGAAATCTAAGTGCTTCATCTGTGCTGATTTAGCATTGATCTCTACAATTTCTTCAAAAAATTCTAATGGATAATAGGGCTGAGCCGTAATTTTAAATTTACCCGATTCGATTTTTGAAAGATCAAGGACATCGTTGACCAATGCATGTAAATTTTTAGCTGCAATATTGATTAGGTTAATCTGATCTATTCTTTCTTTTGCCGACGTAGTGGTTTGTAATTCTTGGCTAAAACCTAATATTGTATTTAAAGGGGTACGGATTTCATGAGATATATTGGCTAAAAAACGGGATTTACTATTGCTTGCTTTTAACGCTTCTTTGCGTGCGATATCAAAGTGCTGATTTTGCTCTTTAATAAACTCCATATTAGTATGCAAATCATCAGTAACAGCATGCAATTCATCGATGAGAAATTGTTTTCGTTTGAAATTCAACGCAATGCTGAAAAAAACAGCTTGCAGCGAAAAAATAAACGCCATCGTCGTCGTTACAAAACTGGATATTTCAGGGGTGAATATTTGTTGAATCGATAAATTTAAGGTAAAGAAAAAGGGAACAACAAAACCCAAAAAACAAAATAGGCTAGGTGCAGTAGGTGCGTTTATTTGCCTAGCACTAAGAAAGGCGAAAAGGAGAGAGGACAGCATAAAGAGTACAACGATAATTATATTTTTGCTTTTAATATCCATCGGTTGCAGCAGCAGATATAAGGTAGCAGTTACAAGAGTCGCCAACATAAGGCCGTAGGCATAACTAATCCCATCATGAAGTCGTAATTGGTGCTCGTTAAAGCGCATTAAAAATATGCCTGAGGCAAATGGAATGAGTAAAATCAACTCAATAAGTGCAGCGTTAGTAGAGTCAGTAAGAAGTGGTTGTAGTATGTGATTATCGACGCGGAATAATGATGTATTTAACCAAAGAAAGACCATTAAGATATAGAATAAAAACGCAAATGCAGATTTATCGCGTTGTGTAAAAAATAGGCTTACATTATAGATAGATAAGATCCCTAAACTACCATAAATTAAACCAGAGAAAAAAACGTTAAAATCATGAGTAGGGAGTGCGGATATCGGTGCTAAGGCTGATGCTGGAAGGGATAAACCGAGTAGCCCTAGCATTAGTAAGCTTTTCAAAAATGTGGTCACGCGTATATCTAACATTAATAACTTTATTTTTTAATGTAATACACGTCACGAGCGTATCACTAGTTAATATAATGTATTATTATTCGAAACTAGACCAATAACAAGAATCTTTTGGATCGCTATGAGTAACGAAGTCACTATTAATCAAGATGGAGTAGAGCAACTCCCCATTCGCCGCTTCACGGAAGATGCCTATCTTAATTATTCGATGTACGTCATCATGGATCGCGCATTACCGCATATCGGTGACGGCTTAAAGCCAGTACAACGTCGTATTATTTATGCGATGTCTGATCTAGGCTTGAGTAATAATGCCAAATACAAAAAATCGGCACGTACCGTTGGTGATGTACTAGGTAAATTTCACCCTCACGGCGACTCCGCTTGTTATGAAGCAATGGTGTTAATGGCACAGCCTTTTACTTACCGTTATCCTTTGGTTGATGGACAAGGCAACTGGGGGGCTCCTGATGATCCTAAATCATTCGCTGCCATGCGTTACACCGAGGCGCGTTTATCTCGTTTTTCAGAAGTGTTATTGGCGGAGCTCGGTCAAGGTACAGCGGATTGGTCTCCGAACTTTGACGGCACCTTAAAAGAGCCAAAAGTTTTACCCGCGCGCTTACCGCATATTTTACTCAATGGTGTGACCGGCATAGCCGTTGGTATGGCGACTGATATTCCTCCGCATAACGTGCGAGAACTGGCCAATGCTTGTTCATTATTACTTGATAATTCTCGTACTGATTTGAGTGAGCTGTTAGAGCATGTACAAGGTCCTGATTATCCTACCGATGCTGAAATCATTACGCCGCGCTCGGATATTCAAAAAATATACGAAACTGGCCGTGGTTCAATTAAGATGCGTGCAGTTTATGGTGAAGAGAATGGCGAAATCGTCATTACGGCACTCCCTCATCAAGCCTCTGGTGGTAAGATTTTGGAGCAAATTGCAGGGCAAATGCAAACCAAAAAACTTCCTATGGTCAGTGATTTACGCGATGAGTCTGACCATGAAAACCCCACTCGTTTAGTGGTGACACCACGTTCTAATCGAGTCGATGTAGAGCAGTTAATGGCGCATTTGTTTGCGACTACGGATCTAGAAAAAAACTACCGTGTAAACATCAATATGATTGGTTTGGACGGTCGCCCTCAGGTTAAAGATCTTAAATCCATTTTAAGTGAATGGCTGACGTTTAGACGCGATACTGTGACGCGTCGTTTGCAGTACCGTTTGGATAAAGTGTTAGCGCGACTGCATATTCTTGAAGGCTTGATGATTGCCTTTTTGAATATCGACGAAGTGATTGAAATTATTCGTCATCACGATGAACCTAAAAAAGAACTGATGGCGCGTTTTGGTTTATCAGATACACAAGCCGAAGCGATATTAGAATTAAAATTACGTCATCTAGCTAAACTCGAAGAAATGAAAATTCAGGGTGAGCAAGATGAGTTAAGCAAAGAACGCGACTACTTGCAAACGACATTAGGTTCTGATCGTCGCATGAAAACGCTGATCAAAAAAGAATTACAAGCGGATGCTGAAAAATACGGTGATGAGCGTCGTTCTCCCATTGTATCGCGTGGTGAAGCAAAAGCGTTAACCGAAAAAGAACTCGTGCCCTCTGAAGCCGTCACTGTTGTGCTATCTGATAAAGGCTGGGCGCGCTGTGCTAAAGGGCATGACATTGATGCGGTTAACTTAAGTTACAAAGGCGATGATACGTATCAAGCCAGTGCTAAAGGACGGAGTAATCAACCTGCGGTGTTTATTGATTCCTCAGGTCGAACATTTAGTTGTGATGCGCATACTTTACCGTCCGCGCGAAGCCAAGGCGAGCCGTTGACCGGGCGTTTTAATATGGTTTCAAGTGAGAAATTTGAGCATGTGATTATGGCGACGGAACAACAGAAATTCTTGATGGCGAGTGACGCTGGCTATGGATTTGTCGGTTTGTTCGCTGATATGTTAAGTAAAAACAAAGCCGGTAAGGCATATTTATCCTTACCGAATGCCTCTAAGGTGTTAACTCCTGTTCGTGTTAATGATATTGCCACCGACATGTGTTTATCGATATCGAATGAAGGGCGTATGTTGTTGTTCCCATTACGTGATTTACCGAGTTTAGGTAAAGGTAAAGGTAATAAGATTATTAATATACCGTCAGCTAAATCTAAATCACGCGAAGAATTTGTTGTAGTAATTGCAGTTGTACCTTTGGGAAGTGATGTCAAAATATTAGCAGGTAAGCGCGGTATGACACTTAAAGCTGCCGATCTTGAACACTATTATGGTGAGCGCGGACGACGAGGTAATAAGTTACCACGCGGATTACAACGTGTTGATGGGGTGGAAGTGCTAAATGCTCAGGATGATGACATGCTGGATGATGCAGCAGACGATGCAAGCCTTGAAGCCGAAACACCACCTAATAACAATACACCGCCATTATCAGACGACTTGTTTGGTGATGACTAGTCAACGACTAGGTGATGGAACAAGTGGCAATAGCGGTATGATTATCGCTGTTGCCATAAATTGTCACAAATTTTACTAATTGACGCGAATTAACGCTAATTTACGTTAGTACTTTCAAAAATCTTATCCGCAGAAGCTGCCACAAACCCTTGGTATAGTTCGCCGTCGGCCATTGCATAACGTTGCGCAAATTCATAAAAACAACTTGGGATTGCCACCGTCGCATCACTAAATACAACAGGCATACTATCTGCCATGGTTGAGGATTGGGCTAAACACACCTCTGCGCTGCCTTTGATCTCTCCACCTGATGTATTTAGCACAAAGCCATTTTCTTTGAGTAACGCATTTACATCAGTTAATTCATGAATTGAATGTAAATGATTAATGCTCACCGTAAAATGATTCGCTCTAAAGCCCCACGCGGCTAACCATGCTGCATATTCAGATTCGCTAAGCAAAGTACGGTAATCGTCTTCACTGACTTGCCAGTGTGTCCCTGAATACAAGAAGTCATCAGCTGCTACGACTGTCATATCCATCTGTGCTAGCATTATTTGGATAATTGCTTGGGCAGCAGTGGACAATTCATCCACGCGTAACTCGCTGATAAACACTTTAGGTTGCGTCGGATCAGGGTGCTGAAAATGCCATGCATTGAGTTTTTTACTGTTAAAGTCGTACTCGCCACTTTGCACATAACCTAATTGCGTAAAATGAACGGCCAAGTCTGCTACGGCTAAACCCGGCAACTTAAATGTCCTTAACGCAATGTGGTCATTGATAATTTCATTACTGTTGTCGTGCTGTTGCAATAACGCATGAATACGAGCAGCTGATGGCGTAATGGCAACATAATCAGCCCATAAACCTGCAAATAAATCATTAATACTGTTGTGCATAACTTTATTCCTTGTAATGATTTGTCGTTAAAAGTGCAAACCGGGATTTAATGTTCCTGGTAATGTGGTAGCTTCTAATTCAACAGACGCAACTGGGTAAGCGCAATAATCCGCGGCATAAAATGCACTGGCACGGTGATTACCGCTTTCACCAATCCCACCAAACGGTGCAGCTCCGCTAGCGCCAGTAATAGGGCGGTTCCAATTAACGATACCGGCACGGATCTGTTGAAAAAACTGTTCATATAAGTGTGCATCATCCGCAATCAGACCTGCTGATAAACCAAATTTAGTATTGTTTGCTTCGGCAATTGCGTCACCGAATGTATCGTAGCGAATCACTTTTAAGAGTGGACCAAAATGTTCTTCATCAGGCAATACATCAAGTATATTCGTCACATCAATTATCCCAGGGGTAACAAAACCAGTTAGATTATCGGTATGGGTTAACTCGACTAATGGTTGTGCGCCTAATTGAATCAATGTTGCTTGCGCTTGGGCCATCATAGATGCTGCTTTCGCTGAAATCATTGCGCCCATAAAGGGCTGGTTATCTGCATCGTAGTGACCGACGTCTATGCGTGTTGTCACTGCAATTAAACGCGCGAGGATCGCATCACCTTGAGCAGTATTTGGAATAAACAGACGACGCGCACAGGTACAGCGTTGCCCTGAAGTGATAAATGCAGATTGCACAATATCATGCACCGCCGCATCGATATCATTGACTTGAGCGACGATTAAGGGATTATTACCACCCATTTCTAGAGCGAGAATTTTACCTGGATGTCCGGCAAATTGTTCGTGTAGTAATTTACCTGTGTTGGACGAACCAGTGAAAAATAACCCATCAATTAGATCATGTGCAGCAAGTGCTTTACCTGTAGTAATGTCACCTTGGAGTAAATTTAACACACCTTTTGGCAAACCAGCAGCATCCCATAATTTCACCATGGTTTGTGCGACCATAGGGGTTAAGTCTGATGGTTTGAACACAATAGTGTTACCAGCAATCAGGGCAGGGACGATATGACCGTTAGGTAAATGACCTGGGAAATTATACGGTCCAAATACAGCAACAACACCGTGAGGTTTATGTCGGATAAAGGCTTTGCCTAATGGCATTGGATTTTCCGTCACGCCAGTACGCGTTTGATAGGACTTAATCGATAGTGCGATCTTACCCACCATTGCTGCGGCTTCAGTTTTACTCTCCCACATTGGTTTGCCAGTTTCTTGGGCAATTGCGAGTGCTAACTCGTCTTGGTTTTCTTTGAGTTGTTGTTCATAAGCGTGGATATAAACCAAACGCTCGGTTACGCTTAACGCGGCCCAATGCGTAAAGGCATGGCGAGCCGCGCTAATAGCGCTATCAACTTGAGTCGGAGATGCGGCTTGACCGCTCCAAATTGTCGTATTTTTAGCAGGGTCAATCGAATGTAACTGAGCGCCTTCACCGGCGAGCCATTGACCATCAATATAATGGGTGTGCATAATAAAATCCTGTCGTGTTGTCGTGCCAGTCAGCTGGCTTATTTTAAAGGTGCAATTCTGATCATGTCGCTGTTATTTACTTGCAATGCTTTAGCAGTTTCGCGTGAAATTAAGATATGATCTTCGGTAATTTCAACCGGTTGGAGCACTGCACGAAAATCAGCAACCCGAGTATTGATAATAATGTGCAGAGGGGCTTGTGGGTTAATAGTGGCGATTAATGCCGGCTTGCGTTGCGATTCTCGCACTGTTTTTAAGGAATCAACATCTGCTTCAATTGTTGGACCAGCATCAAAGATATCTACATAGCCACGGCATTTAAAGCCTTCTTTTTCGAGCAAGGCAAGTGCAGGTTTGGTCTTGTCATGGACTTTGCCAATAGCAGTTTGAGCGGCTTGCGATAACAGATTGACATAAATCGGATACTTAGGCATTAGCTCTGCAATAAACACTTTGTTGCCGATGCCGGTCAGGTAATCAGCAGTTGGGAAATCCATTGAGAAAAAGTGTTTCTCGAGCCATTCCCAAAATGGCGAGCGCCCGTTTTCATCGCTCACACCGCGCATCTCTGCAATAACGCGTTCGGTAAAGCGGTGCTGATGCTCAGCCATAAACAAAAAACGCACTTTGGATAAAAAGCGGCCCATGTTTGGTTGGCGCGCTTGTTCTCGCAAAAACAACGTACAGATTTCACTGATCCCAGAGTAATCGTTACATACCGTTAAAATTTCAACCGTGTTGTGAATGTTTAGCTCGCGTGACGCATGCACGACTTTGCCTAAATGGTAATGGTAAAACGCATCTTCGACACCGACGCAGGCTTGAATACCACAGGTGCCTACGACTTCTTCTGACGCGCTATCTTGCATCACAAACAAGTAGCTCTCATTACTTGGGCTGTCCACTTCTTTAGTAAAAGATGCTTCAGAGCGAGTAATTTTTTTGGCTAATAAGTTGTCATTGACAGGTAATGAGGTAAACCCCACACCTGATTCTTCGGCTATTTCATACAGCGCCTTAAAATCAGATGTGCGTATTGGTCTGATAATATTCATATCAAATCAACAATTAAGCAGATTTAGCTTGAAGGGCGTCTTGTTCGAGTACGTGAGCAATACCAGCCTCAAAACGCGCTAACCCTTCGATAATGTCTGCATCGGGGATCACTAACGATGGCGCAAAACGAATGACGTTCATTCCAGCGATCAAACACATGGTACCTTTTGCTGTAGCAGCAACCATGAAGTCACGCGCGCGGCCTTGATATTTTTCGTTCATCGCGCAGCCGAGTAACATGCCTTTACCACGAATTTCAGAAAAGACCTGATACTTGGCATTGATACGCTCAAGATGCTCGCGGAATAATGCTTCTTTGGCTTTAACACCTGCTAAAATTTCAGGTGTGTTGATGATATCTAACGCGCGTTCAGCAATGGCACAAGCTAATGGATTGCCGCCGTAAGTTGAGCCGTGAGTACCCACTTTTAGATGTTCACCGATTGTTTTAGTCGTTAGCATCGCTCCGATTGGAATACCACCACCCAATGATTTAGCTGAGGTTAAAATATCAGGAACAACATCCAAACCCATATAAGCAAATAAATCACCGGTACGACCAACACCTGATTGGACTTCATCAAAAATCAATAATGCGTTATGTTTGTCACATAATGCACGCACGCCTTTGACAAACTCTGGGTCAGGACAAATGATCCCGCCTTCGCCCTGCAATGGCTCCATCATCACTGCACAAGTTTTTTCCGACATGATAGCTTCAAGTGCGGCCAAATCATTATACGGTGTATGGTCAATACTACCTGGCTTAGGACCAAAACCATCAGAATAGGCAGACTGTCCACCAACGGTGACGGTAAAGAACGTTCTACCATGAAAACCTTGGTTAAACGCAATGATTTGGTCTTTTTCTGGACCGTAATGATCTAATGCCCAACGACGAGCTAACTTTAAGGCTGCTTCATTTACTTCTGCACCAGAGTTGGCAAAGTAGACGAGTTCAGCAAACGTCGCTTCGGTGAGTTTTTTGGCTAAACGCAATGCTGGTTCATTGGTATAGACATTGGATAAATGCCATAACTTTTCGCCTTGCTCTTTTAGGACCTTAACTAGTTCAGGGTGACAATGACCTAATACGTTTACGGCAATACCGCCTGCAAAATCAATGTATTCGTTATTATCTTGGTCCCATATGCGAGAGCCTTGACCGCGCACAGGGATCATCGCTGCTGGGTTGTAGTTCGGGACCATTACTTCATTAAATAACTCACGGGTGACTTGCATAGGAATACCTTTTAAACACA
>Ga0222715_10000113_pt1 | contig 81703 bp, 98 predicted proteins | sample C33_9DmetaG_FD_165056 | JGI IMG/M metagenome (GOLD analysis project Ga0222715, IMG submission 165056) | Estuarine water microbial communities from San Francisco Bay, California, United States - C33_9D | ecosystem: Environmental > Aquatic > Marine > Unclassified | place: USA: California...
ACTTTTAATGTTGAGTATGTCATCCGGTGGCATATCTCAAAATTGGGACATTTCGTATCTTTAGACATTGTATAAAATATACAACACATCTTTAAATAGTTGGAATAAATTCCCATTGAAGATCTTCGCATATCTTTTTCCATATTTGGTCTTGTACATAAAGTTTGCTCTTAGACTTGAGAAGAGGAAAGTATTGCAGATATTCATCTTTCTCTAAGAGTTCACAAAACTTATAAAGTACATATGAGTAACTCAAGAAGTTCTTCCTCTCCGAAGGGCAGTTATCGTCGAAGGGCTTCTGTATATCCTTGAACATGATCCGCAATCTTTCCTCCAATTCTTGTGGCATATTTGGTGCTTTTATACCATTGAGAATGTTTGTTATATATGGAACATGTTCGTAATACTTATTGAGTCTCAATTTCTTAAGAAGTCCTCTAATCTTGGCATGTGTAATCTCATCCAGTTTCTTAATCTTCATCTTTTTGAGTTCCGACCTCAACTGTTCCATGACTTCATCTGGAATTGTAGTCATCTCTTGTGCTTGAAATTGACTTAACCATTCATTGAAGTGATTTTCTCTCTTGTATGAATAGTTTACAACTTTCTCAGATGTTTCTTGTTCTTCTCTATATGTCAACTCTTCACTAATAAGGCATGCTAAGACTAGTCCACAACTATCACAAACAAGTTCACTCGTATCTTGAAAATGAACTACATTACTATACAAGCAGTGTTTACATTGCTCTATTATTCGTTGTTTATGTCTATTTATATTCTGTTTCTCTACATCTATTAGGTAGTCTGTGAATATATCCTTTCTCTGAAGACCAACAGTTTCTTTGACATTAAAAATATTGTCTGTGTTTGTTTTTTCTTCAGTTTCATCCGCATATTGATTCATATATGGCATACATTGAATCATATAATCCGACATTTCACTTTCGTACCTTTTTTTATTAGATGGATCGGTATTAATAAGGTGTGTCCAATACTCAATCTTATTTTTATACCTACTTAAAAAGTTTCCTTCCATTATAATTAAGAATGTTTATCAAACTTTTAAGTAATGTTTTCTATTTTTACAAAAAGTTAACTACACCAAGGGACTACACTATCATATCAGAAGAGTTGGAGTACAGAGTTGACTATAGGATGAAGTTTCTGGTAGAAGACGATTTCTGGTGGGAAGAGAGTAAAGACTGGGATGGTGTCATGGATGAATTTCACCAGTATGTTACCGGAAAACCATTTAGAAATACAATTGTTCCACAAAATGTTAAAAATATCACTCTTCGTGTAAAATATTTCTACGGGGGTAAGATTTACAAAGCTATTTCTAACAATATAAACTTCATACCTGGACAAAATGAAACGGAAGGTATGAGTTTTAGTATTCCTTTGAGTAGTGTATGGATTGTGGATCACGACGATAAACCACAAGTAGACATTACTGAAAAGGTGAAAAGATACGCTGGACCAAGAAATGATTTTCATGGAGAGAGTGTGCCATTGAAAAGTTTTTTGTATTACACAACTAAAACATTAACTAAAAAGTTTCCAAAGATAATACTTTCAAACTCATTAGGTATGAAAAAGACTTTACTTACCACCGAAGATTTTACATCTAATCTTCGCATACCTTAGTTGCTAGGTAAAACTTAAGTTCACCCAAGTTGGCGACATTATACTTAAGAATCAAGAATCTATTTCCCTCTTCTTGCATAATCTGCAAAGACGCACACATACTCGTCGCCTTTGTAAATATATTCAGATATCTGAGAGAATATAGACCTGTAATTTCTGGACTTTCCTCAAGACATTCGATAGATGTCTCTTGATTTGCAAAATCACCTTCACACTTCAAACGAAGTTCCTTACCAGACCGTGTAATCTCGATATCTTGTCCAATATTTGACATATCTCTACAGAGACGTTGGAAATCCGCGGATGGAAGAATGGTAATACTTGTCATAGTAACATCTGGAACTTCGATGCGACTTTCATTGATATCAAGGAGTTTGAGTTGAAACTTAGTACTCGTCTTCTTTGATTCACTTGTAATTTCAAGGTCCATACACTCCTTTGAGTTAATCTCAATTGTGAGGACATCATTATTTGTAATTGTCTTCAAAAGTTTAAAAGTATTTGAAATATTAATTCCTGCGATGATTTCTTCTTGTTCACAGCTGTATTCCTCGAAATTGTCGGCAGACAGAAACATATCAATAAGAGAAGTCCTGGCTGTATCCAGGGTAACAATGTACACTCCAGTTGGACGAAAGTATATATTTACATCGTTCAATATATCTTTGAGTACCTCAAAGGTTGATTTAATAGCAGACGCTTGAATCGTAACGAGTCTCATGTTACTAAATATTCTGCGTTATATCTTTAAATCTGTTCGCTGTAGGCAATTCCCTTACTCACGTCGCGGTTTATCTTTTCTTCTAATTCTCTGGTCATTGCGGGTTGAAGAGATTGTCCATAGTCGTCAAGTGTAAATAGATCGGCATCATTATCATCACCATCGAGGGTAGTCATGGAACACCCTGTACCAAATCCCCAGTTCGAAACTTCCTTGTTTGGTAATAGAGAATCCAGCCAGTTTTTGATTTCATTTCCGACAAGAATTTTTCCATTCTTCGTGAGCATCGTTGGGACTCTGGTAATCTTGTTACGATACGCAACTGGAATACCTTGGGTATTAATGTTATGATAACTTACAAGCTGTTTTAGTTGCTGGTGTTTATTGATATACTCAATGACTTCCATGGAGTGTTTACATCTGGGGCTATATATCAGCAGCGACATCTATTATCTATATGGTATTTTGTAAAAAAAAATTAACGCATACTAGTAAAGATGAAGTTGTACTTGACAGCCATCCTTCTTATCATTGTCCTGTTGCTTGCGACCAACCGAGAACCATTCACAGAAGTTTTTGGATTCTCAGGATACAAGAAGCCAGTAGGCTCTGTGCGATTTGATGATGCCAGACCAGACCTCAGTGGCTTCAGTCAGGCGGAGGCTGATGTAGATAACAATATGATGGAAGAATTTGTACTCCAAGCGAATCAAGAAATTGCCAAGCGAACGGGACTCTGTACGTATATTATTGAAACTACCGCTCTCAAGAAGTACACAGATGGTACTAAATCTATTTATGAGTGTATGTTTATGACCGTGAAGAATAGTGGATTCGCGTATGGTTTCTCCGTTGTCGCTTCATATGAAGTTACAAACGGAACTATTAAGTTGGTATCTCTTCGCTCTCAACCACTTGATGTTCAAACCGTTTCAAATGTTACCCCATTTGTTGATGGTGTTAGAGGTCAAGAGTTTGTTGATTACAAACTTGTCAAAGAAGTGGCTGTGCCAACTACAAGTGAGTTAGAAGTGGCTAAAAATAAATTACAGTAATTATAATGATCAGCATCAATGATGTAAGTAAAATTGATGAGAAGAGAAAACAAATCAAAAAGGAGATATATACCAGGATATATGAACAGTTTTCTCGTAAGATTAAGCAGTGTGTAGAATTGGGACACAAGCAGATATTTCTCACAATACCTGCATTTGTTGTTGGGTATCCCACATTTGATAGACAATCCGCGGCGCGGTATGTAGCTAGGCAATTTGAATTAGGTGGATTTACTGTACAACATGTGAGTGAGTTTGAAATATATGTCACGTGGATCATTAAAAAGAAGAAGAAGGAGAGTGTTTCTGAGAGTGTTGATGATACAAACTTTCCAGACCTGATGAATCTCAAAAAGATTGCTAATAAGTACAGGAGGGGTGCGTAGTAAACTCTGTAATTAAAAAACCTCTTAATCATAAATGGATAATTTAAACGTACTTGTCGAGGCTAAGAAAGAGTACTTGGGGCAACTATGCCTTATTATGTGTCCACCTATGATTGAAGTATTTGACGAAATGTATAACGAAGCTGCCAAGCTTTCCAAGGGGCGAAAAACTCTCATCATGTTTCAAAAACTCCTCAAAGAGGTTCCAAATTGGTCGAATCAAATGTCGGCGCAACATGCGAGTAATATTGCTGGTCGTTGTGCGTGGTTCAACGATTTGTTGGCTGCTGTATTTGTGGCATGTACTAAAATTCTATCCGCGGTTCGTCTCAAAGCTGACAATAAGAAAATCAGTCTCAAGTTACCAACAAATGAGGTGTTCATCCAAACCTGCTACAACAACGTAGCTAAGGATCTCTACAAGGACCCATATATTTTTCACGAAGAACAAAGTGAATATGTCCGTGATGAGCAATTGACCAAACGTTTTTGTACCTGTATTGAAAATACAGTAAAGGAACTCATCCCTGTGCAACAGATACTTCAAACATACATGTCACAAGATTCTAGGGATATTGATTTGGATGGAGAAGTTCATGACACCGAAGATCCAGACGTTTTTGAGGGACAAGATTCTCCATTTGAACAAGAACAAGAGCAGCAACCCATGTTTGAACCGGAACAAGAAACGGAAACAATGATGTGTGTCGAACCTGAACAAATTCAACCCACGGGTCTCGAAAACGAGTTCAAAACCGTACCAGGTGTGCAAGCTCCATATTCTGAACCCGAAGTTGAACACCAAGTAGCACCCCAGGCTATGGAACCAGCCGACGAAGGAGTCTTTTTCGGTGACGCACCAGAACAGCGTGTAAAAAAAGCTGCGTATAATTAAATGGAAGAATTATCCGAATATCTCAGAGATCCAGTGAGTGCTGCCCTAATTGCCGCAGGTATCACCGCTGCTTACATTCACATCAAGGCTCAACTTAATAATGAAGGTAAGCTTGAATTGAACAAGTATACCAAGCCAGCTGTTCTCAATGCGATTCTCGTTTATTTCATTGTGTCTAATGGTCTTGGTCAAAAAGAAGCTATTTCTAGCGACCCTTTCTAAACTTAAAGATTTACCCCTCAATATAAGAAAATGGCGTCTGTCAGTGCGTTTAATGACATGCTCTCCCAGTTTCTTGTGGAATTGCACAAGACCTTTCCAGAAGAAAAAGGTATCAAGAAGATGACGACTTCCTTTGAATTGTTGAAGTCAACTAACCCACGTCTCATTGTTGATGGATTTATGAAGGGTGTAGCTCCATATGCCGAAAAGATTTCCGCGAAAGATGAGTCCTTTCTTATGACTGAAATTGAAAAGATTGAATTCCTCAAGGATCTCAACATTAAGAGTTATTGGCAGCGAATGTCACCAAATACAAAAGCTGCAACTTGGCAATACCTTCAAACCCTATACATGCTTGGAACTACAATTACAGCTATCCCAGCCGAAACTCTCAGTCTCATCGAGACGATTGCTAAGGATTGTGCTGACAAGATGGAGACCAGTGACGGCGAGATTGACCAAGACGCACTCATGAAGATGATGGGCAGTATGCTTGGTAGCCTTCCCAGAAAATAAACCTCGAGGTATATTAAATGGAGGCTTGGTTTGACGACCCTCAGCAGATTACAAAAACTGATAAAGTCTTAGAGTTCTGGCCTAATAAGGAACAGAATCCAGTAGATAGAATTAATGCTGCATCACGTTTTATAATTTATGCAACGTGTATTGTTTATCTTACTCGCCGCGACCCAAGAATATTTGTTCTTGGTGCTACGCTACTAGCCGTTCTTTATGTAATGTACAAATCAGAAATGGTCAAAGAAAGTTATAACGTGAATGCCAGTGGTAGTGGACTTGGATGTCAAATGCCCACAGCGGACAATCCAATGGGTAATGTTCTTATTACGGATTATACAGATGCACCAAACCGTCTCGAAGCGTGTTATTATCCATCTGTCAAGCCACTTGTAAATAAGTATGTCGGTGATCGCATTCCATTTGATGGAGGTCGTTCGGGTTCACCCTCTGTTTATGGGCGTCGTAATTTATTCGAGCGTCAATTTGTGACTACACCAGTGTCAAACATTCCAGGCGACCAAACTGGATTTGCCGAGTGGTGTTATGGTAAAAAGAATGCTCCAATTTGTAGAACTAATCCAGAAATGTGTAATCCAAATATGCGCGGTGTTCAACTTGAAGCGTTTTCGGGTCTTGATCCAGCTGGCGATAGTCGAGTTTCTCATCGAGGTCATGGCACCGCTCCAGCTTAATATAAATATTCTTACGTAATAATAAATGGCATACCAACTTCAACCTGGTCTTGCGATCGTTCAAAATACAGGTGCTCTCCCATCAGTGAAAGCCAATGAAGAAATCTTTGTGTACCCTCAGCCCAGTTCTATTAACTGTGGAAGTTGCCGTCCAAATACTATGTTGTACGGCACGGCGCCATACATGGCGGGTAAAGGTTCTCCAGCGCAGTACATTGATGTGAGTGATCAACTTCGTCCACAATCAACTACCCGATTCAGTAAAGTTATCGTTCCCACATATGAACGTAACCTCTTTCCACTTTCTAATATGGAATGTAAGACTCCACTTCGTACTATGACTTACGAACCATCAAGTACTCGTGCAGAACTCCAGAACGGACTTTTCCAACAAAGATACGCTAATAAAAATGTTACTACAAAATAAGAATGGCCGATCCCATTTCACTTGCAGCTATTGCTGGTCTAATTTTTGCTGGACGAGCTTTGAGTAATAAGCCTGAACCTAAATCAGTGGTTCAACAGGTTACGGAAGCTCCACCAGCAGTTGTGTATGATGATGACGCAGTTCCAGAATTTGTAGAGCAAAACTTTGATACACGTATGGATATACCATCTAAAATGGAAATGGCTAGTTTTGGTGATATTGGTGCTCAACAACGAAGTGGTGGTCAAGAAATTCTCAATATGAGAAATCGTATGTATGATACCGGTCGTATGAACAATTTGTCACCAATCGAAAAGCAAATGGTTGGTCCAGGTTTGGGTGTAAGTGCGAATATTCCAGCGGTTGGAGGTTATCAACAGATGTTCCGTGTGAATCCAGTGAATGTTGGCGAATATCGTCTTACAACTCTTCCAGGACGCGCCGGTCCAGCTATGGATATTACAGGTGGTCGCTCCGCCGTTGTTGGCGAGTTGACCCACAACAAGCCGGAAACCACCGCCTTCTTACCTTCTCGTCTTCCAACTATGGCTGGTCGAGCTCAGGGTATGTCTGGTATGATACCACGACAAGAACATGAAAAGACCAAGAGAACTACTAATCGTTCTGAAACTGGTCATCGAGCGGATGGATTGGGTTTCAATGGCGCGAAACGATTTATCTCAGCCCAAGCGATGCCACAAGATCCAACGCGATTCAAGAGCGATCGTAATGATCAACAATTTGCACACTATAGTCACGCTAACCCAGGTATTACCAACTTCAGAGGTGCTTACACTAATAGCGCCGCTGTCCAGGTGACTACTAAGAATAACGAAGAACTTATGAAGTATGGTTTCCGTCCAGAAGACCGTCGTGGTAAGGCGAACCGTATGGGTAACGCAGGTCGTATGAATGTGCGAGAGAGTGCTCTCAAACAAGGTGGCGCCCTCACAGCTGTTCGTTCAGATACCAGTCGTATTGATGGTCGTATGAATGCGGCTAACGGTGCGTGGACACAAAACTACCAACAAAAACCATTCCACCAATTCAATGCCTACAAGGGTAATGAAAATCCAAACGCGTGGAACTTGGATATTGCGAAGAACCAACTCCAGAACAATCCATTGGCTCACCACATTTATTAGGTGTAATAATACATTTTAGACAAAAACAATCATTAAAATATTGTACCTATATTTTAATGAAGGTCCATACCCTTGACATAGATAGTAGTGAGAGATATACAAATATATATCCATATGCGAATAACTATGTTATAACACTTGAGGAACCAATTTATGATGTGACTAAGATTACACTGATTTCTGCGCGTATTCCAACACCACAACTACAAGTGTGTGAAACAAATAAAACATTTAGTGTCGACGGGTCTTCTATTACACTAGAAGCAAATAACTTTACCAGTGGAACAACATTAGCTTCAGAACTTCAGAGACAGATGGTTATTGGAACAAGTAATGTAATAGATCAGGTGACATTTGATGAATACAGAAATACACTTACATTTTCAAACGTAGGTGTAACCAATGATTTTACATTTGAGTTCTTTGATGGTACAAATGGATATATAAGTAACTCGGTGAATACAACAACACCACATCAAGTTTTAGGATTTTCGTCAAATAATCAATCATCAACTGGTTCTACACTCACATCCGGCGCTATAAATCTTAATGGTCCAAACTCAATTATTATACGACTTACGAGTGGTTCCGATGATTTTATAAAGACTATATATTCCAAAACTCCATTTTATACTGGTCATATTCTTTCAAATGGTTCGGATGTTATAAATTATCATCACGCAGATGATCCACTAACACACGAATTTTACAAGGGTCCGCAAAAGTTTATTCGAGATATCAAAGTGGAATTTTTCTATATGAGTCACGGGCGTCTCATTCCATATGACTTTAGGGGTCAAGATCATGTGTTAAAATTTGAAATTACAGGTTCTACAGATAAACTTGAAGGACTCCCCAAAGTTCCAATAGAGGAGGAGAAGGATGTGTCATCACCAATAAGTATCCCTGAAATTGTAGTGGATTCTTATAGATGGAAAGAGTATATATCCATAGGAGTAATAGTTATTATTGGATTAGTTCTGCTGATGTTGATGAAGCAAAAACCAAGGCTTAGCGGGTAATCGCGAAGACTGGTTGCGCTGGCTTGGACACACGGGTAGAGATACGCGCGATGACCATGTACACAACAATTGACAAGAGGGTAGTCAAAATAGCGGTGAGGGTGTACTGGGTACCACCGTTCTTTGGCACCTTAATGAGTTGTTGGATAACCCATCGGACGAGATCCATCCAGCTCATCGCAGCAGCGAAAGAGAAGCCAGCAACAATCGCGTTGAGAGATTGGGTTTCCAATTCTTGGGTCACAAGGTTAACAGTCTTGAGAGCTTGGGCGGTCATATCGGCCATGGTTAGTTTTATAATACTAGTATAGATTTTTTTCATTCTGGTAATAACTCTTCCTTCTCTACTATCTTTTTATACTTTGTTCTCCTGACTATCTGAGATTTTGCAAATATTTGCTCGTCTTCTTCGTCTGAATCTCCATCAGTGCTACTTTCTGAATCGTCGTCACCCGTGACTTTGAACGACTTATATTCAGAAATCGTCCAACCCTCCAGTTCCGATGTACTCATTACTATTAATAGCATTTTTTAACATCTCTTCTACCGGACTTTGTGGTATCCAAGTATCCCAGCGTTCATATGCTTCATTCATTTGATTAAATGTTTGATCGTCACCTGAGTATTTTACGAACGGAGGGCATTCGTCTGGGTCAACTTCTTCGAGTTCTTCTTCATCCGAAGAGTCCTCATTATATATGTCTGGAAAGAGAGAGCCAATATTTTGACCAACTGTATACATTGCGCAATACTTAATTGCATATTCCATGTCTTCTGGAAGTACTGTGTTACGACCACACGCCTTGGAATATTCGGCTGCAAGTATCATACTTCTTTCGAGAACGGGTAAAAGGATACCAATAAGTGCATTTGACTGAGATTCCTCATAGGCTCCGGAAGTTTCACCAAAACCCGTTTTCATCATCTTTACTAATACTTCAAATTAAAAAGAGTTTGGGCAGTTCCCTCGGCAACGCGGAGAGTATTGTAGTTTATAGCGTATACACGTATTTGTCTTGCATAATCTGCACATGGTGTGAGACTTAGGTTGAGTATTTGTTCTTTTACAAGACTAAAGTTAATTTGTCCCGTGGGATACCATTTTTCGGGTTCTAATGCAAAACTGTATGAATAGAATCTTCTAAGCAACTGTGTTTTTGAGTGATGAATCGCTCCCTGTATGGCTTTGAGAAATATAACACCACCTGTTTCTTGTGTAATTATCGGTTGACTATCCAAATCAAGTGTAAGATAATTCAAGTTCTCATATAAGATGTATTTTCCAGCATTCACATCCAAAGTATTATCATAATCAAAAGGAGTTATAAACTGTCCTTCACCTGTACCTATATCACCTTGTCGTTGAATTACAAAATACAACTCTTTGACTGGATTTATAAAATCAAGTTTGAAGGAACCCGATTGCTCACCTTGAGCGACATCAAATACATTTTGTTGTATTTGGGTTATGACATAGTCCCGTTTTTCATTCTCAATTTTAAGTCTTTCACATGGATCTAGAAATGCGACTTCCGCGCATAGTTGAAAATCGACAATCTTAAGAACTTCATTAAACGACGGTTTAGTTCCGTCAACTTTGACAACAAGATCTTTATAGTTTCTTAATTTCAATTCAATTTCAATTTCTTGTTTTTTGATTGCACACAATGGTAAAGCTAACTCTGGATTGTTGTAGAAATAGAATGGCAAATCTACAAAACATTCTAGAATACTATCAGATGTACCGAGATGACATAATATTTCACTATCAGATACTCGTGAACCAATCGCCCGTTCTGGATACTTACCAATGAGGTATTCAAGAGCTCTTTGTTTTGTTTGGGTTACAAAGTGTTCTGAATATATCTGAAGATAGTCACTTGGTATTCTTTGAATAATTTTACCACCTACGATAAGGTCGGCATATTCAATTAGAGCATGTCCAACTGAATCTATATAACCAAAAAATCCAGTCTCTATTTCTGGAAGTTTAACTTTTACACTGAGTGTATTTAATATATCACCAATGTTTCTTGATATTTTGAATCTCACTTTACCACCAAAATCTGGAGTGTTTTCTGGATCTATATTTACATAATCTCTTGCAAAGTTTGAATGTTTCTTAAAACTTTCCAAAAAGTATGTGTAGTCTGGATCTAATGTGAAGAACCTGTCTTGGGGACCAGATGATAGGAGTTGTACACGACCAGCCATTACTATTATAGCATTCTAAAATTTTAAACCAGCTAAGCCGCTATCAATACGAAGTATGTTATAGTTCACGGCATATATTCGTGTGTTATTATTGACATTTGAATAATTTGGGTCTATTTGTATGGTGAAGAGTTTATGTGATATTCTACTCATATTTACCTGACCAGTTGGGTAGTAAATTTCAGGTTGAAGAGCAAAACTGTACATAGCAAAGTCTGATTTAAGATAAGGATATGAATAATTATAATTATATGGAGAATTTACATGATGTCTTAGAGCCTGTTCGTATACAATAAACTTATTACTTCTATCAAACACAACTTCGTTATTAAATTTAAGACTTACATTTGTAATTGTGTTATATCTATTTGCATAGTTATTGCTTACATCTACTTCAGATTGTGATATGAAAAACATTTCTCTTACTGGATGGGAAAAGTTTAACATTACAGATTTAGTATTTTCGCCTGGTTTCATTACAAAGCTTGACATCTGAACCTGTGTGATGACATAATCAATTGGTCTTGACATTAAAAAGTTTTTTTCAATTTCCGAAAGAAATACAAACTCTGTGTCTAATGAAAACTTTTTGAGATTTGCGGATACACCCACGGAAGCACCACCCAAAATAAGTTCAGTGAGAGGTCTTAACTTTATTTTAACTTCAACAAGTTGTTTAGTAAGTGCACACGTTGGTATGGCAAGACTTGAATTCCTATAGAAATAGAATGGCAGTTCCATAAAATATGTATATTCTCCGGAATATGCAAGTACATTACTGTGTCCGTTTAGAAAGTAAAGTGTTTGGTTTATATCGTCATCTGTATTATGAAGCTGTTGATGTATGTAGATGTACTCTCCCGTAATTTTTTCAATTGTTTGACCACCAATAAGAAGCTCAGCGCTTTCTACTAAGTGTGATATGATTGAAGGTGTCCATTCGTCACCATTTGGAGTTGGATCATCTAGCGTAACCTTGAGAGTCAGGTTACGGACAAGATCACCTTTGTCATTTGGAACCCGACAAATCACCGTATTTCCAAAATCTACATCTCCATCAAATTGACTTTCGACGTAGTCAATTGCAAACTTTGTATGTCTTCTGAAATTCATCAGGAAATATGAAAATTGTGGATCCCCTGTAAGCCACTGATCTTGAACTCCAGTGGCAGCAAGTCTTAAGCGACCTGACATTCCTACAGTATGTGAGTAAAATTTTACTAAATAAAACGGGACACTAATGTAGAATGAACCTTCAATTGAAGAAATTCAAACCTGAAACGATGAGCGATGATCGGGTATGTGTGTTTATAGGTAAGCGTAATACAGGAAAGTCGACTCTGGTCAAAGATATCATGTATCACAAGAAACATATACCAGCGGGTATAGTTCTTTCAGGGACAGAAGAAGGCAATCACTTTTATGGTGAATTTATTCCAGACCTCTTTGTCTATGGTGAATATGACAGAGACGCCATAGAACGGGTTATATCACGACAAAGAAAACTTGTCGGGACAAAGGGTAAAAATTCAACAAATGGAGCATTTATGCTTCTTGATGATTGTATGTATGATTCAAAGTTTTTAAAAGATACATGTATTCGACAGTGTTTTATGAATGGACGACACTATAATATCTTTTTTATGCTTACAATGCAATACGTTATGGACTTACCTCCAGCACTTCGCGCTAATGTAGATTATGTGTTCATCCTCAGGGAAAACATTATACAGAATAGAGAAAAACTCTATAAATCATTCTTTGGTATATTTCCAACAATGGATATGTTTAATAAAGTCATGGATGCTTGCACAGAAAATTATGAATGTCTCGTATTAGACAATACTGTAAAGTCTAATAAGATCACTGATTGTGTATTTTGGTACAAGGCTACAGTTAGAAAGGGTTTTAGAGTGGGTGGTCCTGACCTGTGGCATCTTCACAAGAAAATGTACAATCCAAAGTATTTGGACCAAAAAGAAGATGACGCCAAGAAGGCGACGAAGAAGACTACACTTAAAATTACAAAGACGAAATAACAAATAGATATTCTGTAACTTTAGTAGAACGATTTTTTAAGTTTCGAGATCCTTTGTAGCAGCTATAGTCAATCTCGATTTTTTCATATGTATATGGTTTTAGGATTTCTTCCCATTCATCAAGTTTGATGAAACCCTCATTATTATATGATACCAAGGTATGTTTAGCTTTTTCGGTAGATAGCTTCAAGGTACGTTCCATAGCCTCTCTAATCTTGTTTTTATAGTTGTACTGACTTCTGTTCCAGTCTCCAGGGATACCTGATACTTTTGAAAGTGTATGAGGTCTCTCATTGGTACATATTAGATTTAACATAAAGTAATTTGATCCATATGGATGTTGATTGTATGGGGGATCTAGATATATGAGATCAACTTTTGGGAGATCTTTTAGAAAATCACATGCATCGTGGCGGTATACACAAACTCGCTTGGGTTCCTGAATCCAAATTGGAGGTTCAACTTCAATTCGCTTCATAATTCTATGTTGCGCATACCCACCTTTACCACCCCAACCACCTTTATGATATCCTTTGAACACACCAGATGTATTTGTATGAATACTCGCTTTTACAAGTAGTGGACCAAGACAATATGATTTTAGATGATTGGGAACATGATTTTCAATATACTCTAACATTCCGTCAATTCTTTGTCCATTTTCAGGAGTATAGAATTGTCTTTCATTCAATGCATATAATTCGGAAATAAGTCCTAATTTATCTGGACATGTATTCATTAAATGAATATGTTGTATTATCTCTTTTTGTTCAGCAGATGATGGTGTTACACAAAAACATTGTGAAAGAACTTCACAGTATTTTTCAAGATCATTAACGTGTAGTTCATCACAATGTGTTAGAAGCATTCTTGATACAACACCAGAACCAGCGAAAGTATCCGCACACGACTTAGGAGCAAGCTTCTTTACTATATTTTCTATGACATCTAATAGTTTTCTTTTATTACCAATGTATGTTATCATGGGTTGATGTACAAAATCATTCATTCTTAGAATACAATAAATTGAATTCTCTAATACAGGCTGCTGCGTCACTCAGATGTCTCAAAAACATATGACTATACTAAATGTCTAGCGATATCAGTACCTTAAATCTATCTGATAATGGTGACGGAATGGTATCATTAAATGATAATCCAACAACGAATTTTAGAAGTGAACCTAGAACACAGGCGTTTTCGCAAGCCGAAAAAAATGTGAGTCAAAATAAACAGACGATGGACTCTACTCCAATTAATGACATTATGATGGACCCCCCAATGATGATGGACGAACCTAGAATGCAAGGAATGATGCCACAAATGACCGCTCCTCAGCCCCAGGGTGCTTACATGGCACCACAAGTGCAACAGCAAGCGGCTCCAGCGAGTAAGAACCCACTTAACCTTACTGACGATCAAATGATTGCTCTCGTCGCGGGTGCTGCCGCCGCTCTCGCTGTGAGTAAGCCAGTTCAAGACAAGTTGGCGACCTCTATTCCCCGTTTCATTAACGAAACTGGTGGTAGAAGTATGATCGGCTTGGCTTCAACAGGATTGGTTGCCGCATTGGCATTCTATGTGGTTAAGGATTACATCGTTAAGCCTTGATTTGACTCCCAACCCATATTACTATAGATTGAATTATCGATACCCACAAAGTAGGTAATCAAAGCTCCTGTCGCAAATGCTGTCATGAGCAAGGCACTCAACTTAAGTGTCTTGCTTCTGTCACTTCCATAGTTCTTAACAGCCTCCTTTGTATCACCCCATAGCGCATTTACCGCGAATGTAATTATTAGGGCAATCACACTTGTCGATAAAAAGAACAAGCGGTCCACGGCGAGTCGTGGTATACTCCCAACAATTAGGCGAAGAACGTTTGGTACGATAACAGTTAACCATACAAGATTTAGGTTATAGTTCTCACTCACGTGTGGTACAATACTTATACCATATATAGCAAGCCAGTATAAGATAACCATAAGTAAAACACTTACAGGTGTTTTCATTTGATATCTACGAAGAATATTATTTGTCTTGGATATGTTGACCACAGAACTTTGTTCTTTCTGGTATTTTTTCATATATACCCAAGTTTACACAAATGTCGCGAAGTTCTAAATAATTCTTCCAGAATTCGTTAGAATGAGAATATTCGTCGACTGTACAATGCGCTAGTTCGTGGATGAGAACGTGAAATATTTCATTTGGAGTTCCATCCAGACATAAAGCAATTTCCTGTCCTTTATTTGTATTGTACCCTACGACTCCATTCATACGTTGTACACCTGTAATTGGGATACACTTTACCAATACCCGAAACTTTTCGTTCTGAGTATCCTCTAGATGGTTCCTGAGTGTTCGATATTTTTCCTTTACTTCAACGAAATCTTGTGGTTCCCTAGTTCGATTAAGTATCCACAAGTTGATCAGAATGAGTATAATGAATGTGATCATCTCTTATATACAAAGATAAATTTACTATAGAGTTCGGATATTGGGTTACCTGTGAGCCCTTCCCAAAGTTCTAATTTGAGTCCCAATTCTTCTAGATGTGTCACAAGAAGATCTTTATATGCAATAGGCTCGGATCTTGGTCCTTCTGCATAAAATGGAGTTTCTACTAAGTTTACAAATAGTTTTTCGCCATATCCGCCGTTCCCATGTGTTTTCATCATAAAGAAATTACCCATCTGATCTGTGAGTGGTGTTTTAAATATGATTTTTTCAGAATCGGGTATAATTCCTATGAGTTTTGCACCGGGTTTCATTCGTTTTCTAATTTCTCGAATTGAACTAAAAAACTTTTCCCTGCTTTCAAAGATATAATGAAGTGAAAAGTTGTAACACACAATATCAAACTTTCTATTTGGACAATTATGAATATCACCCTCATAAAAGTTTACGCGCATATGCATATTTTTAGCGCGAGACCTAGCCTCAACAAGAGCTGATGGCTCTGGGTCACACATACTCATATTTGCTCCACACTTGTGCCATTTCTGAAGATCACCACCAAAACCACACCCCACATCAAGTATCTGATCACCATCTCTGGTTACATACTGGATGAGCTCTCTTTTGGCGTCATTGTGATTACGGCGTATCTCTTCCATTTTCTTGTAAATATTTGGATTTAATTCTTTTACTTAGGAAGTCAAGGTAATTTGAGTTGTACATCTTCAAGATTAATGTTAGAGGATGGAAGCCAGTTGAACAAATAATAGTACACACTTCCCGTTCCCTTCATAAACTTCATACTCTCGAGATTGGTTTGATTTTCTCCTACATCTAAAGTATTGAATACATCGTAGCCTTTATTTCTTGCTAATATAAATGCGTCGTTATATACTTCTCCAACCATATAGAATGCATAAGCTTGTCGTATAGTATCCGTTTCGTCTACTCGATGATATGGAATATCGTAAAATGAAATAAAGTCATCTGTATTGTCATTTACATATGCGTGTGTAGGTAGTATCCAATACTTAACCCATTCTTTGTCAATGACCGGTGCAATTTTAAATTGTTTGAAATATTTTTCTAATATTCTGGTAACTTTTGGAATATCTTTAGTGGTCATTTCTCTAAATTGCGAATTTCCACGAATTTCAAAGTATTTTTCTCTTAACCTGTCCGTTTGATAAAATCCACACTTTATAAGGCGTTTAACATTTAGAAAACGATGCCAATAGGAAGACTTTATCATTGGTGTTGGTATTTTTGTTGCCGCGGTATATACTGCCTGCCAAATGTCGTTAGTATTTGCAATTCTCTTAATTTCACTTATGAGAAGTGGTGCAAATCCTTCACTTCTAAAGGATGGATGGACACATAAAAAGTTGATTTGAACCATCTTCAATATGTCATTACAAACTCTCACTTTGATTGGAATGCTTGATATATAACCAATGAGTTCACCACTTTCATCGTGGCGAATACCTTTATTTTTATAACCTGGTACCTCCGCTGCCCATCTAAGAGTTTCAAGAGAATATGATAGTTTGAAAGTTTCGTCTCGCACATAGTGTTCCGCAAGAAGTATATGGGCTTCCTCGAGTGAACATTCTGACCAAGAAAACCCACTTGGAAGGGAAAGTGGTTCGATCACAATATTTCGCTCCTTTTCAAGTTCGTGACCACCTTCATAAACAATTCCATCTTGTGGAACTGGTTGTTTATCCCAAAATGTCCGCATTTGTATTACACTCGTCAACTGTTTTTAAGCTGGCTTAAAGTTTTGATAGTAGTATAAGACATAAATATGTCTCTTGAGCAAGATTATACCACCGTTCCAGGTCAACTTTACGCATGCCTCTCTGTTGTTGGTCCAGAGGCTCCACAAAAGAATGATAAGTTTGGCATTAAAATCCGCGGTGCATTCGCATCTCGTGATGAAGCCGCGTCTCACGCCAAGCGTCTTCAAAAGGAAGACTCTACATTTGACATCTACGTCGTTGACTTGTACAAGTGGTTATTGATTCCACCAGATCCATTGAAGATTGAGGATGTCCATTATCAAAATGAAAAGCTCGAAGAAATTATGGCTGGATACAAAGAGAACCAATCAGAAGCTGCTCGTCTATTCAATGAACGTAAGCGTGATATGATGGAATCGAAATCATACATCAAGCCGGGTGATGAGAACTCCCAATTCTATACCAAGCCAGACGAACCACCAATCAGTCATCCAGCCGAAGTTCTCGAGCGTCTCAAGAAGGAAAAGCCAGATGCCCCAATGGAGGACCTTGTAAAGGAGGCGGATGATATTGTCGCCACTGAAATTGAGGAACGACGTAAGAAACGCGAGGCTGAAGCAAAGGTCGAAGAATGTGAACCAGAGTCATCAACCGATGCTAAGATTGAAGAAACTACCGAAGAAGGCGAACCAGAAGTTTCATCCGCGTAAATAAAAATATATATTAATTTTAAAACGAAATGTTAAGTGTAATACTTACAATCATTTTGACAAGTGCATTCTTTATTTTGTTTTTTGAACCGAAGTTTGATTTAAAAAACAAAACAGAGCAGGAGGATACAAAAGAAGCGCCTTCTACATCAAAGGGGTTTGTCGAAGATACACGAGATGCGTTTATCATACCTTTGTATCCATCTCAAATGATGGTCCGTGATGTAAAGGGGGATATATCCACCAAGTATGGTGATATTGGTACATTTGTTGGGTACTCAGGAGTATCTGAGTATGACTGGTTGCATGGTTTTCCCCATGAAAAAGCCCAATAAGAAAACTGCAAATGCAATAATCCAAACAGATTTATCTACATTTGTTAAAAAATCACTTTTATCGGAATGTGGTTGGTAGTTTTGTTGAGGATACATCATTTCCGAAGGATGAAAATAGTATGGTTGTTGTTGTTCTTGTGGTGACTGCTCACGTTGATATATTATTGGTGTACTATCTTCATCCTTCTCTTCATTCTTAAAGGGGTCATTAATTGGATCATATTCAATTGGATTTCCTATGTCAGTTTCCATTATTTAATATATTACACGTTTTTTTTAAGTGTCTTCTTCCTCACTATCCTCTTCGTCTTCGTCGTCATCCACTACGAAGTCCTTTAGACTTCCTTCGTCATCGTCGTCTTCGCTATCATCTTCGGAATAATATTCATCATCAGTATCAATATCTGAACCTATATCAGAATCGTGTTCTTCGGGTGCGTAATCGTCTTCTAATACTACTTCTTCTGGTGTGTAAAGTTCCGGCTTCTTTATCTGTCTACCCGAACGCGTTCTGGTTGTTACCATTTGGATATAAAGTAGGTTGCTTTTTAAGTATATTAATTAACAAGAGCGTTGATAACATTAGAGCTAAGTTTATGGGTTCTAGAGTTATTCTTTTTGCATATTGGACACTTTTGTGTTATATGACCACTTTTGATTACATATGACATCGTTTCACCTTCGTGCTTAGCTTTGATAGTTTCACAATAAGTAGATGTCGTAAGGGCAATAAAAGTATTCTTTTGTTTATGAATACTCACAACCTTGAGATCTTCTGGACATTTCATACATCTACGCATAAATGATTCAAGGTATGGTTTCACAGATGACTGTTTAATTTGGGGTTTTTCTTCAAATTTTTTGATTTCTGGACAGTTTTTGACATCTTCCTTTCTAGGATATAACTTTTCCACAAGTTTAGAAGGGAGTAGATGCTTACGCCCGTAAAAGTCCTTACAGAATCCATCACGGCGACCTCTCACAGTTTCACATCGACAAAAACATTTTTGGGCTATTACGTTACCACTCACATAAAACCATATGTGATTAGAACTATGAGATCTTTTGAGATTCTCGCAATACTTTGAGTTTGTTGAAACTAGGTATGTATCTTTGTGTTTGAATATCTTTGTAATTATAGCGCCACCTTGTCCATCCATATGTTTTTGTACAAAATCCTCTATGAGACTTCTAATTTCGTCGTTTTGAATTTCGTCTCTGGTCTGTGCTTCTGAAAATGTACCCTCTTTAATGACTTTGGATGGAGATTCAACTATTGTGTACTCCGTTTGATTTGTTCGCACAGAGGACATTTTGAGTATTTCTAAGTCTGGAGTTTGACCAATCTTTAAAAGTGTACTAAGAGGACCGTGTTTGTATACAAAAAGGGGGAGGTATGCAACTTGTATAATTTTACCTTTCCCATTACATTTATCACACCCCTGACCACCGCATGCCATATGCTTAGCCATTTTTTTAGACCATGGCATACGGAGACCACTCCCCTTTGTTTTTCTCTCAAGACTCCCATATACAGAGGAATCAATAATCTCATTCCAATCCATAGCACTTTTTACACTCGCGAGAGCTACAAGAATATGTTCACGAAGAGCCAGAGCCGATGCCTGATTTACTACAAATTCCGGCCAATTTAAATGTATACCCGTTTTTGTAAGTTCGCCAGCCTTTTTAGGGGGTGATACTGAAATCAAACATTCTTTACCCCCATGTCTCTTAACCTTATCACAAATGATTTTACATATATCTTGTATTTCATCAACTGTTAGGGATCTCTCATCCTTATAGTCTATATCCACAAAGAAGTTGTATTTGGGACTCTTCTGCTCTACAACAAAAAGGTCTTCACCAGAAAGAACAGCCTCTATATACTTTTCATGAAATTCGTTCAATTTATCGAAAGGCACGGAAAGGACCCCACCGTCCATGAGCACATGCGATAGATTGGTTGCATTGTTAAATTTTTGTTGGTTACACCACCTTTTAAACATTTAATACTTACCGGAATAGAGCGTCTAACCTCTAAACCACCTCATAACAGAGACATCTGGATATTCCTTACTTTCGGAAAGTTCCTTTTTAATTGTAAGAAGTTCGTAGACTGTCTTTTCTTCATTTTCCTGTACCCAATCATCAACTTCTTCATCACAAAGACCTCTATTCTTTTTGAGAAGTTCCCCGATCTGCATTAAAATATAAGACTTTGACTTCATTCTATTTAATACAGAAGGTTTTTCTATTGAGAGAAGTTACACACGAATAAAACTCTGGATTTTTAACGACATTATCTACTATGAGCTTCCATCGTTTACGAGTATTGAATTCCTCGAGGGTATCAAAACTCATATAATCATTCTCGTCATACGTCTTTTTTATTGGTTGTTTATTGATTTTCTTTAGATTGGTCTTTTGCTTTTCTTCATAAAACTTCCTTACAAGTGTTTGTTGTTCAGTTCTGTTATAATCCACAAAAAAGATAAAGACATTGTATTCGAGATCCACCGTTGGACTCTCTTTCACCGTAAACTTAAACTCTGTGTATTCGCAATTTTTGAGGGCAACTACACCTCTAGTCTCTTCCTCAAGTTCCCTTAAAGCGCAACGGAGAGGATTAAAGATCTCTCTTCGTCTGCATCCTCCTGTAACAAAAATCCAATCCTTGAAGCGCCGATCTCTCACCGTGAGAAATTTTGGTTTTTCGTCAGCAAAGCTGACTGGTATCGCTATAGCTTTGTACTTTTTCATTGCGCATTCGCAAGTTATAATAAGTGAATATGTTTATTCCCCCACCTTTTCTTCGGTCAACTTTGGAGATTCCAGTTCTGGTTCTGGTTCACAATCCTCGTCGGGTTTAGCTTCTTGTTCTGGCATACTGAGACGATGAACAAGATGGGCTGAGAAGTTCTTTAGGTTTTCAACATCTTGCTTAGCCTTGTTCATCTCCTTAAATAGGAAGATAACACCAGCAATCGCAACAATGGTGGCAATCATCATGAGCGTTTCGCGATCCATCTGAATCATTATAGTCTAAGAGTGACTCTTCCTTTTAAGTAAGGACACCCATATTTGTTCTGCCTGGTGGAGGACATTCATATGGACTTTGGGCAAATTGAACGGCTTCGTAATGAGTAGGTTCACAAGAACGTTGAGTTGGTAGTGTTGGTTGCCCAACAATCTTTTCAAGTGTCCTGGATTTTGGATCGTACGTCAATACAAAAACGATGGCGAGAAGGAATACTATGTTCCACATTTGTTTTATTAATTAGTTAGAATATAAAAGTCCACCCATACCGTTCTCGATGCGAAGAACGTTGTAGTTGACTGCGTAAATATCATCTGTAGATGAGTTGGTGTCATTCACGATGCGAGCAGAGTCAAGGCGGGAGAAGTTGAGAGAGCCAGTTGGTTGAATCTTACCGGCATCCAAGCAGAATGGGTAGAAGAACAACTTTTCAACTGTACCACTCGCAGTGGCGGAACTCGCGTTGGTTGTGTGGTAATAAAGTGAAACTGTAGAGAAGTTGGGGTTAGCAAACTTGAAGTCCGCAATATCGGTACCGTTAATTTGGAGTTTGAGCTTATTATCAATACCACCTGTGGCACCAAGAATATTTACAGCTGAGGCATTACCCGCTGCGAGATACTTCACTGGGTGGTTGAAGTTGAGTTCTTGAATCTTCGCCGCAGAGGCGGTTGCCTTTTGGACTTGGGTGATGATCATATTTTGTGGTTTAGCAGCGAAGAACTCACGTTCTTGTGTATCCAAGAACGCATAGTTCGCGTAGACGTCCCACTTTCGGCTGGAATCAGCCGCATTGGCACCCCAAGTAATACGAAGTTCTACATCGTGATACTGGAGAGCAATGAGGGGGAGTGCAGTTTGCCAGTTTTCACAGAACGCAAAGCGAAGTGGGTAGAAGTTAGCTGTAGTGCCATCGAAAAGACCACCCGCAACCGACTTGGATGAGTTCGACGCGGAGAGGGTTGGGGCAATGAGTGTAGAGTATGTTGAATCTTGTTCGTCGATGACTTGACCCCCGATGAGAAGTTCCACCTTGGAAATGAGAGCAGTCCAGTCAGTAACATTCTCTGTTACAGAGCCGTTATTTACCACGAGATAAACATAGTTGAGGAGATCCCCCTTACGTTCGAAACGAATGGTGGACATGCCATTGTTGGACACATTCCCCTGGATCACCTGGCGTTCCACGGTTTGGGAGAAGTTTGTGTGTCGCTTATAAGTTGAGCGGAAAAAGCTGATTTCGGGTTGACCGACAAGGTGCGCATCCTGAGCACCGACAGCAACAAGTTGGGCGATACCACCAGACATTTTATAGTATAGTGAGAGTTTATTTTTAAGTTCATCCGCAATGATATGTACACCCAACATAAGCCGCTTTCCATATTGCATTGGCTTGGTCAGTTATGATACCAGAAATATCCAAGTACTGCGTATTATACGCTGGCTGTGTTTGGTCAGTATCTTCCCATTGAAGACGTCCATATTCATCAAGGGCGTTTAGTCCATTTTCATCCTTTTTAATGACTTGGACTGGTATATTTTGTGGGTTAAAATCACAGTCCATTGTTATTTTAGCAACTGTATAGTTTTTGAGTGTATCCGAATCTTGTTTTTGTCCATATCCGGATATATTTGAAGTTGTTATGTAGTCACCAGTTTCTAAGTTTCCATTTGTATTTACTACCCATAGAGCACCTTCACCTATTGAGTTTACAATGACCCTGTCATCTCCAAGCTCCTTGAACCCTTCTACGGTAACAGCTATATTATCATATTTTCTTGTATTTGTACCTCTGGATTCAAAACTATCTACGACACCAAAAACATTTCTATCACATACTGTATTTGAAAGGGATACGACTGGAAGTGATTCACTCGATTGAATAGCTCTCGATCCAGTCACAAGTTGTCCATTCACATTCATATACTTATTCTTATTTGCGGATACTATCAGTCCTTGTTTCATATTTTCGCATGGAAAGCATATGTGTTGACCCGTAAATGTTGTAAAAGTCACATAACTGTCTTGAAATGTGACATCTTTCTCTAGGTAAAGCAAATTTTTAACTATTCGGGTATTATAAAAGACTGCAGACCCTGTGTCAACTGCAGGAGCATCTTCATCATTTGGTGCTCCAACTAAAACAATATTACCGTCTCCGGAAATAGAGACGTCGTTCCCAAAGTAATCACCTGCAATCCCACCGGAGAGTGTTATAGTTCGAGAACCACCCCATGATGTACCAATTCTTATATATACATACGCAATGCCTTCATTTGAAGTATTTCCGTATGCTCCCACTATAGCGCGATTACCATCGGATGACAATGAAACACTATAACCAAAATGTTCAAGATCTACTCGAGTTCCCGGCTTAACAAGCTTCGCTTGTTGTGTCCATGAAGATCCGGATCCAACGTATACATAAGCTGCGCCATATTGAAAACCAACTGTACCTTCAGCCTGATCGGAACCTACTATAATTGTACCACCATCTGCAGACACGCACACACTAACACCAAATCTAGAAGTAGCGGGATCGGGTGAAGATAGTTTCAAACGTTGAGTCCATACATCTCCAGATCTAGTAAATATATATGCAGCACCCGCATTGGTTGATTCTTGATACGCTCCTACTACAACTACACCGCCATCCGAGGACACAGAGACGTTATGACCAAAGCGATCATTTGTAGCGTCATCCGATGCAACTTTCTTGACTTGAGTCCACCCAGATCCATTCCAATAAAATATATATATAGATCCGGATGCACTTCCACCGTCATCATCTCCATACGCTCCCGCTACGATTGTATTACCATCGGTTGATATGGCAACACTATAACCAAAATAGTCACCAGCTACTCCATCGGTTGCTGTAAGTTGAGTTGAGGTGGAGGTAGTTGACCACACACCAATTGCCGGTCGATCAAAAACATATATCTTACCTCTACTTGAACTTTCATTCGCTGCTCCCACTACAATTCTAGAACCATCCCCGGAAATGGCAATATTACGACGACCAAATTCATCATTTGAAGCTCCATCCGATGCCGTTAGTTTGGCTACTTCTACCCAAGTTTCTCTGTATAACTGGTTATCCACCTTGGCGAATACATATGCAGCACCTCTCAAAGTGGCATCTCCATATGCTCCAATTACAGCAGTTTTTCCGTCATTAGATATAGCGACACTGTGCCCGAAATAGTCGTTATTTGCTGCATCCGATGCTCCTACTTTGTCCCAATTACCGCTTGTGGTAATCCCTACAACAGTACCACTATATAAATCTACATACACGGTAGCTGAGTTACTTACATTAGATACTCGCACTTCTCCAAGAACATCTACGGAGTTTATAGGATTGTTTGTTCCAATCCCAATATTACCACTTGTATAATGAGCATTACCATTCAAGGTTGTCCACAAAGATCCTTGATATTCTGTATCATTTACAAATACATCTGTAAAATTTATGATACCTTCAACATCTAGTGAAAATCCAGGATTTGTTTTTCCAATCCCAACCCTTCCTGAACTCGTATCTATATGCAGAGTATTGGCGTTTACTGTAAGGTTTGATAGAATTTCAACATCTCCATAAAATGTCTGAATATCGGTTGTCGCCATCTCTTACTAATGAGATACAATTTTTTTAACCACAATGATACGTACACCCAACGTACGCGGCTGTCCATACCACATTGGCTTGATCTGTCTGCACACCATCGATTGTTAGGTATCTCAAACTATACATTTTTTCTGTTTTTTCTGAGTCTTCCCACTGGAGACGTCCATATTCATCAAGAACATTTATTCCATTTTCATCCTTCTTAATTATTTGTATAGGTTGGTCTGGTGGGTTAAAATCACAATCCATTGTTATTTTAGCGACTGTATAGTTTTTGATAGTATCGTCATCTTGTTTCTGTCCATATCCAACAATATTTGAAGTTGTTATATAGTCACCCGCAATAAGAGGACCATTCGTATTTACCACCCATAGAGCCCCTTCGCCAACGGAGTTCACGATAACTCTATTATCTCCAAGTTCTTTGGGTCCTTTTGTATACTCACTTGTTCGCGTGGTTGATCCAATAGCCTCAACATTGTCAACAACACCAAAAACACTCTTATCGTATGCAATATTTGATAAAGATACAATGGGTAGGGATTCACTTGATGTAATAGCATTCAAACCAGTTGTAAGTTTTCCATTAAGATTCATATACTTATTTTGGTTTGAGGAGACAACGAGTCCTTGTTCTATATTTCCATATGGAAAACATATGTGTTGACCCGTGAAGGATATTATAGAACCTGTATAATTTAGAGACCCACCTATATGTAGTACATTTCTACCTTCAAATATGTAAGCTTTACCAGCGTTCGACGCGATGGTATCCTCATTAGGTGCTCCAATTATAGCAGTTGTCCCGTTCCCAGAAATAGCGACAGCCCGACCAAAATTATCACTACTTTGTGGATCCGAAGCTGTCAACTTAGTTGTTTCGGTAACGTTGCTCCAACCACTCCCAGGTTTAAAATAGAGGTATGCCGAACCAGAAGCACTGGCTAAGTAATCTTCATCATATGCTCCAACGAGAGCTGTATTTCCATCCCCGGAAATAGAGACACTGATTCCAAAATTATCACTCGCGGCTTTATCCGATGCTGTCAATTTAGCTGTTTCGGTAACGTTGCTCCATCCACCCCCGGGTTTGACGTATACGTATGCAGCACCTTGGCTATTGGCAGTATATGCTCCAACGAGAGCTGTATTTCCATCCCAGGAAATAGAGACACTGATTCCAAAATAATCACTCGCGCCTTTATCCGATGCTGTCAATTTAGCTGTTTCAGTCGTGGTACTCCATCCACCCCCGGGTTTGACGTATACGTATGCGGCACCTGCATTAGTAGTTCCATCGGGGTCTTCAAATACAGCTCCAACGAGAGCTGTATTTCCATCCTCGGAAATAGAGACACTGCTTCCAAAATAATCAATCGCGGCTTTATCCGATGCTGTCAATTTAGCTGTTTCAGTCGTGGTACTCCATCCACCCCCGGGTTTGACGTATACGTATGCGGCACCTGCATCAGAAACTCCATCGGGGTCTTCAGAATATGCTCCAACGAGAGCTGTATTTCCATCCCTGGAAATAGAGACACCGATTCCAAAATCATCACTCGTGGCTATATCCGATGCTGTCAATTTAGCTGTTTCAGTCGTGGTACTCCATCCACCCCCGGGTTTGACGTATACGTATGCAGCACCTTGGCTATTGGCAGTATATGCTCCAACGAGAGCTGTATTTCCATCCTCGGAAATAGCGACATTATAACCAAAATTTTCACCACTCACCCTATCTGATGCATATAAGATAACATCCGAGCTCCATGTTGTACCAGTTCTAGTACGTATATACGCGTAACCAACTCCATACGCACCCACTATAACGGTATTTCCATCGGATGATATGGCAACACTATAACCAAAATAATCACTTGACGTTCCATTTGAAGCTGTTATGCCGGCTTGTTCATACCAATCTCTTGAACCATACATTTCTACATTAGACGAATTGCTTGTATTTGAAATGCGTAGCGCCCCGTCATATATTTCTAAAGCTTGTTGCGGATTATTTGTTCCAATTCCGGTATTTCCAGATGCGCGATAAATTACATTGCCGGCAGTTGTCCACGGAGAACCAATTAATGGTGTTCCACCTTTGTATATTGATGAAGCATTTAAAATACCCCCAACATCCAGTACATATGCAGGATTTGTTTTTCCAATTCCAACTCTTCCAGATACCGAATCTACGTGAAATGTATTCGTATTTACTGTGAGATTTGAGCCGATATCAATATCACCACCAAATGATTGGATAGTGTTGGTCGCCATCTCTTACTACTGATATACAATTTTTTTGAACAGGTTTTCTTCTAAAAAATTGATTTTATATTTTTATTTCATAATTAACCACAATGATAGGTACATCCAACGTACGCTGCAATCCAAATGGCATTTGCACTATTTGTTCTAGTACCATCGTTTGTTAGGTATCTTATATCATAAGGAGTTTCGAGCTTGGTTGTATCTTCCCACTGAAGACGTCCATATTCATCAAGAACATTTATTCCATTTTCATCCGTTTTAACTATTTGTACAGATTGGACTGGAGGATTAAAGTCACAATCCATTGTTATTTTGGCGACTGTATAATTTTTAAGTTCGTCGGACTCTTGTTTTTGACCATAGCCCATAATATTCGACGTTGTAATATAGTCACCAGCGACGAGAGGACCATTTGTATTTACTACCCATAGAGCTCCTTCACCGATGGAATTCACGGTGACTCTAGTATCTCCAAGTTCTTTTGATGCTTTTATAATGATACCACCCATATCACTGGTTCTTATTGTTGCGTCCATATCTTCTATTTCGTGAACAACACCAAATACATTTCTATCATATGCAACATTTGAAAGAGATACAATGGGTAGTGACTCACTTGACTTGATAGCACCTAGACCAGTTGTAAGCGTTCCATTTAAAGATACGTATTTGTTATTATTTGCAGAAACGATTAAACCCCGTTTCATCTGTCCATACGGAAAACATATATGTTGACCCGTAAATGATGTAATATTACCGGCGGCGGCTACACGAGTATTAAACTGTAGAACACCTTGTGGCACGTTGGTTAGTATTTCGTATACTTTACTATAATCCATATCTCCCACTATAAGTACATTTCCTTCTATATATACACTATAGGCACCAACACCAGTAATTATCTCGTCTTCGGTCGCATCAGCCCATCCACCACCAGGTTTTACGAACTTATATACATTACCAAGCGGAGGTGAACATACCGCAGCTAGAGTTCCATCCTGTGAAATGGCAACCGCTGTTCCAAAATAGTCGTCACGTCTCGATGGGTCTGAGTGTGTTAATGTAGCTGCCTGAGACCAACTTCCCCCGGATTCAGTAAAAATATAGGCGGCGCCATTTCTGGTTCCATTGATGCCATCTTGTTCTGCCCCCACAATAATTGTACTTCCATCTGTAGAAATACCCACACTAGATCCAAAATAATATGAACTATTATGAATACTTGATTGAATGAATTGTGTTTGGGTTGCATCAGCCCACCCACCTCCAGGTTTGACGTATATGTATGCAGCACCTGCATCATTGGCATCAGTATCTTCTCCATATGCTCCCGCTACGACAGTGGACCCATCGGATGAAATGGCGAGAGCCCGACCAAAATAGTCACCTGAACCCAGATTGCTAGCACTTAATATTGCATCTTGACTACTAGTCGTAGCCCACCCACCCCCTGGTTTAACATATAGATATACATGACCCCGATTACTACTCCAACCATCATCCCCTACAAAAATGGTATCTCCATTTCCAGATATTCCAACACTCCAACCGAATCGCACCATAGCGACTAATGTTGTCAATATAACATCTTCGGTCGCATCGACCCATCCACCCCCAGGCTTTAAAAACACAAATGCCTTATTTTCACCCTCCGCCCCCACCACAGCAGTTGTACCATCGGATGATATGGCAACACTCCAACCAAACTCATCACCCCTAGCCTGAAGTGAATACGTCAATCGCGCTTGTTGACTCCACGTGCTTCCAGACTTAGTGTATATATCCGCACATCCTATACTATTTTGATATCCGGGTGCACCCACTATCATTGTGTATCCATCATCAGATACGGCAATACTCTTACCAAACTCACCCCCCGATGCGGATGAATATTGGGTTGTCGTATTGATGTAAGTTGTGTATGTATGTATATCATTTACACTATTTGATACATTTGAAAATCGTAATGTTCCGGCAACTTCTAATTGCTTTTGTGGATTACTCGATATAATTCCAACGTTATCAGTTATATAATATAGATTGCTATCTGTATTTAGCCATGGATCATTTTCATATACTTCACCACCTTGGAATATATTTGTAGTATTTACAATACCCGCAATATCTAGAGAGTATGCAGGATTTGTCTTTCCAATACCAACTCGACCGGATGTTGAATCAACGTGAACTGTATTAGAGTTCACACTGAGATTTGACGAGACTATAACTTTACCATAAAAGGTTTGTATATCCGTTGTCACCATCTGTTAATATTATGATATACTTTTTTTAAAGAAAATTTCACTTTAAATAAACTAATATGTAAATGTCACCACAACTGTTGAACCTTCTGTAATTGTAGATACTACGCCACTTGCAGACTGTGAAATATACTCGATAAAAATATTGTAATATCCATCTGCACCCATATCAGATGTTGGTGCAAATGATACAGTCGTACCCGTAGTTGTAAGTTCCGAATTCCATGGATTTGTACTTGAACTACCAAATATAGCCTGAGGACCTAATGATATATTATTAGAAGGTGTGGTCCCGTCCCATTTACCACCACCACATTCTAAAGAAAGTACACTCACATTTTCACCCGTTCCCTGTACAAGATGTGCTACAATCTTAGCGTAAAAGACGTGGTTACTAAATGTAATCTTGATTGTAGAGTCTGCAATTAATTGTCCATTCGTGAGATTGCCCGAAAAACTATATGTCTTTTTGGCAACCTGATCCGAGTTTATAATAGTACCACCGTGGACATGAAGCTTTGTAGCTGGTGCGTTCGTTCCGATGCCAATATTACCAGCTGTATATTCGAGATCATTACCGTCTATAGTCCATGGAGTGCTTATAAACAGAGACCCCCCCTGATAAAGAGATCCTGAAAAGTTAACGTCACCAACGATGTCAAGTGAAAATCCTGGATCTAACTTACCAATGCCAACATTACTTGATGTCGAATTTACATGAAGTGTGTTAGTATCGACAGTTAGACTATCAAATGTAGCCACTGTCCCACCTACAGCTCCACTAAAAGTACCAGTTGTCCCACTTACGGCACCGCTAAATGCACCGGCGACACCACTTACATCACTAGTAAAAGTACCAGTTGTCCCACTTACGGCACCACTAAAAGTACCAGTTGTCCCACTTACGGCACCACTAAAAGTACCAGTTGTCCCACTTACGGCACCACTAAAAGTACCAGCGACTCCGCTTACGTCGCTAGTAAAAGTACCAGTTGTCCCACTTACGGCACTGCTAAAAGTACCAGTTGTCCCACTCACGGCTCCACTAAAAGTACCAGTTGTCCCACTCACGGCTCCACTAAAAGTACCAGTTGTCCCACTTACGGCTCCACTAAATGCACCAGCGACTCCGCTTACATCACTAGTAAAAGTACCAGTTGTCCCGCTTACAGCTCCGCTAAATGCACCGGTTATTGCAGTAAGAGTTCCAACATTTGCAGTTCCTCTAACATCCAAGTCATACCCCGGAACCGTTGTTTTAATACCGACCTTATTACCAACGAATGCATTTTCGTATACTGTTATATTGTTTTGAGCAAGAACATTTCCAATTAAATCTATTAAAAGTATAGTACCATCATCGTGTTGGTGGTGTAAAATGTGGTCATCTGTGAATGAATTTTGTGTATATCCAATTGAGAATCTATGATCATCTGCATGATGTATTAGAGCAAGATTGGAAAATACACCAAGATCTTGGTGTTCTATCATAAAACCACTATCCAAACCCGTAGCACTATTGTTTGCACCCACGCCAAAAATTCTATCTTCAATTGTCACACTTGTAGAAGAAATGATAGTTGTGTTACCACTGAGAGTAATGTTACCCAAAAATTCCGCGTCGGATGCAGATATAATATATTTACCCTCGTTTGAGACATATACAGGCGACCTCACAAAATAACCATTGGTGTCTACCATCGGTAAATACTTATTGTTTGGATCTGCGAGACCTGTCACTGAAACGTTACTTCCAATATTTACATTTCCAGTTGTTGTGAGACCTGTTACATTAATTGTGTTTGACACTGTGTTCCCAGTATTGACAACCTGTGCAAGGGTTTGAAGTTTTGTGAGAAGATTCACTGGATCAATCTTGTTCATAGTATTTCTACCCAATGAACCATCTGTGTATACATACGCAGGTGTGCTTGTGATGACATTCGCATTTGGGATAGCGTTTACACGACCAACACCAGTTATAGACACAACACCTTGTGATGCGTGAGGTTTAACCACAATACCTATATTTTGGATAAGGTTGGGAGCTCCATTATATATACCTGTAGGGGCAACATTTGAGAGACCCCCAGGTACTGTATTACTCACATAGACCGTTTCACCTTCTATAGCACCAGGAATTGGGATACCATCAGCACGCCCAAATGTAACAATCAGACCCTGTCCATTTTGAGCTAAATCCTGGTACACAACACCAAGTGCAGGCATTTTCGTGGGATAGCGAGCATCCGCTTTATCAACCACAAATGTATCGTTACCGACCGCGCCAGTCGCATACACAACTTCACCTTTACTTAATGCGACATTAGCCTTTGCGGATAAGAATGTGTGATTTTGAAGTTGGTTCGTCCAGTTTGAACCATCATACACAAGCATATCTTGGTTGGCGAGTGCCTTTGTCCCTATGACGACATTTGATAACTGATCCAATTTTACGTGAACATTTGACGTAAGATTTGTCTTGAGCGCGGTTGTTGCATTTGTAAGATTTAGTACACCCGAGATACTGGTATTACCAGTTGTGAGTACATTACCAGTTACAATAAGACTCTTATTGGCGTATATGTTACCATTTGCGACTACATTACCAGTTACAATAAGACTCTTATTGGCGTATATGTTACCATTTGCGACTACATTACCAGTCACAATAAGACTCTTATTAGCGTATATATTACCATTTGCGACTACATTACCAGTCACAATAAGACTCTTATTAGCGTATATATTACCAGTTGCATTTAAACTATTTGTAACATTTACATTTCCTGTCGTATGTACATTACCAATCACAATAAGACTCTTATTAGCGTATATATTACCAGTTGCATTTAAACTATTTGTAACATTTACATTACCAGTTGTTATGACATTACCTACGACAATAAGATCTTTATTGGCGTATACGTTATCCATAACCGTAAGTTTGGTTGTCACATTCACATTCCCACTTACCAGAAGTTCTTTTGAAGCTACTATATTACCAGTGACATATGTGTTTCCTAACACATTCAAGTCTTTATTTGCTTGAACGTTTCCGGATATGTTAATTTGATCAATCACATTTACATTTCCACTCACAAGAAGATCACTGTTTATATACGCATTATTTGTCACGTTCAAATTATTAGTAATATTAACATTTCCAGTTGCATACGTGTTACCACTCACATTTATGTCTTTGTAACAATATATGTTACCAAATACTTGATTAAATCCTAATATATCTAAACGCCCGGAAATATCCACATCATCAAATACTCTTAGTTTGTTTGATATTTCTACATCTTGATAAGCAAATATATTACCCGTTATATAAATGCTTTGTGCGGCTGTTATATTTCCACCAATTACTATATTTGATGTAGTAATAATACCAGTAACAACATTTGTAAATTCTGTTGTGATATCTGTAGTTGCACCTTGTTCTGTTACAAGTTGTAAATTTGGAGCACCTGATGTATTAGATAACAAACCACCATCCCCATAATAACGTACAGCGTATACATCTGCATCTGCGAGAATATCACCGGCGACATGTAGTTTTTTATCGGGTGTAATTGTTCCTATACCTACGTCACCTTCGGTAACTATCGCGGTATTAACATTTGTAAAGTATATTGTATTGGATGTTGTATTTCCATAAGATGTTACTTGTTCAAGTGTTATATTTGAGAGGTTTCCGCCGTCACCTGTAACTATACCCGTAAACACTGGATTATTTATAGGTGCCTTTGTTAACATCTGACTTTCAAGAGTTCCAATTCTCACAACATTGGATGTAAGATCTGTCTCCAATACACCAACTCTTGATGCATTTGATGCCAAGTCAGTTTCTAAAATACCAATTCTTGATACATTTGAAGTCAAATCTATTTCCAATGTCCCAATACGCGCTGCATTCGACGCAAGATCTGTCTCCAGTGTACTAACTCTTGTGTTATTTGAGGCTAGATCGGTTTCTAGTGTCCCAATTCGAACCACATTTGAGGTAAGATCTGTCTCCAGTGTACTAACTCTTGTGTTATTTGAGGCTAGATCAGTTTCCAATGTTCCAATACGCACTACATTCGACGCAAGATCTGTCTCCAGTGTACTAACTCTTACGTTATTTGAGGCTAGATCGGTTTCTAGTGTCCCAATTCGAACCACATTTGAGGTAAGATCCGTCTCTAGCGTACTAACTCTTGTGTTATTTGAGGCTAGATCGGTTTCTAGTGTCCCAATTCGCGCTACATTCGACGCAAGATCTGTCTCTAACGTACTAACTCTTACGTTATTTGAGGCTAGGTCAGTTTCTAGTGTCCCAATTCGAACCACATTTGAGGTAAGATCCGTCTCTAGCGTAGCAATTCTTTCAACATTTGAAACTAAGTCTGTAGTGAGTGCAACTCCATCAAGTGTCGTACCATCACCAAAGAATGACACAGCTGTTACGTTTCCATAGACATGAACATTAACATTATTATCGCTATTTGGTGTTAAATAGTGTTCGTATGCACTAGAATTCGTATATCCAATAAAAAATTCATCTTGAGCTTCTCTGTATCCAATACCAACATTTGACACGGCTGTCGAACGTGTCATTACAAATCCCAAATCAAACCCAGCATTTGAATCATAGTTATTTTTTCCGAGTTCAACAATTGAGTCATCTATACGTAAATTTTGTTGTGTAATGAGTGTAGTATCTCCCAATACTTCAAGATTTCCTACTACTAATAATGTATCGGATATGAAAACATTACCTGTAATATGCATAACATTTGTTGAATTATCATCAACAAAAAATTTAGAACCAACATCAAGTGTATGTATCGGATTTGTATTTGATATACCAACTGGACCATATGTTATGAAACTTGTATCTGTATTTTGAAACTCTACTGTATATGATGCAATATTACTTACAGATATCACATCATCTAACGATCTAAACAAAGTTTCAGCGGAATCTACAATCTCTTTAGTTACTGTATTATATACAAGTGTGTTTGAGACGACACTTGTATCACACCTAATTGGTGCAACATATAACCCAGATTGTGGCGCAGAAAGAACAGTATTAGACGCATTAATCACAATGGTATTTATGTCTTGTTCGTCTGGAACGTTTTTACCAATTCGTATCCTTTCGGATCTTTCAATGGTATTCAAGTTCTTTCCCATTTATATAATGGATGATTTTATTTTAACAAAATTTTGTCCAACCACTTAATTTGTATCCCCAGAATGTGTCATTTTCTGTATCATATACAATAAGCCCTGGCTCAGGTTTTCGTATTAAATTTAATTCTTCAAATGTCATACGCGGTACCAATAAACCACGAGTTTTAGAGTCTATGGATAATGCAGCTGATGGATGTGAAGTAGCCGAACCAATAGTGACACAACCATTTCCATCAATAGTCATACTTTCTTGTAAAGAACCACTTGGTCTTCTTGTTTTGAATACAATACCACCTGGTCGTCCAGAAGAAGTCCCATTATTTGATTTGGTATATGCATTAATTTGTGCAAGTTCATTAATTTTAATTGCATCAACTTCTCCTAGTGTAGATACAATCCTCGGTTCACTAAAAATTGTAATTCGTGAAGATGCCTCACTTGTACCTACTCCTATATTACCTATAGTACTCAGTGAAACACCTGGATTTTCAAACTGTGTGGATACCACTGTATTACTTTGTTGTTCAGTTACACTTTGAAGTGTGCTTATTGGTATTGCCTCAATATTTTCGACTCTACCCACAACTGATGTAATTTGTGTTTTGATATATTTAATGTCCTTTTCGCTTGAATATACATTAGATACCATTTCTTCGAGTGGCTCAAATCTTGGTATTTGTTGTTCTAAAGTATCCACTTTGGGCATATATGTTTGTAATTTTCCAACAATTGGTTCAATGCTTTTGATTTTTGGGATGAAAGTATTTAAATGATTTACTGCTGGTACGAGAAGTTCAACTTTTTCAATACGTGGAACGTACGTTTCCAAGTTACTCACGATTGGTAAGTACGTCTCAACATTTTTTACTTTATTTTCCAATGTATCTACCCGTGGGTATATTTTTTCCGCATTTGTTATTCTTTTTTCTGTAGACTCTACAATTGGTATTATACCATTCAACTCTGAATTTGATTTTTTTATAGTTGGAACGAAACTTTCTAAAACATCTGCTTTTTTTGACAATGACGAAATATTAACCGTATGTTTATCTATGATTTCTGGGATATATTCAAGTTTTGAAAATCTTGATTCAAGTTTTTCAGTTTCAGATACTCTCACTTCAACATCTTGTATAGATTTTTCCAAAACATATACTTTTGGAATTTCATTTTCAATTGTTTTAATCTTATCAATCTCGGGTTTCAAGCTTTCAAGTGTTTCAATTCTAGATACATTCGAAATCAAATCGGTTTTTTGTGCTAATCCATACAATTTTCTTCCATCACCCACAAAATCTCGACCATAAATAGTTTTTTCAGATTGTATCACACCATTTACATATAACTCTTTACCAATGAAAGTACCTCCATTAATTACGGCTGCATTCATTGTCAATGTACCCGTTGTGGTGTTGCTTATTTGGTCCAATTGAATACCCGTTAATAGACTACCATCCCCGTGATATTTACACGCGTATACATCTTTTGAGATGTGGAGTTCTGGTAATCTATATCCAAGTTGTTCATAAGACAAGTTTGATAATAACCCACCATCTCCGTGATATACTTTTGATGTGCACGTATCCACATTTATATCTGTGGTATCAAGTGAACCGTCTATCGTGACACGAAGTGGCTTTTCTGAACTAAAATTCAAACTTCCGTCATAATCAATCGATACAGTATCTTTCCCGTGTATCATTTTTATAGATGGACTCTCGCGAGTATCACAATCAGTTTTGCCTATGACAAATTCTGGATTTTCTATGTAATACTTATTAATTGATGTTACATTTATAACATCTAATTGTTCAACTTCGAGATGTTTGAAGCTTGTTTTTACATTTGACGAAGGTGTTGATTCGGTGATACTTTCTAAAGATAACTTGTCTCCAAAAACAATCTCTTTACTTTCTGGGTTATACATAAGCACATTCATTGATTTCTCATAACGAATTGGCGATGCATAAAATCCATTAGCGGATGGCTGCGGTATTTGGGTTTTACTCGCATTTAAGATGATTGTATTTTCTGGTTGTGTTTCTGAAGTATATCTACCAAGTCTTATCTTCTCCGTGAGATGTAAGGTATTAATATTCTTTACCATTTAGTATATTATTGTATTTTAATTTGCATAAAGCAACCCTGCCATACCATTTTCTATCCTGAGAATGTTATAATTTACGGCATAAATTGGATTTACAATTGGTAAAGTCTCACTATATATTTTTGCGGATGTTATACGACTAAAGTTTAGAGAACCAGTTGGTTGATGTAAACTTGATGTTGCGCAAAATGGATATAAGAATATGTCGGGTGAAGTCACAAAGTTTGTGTGATAGTAATGTGAAATATCTACAAAATGTGTTTTTGCCCACCGATACTCGCACATATCCACACCATTTATGTCAAATTTAATACGATTTGTTACCGCTGTGAGCGCACTTTCAGATGATGTATTTGAACTTGCAATATATTTCACTGGATGATTAAAAGTCAATTCTTGTACAAGTTCATTTGATGCGATATTTTTCTGAACTTGAAAAATAAGCATGTCATTTTTTCTTGATGCAATGTTACCTCTCTCTTCATTATCGATGTAATAATAATTAGAATACATATTCCAATTATATTCTTCCGCTCTAGAACCCCACCGAATTCTTAATTCAATGTCGTGGTATTGAAGAGCTACAAGTGGAAGAGCTGATTGTAGATTTTCACAGAAAAAGAAACGAAGAGGGTAAAAATACGATCTTGAACTTAATCCTGGGTGGGAACCGTTAGAACTTTTAGAAACATTTTGAGCGAATGTATCTATGGCGACAGTCTCACTAAAAATTGAATCTTGTTCATCGATAACTTGACCACCTATAACCAATTGAACACTTTCAATAAACTCAGTCCAGTCTTCAATGTCAATACATTGTGTATTGTCATCTGCGGTTAAATATGTATAGCCCAAAAGGTCACCACCTCGCGCAACACGGACTGTTGATAAAGAATTATTTTTCACACTTCCATAAATTGTTTGTTTCTCAATGGATTGTGAAAAATTGGAATGTCTTTTAAAGGACGAATTAAAGAACGATATCTCTGGATTGCCTGTAATATACTCATCCTGAGCACCAATAGCTACAAGTTGAATAATGCCAGAAGACATGTTATACTACTTTAGGTAGAGAAAATTACAAGTTTGGCTTTCTACACACAAATCTAAAAACTAAGAAATTCTTTCCAGCTACGACTGGATTTCTAATTGTATTACCATCTTGATCTCTAATGGTAACACTAAGACGGTCAATACGTCGAATTGGATTGATATATTGTGTTACAATTGGATAGTTATCCTTGAATACAATGAGATCATTCCCATCGCTTACGATGCTCGCAAATGATCCTCTGAGTATACTCATTTCTGCCTGTCCAGTGAGAACATTTGAAGCTCTATCACTGAAGATAGAATCCAATTCTTCTACCGACACATAGCAATGCTCAGTAACAACATTCGATTCAATGTGAGCGGCAAGAAGTCTAGCCTGGACCACATTACGGAGGGGTTGTTGAAGATGGCAAGTGAAAGTATTGGCACTGTCTTGACCAATTGAATCAACAGTTATTGTATGATACTCATAGTCGAGGTCTGGAATAGTTTGGATCGAAGTAACCAAAGCCATTTAGTATTAGTTTAGATTAAAGTTCCACCAATTCCATCCGCGATACTGTAACCTGCTTGTTCAGCAACAAACTTTCCAGCACCACAAAGACCACCTGGGGTCAAACTTTTGGTGTAGACACTACCCTCACTGGTATGTCCGGGTGCACATTCAATACGGTTTTCGAGGTCGAAGATCGACTTTTCATTGATAGCGACAATGGTAATTGGTCTGGGTTGGTACTTACTGGTGTTGTTAAACATACCAAGCACAAAGATCAAGGCAATCAAAGCAACGATGGTAGTGATAGCATTTCGGTTGGCACGGTTAAGGCTGAGCATTTATAATGTACATATATAATTTTTTCTAAAGTGCGTTAAAGGTAATTGAATACTTTCCTATTAGAGAGTAGATGGACGAAGAAATTATCATTGATAGAGGGAATACCACTGTGATGAAATTGGATGCTGATGAACAGGCCCTGATGGATGAAATTGAAATTTCAACTTCTCGTCCCCAACCTGTTCGCCGCCCTGTGCAACAAAGCTCATACAAACCACAACAACACCAAGAAGCCATGGATGCTTTTGTAAATCCAAACAAACAATCGGCGCCAAGTCGCCCACAACAAGATGAAGAAATTGATTATGGTGAAGACGAACCAATGTTCTTTGACGATGGTGACGATGGACAAGACTTTCAAGAAGAAAAACCTTCCAAGGGGTATAGTTCTATTGACGAAGAAAAGGCAGATTTGATAAATAAGTTGGGACGCCTTGAGAAGAAGGGGTTTGCTGTAAACAAACGACTTAATGCGTATTCAAACGTAGATGAACTCCGCACCGAAGTAAAGAGAATCACATACAGTATAGATGTCGACCAATCTCTTCGCTTTTCTAGGCGTATGTTGGTAGCCTGTGTCACTGGACTTGAATTCCTTAACAAGAGATACAACCCATTCGAGATTCAACTTGAGGGTTGGTCAGAATCAGTTATGGAAAATGTAGATGACTATGATGGTGTATTTGAAGAACTATATGTAAAGTATCGTTCAAAGGTCAGTGTAGCCCCCGAAGTCAAACTTATTATGATGTTGGGTGGTTCAGCTATGATGTTCCACTTGACAAATAGTATGTTCAAAACTGCACTCCCAAACATGAACGATGTACTTAAACAAAACCCAGATCTTGTCAAGAATATGATGGCTGCTGTTCAAAATACAACAAGATCACCGGGTAATAATCCAGCTCCAGTTGGTGGAACTGGTCAATATGAAATGCAAGGACCCGGTATTGACATTTCCAGTATGATGGGTGGTATTATGATGCCACCACCACCACCAATGAATACATCAATTCCAGTAAGTGAAGATGATGATGATGACATGTCCGATATTGTATCAATTTCAGGAGAATCCACTGGAGGTGAAGTCAAGGAAGTTAATGTGGATTCCTCAAAGTCAAAACGGGGTCGCAAGAAGAAGAAGACCGAAATTAATCTCTAAGTAAAGTATAATAATGATAGGTTATTGTCCGTTAGAGGATCTTGAACCTCCACAGAAACAACAGGTTGCGGTAACACCTGTTGTTGAACCAAAGGTCGAGACCAACGTTTTAAAAGGTCTCGAAGATACCGAGTGTAATTACGTCGTCATGGCTTTCATTGTCGGCGTTCTATTCTTAGCCGTCTCTGATTCCATCAGGGCGTAAAATGTTTTATTCTAATTCTACCTTTGGGTTTTCCCCAACTAGGTAAAATTATTTAATATGTGAATGTCGCAACGGTTTGTGAACCACCCACGTCATCAAGATCTGCTGGTGTGGCGTCTCGTGTAATTTTTTCCAATTTACCATTGCACGCAGATACAAGTTCTACCAAAATATCATATGAATATTCACGAGTACCATCAATATTATATGGTTTAATACTTATACCTTTCGTACCAGTTGTGACTGTAGGGTCCCAAGGATAAGGATTTGTACCCCCAAATATGTTATTTGTACCCACTGCGACATCGACTGTAGATGCCGTTCCATCACCCGTACCCCCTTGAACTTCCAGAATCATAGTACTTACATCGGCTACAGTTGAGCTATCCGTTCTCCTTAGCATAGCTGTAATTTTTGCATAAAATGCTCCGGTACCAAACATGAGCTGAACATCATAAGCGGAACCTTGTCCAACTGCAAAGGTTTTAGAGTATGTCTTTTTTGATACTTGGTCAGAGTTTGTTATTATCCCACCATTCACATGAAGTGATGTATTTGCAGTCGCACCTTCTAGACCAATAGCTACTTGATTACCAAGATCAATCGCACCATCAACCGCTAAATCACCCAAAATCTCGAGGTCACTTTTAATACAAGTTTTATTTGCTACTGTAACCGGAGTAATGAAGACATTGCCAGTTCTATCAAGATAAATATTCGCGGTACCAGCGGTTGTTGTGAGTTCTACGATGGCGTTACTTGTTGAACTCTGTATTCTTGGAACACCATTATACACATGCAACTTCGTAGCTGGTTTGGATGTACCTATACCTACATTACTTGACTGAATGAGATGAATACAATTTGTTAATATGTTACTTGTAGCAACACCCATTACAAGACCGGTTGTACTATTAGTAGAATTACTAAAACCTTTGATATATCCACCTTCCCCGATATTTGTATAAATAAGCATTCCAGTTTCTTTGTTAGTGCCAGGACTTTCAAGTCTTAATATATTTTGACTGCCTGTACTTGAATTAAATATGTGCAAGTTTGAACTTGGTGAAGCTGTTCCAAGACCCAAATTACCACCGGCGTCAAAGCGGGCAAACTCAAAGTCAATCTCAGAGGTAACTTCGTGTACAAGCGTTAATGGACGACGAACACCCCCGGTAGCTAATACATTTCTTATGATATTATATCCCTCGGGTGATGAAAATTCAAGACCAGATAATTTAAATGAACCACCACCATCAAATTCAATATCACCATTGACGACAAGTTTTGTATTAACACCTCTATCCTGCGCGTTGTTACGAGTACCACCTACAACAACAATTTGATTATCACACACAACCAATGGTTTATTTAATAAACCATCCATATCTGCTAAGATTGCAGTTTCTCCGTATAATTGTTCACCCACAGAAGTATATGTTTGAAAAACATGCTCACCAGCTATGTAACGTACTCTATCCGGACCTGTATCTGCAGATGCGGTAGAGTCACTACCTTTAAATATTAAAAGTTCCGTCTTTGCTGGATATAATTGATTGTATCTTCTCTCTATAATATATGTATTCCCATATTCTTGGGAACCTGGAAGACCACCAAATGACAATTGGTTTCCAATGACGAGATTTCCATTAACTTCTAATGCTTCTCTTGGATTATCTGTACCTATACCAACAAAATGTGTACTACCATCTATAAACACAGCCACCTCTGTGGAAGAAGAAACTTTTTCGTGGTCATTTGTAATTCTAAAGTCGCCATTTGTACCAGAAATACCCGTAGTCCATCCACTCAAAACAGATCCATTTGTTTGTATATATGATGAAAATGCATTTCCAGATGATACACCCGTTTGTGCTGTGATTATAGCGTCACCACCATCGTGGTTATGTACTAACAATCCATTTCCCGTTGGATCTGCAATTCCTTCACAAGCAATTTCTAGATGTGCATCTGGTTGAGTATGACCAATACCAACCTTACCATTACTAAGAAGAGTCATAATTGTTGTATCTTCTTTGTAGTCAACATTCGCAATACAAATGTCGAGTCTAGAATTAGACTGCCCAGCTTCTATTATATGTTTTCCTAACTTGAATGTCGCCCTAGCACCGTGATGTTCACTCGTAGTACCTTCTCTTGTTAAATGTAGTACTGTACCAACATCTGCAGTACTTTGTATGGGAGATGTATTTGTGACCACTAGAGGAGACCCTAAATGACTATACCCATTACTATACACAACCCGGTCATTTATGAACACGGTACCACCCGAGGTATGAAGCCGCCCAAAAGGACTTTGTGTATTTATACCCACATTACTTGATTCCAAAAGAGTCAACTTCGGTGTACCCATTGTGGGCGTTGTACTCGCATAAAAATTGAGACCCTTCCCGGAACTGACTATATTTTCAATTTTGTTTTCACCGGTCGCTGAAGTTGAGTATACTCGCATTGAAATGTTTCCACTAGAACCCCAAGTATTACCATATACAGACGCGTTACTACCGATAACAAATACGTTACCCGCGACTGTAAGTCTTTGAGTTGGATTTGTAGTTGATATACCTATATTACCATCCGAATTGATTCGTAGTCTTTCGGTATTTTTAGTTTTGAAACGAATATTTTGATGAGTATTTGATGTACTCGCACCATATACTTCAATTGCACTTGTATTTGATGTAGTTGGACCAGCTTTTACAATGAGTACATTAGATGTACTATCTCCACCTAAACGGTCACCGTGTATAATAAGATTCGAGGACGAAAATATAGACTCGGTTACGAGATTTGTTGTGTATGTATTACCAAGTACGGTTAGTGTATTAATCGCATCCAGATTTGCGATTATTTTATCACCTATTACAAATGTATCTGTTGGTGCAGTATTTGATACACCAGATGGAGCTGTGCCAGTGGTACGAAAAGCGTTCATTTGAACATTACTTCCGATGACAACTGGTGCATCAGCTTCAGGATTTAAAGTGAGAATGTTCCCCACCGTAATACCTCCACTTCCAATGGATAACTTGTTTACAAACACATTACCACTCGCATGCATTACATTAGAACCCGTATCTTCAAAGAATACATTAGAACCTACACAAAGATCATATATTGGATTTATATTACCCGCACCAATATTATTTGAAGTATAAATGTCACCGTATACATGAACATTTACAGCTGCTGTAGTATTTATTCCAATTTCAGAAATACCATCACCTGCGTAACTATCGGTATGGAAAAATGCCATTTCTCTACCTCTATCACCATTTACAAACGCCATGGCAACATTCGAATAAGGTGTACCAGGTGTCATTATAAATCCAGTTTCCGCACCCAAGTCGTTATTACCATATCCAGCGTGAATTACTGCATTGGATACACGTAATTCCTGAGCGGAAATCGATGTTGAAGTATCCGTAACAGTAAGATTACCGGTGACTATTACATTACCAGTGATTGTGAAGCTACCATTTTGAAAAGTATTACCAGTTATTCGCAATACATTCGAACCATAACTTGATAACGAAATGGCGTTACCTATGTATGCATTTGATGTGACATACAAATTTGTAGTTTTTGTACCACCTACAACACTTATAACATTGGAAGCAGTTCCGCGCATTACAAGATTTGCACCAGGTGTTGACAAATTATGTTGTAAAATTACATTAGTTGCCACAAGATTTCCAGCTACTGTCATAAGATCACGACCAGTTGCGTCAATATTTACAATAGTGTTTCCGGTAGTGGGATGGACAACCTGAAAAGTTTTAGTGGGGTTTGTTGTACCTATAGCAAGTTGGTCATCTACAAAGAAACGAGATGCACGTCCACGATCTTTGAGATCAAAAACAATTGTGTTTGTTTCATCTATAAAAAGTTTATCTCCAACGCTAAAAGATTTTGTAGGAGAAGTGTTTGATATAGCTAAACGACCACGTACACCATCTTCATTTGCAACCATCCGGATTTCATTTGCCTCAATCTCGCTCGTCAAAATACTTTTGACTCCTGTAAGGGTTTCCTGCTCAACGGGTTCTGCGTCTAAACTAGCCACATAAATTTGCTCGAACCTAGCTGTTCTACCCATTTATACATTAGTTACCGAATAAAATTCCAGCTAAACCATCCTTGATCCTGAGTACATTATAGTTTACGGCGAATACATAAATATCTTTTTGACTTACCCTAAAGTTTCCCTTTTCTGCTCCGCGTATTATAAGTTTTGCATTATCAAGTCTACTGAAGTTACACGTTCCGGACGGATTGTAGTCTGATACATTTAAACCAAAATGATATGCAAAGTAACGAGTATACATAAGATCTTCTGTATCAACTCTAAAGTCGGTTACCCCATATTTTGATTTATAGTAGTTTTGTACCGTGTGGAAGTATGTTGGTGACATATTTTCGAGAAGTGGTGTTCCATTCATATGAATATCAGCATTTCTGAATGTAAAGCGATCATTTGTGGGATCAATACTTGTTGCCGAAAACCCAAAAAATAGACTCTTTACAGGGTGATTTAATGCACTTAAATCTAGATCATTATATCCACCAGTTTCAACTGTATTATCAAACACATTTGAAAGTGGAAAATCTAAACGTTGCGTCTGTGTAATAACTAGATCCATTGGTCTCTTAACAAGTGATTCTCTCTCTTCTTTGTCTAGGAAAATGTAGTTTCCATATACATTCATTCGTTTTTGGGCGTCAGAAAACCCGGTAAGACTTGAATTTTTAAAATTTACTCGTACTTCAACTTGATGATGTGCTAACGATACAAGAGGTAAGAATGCCCCATTATCACAAAAGAAAAAGTGAAGTGGTTGAAAGTTTCTATTAGAGATACTTGTTTTATTTGTAAGTTCCTGTGATTTTGGATGACTATCTGCGAGATAATTTGGCCAAATGTCGGCGTAATAATCATAATGCTGTGAATCAATTTTTTGACCCCCAACATAAAGATCAATAGTCGAATCAAACAAAAGATTTGATGAAACGTTTGAGTTTTTATCAAGACCCTCAAACCAAAGACAATTAATAAGATCACCAAGAACTGGAACAATAAATGTAGAGTCCCGGTCTGTAATAGTCTTAATTAACTTTGGAGCTTGTGAAAAGTTTGTGTGTCTAGTAAACTTCATACGAAAGAATGAATGACCCTCTTCACTATTAAGATAAACATCTTGTACACCCTTTGAGACAAGTTGAATCAATGCACCAGACATTTATTTATTGTTTAGATTATAAAAACAGACACTTTCCCTGAGGGAAGTCATCTTTCTTTTCTTCTTCGGCAATTTTACCGTGTATCTTGAAACCACCTTGACGATACACCTTTGTTCTCTTGTAATACATAGCCGTAAAGATAGACCACGGATCGTGAATATCGTATATATGTGGATTGTTCTTCTTTCCCTTTGTTTCTCTCATAATACGACCAATACTCTGGGTAATATCAGATTTCGGCGAAGCCAATATAACTGTGTCAAGTGTTGGAATATCAAGACCTTCGTGTGCTTGACTAAAAGTTGCAAAAATAATCTTCTTCTTTGAGGATTCTTGTAAATCGGCTTCCTTCATACCACCCATATAGAGACCCGAAGTCTTTGGGAAACATTGATGGAGCATTTCACAGTGCCATCTTCTATCACTAAGAACAAGTAATTGCCTCGTACCCGCGGAAGCCTTTTTAACCAATTCTACAAGCATTTTATTCCTTTCACGGTCTTCAACCACTTCGGTGACCATATTGGGCATAGAGAGTTTTCCATTTCGTGTACACGGTGGTGGATTCCTATATTTTTGGGATTCGTAGGTTATCGGGAACACTTCCACTTGTTCCTGGTTTTTTCTTTCCACTGCAAAAAATGTAGGACCCATAAACCAATGAAGGACCTTTGTGAGACCATCTTTTCTTTCGGGAGTTGCCGAAAGACCAAATATATGCTTTGGACACATCTTAAATAGGGACTGCGAAAACACCTTTGCACATATATGATGGGCTTCGTCAACAATGAGAGTACCGATAGAATCAAAATCACTAAATGAATATTCCTTTAGAGATAGTGACTGAAGCATGGCTATGACAAAGTCACACTCAACCTCCTTCTTATCTTGTTGTACAATTCCAATTGTCGCCCCGGGGCAAAACTGTTGAATTCTCTCTCTCCACTGATCTGCAAGAAATTGCTTATGTACAACAATCATAGTACGATACCCCAACTTACACGCTATCGCCAAGGATACGGTGGTCTTGCCATACCCACATGGGAGTGAGAGAACTCCATGACCTGCCTGAAGAGCCGCAGCAAGAGCCTCGTTCTGATGGGTTGTATCTCGTAACTGCCCGACGAATTTTGCCTTTGTTCTGACTGGGTCGGGACGCCTGTCTTGACTAGGCTTACCAAGTTTAGCAGTTCCGTAGAATCTTGGAACGCACACTCCATTCTTAGCTGCTCTAAAAACTTTGAAAGGTGGTGGAGGGAAACCATAGTCGCTATTGACCTGTGGTCTTACTGTCAATTCTTTTTTAATTTCTTGAATTGGTCCCTCAGTCACGAGATAACCCGTTCGTGTGAGCATTTAAAATATAAGGACTTTAACTTTTAATAGACACAAGCTTCCAAGAATATCCACTGTAGTCACCTACATTCCAAACACCCATAAAGTCAACTTCAACTTCAACTTCGTCGTCTACGAGTAAGGATTGAATTGGTTGACCACGAACTTCACACATGACTCGTCGATAACGAAATGGAACTTTTACGGTTAATACTTTACCATCCAAAGGATTATCGATTCTCTCGTTTACAATCATATTTCGCTTATTTGTGTGCATTCTTTGGGCAATCTCCGCACACTTTTCAGGTATGACCAAACGAATATACTTTTTCTCGTTATGGTCATACATGGGTTGATATACTTTGGCTAGAAACTTCATTGGTTTCTATTACGATAAATTAGAATTAAAACTATAAGCACTAAAAGTGTCACTGATATGACTTGAGTAAGTAGAAGTGGTTGAAGGGGTTCACGTGTTCCAAAACAGGTGTGACTAAGTGCACGAGATACCTCTATTGCCGCTTCTATACTTGAGTATGGTGTATTTCTTGGAGACATCATACCACACATAGCAACGCTTGGACATTTTCCAAAAAATGGAAGTTGACCGTAGAGACTGAGAACCCCGGAAGACTGTGAGAATTGCCAACGTTCACCATCCCATATCGCTCCCCAACCAAATCGTATCTGTTTGGGAAGAGGTACATCCAACTCCTCGAGTACTTTACTTCTGAGTTCATCCGGTGGACACGTAAGTATATCTTCGGTGAGGTCGCATATAACACACGAAATAGTATTACCATCTGCAAGAACAACGGGTTGAAGATTTAATTTTGTAGAAGCTGCAATTTCAAGATCGTCTCCAAGAGTTACAGGTTCGTCAAAGTCTAAAAGAACATTTATACATCCATATGTACTATCTCTTACCTTCTTTTCCACGTCTAATCCCCAATTGTCTCCCAAGAACTTGAGAGCTGGACTATTGTCTAAACATAAGAAAAGCATCCCATCGTCAATGACTGTTTCGTCAACAAATTCTGCTCGATACCCCTTTTCATAATATTCAACTCCCTTGAGTTCCTTTTCAAATTGAAATTCCACACCCGCTTCTTCGAGCGCCTCTTGCATGGCGTCACACATCACTTTACCAGAAACCTTTTGGGTACACTGCTTGGAAAATGCGACGTGGTCAAAGCTCTTTACAAACTCATATGCTGACATGGTGTTCCATGTGACACCATCCATAATGAGTGGTAAGTGTTCAAGTATAGCTTGTCCGCCTTCTGTGATATCCCCGAGGGCATCTTTTAGAGATACCCCCTTATAATTTTCAGGTTTGGTAAGAACTCTGAAAGCGAGGGATGTTAGAGCACCATAATCCTTGATACGTAGTGAGCGACGCATAAAAGTATAAAGATCTTTATCCACGGGTTCAAAAATGTCGTTCCAATTAATATTCATCTCACTAAATAACTGATGAGTATTTACAAAAGCCTTGTCGAAGACAATTCTGTGTGCGTGAAGATCTCTTAAATCACCTTCGGGTTCCCACCAAGAACCACCCGCCGATGTTTTTCTGTCATAAATCGTGATATCGTGATTGCCAGATCTAAGTATTTCCCACGCGAGAGACATCCCAGATGGTCCAGCTCCAATGATATGAATCTTCATTCTATTGTAAACCCACATTTTTTAAATGAAACCCTCCTTACGCTCTTCTGGAGTTTTAATGGCATACATCAAAGTAAGGAAGATTGTTGTAGATATGAGGGCGTACTCGATATCTTGTGTGGCACTAAATGCAATTAGCATGATGGAAATAAAACGGAAAATTTTATTGTTGAAGAGGGACTTCAAGTTCTTTGGAATCTTAATGGCGTTACCAGAGAAGAGACCTTGATACAAGATGAGAAGTGTAAATAGTATGGGTTGCGACTTAAACACAGCTTCTGTTCGTCTGGACACTGGACCAAGAAAGTTCGATAACATTTTCATTTATAATAACCTAAGATATTTTTAAAAACTTAAAAAATAAAAACTGGGTGTACAGTAGGATGCTATGTGTCGCGAACCATAGACCCGTTAGGGTGGTAACAAATCAAAAGGCTAAAACCTGGAAGTTTGCTGCCAAGTTTCTGTGGAAAAACACATTTGTACAAAACAAAGCCGAACTCGGTGAATGGACAAGAAACCAACTTCTCGATCTTGGACCCACTTTTGTAAAATTAGGACAGATCGTTTCAACGAGAGCGGATCTATATCCACCCGAATTTACAAAGCAATTGGAATCTTTACAAGATAATGTTCCTCCCGTGGACTACGACATTGTACAAGACATTGTAAATATAGATATATTCGAAAACTTTGAAAAAACGCCTTTCAAGTCTGCGAGTATTGGACAAGTACATCGTGCAACACTGAAAAATGGAAAGGATGTTATCGTAAAAGTTAAGCGTCCCGACATCTACAATATCATGAAGAATGACACAGACAATGTTAGGGAAATTGTTCGTATATTGGAAAAGATTGGCGTTGACACCGGTAACAGTTCTGAATACGTTTTAAATGAATCCATTGAGTATCTTTTGGGTGAGGCGAATTATGCACAGGAAATTAGCAATGCTGTGAGATTCAAAAAAAATATGAAAGATGTCAAATGGATTAAAGTTCCTAAAGTGTATACAGAACTTTGTACAGATGATACAATTGTTATGGAGTATGTGGAATCTGAAAAACTTACGGAATTAACTGATCCAAACATAAACAAGAAGAAGATATGTGAAGCACTTATCAATTCTTATGTCATTCAAACTATGGACAAAGGCTTCTTTCACGGAGATCCACATCCGGGTAATTTGGGATTTTCACCAAAAGGTAAGTTAGTATTTTATGACTTTGGACTCATCGTGAACTTATCGGAGGAACTTCGTAATGGGTTCAAAGAAATTTTCAAATGTATAATCGATAAAGATACAAAGGGAATTGTTGAAGTTCTTGTGGCTCTCAAAGTTATTGTCCCGATGACATCGGATCTTTCTGATATAGAACTCTTTTTTGAAACAGTTTTGAGTTATTTGGAAACCCTCGATGGTTCAAATTTTATAAACGACGATGTAGCATTACAACTTGCAGCTGAAAAGCCATTTGTTGTACCTTCAAGTTTTATATATTTAGCAAAATCATTTTCTCTCATAGAGGGAATATGTCTAAAATTGGATCCAGATTTCAACTACTTTAACTATCTTGAACCCATGATCAAGCAACAGTTTATTGAATCTGTGGATATACAAGACGCTATCATGAAGACTGCCGAAATGCCTGCGAAGATACGAAACATAAGTACAGCTGTTTTGGGACTGGAGAAATCCAAAGCAGCCATGAAGAGGTCTATGTCTAAAACGAGACAAGAAATACGCATGGTTCAGTATAGTATTGTGAGTGCGCTTATGGCGCATCAATTTGATGATACACCATTGGCGTTTGCTTTTGTGCTATGTACTTTATGGTTTGCATTTAGTTCTCGAAAAAATCAATAGCGACTTCTTCCTTATTAGTGGAACCCTTGAAGAAATCTTGGTGCTCCTTGAAGATCTCCTTAACACGTCGTTGTTCATCGCGACTAATATCCGAAAGCTTTTCTCGGATCTTAGTCACGTCATCTCCTGTACGCTTCTTCATCTTTTTGCCAAACTTCTTGAAACGCTTAGTATTTGCCGCAAATGTAGTAGAGGTTGTAATTGAAAACATTTTTGTTTGTTACATTCTAAGGACATTTATTTTTTAAGTTCAATCGCCTGAGTTTCTCCTCAAACTCACGTCTTTCTCCTGGCGATTCAATCTCTTTGCCAGTTGCAAGAGCTTCAATTTCTGGTCCTGTGAGATGCATCGCATTCACGCGGAAGTCCTTGAATGCTTCCATCGTGATAGGTACGAGGGGTTCGACTAAGTCATAAATAGCATTCGCATAGTCACGAATCTCCTTCTGTGCGTGATGATCCATACGGAGATGAAGATAGTGCATTAGATTATGAAGGTTAATCTTCCAATAAAATTCGGTATATGTACATTGTGGAAGATTACCACGCGCCTGCTCTCGACAAACCCCCTGTTCAAGAAGGTTCTCGTATAAATCAAAAGAATATTCTAAGTGTTCATCAATTTTTCTTGTTTTTTCTTCATCAATTTCAACGACACCCTCAGAGCCTTGATTATTCACTTGAGATTGACCTCGTAAAATCCCTGGGTTGTAGTACTGTTTCGGTACGACTGAATATCGGGCGGAGAGTTCATTAACGGAGGCTGTTCTATGTCGAAAGTGTTGTCTTGCGATGTAGAGGGGCATTTTGATGTGGAACTTGAATTCCACCATTTCAAAAGGGGTTGTGTGCCAATGACGAAGCAGGTATCGGAGGAGTCCACGGTCTCCTCGGGAACTCTTTGTCCCGTCTCCGTAGCTGACTCTTGCAGCTTGTACGATTGACGTGTCCAAATTCTCTCTCGGCATGTGATCAACCAATCGTACAAATCCATGGTCCAAGACATCTTTTTGCATAGTATTATGTTTTACGTTCCCCCCAAATCTTTAATCAGGTAGACTGTAATGTTTGTTAATGAGTTTAAAAGAGTAAAACACAAAACTATTATGTATACACCCACAGCGTTATCTTTGTTCTCTGGTTGTGGTGGTGATACACTTGGTATGACGAATGCCGGTATTGATGTGATAGCGTACTCTGAATTAAAAACTAAATTTCAAGAAACACATGAATTAAATTTTAATAATTCAAAGTTGATTGGTGGTGATATAAATAAGATATCAGATGAAGAATTTGAAAAATTATCTGGTAAAATTGATATCATTTTTGGTGGTTTTCCCTGTCAGAGTTTCTCAAATGCTGGTAAGAAAAATCCAGATGATATGAGAGGTCAATTATATCTACAGTTTGTGAGAGCTGCGAAGATAATCAAACCCAGGTATATAATTGGTGAAAATGTAAAGGGTTTACTCACGCGTAAAACATCCAATGGTGAAAATTTTATAGATATCATTGTGAAGGCTTTTAGCGATGTGGGATATACTTGTCATTATAAAGTTTTAAAAGCTCATGAGCATGGTGTTCCACAAAAGAGAGAGCGTCTTTTTATTGTTGGGTCACTGGACAAAGATTTTACATTTGATTTTCCAGAAACTTCCAATGAAGAAGTAAATCTAAAAAACATTCTTACATTTGACATGGAAGGCGCCGTGAAAGTTCCCAAAGAACTTATCGAAGAAGCTGGTGTAGCCGAAGAAAGTATATTACTTGGGGAGGGTGAACCGAGTGGAAAAGTTCATCCATATCTTTCGTTACATGAAAAAGCGAGAGGTGTTGTTTGGAAAGATAAGCGTGTTAGTGAGTATCAGTTCTCATTTGGTAAAAGAATATCTCCCATTCATTGTGAAATTGTAGATATTACAAAGCCGAGTAAAACTATCATATGTACATATGACCATCAACCGAGATTATACGTTGCGTTAAAAACGGGTGATGACTATTATTTGAGACCATATACTATATGTGAATTACAACAAATACAGGGTTTCCCCTCAGATTATAAGTTAGCTGGAAGTCATAAAGAAAAAATTGTTCAAATAGGTAACTCAATCCCCCCCAAATTAGTCACAGATATTGTGAAGTGTCTCAATTTTCCTTATTCGTGAACGTCCAGTTAGGTCGTGGTCGTGATTTAAGTGATTTAAGACCATTTGGAAAAATAACAGTCTTTTTGAAAATCTCACCATAATCGTAGTACGAGATTCTACCATCGTTCACAGCATCTTGAATTGTTTTCAGTGTATTGTCATATAGTAAATTTAATTCTTCTACATGACATTTATTCCAATTAGACGCATTTTTATTTTTTATAAGTTCACTACAGTGTTTGATTGATATTTTCTTCTTCTTTGTATCGATAAAGATATAATAATAGTTGTCATTTTCACTGGGTACGGTATCATTCAACTTGAAAGTGTTAGCGGTGCTAGACTTTTTACATTCATATGTAATAGGTCGCGTGGTTGACGGAAATATAACGTCTCGAATATCTTTGGATTGTTGCGAAGAAGCAAATGAGCCTATACGACCACCCATAGATCTGATTACACCAGCCACAACACGACTGTATATTTTTTCTTCGTGTTGTGTTTCAGAATTATTCGAAAATGTATCCCAGTCAAATGCGTCATATAGGTGACGAGTTAATAACTCATTAATACGTACGACAGATTGCATTTTTAGATTTAGATTTAGAGTATGTATCTCCCAACTTAGGTGATATCATTCACTAAGTCTCCGATGTCCTTGTAATATCTTTTGAGATCCTTCATAAACCTCTTGTTATTCTCAAGGACTTCACATTCAACTTTATTCAGATATAACCACGCCAAGTTTGATTTTGAATATTTTGTTCTCTTCTGGTTTTCATTAGGTTTGCGAGGTACTAACTTTGTAGACTTCTTCGGTTTTGTAGTTGATTTGACTTCTACTCTGTTCACAAAACTGAGAGCTTGCATAACCGTGTCTGCCAAGTCGTCCTTTTTCTTAGACTTTAGAAATGTATCCAACCAATGTGCATTTACCGAATCACTTCGGATGAATTCTTCACACCTCTCTATGGAAACCTTCTTTCTTTTATTATATTGCGATTTCCCAGGTCCAGCAACATCTGGAATTTTATGACGCGCATCGTATAAAATAGTTTCCGCACGAGGACATTTAATGATAAAGTACGCATAAAGGAAGTGCATAACGGAAACCATTTTCTTATTTCGATCCGGTTGTTTCTCAATCAGAATTGTCTTCGCGGTAAGGACCCAAGGTCTTTCGTCAAGGTGATTTCTCAAGGAAACATAGATACCATCTTTGTGTTCAGGTGGAACACCTGAGACATCCCACTGTTCAACAAGGTTAGAGGTTTCATTGAGTAAGCACATAGCTAAGTTCCGAATACCAACATCGATACTCAGAATCATTAATTAAACGGGTCTTTATGTCTTTAAATTAGTAGTTACCCCCACCGTAGTTACCCCCACCACCCCCCTTTGGTTTTATAGCACCCATAATAACTGGAAGAAGTATGATAAGACAAATACACACAGAAGATGCGATACCTGGACCAAACATACCCGCAAAAAGAGCACCAAATATATCAGCTATACCTTTATTCTCAGTTTTAGCAGAGCCAGACGCAGCCGCTGAAAGTTTGTTCAATACGACACTGTCAGAAATCGATTTACTGAGAGTACTTGTAAGAGCAGTTGCAAGCACTTGAGCATGCACATCCTGATTCCAGTTGATGTCACCACCTTCTCGGCAATCGTAACCATCGATAATGAGTCGTCCTCCTTGAACGACAACACTTTCAGCTTTTGACTCATTTTCATTTACAGTTTCAATCGAGTTTTCAATAATATTTTCAATTTCCATAGTAACTTCTTGGTTCACATTTTGTTTATCACCAAATTGAAAGTTACCAGCTTGGGTAGCCTTTTCAATTTGTGCTTGGACTGAAGCCTGCATTTCATTTGTGATTGCATTTTTAATTTCAGTTTGAACTTCCGCCATTAAAGTTGACGTAGCGGTTACAGTTGAGTCAACTTTTTGACCAAACGAAGAACTACATCCACGTACGTTTCTCATGACAACTTCTAAATTCTGAACAACTGCACCCGATGCAGCAGCCGACGCTTTATTTTTTGTAACTTGTTCATAGATACTCTTATTGATGGCTGACATATTGAAACTTTGATTGATTGTCTGTGAACCACCACCACCCATGATTTATTATAATGGACTGAGAAAAAAATATTTTCATATTACAAATGAAACTCAGTCTCAGGAAGATGAAACTTAATCAGGTTATTTTGATCGCCGCTATACTCGCGGTGATAGGTTGGAACATTATGCGAATGAGACAAATTGAAAAATTAGAAGATGCGAAGACCGAAGCTATCATGTATGTTGAAAATTCAGAAGAAATAAATCCATTCATTGTTTACGGTATGGTAAAAAAGCAATCTAATGATGAAGAAAAGGCGAAGAAGGCGCTTGTATTAGCAAATGACAAGAAGAAGTCAGAACTTTTGGAATTTTTGAAGACTGTGTAAATGATAATCGATAGATGACAACCTTAATTTTACCTCAGGAACATTTTTCTGTGGTAAAGATAAGAATGCCCTGCGAAGTAACCGTATGGCAAAGTCATAATAGGGAAGGTAAAGCACGGAAATTCACAAGTAGCGTCCCTAATTTAGATACTACCGAAATTAAAAGAAACACGATAACTTCATATGAGGTAAATGCGGATAATGGTTGTCTAATTACAGCATGGAGACATCCAAATTATGGATATGAGGGTAGGTACCTAAAAGGATATCAAAACTCCTTGAATTGGCGCAGAAAATGGAACGATAATAACTGGAATGATGATATTGATTCGATTAAGATTCAGAAAGTTGGTCCACAGGGTAACGACTTGGGTAAATATTTATGGCATGATATGTCGGTTCCATATTATACACCCTACTTACCACAAGATAATTATTGTGAGGGTTGTAGATGGTGGCCACACGTAAAAACTCCAGAAGATTCAGCTAATGCTAATAGAGATGATGTTATGTTACGTGAAGGTGTAACATTTAGACCATGTCCAGGTGGTACCGGTTATTTTAATTCTGGTTCTGGTGTTCGTTGTATTTATAGCAAAACTGATGATGCTCAATTGAGACAGTTAAATTCAAATAAAAATGGTGTACCTAATGATCCACGAGCTACTATGTGGACAAAACTCTCGGATCAATTTTGTAAAATTCCAGGAAATATTGAAAAAAATCCTGGGGGTAGTACTTGTTTGGAGAGGGATACAAGCAATAAACTTGCAAAAGACTATTGCGGAGTGGGAGACCGTATGCGTACGGAGGCTGGGATATGTAAAAAAGAAAACTTGGGTGAAACCTTTTACAACGAATTGGCTGAAAAATATTGTAAAACAATTACTGGTCAAGCAAATGATTGGTGTTCTTGTTATAATGTAATTAATAATGTTTGTGACAAAAAACAGAGTGCTGCCGGATGTGCAGAAAAAGCTATCCACTACGATACCCTTGTGGAAGCAACGCCTGCGGAGTTTAGAAGCGCTTGGGCTGGTCGCGCAGGTTGTGTTGGACAAGTATGTCAAGGTAACAAATATATAGTACAAAATGCGAATCAGGGGTGTGACGCACCTATACAGATATGTAAACAGGATATTAGCGCTTCCAATTTAAGCGAATCTTCTATAGCTGCAACATGTGAATTGAATGCAAATAAAGGTGGTGGCGATGGTGGCGATGGTGAAAACAATAAGGGCACGGGAGGTATCTTAGAAGACAAGAAACTGATTGGTGCGGGTCTAGGTGTGGGTACTATTTTTAGTTCATCGTCGTCGATATTAATTATTATAATAGTATTTTTATTAATGAGACGTGGATCACCCCAGAGTAAGTAGATAATCTTTTTTTCTGCGGTAAAGATAAGAGCACATGGGAAGTACAGCCGAGATCGATCAATGCGAAGAAGCTGATAAAGCCTTAGAAGAGGAACTTGGTGCCGACTATCGCACAAATAGACAAAAGTTCCCAATCACATCACAGTCACTTTCACAGATTGCAAGTACTGGATGTGAATCCTATTTTGGATACGATGCTTTGGTTAAAGAATATTGTTCGTCTACAAGAGCATATACAGACCCAATAGGAAAGGGGTTAACATGTGAAAATCGCACAGATCTAAAAATGAGAGCAAAATGGTGTGCACTAGATGACCCCGGATCTCCCGCTGGAACACGTCTTAAGACGGACAAACGGTGCACTAAAAGTGAATTAGCGGAAGAATACGAAACTTCAGCTGCCAATTTCTGTAAAATATTTCTATCGGATAAATGGTGTTCGTGTTACAACCTAAAAAATAAGGTCTGTTATAAAAACCCAGACGCGGCTGGATGTAAATATTACAAAGTCCTGGAAGATAATCGTAAAGTACTTGGACCGGAACCAGAAAAACAGATACCAGGTAATCCACCCAAAACCGAGTATGGATATTCTACAGGCTATACCATCCTAAAAGAAAATGCACATTGTACACCCGAAGCATGTACAAAAACAGAAGATACATTTGTACCAAACAATGCATTGTCCGACTGCAAACCATCTTACAAATTTTGTGATAAAGATATAAATATTCAATCGACGACGTTTGCTCAAATGGTAGTTTTATGTAATGCGGGTCTTGGCGAACTTAAACTTCCAGATTGGTGGGAAGAAGAGCGAAATGATAATTTTTGGGAAGATGCAAGAGAACCACCTTTTGATAAATTTCCATTAAATAAACTCCCAATAACCCGCTTTCCCAAAAAGTTTAAATGGAAAGATATGAATGTAAGATATTTAACGTATGGAACTATTTCATCAATATGCTGTATACTAATAATTATAATAATGTCAAGCTTAAAGAAGAAATAGTTTTTTAGACTATGTCTTGGTGTTGGTGGTGTTGTCACTCATTCGATGATGCACCTTTAAGTATGCCTTATCGTTACGACGATCGTAGAAACAAGTTTTATACAGCTGGTAACTATTGCTCGTGGAGTTGTATAAAATCACACGCGATAGACAAATATGGAGTAAATAGGGGTGGTATAGTGTGCGGAAATATCATTATTATGCGAAAGAAAATGTATAATCAAATTGGATCTGTGAAGTGTGCGCCAAATAGATTCAAGCTTGTGGAGTTTGGTGGTGATATGACAATAGAAGAGTTCCGCGAAAATCTAACAAAGGACCAAGGTGACTACAAACCTGTAGATACATCTCCTGTAATAGATAACGTTATACCCATTATTTCAAACACAAAGAAAATGGATGAAATAAAGAATGCAACAACCACCAATAGTTCTCTAAAACTCAAGAGAACCAAACCTCTAAAAAGAAATCATAACAATTTAGAGTCAGCACTTGGGCTTATTATCACGCCTAAATCCTAGTTGCCTACTTTGTTTATTTGTTGGTATTGATGGTGGTAAATATTCAGATTTTGTACTATGTATCCATCCAGTTCCGTCGTACGCGACCCACCTAATTCCAATCTTTTCTATAGCCTTTCTACAAAGGACACAAGGAAGGGAATTACCGTGACCATAGCAGGTCTTGCGCTCAACTATGAGTTCTCCGTACTTTCTACTAACCCAACTTTGGAACTGATGAGGTTTATTACCCCTCTTCAAACACTCCCAAAAAAGCTGTTTGATGAGTCTTCTTTCTGCACAGCATATACAATTACTTTGTGCTTTCACTGGCTTTTTTGACATATAACTCTCGACAATATAATATCCCATCACTCGCAATTGTTACACGTCGGACCGGGGAACACAAAGGAGCAGTGTTCACACTCGTTCAGAATGATGACGTTCTTTTTTTTCGGTACAAGACCTTTTGAAAATCGCTCAAGCTCCTTTACAGTATAGATACCGTATTGAATCATAACCCCCAGTGGAGGAAACTTCATTCTAATATACTATCATTTCAAATCCTTATCTTACTTTCCCTTCATACAACACGTAAATAGGTTACCAATAGCCTGCTTAGCCTTGAGCATACCTGCAAAACCGTCAACCATTGGTGGAACCATTGTCTTGAGAACTGTTTCGAATTCGGAATCCTTTTCACCTTCATCAATTTGTTCAATAAGATGGTTTAACAACGCAACAACCAACTTCTTCTTTTGTGGTCCTTCAAGTTTGTTAAACTTTGCGGCATTCATCATCAACTTTGCAACAATTGGTGGGATATCCTCCTTTTGGAGACCATCGCCAAGGTATTCGCGTTTAATGTCTTCCACTAATGTGATAACACTACGAGCATCAATCTTTCCTGAGAACTTTTCTAATATCGCTTCCATTTTATAATCTTAACTTACATTAAAAATGGACGCAAATAACCTCGTTGCGGCATTTGCCTTTGGTGTTGGATTTATTCAAATGTACCAGGACTATCTCAAGTCCGATACATTAAGTGAAGATGCTAAGAGTTCAGTTATACTGGGTCTTATCGCAAGTACTCTCTGGCTTATTCATCAATCTAAAAAGTACGGCATGAACTTCACAGTTGCATACACATCTGTGGGATTAGTTCTTCAGTTGTATATCTTGAACAAGATATTGGTTAAAGAATCAAAGAATAATGATGTCAAGAGCTTATGATTTCTCTATCAAAACAATTAGTGGTAGTTCCTAACAAAGTGAATCGCAAAAGAAGAAGATGTGTAACTTGTGCAAAAATTAGAGATTATCCCAAATTTGCAGAAGCTGTAAATGGTCGAGCTGCTATGTATGGTATGGTGTTTGGCTCTACCAATTGGGCTCTATTTGATATGAATATCATAGACCAAATATACTACCCGCCAACTGCTGCCATAACTATAATGACGAGTGCGGTTGTTATTGCGTCTATGTCGGATGTTGCATCAAAGTCGTCTAATGAGGCATTTGAGCGATATGCTTCACGTGATTATGGTCGCATAGCAATGACTGTAATGGCTCTAATGATTCTGGTGAGCGCGCAATAGAACCAATAAACTCTAACATTTTAACCTTTTCCTCCATAGTAAATGTTCCTGTCCTGCGCATCACGTAGGACAAGAGCATCATAAGAACATATACATTGTAAACGATAGGTTTCATATTTTATTCGTATGTATTAATTGCCGCCATTTTCTTTGGTCTCAACATGAAAATGGCAGCGAGAAGTGAAACGCTGAATAGAGCCGTACTCAACCCTGAATATGTCTTTTCGGATTTCTTGGCGTTATTACATCTTACAGTCCAATTGAGAGCTGCAGCACTACCAACAATACCCAGTATGGAATACACGAGCATGAAAGTGGCGAGTTGATTTTTAGCCAACTTCATTACGAGAAGGGTAAATGGAATTGTGAGACCAATTGTGAGAGTGGCAGCAAGATATTTATTAAGATTCTCTTGAACCGGTTTACCTTTCATAGATTCACACTTAGAATAGACACTCATACCAATGGCAGATGTGATCATGTAGAAGAAACCAAGGAATAAAATCATACCAACCGTACTCCACTTTATCTCAATTGCAATCGTACTGGATGCAAAATCCCTTGCTCTACTATACATTGCAGTAGCTCGTTGTCTTGGAGCGAATTCCGACATTTATTATACTTATAGAAATTAATCTAATTAAATGTAAATGAAACTACCAAAAGTAATATTTGTTAAACATTGTCCAAACCTTTCACCTGAGAGGAAAATCTTCCTCGAGGAACATCTTAAGGAACGTGTACCCATTGAAGACGTGCGATGGTTTGAAGACTATAATCACGATCACCTATTCGTTAAATGGCTCAATGCTAAGTATAACCTTCCATATGGACCAAAACTCACAAGTAATTTTGTAAAGACTCTCATGATGATGAAACAAATGGTAGATGAAAATATAGAGAGCGCTCTATACATTGATGACGATGTAACTTTTCACAAAGATTGGGTAAAGTACTTTGAAAGTATTCCAGATGAAACTAAAGATATTGGATTTCTCAATTTGGGAACTTCACCATTTTTCAATCTCAAACCGATGATGGAACAACTATACCAATTACCCAATAATGGTGGATGTGAGTGTACATGGTGGACCTTGGATATGGCAAATAACTTTTTAAGAGCTATAAATCTAAATGAAGCGATAGATATTGTTTTTCATGGTTTTATGTTTTCTAGTGGAACACCAATTTTAAATATGCCCCTATGTCATCAAACATCGGATCTTATAAGAGTGAGTACACTTGACCATGAAACTCGCAAATCTTCAAATTGGATGGCATACGTGCATAATTATAAAAATCTTCCAAAAGTTGACTTCAATAAACTCTGTGAGGAATTCAAAGAGTTTGAAGAAAAAAAGAAACGTGTTGAAAACAAGTTTGAAGAGATTTATGGACAAAGATTGGAAATCAATAATGTTAAATACATATTAAATGATGACCCAGATCATCGATTAAATATTTTAGACTTTGAACTTCTAATTGAAGACAAAGTGAATATTTGATTTTCCGTAAGCACCGGCACTATACCCAAATGTTGAGAGATCTGTAAGATCTTTATTACCGGCAGTTACATATAATTGTTTACATTTAGCCAATAAAAACCAATCGAGATAACACGCGTATCGTTGATTTTTCGTAACATCATAATTCTTGAGTGTGTCACATTTGTACGTAAGAACAATGTCATGCTCAAGAGTTATAATTTTATTTGGAAATTTAGCTTTGAACATTTCCTTAATCTCTTGACTATCACTCGCAAGGAAAAACTTGGCGTCGGTTGTATCGACAAGTTCAATAAACTTTTCCAATGCCGTATCTTTGGCAAAATAGGCTTTTTTAATTTCACCACTTTCATCCACACCATGACATCCAATATTCTCCGAGTCCTTTGAACAAGCGCCACGTCTAATATGTAGACCATATTCTAACCCGTGATCGTATTTCTGTATAAGTTCTTCGAGTTCTTTATTTGGTTTCATGATTTGTGATAAATTTGAATGAACATGATGAAAATACATAGGATTTATAATAATTCTAGGTTCAAACTTGTCTTCATTGGGAACATCAGTTATATTGAACCCACTAAACTCAACACCCCGATCTACATCAAGTAGACTTTTATATACACGGGGTGTTGGAGATCTAGCTACTAGATCAGATAAACATAGAGCAACATTACCCCACCCCATAGATTCTTGGAGATAAAAGGTTGTCATTATATGCTTAGAGCTTTTTAATTCTTTAATCTTTTATGAAATTTATAAGATCTTCGCGACCCTTTTTCTGTGTCCATCCAAGTGCCTTTAGTTTATTTGCACAAATGTAGTATCTACTGTCATTAAACGGTCTATCTTCTACATATTCAATCCATTCATCATAGTCTTCGGTTTCTTTTATTGTTTTTATGATGAGTCTTGTTATATCCATAACACTCAACTCATCATCGGATGCAATGTTATATATCTCACCTGTTTTTCCCTTTTTCCATGCCATTTCGACTGCGTCAACTACGTCTTCTACGTGCATAAATGCTCGTCGTACATTTGCACTATTTGAACCGTGAATAGTACACTTCTCATCATTCTTTAAAAGTCTTTTAAACTTTGGAATAAGTTTTTCGGGATATTGATTTGGTCCATATACATTATTGCATCGTAAGATTTTGATATTCATGTTGAATGACTCAATATACGACATTACGATCATCTCAGCTGCCGCCTTCGATGCTGAATATGGATTGGTTGGTCTCAATACACCGGTATCCTCGGTAAAAGGTTCATCTGTCTTTGATTCACCATAAACTTCATCTGTACTAAAATGTATAAACTCGACATTTGGAATATGACGACGGCACATCTCAACGAGTGTGTGTGTCCCATATGTATTATCTAAAGTAAATCCAAGTGGACTTGCAAACGAATTATCTACGTGACTTTGTGCAGCAAAATGAAATACATAGTCAAACTTATGTTCTTTTATAAGATTTTCGAGAATTCCAACACTACATAAATTATGTCGAATGAAAGTAGCTACACCTGGATTAACATTGTGTATATTTGAACAATAATCAAGTTTGTCTATATTAACAAAGTTTATATCTGGATATCGCTCCTTCATTATATTTAAAAAATTTGAGCCAATAAATCCACACCCCCCAGTTACAAGTGCATTAGGCATTTATAATAAAGTTTGTAATTGTTTTTAAGTATTTTAATGAAAATATTTACCACGTTTTTGTCCAGCAAATGTTTTGAGTAAATCACACACTCTATCAACATCATCGAGGGTCATACCGTGATGAGCACCCAAGAGAAACCCATGCTTCATGATACAGTCTGCATTTTCAAAATCTCCCAAATATTCACGGAACGCGGGATGTCTCGTAATGTTACCCGCAAATGTCACACGTGTCTGCACGTCATTATCTTCCAAGTACTTAACAAGTTCAAGGCGATCTGGACATTGAAGTGGAATAGCAAGCCAGTTGGGTTTCACCGAATCATCTGGTAGAGTGTAATATGGACAGTTCTTGAGGTTCTCCAAGTACCTCTCAATCATTTGGCGTCTCATTGCAAGAAATCCATCTAACTTGTCAAGTTGTGCCAATCCAAAGGCTGCATTCATTTCACATGCCTTAAGGTGATACCCTGCCACTCCATAGAGAAATTTCCAATCATATGGAATACCATCAACGGAGTGGTTGAATCGTTCACTGGGTTCTTCGATATTATCCCCAATGCGACCCCAATCACGGAACATCATAGCCCTCTTAAGGTGTGTATCCTCGTTAAACATGACCATACCACCAACACCTCCCGCTGTGATGACGTGGCTCGCATAGAAACTTGTGGTTGAAATGTCGGTACATTCATTCTTTGTAATAGTATCCGCGGAATCCTCAAAGAGAATTACATCTGGAAAGGCTTCGCGAATGGCTTGCCAATTGGGGACATTCCCAATGAGGTTTGGTAAGATGATACACTTTGTGTCAGGTGTAACTACAGCTCTCAACTGTTCTACACTTGGAACGTATGTATTAAGACCTACATCACAAAAAACAGGTGTGAGTCCGAGTTGTACAAGTGGGGCAACGGTCGTAGAAAATCCACACGCAGGTGTGACAACCTTGGAACCCTTGGGGAGGTCAAGAGCACAGAGACCTAAAAGAATAGCACTACTTCCGGAATTCACAAATAGTCCATGTCTCTTTCCGAATAGAGAAGCAACTCTCTTCTCAAAATCCAAAGTACGGTCACCAAAACCAGCGAGCCAACCGTCGCGCAAGCAAGCCTCAACGGCTTTAATTTCCTCTTCTCCATATGATTCAAACTTGTTTGGGGCATACCAGACTTTCTTGGGCATTTGGTTAAAGGCTACGTTAATCTTTAAATCAGATGAAAGTCTGTGTTCTTGGGTCAAATGGATTTATAGGTAAAAACCTTGTACATAAAACCAATTGGACTGGAGTAACTAGACAAGAGCTGGATTTATTAAATCAAAAACAAGTAGAAGAATATTTTACTAAAAATCAATATGATGTAGTTATTCACTGCGCAGCGAGTATAGATCAAGGTAGTGAAAGTACAACATACAAAAATATCATAATGTTTGAAAATGTTGTTAGGATTTTTAAAGGAAAGTTAATATACTTTTCGAGTGGTGCAGCCCTTCGCGGAGATCCACCCACAGACCCTTATGGTCTTTCAAAATGGATCATTGATCGGCGTATCCTTACAATACCAAATGCTTACATATTGAGGGTTTGGGGGTGTTATGGACCAGGTGAACTTTCAACGAGATTTAGTGCAGTTTGCAGAGAGAAAGGGCATGTTGTGATAAATAAGGATAGATACTTTGATTTTGTTGATATAGAATGTGTCCGAAAAGTTGTTTTTGATTATGTACATGGCTATCTAGACGATAAAGAATATAATCTTGTATATCCAGAAAAGTTGCTGCTTTCCCAATGGGCGGAACGATTTGGTGCCACGTGGGAAATTGGGGACAAAGATGGACTTGGTGACTCTTATATTAGTTCCATCCCATCGTCTTTTTAGGCGGAACTTCAACTATCATGTCTTCTTCAAATTCAATATAAGGTGACATATTCTCCAATGAGTTTCCAAACTCTAATTTTGGATATATTTTTTGTGTCTCGGGTATGGGAATATCTCGTAGAGTTTTAACACCGTACACTTCCGCAATTTTGGTAAAGTCAACTGTATTACCAAATACATCAGATTTAGAAGTTGCTGCGTGATTTGAATTAAAGTAAATATCTTGAAATTGTTTTATAATTCCATAACCACTATTATTAAGAATAGTTATTTCAATTGGTAGGTTGTATTTCTTTACTGTGAGAAGTTCTTGGATATTCATTTGAAATCCACCATCACCCGCAATCACATACACTGGTTTATTAGATCCTATGGACGCGCCAATAGCGGCGGGTAATGCAAATCCCATTGAAGCATTTCCACCATTTGTAAATAACTTTTGTGTTTTTGATAATTGTGCACATTGCATCGTCCAAACCATATTACTCCCTATATCTGAAATAATAATACACTCATCTGGTAGTGAAGTGAAAAACTTGGCTAATACGTCGTATACAATGGGATCATCGTCTCGCGCCTTTTCAATACCATATTTATTTTTCCAAGTAGATATGATATTTAACCAGTTTGAATAATCTGTATGTATATCAGATCTTACACACGTAAAAAAGTTATCTACGTCGTCAATAATTTTTAAATCAATATTAATACCCATCTCAATGAGTTTATCAATTTCATTTTCATCAATATCAATCATTATCTTCTTTGAGTGTACCGAAAATATATCAGGTTTACCCCCAATTTGACGACTATCTAAACGACTACCAACAACAATGACCAAATCGGCATTTTGAATCGCATAATTTGCGTGTCTATCTCCATAGACACCTATTGTACCTACACGGAGCTTATGATTTGTTTCACATATATCAATCGCACCCCAAGATACAACAAATGGAATATTATATCTTTCTACAAAGTTAATAGCTGACTGCGAAGCACCCGAAAGTATGACGCCATGACCAAATACTATAAGCGGTCTCTTACACTCTTTTAAAAATTCAGAGATGTCGTAAATAGATGTATTGAATGTATTCAATTCAATTATAAATGGTTTAGTATGCATGATTGATGACATTTGTAAATTTACTGGAAGATCTAATAGAACTGGTCCATACCGCGGCGTCTTTAAAGTTGTGAGAAGTTCTGTGAGAGTGGATTCAACATGTGTTACATCTGAAAGATATACTGATTTTTTTGTTACATCTTCAAACATCTTCGCAACTGGCATCTCTTGAAATCCAACTTGTCTTGGTTTAGACTTAAAATTTGAAAGAGTTTGAACAGTATTTACCTGCCCCGTAATAAAAAATGCGGGTATTGAATCATACCAACAACCACACACCCCATTAAGTATATTCTGAACACCTGGACCACTTGTTACACAGATACCCGCAATCTTTCCACACCCCCTATAGTATCCTTCAGCCGCCATGGCTGCTGACTGTTCATGTTGAAAACAATAATATTTAACTTTTGAGTTTTTTGATATTGCATCAATAAATGGCACAATTGATCCACCTGTGACTATAAAATACGTATCAATACCATTTAAGTATAGTGTATCTATTATATAGTCACAAAGATTCATTATTACTAATAAGAGCTAAAACTTTAATCATATTTCCACGAACTCCCTGTCATGCCTAATAATTTTTCCAGTTCCTCCGTCTTCATCTTGTAACTGTGTTTATCATCCGGTATAATCTTTAAGTTAAAGATGTAAAGCCCCTATATTATAGAATGATAGCCGTTGTCTCTGTGCACGATGAAAAATATGAACCACTCGCCGAATGGACTCTTCATAAAAATAAAAAGCGGTATTGTGAAAAACATGGATATCAGCTTCACTACGCGAGTGATGGCGGTGCTTCTATAGCTGGTAAACCAATAATGGCTAAACCACAACCCCCTATTCCAGACACCCACATACCAATGGGTTGGGCAAAAATATTTGTGATTAGACAAATTATGCAAAAACATCCCGAAGTTGAATGGATTTTTAATACAGATTGCGATGTCATGATTACAAATATGGAGACAAAACTCGAAGACATTATCAAAGAGCACGCACCACCAAATGTTCACATCTTAATTCCCGCGGATTGCAATGGAATTAATTGTGGAAATATGTTGATTCGTAACAATGCTATTGGTAAAGCTTTCATTAACACTATTATTGCTGGTATGCCGGTGTACAGAAACTGGTACTTGTATGAAAATCAACTCATTCAAGATCTATTTGTTGGAACTCATTTAAGAGAAACGGGTATTACAGCTGGTGGAACATTATGGGGAAGTGTTGGGAAGATTCTCCCTCAAAGAGTTATGAACTCTTATGACTATTCTGATTTACCGAGACTCAAGAATAGAGCTGAATATAAAGACATTCTTGGGACCGATGGTCAGTGGAGAGATGGTGATTTTTTAATTCAATGGCCTTCAACAGACCTTGATTACAGGATTACAGCTGCTAAAGAGATTCATAATAAGCTCTTTGCTTGTCCTGTCGTTCAATAGTCTTGATATGCCATAAAGCTACAATTGGATTGGCGTCAACACGAGCAACCTTTTCACCACCAACAAGTTTCTCGTGGAGATCATTTGACCATTTAATTTCGCCATTATTCTTGTAATACCGACCTTGATAATCTGGGAAGTTAATCCAACCCATTTCATTAAGGTTGAATTTATAGTCCATAATCCAATCACTTGTATATCCCGGGCAAATGTTAATCCTTGGAACATACATAATATCACCATCAAAGGACTTAATATTCATTATGAGGGCTTCTTGTGGCATCTCGTCCGCGTCAATCACAAAGATATAGTCTCCCGTACACTTTGTCGCGTGATAGTTACGATGTTCGGAAAACTTACCATCAAACTCACGCTCATTTACAACAATTTTATCGGTATATGATTCAATAACTGTACGAACTTCTGGAGTTACTTTTTTTGAATCAACGAGAATATTGATTTCGTCTTCTTCATCTTTCACTTTGAGTAGAAAATTAATAAGTGAATTCAATTCTCGATCTTCGTTGCACACACAAATGGCATATGAAATCTTAACCATTTTAGTAAAATAAGAATCCTTTCTTTTAAATAGTATTAAAAAATCAATTCGTGTTAAACTTAATGAAGTATATTTCATATTCTGTCTGGGGTGATAATAAAGTATATACGTACGGTATTATCGAAAATGTACTAGATGCAAAAAAGTATTACGAGGATTGGATTGTCCGAGTTCATTATAATGATACCGTACCAAGTGAAATCATAGAATGGTTAAAGACTCAAGACAATGTCGAAGTTGTCTATCACGCAGGTACAAAGAAAAAGGCTTCAAATACACTCTGGCGTTTTGAAGACTTGTTTATAAAAGATGCCACAACTATTGTACGTGATGCAGATTCAAGAATTACGCCACGAGAAGTGAATTGTGTAAATGAATGGTTGGATTCGGATAAAGATTTTCATATCGCCAGAGACCATAAACATCACCTATGTCCAATTCTTGCTGGAATGTTTGGTTGTAGGAATAATTGTCTGGAATATATAGGTGTTTCAACGGGTGCAAAAAATGTTAACCAACCACCACTTCAATTTATTCCTGGATTGGATCTTATGAAACATTTTTTGGAAAATTTACCCGAACACAGAGATGTTTACATTGTAGATCAAATGTTTCTATTTGGGTATGTGTACCCATATATAGCGAACAAAAGTATGATTCATTGTAGCTATAATGCATATGAACCATTTGCAATTAAGCTTGAACCAGTTGATACAGGTTTTTTAGGAGAAGTTATCACAAAATGTCCAAGGGCTGCCGAAATAATGGGAGATACAGAGTATGAATTTGAACGTGTTGGAGCGTATTAAAAATAAAATGACATACATACATAAGTATGGATAATCACGCAGAAATTAAGGATAAGTGTGACGACCTCGAAACTCGATTAGACGAGATTGCAAGCGATATTCGAGATCTTCCATTTGACTATAAATTAGTTGACATCTATAGTAATATAGACGAAGAAATACATAACATATATGAGTGGTACGAATCTATGAAAGAGTTAATCAAAGCATATACAAAAGAGAAAGTTGTAATTGATGGGAGACTTCGAGACTTGGAAACTAGAACCAAATCACTCAACCACTCGGTTCAAAATCTTAAATTACAAGAGTTTTCTCGTGCCCAAGACGGAGACTTGTATTCACGACCACACGGTAACCAGCGTCTTTGAGATTTTTACAGAACGCAACATCTTCTGAGCACATATCTCTCAATAATCTCCCATTTTCAGCTTCTATCTCTATGAGTGGATAGCTAAAATATGGATACTTTAGATTTTCTATGACACCTTTACGACATGCAAAGAACCCCATGCCATTATATGCAACTTTCATATATTGTTCGGAAGTATCAAGTTCATTTACTTTAATAAACTCAAACGTTCCATACTTTTTAAAGTATTCCAAGTCCCATTCTTTAACCGCGGCATAATGTGTCATATCAGCCATCCGATAAAGACCCGAAACAACTGGATACGTATCGGTATCCTCTATGAGCTGAATAACTTGCTCAGGTAAAAAAAACATATCAGAGTCGATTGTGACCCATACATCATAATTTAATTTGCCATCAAATGGCACTTGTGTCGCACCTCTCAAAACATCTAAACCCAATGTCTTCATACGGGAAAATGGTACAAAACTTGAATAATCATTCAACATAATAATTTTATAACCTTTTTGTGTGAGTTCAATGAGTGTCTGTGACCAATTTTTGAGAAATGATCCCGAATATTCGCGACCGGGTAAGGCTATAACAACGGTCTTCATCTACTTTAATTAAATATTTAATACTTTAAGTACCTCGTTAACTGCCGGGTGTCTTACAATATCTCTATCATCCATCTCAACGTGTTCTATGTATTTCAGCTTCAATCCACCCAGCTTATAAATTAAATGATTGAGACCATTATCTTTACCGAGATCCGATTGTTCAAGATCACCAGTCACAATGAGTTTTGAGTTTTGACCAATACGTGTAAGGAGCATTTTCATTTGATTTGGTGTGCTATTTTGCATCTCATCCGCGATGATAACTGTATTATCAAACGTTCGACCACGCATATACCCAAGGGGTTCAATCGAAATACATCTCTCCAATTGATTGTGGGAAAGATATTTTTCAAAAATATCAAATGCTGGTTTAGTCCAGGGTTCCATCTTCTTATCTATATCTCCCGGTAAGTATCCCATATCTTCATCAGCTGCTACAATTGGTCTAGTAAGAATAACTTTACCCCGTTGTGATGTATATATATGTTCAATTCCAATCTGACACGCAAGCATAGTTTTACCGCTACCAGCTGGTCCGGTACCCACGACGATTGGTTTAGACGACCTAAGTGCTAACATATATTTACATTGCCCAGCTGTTTTGGGAAACTCCATATATTATACTTAAAGTTTTTTTCCTTAATTAACTTAAGATGACTGAATATCACTTCATACAAATGAAACCCACCCAAACTTATTTGAGTATTGTGGACCCAAATAAGAAGTCTCGATTTGTTTGTTTTCCAGAAAAGAAAACGGCAAATACGTTTGTAGATTATGTGACATGTTTTAGATCAAAGCATGGACACTGGCCACTTATAGATATGTCAAATAAAGTCACCACAATCAGAAGCAAAGTTGGATTTAAGAAGAGAACGCCCGAAGAACTCAAGAAATTTCTTGAACTACATACATTTGAATACGATAATATTGAAGAAATGTCAAAGCGTACGAATGTATCTTTCATATGCGTGTCAAGTTTTGCATATATTCCAGATGGAGTTGAACAACAAGTTATTAGCTTTTCTGGACAGGAATGGAATGGAAGTGCTGATGATATCGCGTATCGAGATCTTTTAGAGTTTAACTTAAAAGTAAAGTAAGCTATAGATGAAACGATAATGTGCGGTATTATCACTCTTTTTGGTGAAGACCGAGATGTTCCTACAGGTCTTTTATCACACCGGGGTCCAGATGATTATCGCACAGATCGCCTTGGTAAGTGTCGCATGGACTTTTACCGCCTTTCTATCAATGATTTAAGTGAAGCTGGAATGCAACCATTTAAAAGACCTCATAGAATGTTTGTGTGTAATGGAGAAATCTATAATCATCGTTCATTTCGAAGTGGTAATGAATTAAGTAAAAGTGATTGTGAGGTTGTCATGAATCTTATATATACCCTCGGAATCGAGAATACCCTCAAGTCAATCAATGGAGATTTTGCTATGGTATATACGGACGGGAATCGTGTTTTGGCAGCACGAGACCCAGTTGGCGTTAGACCTATGTTTTATACGCGATACGCTAAAGATTCTATTGCGTTTGCGAGTGAAGCAAAGGCTCTTATGTTTTTGGGTACTCAAATTGATATATTTCCACCTGGTCACTTTTATGACTCGTATATAGATGGATTTGTATGTTACTATACTGGTTATTGGAATGTTCATAAGTTTGCAAGTAACAAGAACCTCGATAAGGTTCGACACGCACTCGAAGAATCTGTGCATATTCGCCTTGACAACACCGATCGCGAAATAGGATTTCTTCTCTCTGGTGGATTAGACAGTAGTCTTATTGCAGCCATAGCTGCTCGTAAGATTGGTAGAATACGAACATTCTCCATTGGTCTCGAGGGTAGTCCGGATTTGGTGGCAGCCAGAAAGGTATCTGACTATTTAGCCACGGATCACACAGAAGTTACATTCACAGTTGAAGAAGGTCTGTGTTCTATTCGCGAAGTCATTCGTTCACTTGAATCGTATGATACCACGACCGTCAGAGCATCGACACCTATGTGGCTTTTGTGTAAGTACATCAAAGAAAATACAGACTGCCGGTATATTTTCTCTGGTGAGGGAAGTGACGAGATTTTAGGTGGATATCTCTATTTCCATAACGCACCAAGTGTTGATGAATTTGCATGTGAAAATATGAGACGTCTTCGACTCATCCATCAATTTGATGGATTACGTGCAGACCGATGCGCGGGTGCACATGGACTTGACCTTATTGTTCCATTTTTGGATAAAAACTTTATTCAATGTTGTATGGAAATGAATCAAACATTGAAGATGACAAAACTTGAGAAACATATTCTCCGAGAAGCATTCACTGGATATCTCCCAGATGAAGTCTTATGGCGACAAAAGGATGGGATGAGTGATGCTGTTGGTACGGGGTGGGTCGCTTCAATTAGGGAACATACAAATGAAATTATGAGCGACATGGTATTCGAAATTACACAAGGTATGTGTAAACACAACAAACCCTTGACAAAGGAGGAAGCATACTATCGCGAACTCTTTTGGATGTATTATGATTATCGTAACGACCACCTTATTTCGGAAATATGGAGACCCAAATGGACAAATATAACAGATCCAAGTGCGCGTTTACTTATAGAAAAGAGTCCAGAGTAATATAAAATGGCTGAGTTTGTACACAACTTTGATTGTAAGAATGAAGAACACGTAATGTGGCTCAAAGAGGTTGGTCAGGGAATGGCAAAAGTAACCAATGGCGAAAAGTTTGATATCACAAAGGTTGTGAATGGTAATCCACTCACAGGTAAACCTAAAATGAACAACCCAATGGATTGGGCTTATATCCACTTCCAGTTAGCTATGAAATACACAAATGCAGTTTTAAATTGCGACGCGTTTGTTCCTACTAACAAAGTCGAGGTACTCTTTGAGGGTGAAGTCTCTCGGATCTGAGTTTTCATCCATTCTCACTAGAAGTATAGAACCATACACTTCTTCAACATCAAATGGGGGTGGAAGGATGTTATTATTGAAAACTTCACTATATTGTGGTTTCATAATTACTACATCGAGATCAGTCCATTGTCCAATAAATGTTGGTGATCCTGAGAGCAGAAGAAAAATTTCATTTTTTCTGGGGTCAATATCCAAGTCTATTTGCCTTATGTCTCCAAGTTCTTCTTTTATAAGTATAGCCAATGTCATCTTGAATTCGTACGACAAAAAAATATTTGTAGAATGTAAATGAGCAATACCCAGACCGGTGCTTGGATCGCTGTCGCTATTGTAATTGCTATTATCGTTATACTTGCGAGTTCACAACTCTCTGAAAAGTATTATGCAGCCGGTGCGGATTATCGTTATGGATTTGTTGATACAAACCCAGCGCGTCGCACAGGACAATTTTTTGATACCTGTTCTCCTGAAAATATGGAGGATTGCACACGAAATAATCCTTATGAGGGTCTTCCACTGCCCTAAGTCGCTTAAAACTATGTAAAAAGTATATAATAAGAATGGAGAACCCCACAAGACAGTATGTTCTCAAACGCCTCTCAACCCTCCTCGAGATTTTGGAAACAGATATAATATGTATCAATCTCGAGAAGAGTATTTTAAATTATGCGAAGGATAGGTCGGCTTCTCTTGGAGAACCAGCTGCGTGGGATAATCACCGATATTCAAATATATATAAGCACAAATTTTTACAAATACAGCATAATATTAAGAATTCTCCTGTACTGAAGAGATGGATTGTAGATAAAAAGATCAAGTCGAAAGATGTTATTGATATGCGTCCAGAAGATTTGTGGCCAGATGGACCTTATGCTCAAAAAATGGAAGAACGAATTATTAAAGATTTGAGAAAAGCTTATCTAGCTCAAGAAGTAAAAAATCAAGAAGGTTTCTTTACTTGCGTTCGATGTAAATCAAAGAAAACCTCATATTATCAACTTCAAACAAGGTCTGCAGATGAGCCTATGACAACATTTGTCACATGTCTCAATTGTGATAGGAATTGGAAGTGTTAATAAAGTACTTTGAGTCGGTCCAATCGGTAGGCATATCTCCAACTGATAGAACAAAATTATAGCCTAGTTGTTTTTTCATAAGAGTTTTTGTGTTTGCACTCGTAAATCCCAAATAATCGTATACAATACCGTGATTCGCAAGCTGTCTTCGTGTCATATCTATCGCTATTTGAAATCCGGGTCTCGCTGTAATTATGACTATTTTGTAGCCTAATGCCCGCATTTTGTGTAGTAGTTGAATTATTGGTATATTAGGTGTACCATCCGTCCATATGAGCGTATCATCTATATCAAACATAACCGCGTCGTTATAACGCGCTGGACCGAACATTAATAGTATTAAAGATTTAAATACCGCTTTATATAGCCATGATTGTTGACGTTCAATGCGAAGACGACACTATTCAAATAGCGGATCTTATATGTGATGAAGATACGCATGATGTTGAAGTCCGATTCTTGAAAAGGGTTAAGAGTGGGATATTTAATTTTGAAGATGAAATTTCTATTGTCCCCAAAGAATCTATTTGTGGTTGGTATGATACCGAAAATCTTGAAGATACCGAATTGTATATGAAAGTGAATGGTGGTTATATACTTTTAGACGATAGTGAAGATGAAGATTATGAATGTTCTGAGGAAGATGAATCTGAAAGTGAGTCCCTCACTGATGAAGATGATGCTTAAATAATAGACACTTTTAATTCGTATGGAATGTCCGGTGTGTTATACATCGAAGGCAAAATATAAACTCGTTTGTGATCATTCGTTTTGTTATCAATGCATTATCCGCTGGTACCAAGAATGTGAAAATCACACATGTCCTCTGTGTCGCCATGATATAAATTTTGTTGGAACGGATGATACCAGAGAAGTTCATGTACAATGTTATCCGCACTCAAAGATAGATGATTATCTTAAGTTTCAACATCTTCTTGATAAATATGCACATCTCGATATAAAGGATATTGAGTATCTAAAACGCCAACCATGGGTTGAATACCTAACGGAGCATAGAGTTAAAAACCAAGTATATACAAAGTACGTGTTCTATGGATTACAAGGAACCCAAGAAGCGAGTCACAAAAAACGACAAAAAGAACCAGAAGCGGGTATACTCTCAAAAGCATATAAGGATTAAAACCGAACAAATAGAAAAGAGAAACCAAAATGGCACCGTATCAACCCCCAACTTCTCATTACTCCCAAATGGATGTAAGTGATTATGACGAGGATCATATCTTTGGTTTCATCGGAAAAACCGGTAAGAGATTTTACTGGTTGACCCGACTTCTTGAACTTGATTACCTTTGGTATGATAGAGAAAGAAAGGTCATTGAAATCTGGGGTCCGTATCATACACATCAAAATAAACAATCCGAACATGTGATTCGATGTGAATTAGATTTTTTTCAGCCTAAGTTAGAGGATAACGTTTCAATTTTAGAAACACAAGATGAGTATGTACAAGCGACCTCCATTGCGTGTTAACAATAACACACCTACAAAGTGTCATGAACCTATAAAACTCCCCGAAGGAAGTTTTATTCATAAGCTTTTAAATCCACCACCAACCGTTCGATACGAAATGATACGACAACCAGTATATGCTAAAGATGTGTACATCACACTCTTGAAAAAAAATTATGATGCCCTCGGTCTTGAATATAAAAATCCACCGATTCCAGATTATGTCCCAAAAATAAGAGCTGAACCACAAAAGGAGCCTGTACTTGGTTGTGCCGAACAAGTGTATGTAAAATTGAGAATACTTAAAAATGGTATTATTCGCGTTAAATTGGATACTTCATTTGCTACGATACACGAAAAGTATTATAGTAAACAAAAGACTCCACCAATCAAGACTTCTATACAAGCATATAAATCAATGGGGTTCAGCGACGAGTTTATTGAAAAAATTAAAAAAAAATATGATAAGAAGATTGAATTTGGTAAAAGGATTTCTAATATTATTGATTCCGTATTCAATAAGGAGCCTGCTAAAAAACCTAAAAAGAAGAAAAAAGAAGAAGAAGAGGAAGAGAATGAACTTAACGAGGATGAAGACATAATAGAAGATGACCAAGAAGACGAAGACAAAGATAACGAACCAGAAGAAGATGAAACTCTGGACGTCGAAGTTGATGAGGATTTGGAGGATGAACAACCACAAGAAGAAGAATATTTATCAGATTAGGTACGTTTAATTGGTGGTAATCTAACACCAAGTGATCGAAGGGATTGTCGCTTTTCCTTTGATACTTCTGTATCTTTATCTTTTTGGTACTCCAACCATACGAATAGATCAGGTGTTCCGTCTGTTTCTGTAAGAATATTAAGATGTTTATGTGTTCTGTGGAAATTATTAAGTTTCGTAAACATTGTAATCCATTGGTCTTCTGATGGACATATCCATTCGTCTTTGTGGGCGGGATCTTCCAAGTAGTTTATAGCGCGATGTAAGAATATATCATAATATTCATTATAATCATAATCTCTCACCTCCACTGTTGGTGGGTCGATGAGTAGTTCTAGTTCAATCAATTCTACTGGAAATGCCCATTGTATCATTTCAATCGCATCTGTGCCCGACATTATGTATCGTATCATGTCTGGTGTTAGTAATCCGCGTTCTCGTTTCTTTTTATGTTTCTCGTGTTTTTTTCGATTTGCATTTAGATATTCTTCGCGACATAATTCATACGAGTTTTCTATGATTATTTCTTGAAGTTCGACTGGTAGTGTATCCCATAAACTCATCCCTTAAAATCTCTGGACATTTTATTTAAAGATGTGGTTGATGTAATATTTATAATGTTTCAATTATTTGTGGTTTTTCACGAGAAAATATTTGATGAATGTTACAAAGACATACCACAAGAAATTTTGGATAAATATTTTACATTTGTAGCGGTCAATCCTAATATAACAAAAACTTACACAGAGGGTAAGTATAATGTAATTAACGAATGGGAATTGCCTCGATATAACCCAGAGTTTCAAGAAAAAGGGTACAAAGAGAATTCGGTAATTTATCATGTTATCGCGAATAGTTTGCACGAACCTTACAACTATGTGGGATTTTTTCAGTACGATATGACATTTGACGTGAGCATGGTAGACGCTATATTGACCGAAATAAAACTTCAGCCTACATGCTTTTACTTGGAAGCTCACAATTATGATTATTGTGCAAAAGAAACATGGAATGAACCACCTGTGATGGCTTATTTAACTAGCCACTATCAGACTTTTCATGAAAAGAAATTTAGTTACAATTGTAACGACATTTATCCTCTATTCAATAGTTATGTCATACCAATAAAAACATATGAAAAGATTATGAAATGGGTTTGTGGACTTTATCCTCGTATTGCGTCAATTGTAATCCAACGACATTTTGGTCATATTGCTGGACTATATGAAAGAATTATGGCTTTTGCTATTGGTGAAGAAAACCTAAACATGGTAAAAATTGAAGTAAAACATGAACAAGATTATAAGCAATATGTAACTACAGGTGAAGATAGCCTAAGTCGTTTTAAAAAGAATTAAAATACATTTAAAAATGTTCATCGCAAACGTTGTCGTTGGTGAACATATCCTTGATAGAGCCGTCTTTTGGGATATTAAGGAGGCATCTACTTACGCACAAGAAGCTACAAAACACAAAGTTTGGGAACTTGGAAACGGAAAGTTTTACTACGGAGACGTTGAATCACGTATATACGAACCATCCCTCTACACTACATCTGACTACGTAGATGAATATATTCTTTCTTTCGTTGGACCCCTCCAAAATAGCACAAATGTCTTGTGACCAACACGTGGTTAAAATACAACTTGAGATTACACAGATGCTTTATATGGCTTGGCATTTTGCGCACCAAGAAGAGTACGTGGCTCAATTTGCACCATATACAAAAGATGGGTCGCGTCGTGGTTATAGACCCGCACACCCTAAACATCCAATGACTATGTGGGTTGCATCGGATTTAGAAAACTATATGTACGCGTGTAAGATTGGGATTGCTTTGACCCTAGAGTATACGCGTAGATATGGCAAGATACACACATGTGCAAAGCATCTTATGTGGCTTTGGGACCATCACCCTTCACACTTTGAACAGCGCCGTAGTGAGACAGCTTATTATTCCAATGAAGGTATCCCCGAATGTATGCCTGACCAATATAGGCAGCCAAATATCGTAGATGCATATCAACTCTATTATATGGTTGAAAAAATGTCTTTTGCGAGATATAAATAATTACGTGTAATTTCAATTGTGTCAAAAGTTAATTAAAACTTTAATTCGAATATAATAAAAGATGTTTAGCATTGGTCAAAGAGCATCTATTCCTGCACCTCCAGTACAAGTAAAGAAGGAGGGTCGTTCATATCAACCACGGACTTATAGTGAGTTTGTTAAGGGCTTAAAAAACGGAGAACTCCCCGAAGTTCTCATCAAACCAAATCAAAGTCTCGCAGTATTTGAAGATAATGATGGTAATTATGGAGATGCTCGAATTGTTCAAAATCAGGACTTGTGGCAAACTATTGCCGAAAGTGACGCGAATGTTCGTGTAGATACTACATCCCCAACATCAATCTCAGATACTATTTCAGTTTTCTTTCTTTTAACGTTTATCTTTTTCATTTTCAGAAGCTTTTTGGGTGGACCGGGTGGTGCAAATCCAATGAACAACCCATTCTTGAAAAATCAAGAATTTAAGATTGAAGAAGAAATCCAAACACGATTTACCGATGTTGAGGGTATTGATGCGGCAAAAGATGAACTTGAGGAGATTGTTGATTTTCTCAAACAACCCGAACGTTACTTTGGAAGTGGTGCGAAGATTCCAAGAGGCGCTCTCCTCGCGGGTAAGCCCGGTACTGGAAAAACTCTCCTTGCGAGAGCTATTGCTGGTGAATCCAATGTTCCTTTCATTCAGTGTTCAGCTGCAAACTTTGTGGAAATGTTTGTTGGTGTGGGTGCAAAGAGAGTTCGAGACCTCTTTGAAGTTGCTCGCGAAAACCAGCCTTGTATCGTCTTCATTGATGAGATTGATGCCGTTGGTAAGCAACGCAGCGCTGGTGGCATGCCATCTAATGATGAACGTGAGCAGACTATCAATCAACTTCTTACAGAAATGGATGGTTTTGATAATGAGACTGGTATTGTTGTTATTGCAGCCACCAATCGCGTTGACATCCTTGATGAAGCTCTTCTTCGACCTGGTCGCTTTGATCGTAAGATTACAGTGGGTCTCCCAAGTGTGCGAGGTCGTGAAAAGATTTTGGGTGTTCACGCTCGTGACAAGAAGTTATCTGATGATGTAAAGTTGCGTTCTATTGCTAAACAGACTACTGGATTCTCCGGTGCCGACCTCGCCAATCTTCTTAATGAATGTGCCATCCGTGCCGTTCGTGATGGTGATGGAATTATCACAAATGATATTGTTGAAAATGTCTATCAACGTATTGTTGTTGGTGCGAAGGGGGACACTAAGTTTTCGCCACGCAAGAAGGAACTTGTTGCATATCACGAAGCTGGTCACGCTATCATTGGTGCAGTTCTTCCAAACTATGACACAGTTCGTAAAGTGTCTATTATTCCACGCGGTGACGCCGGTGGTGTTACATTCTTTCAGCCTTCGGAAGAAAATGCAGAATCTGCTATGTACACCAAGGAATATCTCACACATCAAATCATTGTAGCCCTCGGTGGTCGCGCAGCTGAAGAAACTATTTACGGTTTAGACCATATCACGACAGGTGCTTCTGGTGACTTTGCACAAGTCTATATGATTGCCCGTGAAATGCTTACAACCTATGGTTTCAGTGTGTATAACTTTGATTATCGTAATATGTCTGGTGAAGCTTCACGTCTCGTGGATATGGAAATTGACCAACTCGTAGATGGATGCTACAAGGAAGCGCGCGCAATTTTACAAACACGTCGTAATGAACTGGAAGTTCTCAAAGATAAGTTGATTGATGAAGAAATTGTGGATGGCGAATGGGTCTATGAGTTAGTGCGCGGTACTTGTAAAGTTAGACACACATCCGATTTAGATAGTTTAGATTTTGATTAATTTACAAATACATTTTATAAATCGCACAACTACAAAAGATAGAATTCAAGCACATTTTGACGGTAATGGTTCGGCGTGGACTAAGATACATAAACCATATAAGAAATTATTGGTGGTAAAGGGTGATAAGTTTGACGAAGATAAGTATGTATTTAAATACATGGAACAATATGGAATTCAAAATGTTCGGGGTGGATGTTTCTCACAAGTGGTTTTACCTGAAGATAAAGTACGTTTGATTGAAACTATATTAGTAGGCGTAAATGATCGGTGTTTCAATTGTGGAGAGCCTGGTCATTTCATAAATGATTGTCCAGAGAGGAATATACAAGAAAATACAGAATCACTTAAATGGGTATGGGGACTTTTAAGATGTCTTTTGGGGTCTTGTTTCAACAAAAAAACTGATAATTATACCCAAATGGATGACCTAAGTGGCTCATGGTGAACGCAAAATCAAGTAAATATGAACGACTTTCACACAGGTCTCTTTGATTGTTGTAAATCTGAACATATCCTCCACAATGGACATGTTATAAAGTTCAGTCGTTTGGAAAGTCTAAAAGCTTTTCTGTGTCCTTGTATCGTCTTAGAAGAAAATACACGAAGACTTGACTTGGAACCCAACTCGATATACTGTCAAAATTGGAATTGTTTTGGATATTTTATACTTGGAATCATATCAGCAGCTTTCGCGTCTATTTCAGGTCAAGACGGACTATATGTCAGTAATAATATATTACTTGGTGCGTCTGCACTTCATGCATCCGAGCGAGACGCTTTAATGAGAAAGTATGGTATTACAAGTGAAAGAGATTCTGCAGTAACATGCTTCAAAACAACGTGTTGTTGGTGGATGGCACTCGCACAAGAGTCTCGTGAAATTACTATACGACAGCAAATTAACGACTCGTATCAAGCACCAGAAATACCCGAAATGGAACGAAGATTTTTACCCTAAGTAAGCCTTCGTAAACACAAAATCACGATGAATTCTCTCATTGAGTCTATTCGTAGCGCAATCTCAATCTCTGGTATCATTTGGAGTGTTGGTGAAATACACTACCACATTACACGATGATTCAATTTATTATGATCGCGGGAATATTAATTATAATCATAATACCCGTTATTATAGTTTATTTAAAATATCATGTGTAATGTAAATGCAACGTCATATATTTACAACTCTTTCCGTAGTTTCTCTCACCTCTCTCATGGGCGCCGGTATAGGTGTGGGCTCATGGCTTGCTATGGCACACGAAAAGTAAAAAGGTTACCACATAGCCTACGAGTACTAAAAATATTTAATTATAAATTTCAAACAAACTAAAGTATTTGTCTCCTATGAAAAAATAAAAGTTTATATGAAGTCGTCGGGAAATCGGGGGAACTTTTTATTGTATATTCTAAAAATCTTCCTCCGAAAATTCTACGAGTACTAAAAATATTTAATTATAAATTTCAAACAAACTAAAGTATTTGTCTCCTATGAAAAAATAAAAGTTTATATGAAGTCGTCGGGAAATCGGGGAAGATTTTATTGTATATCCTAAAAAGGTTCCCACATAATCTACGAGTACCAAAAATATTTAATTATAAATTTCAAACAAACTAAAGTATGTTACAACTATTTGTCTCCTATGAAAAAATAAAAGTTTATATGAAGTCGTCAGCTATCTAGGAAGATTTTATTGTATATTTGTGTGAAAGGGGTTAAAAAATAGATTTCACTTTTAACCTAAAATGAAGTGTATGAATTTAGAACTTTGTGAAGGTGAATCAACTTGTCCACGTAATCCCAACTTATGTATAAATTGTGATATGATGTTCGGTAAATCATTAATTTTTAAAGATGATGTTGAATGTCCAATTTGTCTAGAATCAAAACGAGGTTTAACACAACCAAAATGCGAACATGAAATTTGTGTAGAATGTTTTAAGAATTGTTATTATGGTATATATAATGAAACAGATTTTCCATATTCAGATGAGATAGAAAAACAATATGATGAATATGGTGGGTTTGATTTAACACCTAAATCGTTTCTTGAAATGTATCCACTAATCGAGAAATATGAAAATGAATGCAATAGACAATATAATGCCCAAGAACTAATACAAAAAATCAATAGTAGGTGTCCATTATGTAGAGCCTAACAATAACTGAGAGTGTACCTAAGTAAGATAAAGGTTACGATTTCTATATGATTAACGATAGATGTCGTGTCTAAACTACATCGCTTTCGATTTTGAAACGACAGGATTACCTAAAGGACGCCGTGTTTCAAAAGTGACACCAGAAAACCTCTCTAACTTTGATAATTGTCGCGCAGTGAGTCTCAGTGCTGCACGTTTCAGCTCAAAAGGGCGTCTTATCAAGACTTTTG
>Ga0222715_10000114_pt1 | contig 81312 bp, 108 predicted proteins | sample C33_9DmetaG_FD_165056 | JGI IMG/M metagenome (GOLD analysis project Ga0222715, IMG submission 165056) | Estuarine water microbial communities from San Francisco Bay, California, United States - C33_9D | ecosystem: Environmental > Aquatic > Marine > Unclassified | place: USA: California...
ATCAGTGTTTTATCGGGTACATATACATTACAAAATGTTACGGGAATACAGGAGGCTACAACGGCGCATGTGGTTATCAACGGTTCCAGTATTTCATATAAACCGCCACCTGGAACTACCAGAGTCACCTATGAATTTTGGTGTTTTTTTAGACAGCTTGATGCTTTTCCAATCATGCACTGTGCTGGTAGAGTCGCCGGAACACAAGTTAGCGATTCAAGGCATACTTGGAGAGGGGCTACGGGAGGTGGCAGTGATTATCAAACTTGGGTTTATAGCAATATGACTCTAACTATTGGTGAAGTTGCTTCCGATTCTCTTGCAAATGGACAATTGGCATCTTGGACTACTAATAAAACACTTGACTTTACATTTAGAGAATATAGCGCTTCATATGAAGGTAGATTACACATTACAAACCATTGGGATGGTGGTGGGACTGATATTCTTGTCAGACCGTTTGTAAAAATAACCGCTATAGCTTAACCAGCCTAATTCGTCCTCTCCCCTAAACCTCAAGTAAAATGGACACTGGGACAATGCCCGCAAATCCAACGAAAGAGTCGCTCATTTTAGCCTACGAAACTCCACTTCAAGAAATACACGATACGATATAATAAAATAAAAAAAAATATAAGATTATCTAAATGCAACATTTGATATGCAACAGCGATGGTTATGTTGTTGTTGCAAATCAAGATGTTGTTTCAGTCGAAGCAACAGAATATGGTTTATTTGATGGATTGAGTACAATTGTATATAATAATATAAGTGGTGCATATGCGCTATGTAGATTATTTACATCTTATACGGGACCACAGGTTCGTATTAGAAGGTCGTCGGATAATGCACTCGTTGATCTATATTTTGATCACGATGGTTATATAATTGACTTTGATTTCACTCAGTGGATTGGAACGAGTACTGGTTATGTAGTCACCTGGTATGATCAAGGACCGAGTGGACAGCACACATATGGGTATGGGTCGACTTTACCTTTCATATATAGACTCGCGGATAATAAGTACGTTATATACTTTAATGGCACAAGTACTACTGCTGGTGGTTATTTTGACTCGGGTTCATTTACGTTAAATATCGCGTCGAATGGTGGATTTTCTTCATTTTCGTGCGTGAACTTTTTAAATGCCAATAATTGGGAGCGAGTGTATGATTTTGGTAATACATCCGCGAATTATAACACATTATTTGCGAGAATGGGTACATCTTTAAATACAAGATTTTCAAGCTTTCAAGGTTCCACTGAATACCCACTTGATACAACTAACGGAGTATCTGATAATACATGGTCGACATATGGGAATCGTTTACAGGGTTCTGGTAGTAGCTGGGTGTATAGTACCCGTATAAATGCAGTTGACAAGCCAACGACTACGAAGGCTGTAACTTTTACCGATCGCACGGTTTCAAGATCATGGATAGGTCGTTCAAATTGGTCGGGTGATTCATATTCTAATATGTACCTGGCGTGTCAAGTTTTCTTTAACACGGGATCCATCGCAACCGCTGATTTTTCTATAATGGAGGTACCATTCTCCAATTTTGGTACGAACTCGAGTGGTCCGAGTGAGCCAGTTGTTGGTGGAAATAGTCAAACGTTTACATATCAAAATTTATCAAATATACCGGGAAGTTCATTTGTATCAGGTACGTGGCGTGATTATGTATATGAGACAATTACATTACCGAGTACATTTTCAACGAGTAGTGGAAATTTTAAGCTCACAGTAACGATGAGTGGAACTATGCGATATGGGCCGGAACAATACATATGGTGTGGTATGGTAAAAAGTGACGATTCTGCGTCGTGTACGGTTGATCTCAGTGCTGGATGGTCTAGTAACCAACCACCATGGTGGTCTTATAATGGTAACACAATCTACACAAACGCAGTGAAAGATAGAACAACAATGAATAACGGTAACTTGGTAGCGGGTGACAGTGTGAAGTTGATGTTTGGTTTGTATAATTCATATTGGATGTCTGGGCATTCTTGTACGATAAAGATTGAGTGGTAATTTATGACATTAATTCTCTCCCGATATATTAAATGGCCTACCTGCCACTATCACCGTGGAACTCTGTAACGTTTGTTACAAAACCATCCAGACTAGGCACACCGACCCAGAGGAGTGGGTGAACAGTCTCGTGAAGAATAGCATTGAATACGGTGCAGAGTCCATTTATAAGCTCCAGCTCGAAAAACACCTCTCCGAAGGTACGATGCCCGCGGGTGCCACTAAGGAAGCCCTCATTCTTTCCTACGAACACACCTTTGCCACCATAAATCCATTTCCTTTTCTCTCCGGTGAGTGAGTATTACTCTCCGTAAAGAAAACCTCCCCCAATATTAGATATGTCTGGCTCCCTCATTCAACTCACCGCGAAGGGTGCCCAGGATGCGTACATCACGAATTCCGCTGGTGTTTCCCTCTTCAGGACCAAGTACACGAGACACAAAAACTTTTCCCAGGCTCCTAAACTCATCAAGGTTCTCACGAACAAAGATTCTACCGTGATCATACCTTCATACGGGGATCTCCTCGATGGACTCTGGCTCGAGGGAGAAGACATTGTGTCCAAGTTTTCCGGGGCCACTTTCCATCTATATATAGGCGGTACGAAAGTCGATTCCCAACCATTCGATTTCATCGCGGATATATGGCAAAATTACATGGCCGAGACCTACACGAAGTCTCAGGAAATTAACAACGCGACCTCGACGTCAAATACCCGCTTCATGCCTCTTCACTTTTACTTTTGCGATCACGATATGTTCCTGCCTTTGCTCGCCCTCCAGTACCATCAAATCGAAATCAGAATAGATTTCGAAAATCCATCACAAGCTGTGGACGTGAAGCTTTATGGTAATTACGTCTACTTAGACACAGATGAACGCAAATACTTCGTCGATAACGCTCATGAGTTCATCGTGACCCAAGTCCAAAAACAAACCTATGATACATCGGATAATCTCGATATCTCGTTCTTCAATCACCCCGTGAAATCCCTGTTTTTCGGGCATCCAACGAAAAGCGGAATCCTTCTCAACGATAAATTTACCTTCGACACCGCTGATATCTACCTCAATTCCACGGCACTCGTGGAAAACATGTCTCCGCTCTACTTCCACTCCATCCAAAACTACAAACACAGTAAGTTCGGGATCAACCAATTCGATGAAAATGAAAATTGTCCTTTCTACACGAGATACTACGCCTACCATTTCTGTAAGAATGCATCGAGTTACACACCTACCGGGACGTGTAATTTCAGTCGTCTCGACGATGCGAAAATTGTTCTGAGAAACGTTCAGCGAGGGACTCTTAGAACAGGTGAAAAGATTACCGTGTATGCGGTCAACTATAACATACTCAAGGTGAAGAATGGTATGGCTGGTATTTTATTTGGTAATTAATAGTAGTAGTCATGCCTTTCATAGGCAACGCAGGGCAAGTCTCAAACATTTTTGAAAAAAACTACGCGACGACGACGCTCCGAATCGTAGAGGGTGATACGTTGTTTCAATCGTATAATCCAGCCGACAGTCACTATAAACTCATCACGGATCTCGAACAAGTCACGCGCATCGGCGCCAGATCTTCAAACACTGTGAATTTTACAAACAGGACCACGGGTCTCACGGCTTCATCGAATGTCGGTGTCGCGAACACAAATCCAGAACACACATTGGATGTAGGCACAAAGTTTTGGGTCGATATGAATGAAGCAAACACGGTTTGGGTCGATGGAACTGTGTTTGCTACAGAATACGGAGGAGATACGATGGAACTGAATGATAGTATCACCGTGAGAGACGTGTTAGTCGATAGAGTATACCCAAAAACCAATGGTTTCGTTGAATTAACCTCTAATATAGGTCTTCTCAACACGGCACCCATTCACACACTCGATATAGGTGCCAATGTTCAAATTGATGAGTATGGATCTAATACCTTTTGGACATCTGGAAACGTGTATGCAGAACACTTTAAATCTTCAAACGTCACGGTGTCTGGTTCAGTAGATACCGACGAATTGATCATTAACAACATTAATTCCAAGGACACGGATTTTGTCAATTTTACATCCAATGTAGGTCTTCTCAACACGGCACCCATTCACACACTCGATATAGGTGCCAATGTTCAAATTGATGAGTATGGATCTAATACCTTTTGGACATCTGGAAACGTGTATGCAAACAAATACACGGGAAGTGAAATAGCCATCACTGGTACTATCGTAGCATCCGATTTCATTCTTTCTGGTGGTTCGCAGTCGAACCCAACACCCCAGCTCCAAACTATTTCAGAAGTAAACCCACCAATTGGGCAGATTGCGTTTTCGTCGGACAGAACCTTAACTCTCTCTAACGTTACGACCGCACTCGATGCGACTAATATTAACGCGATCACGACCCACAGTAATCTAATCGGGGACAATGTCACCGCGGTCACGGTTCATAGTAACCTGATTGGTAATAATGTCACCGCGGTCACGGTCAATAGTAACCTGATTGGTAACAATGTCACTGCGGTCACGGTCAATAGTAACCTGATTGGTAACAATGTCACTGCGGTCACGGTTCATAGTAACTTGATGGGTAATAATGTCACTGCGGTCACGGTCAATAGTAACCTGATTGGTAACAATGTCACTGCGGTCACGGTCAATAGTAACCTGATTGGTAACAATGTCACTGCGGTCACGGTCAATAGTAACTTGATTGGTAATAATGTCACTGCGGTCACGGTCAATAGTAACCTGATTGGTAACAATGTGATTACAACGAATGATATTACAGGTGGTACGACATTTTACGTAAAACAAACGACAAACCGAGTTGGTATTAATAAAGATGAACCCGGGTATGCCCTCGACGTTGTGGGTGACATCAACTTTTCGGGTGACTTTTATCAAGGTGGGGAACCATTCGTGAGTTCCTTGTGGACAAGTGGTGCAGATTCACTCTATTATCGGTCGAATGTAGAGGTTGGAACGGCGGACCTCTTTGTGGATACGACGACTGGCAGGGTGGGGGTTGGTACAGCTCAGCCTCGTGCAGTACTAGATTTAAATGATGTGGGAGCTATGATCGTACCAGTTGGTACGGCATCTGAGCGCCCATCTACCGCGGTCGAAGGAATGTTGAGGTACAATTCAGAAACTGGATACCTTGAGGCGTACACAGCTGGAGGATGGGGTTCCATTGCAACGCCTCCGACCATTACATCTTTCAGTCCAAGTGTGGTCATTCCAGCAGTCGTAAATGGTACCGACCTCACGATCATTGGGGCCTTCTTTGACGAAAACACAACCGTTCAACTCCGAGACTCGAGTGGTACCTTGTACTCGACCACAAACCTCGTGTTTACAAACTCCGGAATCATCACGGTGACCTTGGGGTCACTTGCGCTCGATTCGTACACGTTGGTCATGACAAATGGGGCGGGTCTTTCTGTCGACAGTACGAGTAAGTTCGATGTGAATACTCTGCCGGTATGGATTTCTCCAGCGGATGGGGCCGCATTGGAGTTCTCGACACTTGTTTCATACACCACAACCCTCTCCGCGACCGATCCAGATGGGGGTACCATCACATATTCTCTCGTCTCCGGAACTTTACCACCGGGTTTGACCTTATCTGGAAGCACGATAAGTGGTACATCGGGTGCGAGTGATGGAACCCTAACCCCCATCACCATTCGAGCCAGTGATGGGGCTGTATTCACCGACCGAAGTTTTATGATCAAAACGATTGCACCACTCTTTTCCTTTTCATCACACACATTCACGAATGCGGGTGCTACTGGTCGAACGGGTCCGACGCTCACACAACTACGAAATGTGTATAACGTCACATGGGACGATAACATAAATTATTTTACTATGTTCACACCGGGAATTCAAGGATGGACTGTGCCGAGCAATGGGACGTATCAAATCGATGCTTATGGAGCTACTGGTGGGTATGCTTACCTTAATGCTACGACCTCAATATCATATGGTGGTAGAGGGGCTAGAAATAGAGGTACATTTACTCTCGTGAGAGGTCACGTGCTTAAAATTCTTGTGGGGCAAATGGGAGTAAATAATCCTAGAAATAGTCGTGGTGGTGGTGGTGGTGGTGCCACGTTTGTGTATAATCAGACTACATCAACACTTTTGATTGTCGCAGGTGGTGGTGGTGGTGGTGGTCAATATGCTCGACCAGGAACCGCCGATGCAAATCCCACATCGACGAGTGGTAATAATGGAGCCCTTTCAGGTGGTAGTGGTGGTAGTGGTGGTGATGGTGGTGCTGCTACCGTTTATGTAGGTGGTGGTGCGGGTTGGTTCACCGATGGTGGCGGCGCGCAAAATCCTGCTGCAGGGGGAACTGCTCTTAACAATGGGGGTATAGGTGGGGCACTACACAGTGACGGGGTGGATGGTGGTTTTGGTGGTGGTGGTGGTAGTTATGCAGGTGCTGGTGGTGGAGCTGGATACTCCGGTGGTGGTGGTGGTGGGTGGTCTAATTCCGGGCACGGTGGTGGTGGTGGTTCCTACATCGATGCATCAGCAGCTAACATACTGAGAGAATTACATGCAGTTGAAAATACAAACGGTAAAGTTATCATAACTGTAGTATAAAAAATCATGTAAATATATACTATAAATGGACGTACCAGAACCAACCCCCGAAGAAATCGCGGCATGGGAAGCCGAGAAACAGCGTAAAGCTGATGCTATGACAAAACTTAGAAATGAGCGTGATGTACGCATCAATACAACAGATAAATACGTCACACCCGATTATCCAATACGCGACGAAACCCGTAAAAAATGGTTTCATTATCGCCAACACCTTCGAGATCTCCCGGCTATGTCCTCACCCGACCTCGATGAACATGGAGAACTCATAGGTGTCGAATGGCCCGAAGTTCCAGAATAACGAATTCACATAATCGTTCTCTCTCGATTTATTAAATGAGCATAATAATGTGTTGGATATCATCAATTGAACACTGAAAGTGTCCGGTGGGTCTTCTCATAGAAGGCATAAAGGAGCTTAAACTAGAAATAGATGAATTAAAGAAGTCGAGATGAATCTCATAGATATGTTTGGGTTCGCGAGTTCGATACTCATAACCATTATGTTTATACCAGAGGTCGTACATGTGTATAAAAATAGTGACGCGAAGGCGATAAATTATTCGTTTTTACATTTGAATCTCCTCGCGAGTGTACTCGCGCTTGTCTATTCCATACATAATAACATCGTTCCCATGACGATCACAAATGTATCAGCGGGTATGTTTTCATTAGTCATGTATCATTTTAAATATGTAAATGAGCTTAAAGAATATAATAGTAATAGTCATATAGCTCCCATAGTGTAGTGGTCATCACTTTGGACTTTGAATCCAACAACCCTGGTTCGAATCCAGGTGGGAGCTGTATCCGACCTTAGCTCAGTTGGAAGAGCAATGGATTGTAGTAGTATGATATAACCCTCCATGGGTCAGGTGTTCGAATCACCTAGGTCGGATCATTCCGTCTTAACTCAATCGGAAGAGTGTGAGGCTGTTAACCTCAAAGTACGGGGATCGAAACCCCGAGACGGAGACCAAGCACCAATAGCTCAGGGGTAGAGCGCGCGTTTAGTAAGCGCGAGGTCAGGAGTTCAAATCTCTTTTGGTGCAAACGGGGTGACGCAGTGGTTTAGCGTGTCGGGCCCATAAAACGCACGCGTTTTATTAGGGACACCCGAAAGTCGGATGTTCGACTCATCCTCCCGTTAATTTTTAGAATCTCTCCAGATTGTAAAATTTATACTTTTCTTTTCAACTGAAACACGTGTTCGACCACGATGCTCGCGCCCATGAACGTCAGAATCGCGTTATCATATTGAAATCCGTACGCCACAAGCACGAAACCCCATATAAACGCCAATAAGTCAGTGACGGGTGCCGCCATGTAGCTACAGTTGGTTTCGGTAGGCAATGATGCTTCCATGATTTGATAATACGTGTACCCAGCGATGATCGATAATACCAATGCATACGTGTGCTTACTCATGTAATAACCCCACATAAAAAAATAACCTCAATATATATAAAATGTCTGGTGGTATTGCCCAACTCGTCGCCGTCGGTGCTCAGGATGCCCATATTGTCGGTCAACCCGAAGTCAGCTTCTTCAGATCTAACTATCGTCGTCACACGAACTTTGCTCAAACCGTGGAGCGTCAGGTGCTCCAGGGCAACCCAGCTTCCGGTGGTATCTCTTCCGTTCGTTTCGAGCGCAAGGGTGACCTCCTTGGTTACTGCTACATCACGCGCCGCGTCCCAGCTTCCTACACGAAGGCTCAGTGGGCCAGCCAAATCAAGAAGGTCGAGCTTTTGATCGGTGGTCAAGTCATCGATGAACAAACCTCCCACTTCTCTCAGTACATCGCGCCAACCATTTTGGCTCAAAACACGAGCAAGTCTCCAGATCGCTCGTCGACGTCCACGTCCAAGTTTTACCCACTCCGATTTTCGTTCTGCGAAAACTGGCAATCTGCGATCCCATTGATTGCGCTCCAGTACCACGACGTGGAATTGCGCATCACGTGGGATGCCCCAGTAGCCGAAAATGACTACGAAGTTCACGCCCAATACATCTACTTGGACACCGATGAACGCACCACTTTGGCGTCGCTCCCACAAAACATGATGATCACCCAAACGCAAAAGTCCATCGCCTCGGGTGCCGCCATCCAAGAACTCAACTTCAATCACCCAATCAAGTTGTTGGCGTCCTCGAATGTTTTCGACGCCACGGCTCTCGGTATTGCCACTGGTTCCATCAAGCTCCAAATTAACGGTACCGATGTCACCGATTCCAAGCCAACTGTTCCACACTACACTGAGTGCAGTTTGTACTACCACACGGCCTCCACCTCGGTGAAGGATGACGCTGGTTCCTACTTCTTGTATCCATTCTGCCTCGAAACCGCCAAGCTCCAACCAACGGGTTCTCTCAACTTCAGCCGATTGGATTCTGCGCGCCTCGTGTCCACTGGTGGCTCTTTCACCGCCGGCCAAGATGTGTATGCTGTGAACTACAACATTCTCCGCATCGAAAACGGTATGGGTGGTTTGATGTACTCGAACTAGATTTATTTACACACTAATAACAAATGTTCTGGAAGTATTTGTTTCTTCTAGGATTCGTTTTCGTACTCACGTACGATCCAAAATCCAGGACACTCGAAACTTTCATCGCACCCAATGCCCCTTGTAAAGAAGGACATTACCAGGAGGTGCAATTTGCAGAAAAAGGTTATCCATGCCCACAGAACAAACAAACACACATGGGCGCAATTATATCTACTTAAAAAGATTCAACGTTTCTATTACATAAATATGTTATCCTTCGACCGAGAGACTCTCACGATCGCGGCTATCGTGGTGTGCATCGCTGCGACTGTATACATGTACAGTGAATTCTCCAAAGCTAAAAATGATATCGAAGGAATCAAAGGTTTCTGTAATAAACTCGTTCAAGCGCATACCCCACCCCCAACACGTCCACTAACCTCCAAGGCCACCGGAGATGAAGATGATGATGATGATGATGAACCAACTCCCGTGACTGCCGAGTCGGAGGAAAATTAACATCTCTGGAAATTATAACTTGCGAACAGCGCAATGAAAAAATATAAAGCCATCGCGATACCGGTAACATTTACGGGAGATAAACCAAGGTTCCTCACAGTGAGAGATAAGCGCTTCAAAGATTGGATATTTGTCACCGGAGGGTGTAGACGAAGAGAGATTTTTAATCCCATTCGTTGTGCCCTCCGTGAACTCGAAGAAGAGACCCGGGGGGTCGTGTCTCTTAAAAGAGGTGAATATACAGAATTTAAATTTACAGTCAAGGAGAGTCCCACAGTGGATCTCGAATATAACGTTTTCGTATTCTTTGTGAATTACACGAAACCAGAACAGAACGATCTCGTTAAGAAATTTAACGAAGAAAAACAAAAAATGACGATTAAAAAAATACAAAAGCAACCCATCAAACGCACACACGATGAAAATGATTTCATGGATTTCGAAACTCTTCAGGAGTTTAGATCAAAGAAACAATGGGATAGGATCACTAAAAATATCATAGAAAACCCAGAATTTTATGCGTGTGTGACTTCTTTGAATAGAAAATCCTTTGCTATAAAATAATGAAGTCCAAGAGTTACATTCTCATGCAAATAAAGGACTTACTTTTGAATAAAAAGAATTACACCGAACGCAAGGCATCTGCATACATCGAAGATGTCCAGGAAAAAACAGTTTATGAACTCTTGACCTTAAAAAAGGAACTCAGCGAGTCTGAATACGTCTACCCAGACGTGTCACTCATGCGAACCATTAGACGTGGGTTGGAAGATGAAGATGAAGATGATTAAAAAAATGAATCAAAGTATTGGTAAGTAAGCATGTTTAGAAACTGGTGCAAGAGCAATGGTTTCTATAACGCAACCAATCTATCACATGTGCTCATGGACGGAGGTCGTCTTTCCGTGCCTTTTGATAGATTGAATGACTTTTATGAGAAGTATGTGGAGTGTATTAACTCGGGTGAAAAGCTCTTTGTGGTAGAACAAAAGACAGTGGACGCGTACAACTTTTTCGTGGATCTCGACTACAAAGATGATGACGCGATGACTATGGAAGATGTGGAACGTGTGTGTCGTGTCATTTGTGACAAAGTGTCTAAATATGGTGGAAAAGATGCACTCGTCTCAGTTGCCAAACCAAAACCCGTGGGTGACCTCATTAAAACGGGGGTACACATCAATTGGTGTGGATTTCCAGTAAACAGGTCGTCCGCTATCGCTCTACGTCAACATATCATCTCTACGTTAACACTCGTGTATGGATCCAAAGATTGGGAAAATATAGTTGATTTATCTGTGTATGGAAGTAGTGAACGAAACACGAAGGGGAGTGGTTTCAGGATGCCTTGGTCACATAAAAAAGGTAAACACGAGGCGTGCAATGGCATGGGGTGTTCTGAATGCGATAAGGGAAAGGAAACACAGGGTGAGTATTTACCGGTGTTCATCTACAAACATGGTCCACTCGCCATGTTTCATCGGGTTTCTGCAGAACCAAGTGTGAAACTCATGCACATGGCCACGCTCCGAACACAAAACGTGGAACCGAAGATCATCGAAGGTACGAGAAAAACCGAGGGTACGTTCACGGCCGCACAGACCAAAAATGAATTCACGGATCCCGAAACGGTAGCGCTCCTCGAAACATTCATTCGTCGAAATATGGATGGGCAAACGAATGCAAGGGTCACGAAGATTTACAAGGAAAAGAATAGTTATCTCGTGGCTACGACGTCCAAGTACTGTGAAAACACGAAGAGACAACACGGGTCAAACCACGTGTGGTTTCATATTTTAGGTGATACCATATCTCAAAAGTGTTTCTGTAGGTGCGAAACAATTCGTGGGCGTCATTATGGATTCTGTAAAGACTTTTCAGGCAGAAGACATCAACTCCCAGAAAACATAATAGAAAAGCTCGACATCACGAAATACAAACCCATACCAAAAAAGAAGGTGGAACCTAAACCAGTCAACGACATAAAGAATGATCTCAAAGGGTACATCCAGAGACATATACTCAAGGATACAGAATTTGACATCACGGACATCAATAAACAGAAGGGGATCAAGAAAAGGACGATCCAAACAAATCATGTGTGTACCGCGTGCTCCCAAAAGGTATCTTTCAACACGGATAAATCAACCATAAAACAGGTGTGTGCGTGTGTAAATCGCACACATATACTTATAGATAAAATAGCAAGTAAGTTATAGATGCTAGTAGTTGTATTCCTCATCGCAGTCATTTATATGTCTTCCAAACTCATCACGAAAGGTGTGGAGTTAGACACACTCGATTATCTCATACGCGAAACGCATAAGTATTCGGGGCTTAATGAAGTACTTTACCGAGAATTCCTCGCAAACATAAACATGGCTAGGGAATACAAGGGACACGACGATATCTCCAGAAAGCTTCTTGAACGCGCCATTAAAAACATGGAAGAACTTGCACTTTACGGACCTTCTTCTGATTCTACGCTCATAGAAGATATTGAAGACCTTCTCGGACGCATAACGATTGAATTTGAGCTTTTGTATAGAAGAACTTAAAGATTACGCACGTTTTAAACAAAAATGGCTACCAGAACACGATCAGGACGAGTTTCTAAACCACCGGAACGTCTCGAAATCTTCGAAGAGGTGGAAGATGATTATACCGACGACGATAAGGATTACGAAGATGATGAATCCGATTTCTATTCCGAATCAGACGAGGAATCTGAAGATGAGTGCGAGGATGACGATGACGAAGACGCAGATGAAAATGGAAATCTACGTGGGTTCGTCGTAGACGATGACGAGGACGATGAGGATGAAGATGAAGATGAGGAATAATCTACTTAAAAAAATAGTCCGCCATTTTATAAAATGGAGAGCGATATAGGCAATCCAATTGAGTATAGCCCAGATCTCATGGATAAAGAAGGCTCTTCATCCATCAGGGACGCTTTGGATGACCATGAACACGAACATGAACAACCCATGTACTATTACGCACCTCCACCTCCACCACCTCATTCACCGTATCCGATGCACGCTGAAAAGATTGATCTATTCAGTAACCTCGACAAGACCGCCTACATCGTCATCTTCGTCGCCTTCATTCTGGGATTCTTCATGGGGAAAACCATGCAACCAGTCATCCTTCGTCCAGGTTGAAAATCCCTTAAAATCAGTCGTGGGTTCTTCCTTTGATTCCAAAAAATACGCTCTACTCACTACGAGTGGATCTCTAGAAATAGCGTCTCCGACCTCGGTCGCAGACACGTGACTTGGTTCCTCTTCCATCTTCCGTTTAAGTTCTCTGACATCCCTGTCTTTCAGAATTAAACCGAATATGTACAACACGATAAGAATGGTCACCACGTTGAGTGCGATGGTCAACATACTTATTATATGTGTGATTTTAATTTTTCAAATTAGTTCGAGGTCGCTTCTTCGCCTTCTTCAACTTCGCCTTCCTTGATTTGTGCTTCAGTAGACTCATTCGCCTTCATTTCCTCTTCGCGCTTCTTTCTACGTTCCTCGATTTCCTTCGTCACGATCTCGTCAGCTTCTTTCACGAGCTCCTCCATAGGAGTGTCCGGCTTCTCCTTCTTAAGACGCTCGATGATTTCGGATGGGTGAGAGATCGGAGCTTCATCTGGTTTCGTGTAGTACTTGGAGTTCTCGTCACCTGGCTTGATGAACGTGTTCGTGCCGCTCTGCATCATGTCACGTTTACGTTCTTCGAACATCTTCGCGGCCATTTGTTGGTTCTCCTTGTATCCGCTCATGAGCTCTTCAAGCTTATCGTTGTTATAGTGGACGTTATCAATGGCCGTGGGATCTGGTGGGATGAGAAGCCACTTGTACATGTCCACGACGTAGATGTCAAACGTCGCGTCTTCCTTTTGTAGGCGCTTGGCGTGGGATGCAGCCTCTTCACGCGAGTTGAAAGCACCTCGGATCTTGATCCCAAACTTGTCATTCTTTTGTGGACACTCCGGACCCACCAATGAAAGGCAGGCGTAGAGTTGACCTGGAACGGTAGTGTAATCTTGCTCTAGAGACATTTTCTGAATTATACGCGTGTCAAAACTTTAAGCCAACTTAAAACTAAAGTGCGTGTGTATACAAATGCACGAGTTTTGGAACACCCAACCCGTCCCAGATGATCATGCTGAATATATAGGGGAAGTACACACGTCTAGACAGTATGACCCAAATCCAATTCCTTTACCCGAACAGTATGAGTGGTCCGAGTGTACTGTAAAGGAAGCTGCGGAACTCTTGAGTGTTCATTACATTCGTGACGAACACTTCGCACTCGAGTACGATGAAAAGTTTGTCGAGTGGGCGACAACGCCCGAATGGAATCTCGGGCTTCGAACCAAAACGGGTGGTAAACTCGTTGGGTTCATTTCGGGTATGCCGTGTAAATATAGGGTCAAGAAGGATACGTTCGATGCACTCGAGATCAATTTTCTGTGTGTACACGACACGTTACGTAATCTACGTCTCGCACCTCTGCTCATATCTGAAATACGGAGACGTGCCAACGCTCGGGGAATTTGGCAAGCCGTGTACACGGCCGTCGCCGAACTCCCGGGAGCTGTGGCGAAGACCGGGTATTGGCACAGACTTTTAAACGTATCAAAGCTGAACAAGGCGAAATTTTCCAATGAACGCGAGATACCACACGCGGTCAATGGAACGTCTGACTACGAGCTCATGAAGAGTTCAGACGTACCGAGGGTCACCAAAATGTTACGTAAACACATGGAGTCGTATGACGTAGCACCGGTCATAGATGAATCGTGGGTCCGACGTTGGCTCATGCCTAAGGAAAACATCATTTATTCATATGTGGGTCAAACTGGTTTCACGTCCTACTATGAAGTTCCGTATACTTCCGTGAAAACAGGGGTACGTATACGCCAAGGGTACATGTTTTTCAATACATCCGATGATTTCAAGGACGCATCGATCTTGGCACGGAACGCGGGATTTGACGTATATAACACATTGGATGTAGGATTGAAACACGAAACACTGATGTCCAATAAATTCGTGAAGGGTAATGGATACAACCACTGTTACGTTTACAATTGGTCTTGTGGATCTGTGTGTTCTGATAAGGTTTATATAAGGCTTTTTTAATTTAAGTATTAGTATATATAAAATATATCTATTTATACACAGTTGTTTATTTTTGTAAGATTCTGAAATATTTTTAGAAAAAAAAATTATTTTTTTTATTTCTTTTTTCTAAAAAAAGTTTCGGAAAAAATATTTTTTTTTATTTTGTTTTTAAAATCCGAAAAAGTATGGTGTTACTTAAAAATAGTTATCAACCCATGTCTAAGTCAAACCAAAAAAATAGAGGAATTAAGTGACTTAAGAACAAAAACTGTGTAACATAAAGACCATGCAAGATATACGAAAACACCATAACGAACAAAAGCGTGATTTGATACGCGCCGTGTCAAATGAAGGTGACGCAGTGTTAGACGTTGGGTGTGGATTCGGTGGTGACATAGGTAAGTGGAAGCACGCGAAAGTCAATGTGAGCATGTGTGAACCGTGTGAAGACTCGCTCGAGGAAGCAAAGGCGAGAGCAATTTTTTATAAGATGCGAATAAATTTTTATCACGGGGACATCATGTCTGTTCCAAATAGAAAGTATGACATTATATGTTATAACTTTTCACTACACTACATATTTGCGTCAGAAGACCTATTCATGACCACGACCAAAGAGATCGCCAAACGCATGAAACCCGGTGGTAAGCTCATAGGTATCATACCCGACTCAAACCAAGTCATATTCAAAACACCATTAAATCACGAATCAGGGAGTTTTTTCGTGATGAAAGGGACGAGTCACGGACAATTCGGGGAAAAGTTATTCGTGCATTTGGTGGATACACCATATTACCAAGACGGTGCGAAATCCGAACCAATCGCACACAAAGATTTGTTAGTCACGCGTTTAGAAAAACTAGGATTTAGACTGAATACATGGGAACCCCTTCGCGGAAATTCCGTATCCGAGTTGTACTCGAAATTTATATTTACTTATAAGAGATGATACTCGCCGTTCTGTTATTCATTGTAAATATATTGATACTATTGAACACGAAACAACCAGATAATCTAGTCATCGTCAAGGAGAGATACGCGCTCCTCAGGGAACACTTGTATGAAACGAACAACGAAGAATTCCAAAATTTGTGTCGAGAGATCCCGATCACAGCGCACTACAGGGCCCAAGGTGGGAGTGTTGGGTACAACGTGAATAAGGGCTACGAGATAGGCCTCTGTGTAGACGGCGAACCAAATGAAATCATGCACGTGTTGATACATGAACTGGCACACTGTACAGTCGACGAGTACTCACACAGTCAAGAGTATTGGGAAAAGTACGACAAACTCAAGACCATGTGCGTCGCCATAGGTGTCTACCAAGAGATACCAGAGAAGACCAAGTTCTGTGGTAAACACATCCAGGATAAATAATGTATGTTTATCATAAATGAGAGAACTCACACTCCTTATATTCCTATGGATTATGGTATTATTGACTATATATAGCCCATTGCTCACACACGAGGCTAAACCTGAAGTCAAGAAGTGGGTAAACGTCGCTTTGATTACTTTTGTGATTCCACAGCTCATCAATATGATTGCGCGTGGATACAAAAAATTCGGTAAATTAGGTGTCGATTACAATTTCATGTTGTGGACTTCACTCATGACGTTCGGTGTCTTTTCGACATACATTCAAAACAAGACGCTCGCGGATAGAATCGGGTCGTTCGGGAGAGATATTGAAAGCACAGGAACTACTCTGGCGCTTTTAATACCCACATTGATGGTTTCTATGATTATTAACTATTACATGCTTGGTAAACAAATCTATGTTCACTACATTTAAGCGTAACGCTTGAGAACGTAGAAGATACCAGCCGCGACAGCGCCGGTCGCGGCGAGACCAACTGCGCTTCTGTGTCCTTGATCATTCAAGAACTGTGGAACGTAGTTGGCAAGCTTTTCTTGTACAGGCTTACTAATGGCAGCCGCAGTACACGCCGCAACAATGACGGCTTGCATCTGCTCATCAGTAAGGTTGAATGGGTTCTTATTTTGTTGAACCGCTTGTTGTTGTTGTGGTTGTTGAACAATCATGGGCTGTTGCATGACAACTGGCTGTTGCATGCGTGGATCCGCTTCCATCATTGGGGGTTCGAGTGGCATCTCCGGCTGGCCCATGATGTCGTAGATTGGGGTGGAATCCATGGTCATTTCTTTATTTTGACTCACATTTTTTTCGGGTTGGTTTTGTTGCATGAACGAAGTCGTCAGAGGCACCATTCCATCGTCATTTTCTGAGAGATTCAACGTCCGGACGTCAGTCGACATTTATGTAGACTGACTTTTTTGAAATCGTTGAGTGACGCATCGTCATTTTCGTTTCGTTACGGTGAGACGTGTTTTCTTCGTAGCGTTCTTCGCATCTGCCTCCTGCTGTTCCAAATATTTTGGATTATACGTTTTCTTGTGCATGTTCCAAAGTTGTGGACTTCCTACCCTGAACCCGTTTCTGATTTTAGCCTTGTACCAATACACACAATCATGTAATTTATTGGATTTAACGGTGTTATCTAATACGAGGCATTCGTAATTCTCGGTACATGCATCCATCACCTTACAAAACATATCAAAGCTAGGAAAGATACCAAAGAAGGATTTATAGAGCTTTTCTCTATTCTGTATGATGTTTTCTCTGAGTATGAACACATAATCTACATTCGCACGAAGAGCTGGTGGAAGGTCCATGACGTATTGCATCGTCAACATGAAGAAGATGTTAAAGTGTCTCCCATTCATGAAACACTGGCGTATCCTGGTCTCTTTCAGAAATTTGGAATCGTACATACAATCATCCAAAAGCATGAACGCCCCGTTGGTTTTATTCTTCCCTTTGGTACCCACAAGCTTTCTCTGCCTGGACAAAACCCTGTCTACAGCTTCACCGTCGTAATCTCCATAGACACATACGTCGGGCACGAAATTTCCGTAAAAATGATTCCCTTCTTCTGTGCCTGATAGAACAATCCCCGCTGGTATATGTTTCTTGTAATACATGATGTCTTTCACGAGCGTAGATTTACCTGTGTTACGTTTGCCAATGAAGACACATATACGATCATCATCCATGGTCTCCGGTTTGAATTTACGCAATTGAATATTCATTCTACTTTAATGTATCGTTTTATTTAGCAAAATTTTACTCACAAATAATAGGAATGTCGGGTCGTTTGACTCTTGCAACCACTGGTATCCAGGACAGATGGCTTACCGAAGAACCACAGTATTCACACTTTCTTTCTCGATTTAGAAGACACACAAAGTTTTCCTTTGAGCAAATAGAAATTCCTTTTCAACGATTCGAAGAGTACGGGAACGAGACTACCTCTCGCATACCAAACAACGCTGGTGACCTATTGAAAGGTGTCACCATAAACATGGATCTCCCACCTCCCACACCTGTTGCTGGACAAGGGGATACATATACGATTGCGACGGGTTCCACGAACGGTACATTGTATGTAGACGCTGTAGAGACCAGTGAACTTCCAGTGTACCAAGGCGTGGAATATGTGTTCAACAGCTCAGAGGATTTCGATCTCACTGGAGTGAGCGTGAATGATTTCACAAAGGAGAATCTAGGAGGCGGAAACTATAGAATAACACTCAACATACAAATAAACATCATCGGTAATTACAATCCAGTTGTCATCACATCTGTGAGTGATCCATCGAAATTTCTTACACTCAAAGTCAAACAAATCCGCTGGAACACATCCACACCCACGAAGATGATTAAGTACGCTGATCTCGTCATAGGTGGTCAGACCATTCAACGCATTACAGGTGAATACATATACATGTACAACCAATTGAACTACACACAAAACGACGCAGATTTTACACTCATCGCAACGACACTCCACAATAGCTATCCCATCATTAATGATGCCACGTATCCACAGTACACGAGCTTCCAAAAATACAAAGTACAATTGCCATTTTATTTCCATAGACACCCGAGTCTCGCGATTCCCGTGTGTGGTTTGAGAAGTCAACTCGTGGAAGTGAAGGTCAAATACAGACCTGTTAATGAACTGACTGTGGAGTATGATTTGAGTACGTCGTCGTATTCCACTACGTCAATATCGTGTGACGTTCAGTTAAGAAATATGAGTCTGTTCACAGATTTCGTGTATCTCACAGAAGAAGAAAAGAGTTTCATACTCACGAGACCCATTGAGTACGTGATCACACAAACACAGGTCGCAGAGATACACATGAACCCGGGTGTTTCTAAACGTTCAGTGATGATCAATTTCAAACACCCAGTCAAAGAATTGTTCTTCATCGCCACGAATGATACCACTCGAGCACACGTACCCATAAAACACGTGAACTTGAAATTCAATAACAACACCGTGATAGATGCGGATAATCTCCAATTGTCTGCCGAACAACCATTACGACACCACACCAACGCTATAAATGAAAACTTCGAGTTCGGTGTGTATAGCTTCTCTTTGAAACCAGAGGTGTATTATCCGACCGGTCAAGTCAACATGAGTCGTGTCATTCACAAACTCATCGAGGTTGAATTAGATGGACCAAGTGCATCACATCATCACACACTCCGCGTGTACGCATCAAACTACAACGTCCTTCGAATAAATGGGGGCATAGCTGGTTTAAAATTTTAGAGTCTAATATTAGTAATGGCTGGTAGAGTTCAATTAGAGGCCGTGGGTCCACAGGACAGGTTGTTCACGAATGACCCAGAATACACCTATTTCATAAAAAATTTCAAAAAGCATGGGAATTATGCAAAGTTTTACACGGACTTGGAGTTCGATGGACGCATCGAGTTCGGTGAAGAAGTGCGATGCACCATTCCACAAGACCAAGGAGATTTACTCAAAGGTGTGAGTCTTAAAATTACACTCAATCCACTCGACCAAAATTTAGTGAGTGGATACGATCACATCACGTATTGTGAATCCATAGCACAAGCCATGATAGAGTATGCCGATATTTACATAGGTGGGGCTCTCATCCAACGTGTACCTTCGGATATGTTGGCCATACACTCAGAATTGTATGTGACACAATCTAAGCAGAGATCTCTTAAAAAACTTATAGGAAAACCATTCCAGATATTCTCCGTGTTTGATGATTATTACAAACAAATAAGAGAAAACCTTCTCGCCGAATCAAAGGTTGAGACGTCTTATAGAGTCGATATTCCTTTCTATTTTCATGAGTACCCAGAACTCGCGATACCGCTGTATGCGATCACGAAACAGGAAATTGAGATCGTCATAAAATTGCGAAAGGTGGAGGAGTGTATTTTCGCGGTGAACGACCATTCCGTGAACGATACGAGTAAGAGCTACTACATAGGTGAAAAACCAACGGGACTCATTAAGGAGATGAAACCTACATTCGAGATGGTGAGCCTTGACGAAAAGACAAAACGATTCCCAGATCGAGTGGATTACGTGATAACACAGACGCAACAAAATCAAATAGATTTGAATACGGTGGATGGTAGATACAACGCGTCACTCGAGTGTAACGAACACGAAGCTCGCCTAGAATTTAGAAATTCAGTCAAGGAATTGTTTTTCATAGTACAGGACAAGTTTGATAAAAATCCAGTGGTCGTAAATGATTTTGCAACACCGTTCCAGTATTCTTCTTTGTCCAACTTTGACAGTCACCTGTTTTTCACAAACAGCGAACAAGTCAAATACATCGGTTTAAGGTTCGATGGAGACGAGGTTCTCAACGATGTCACTGGAAACTTGGTACACCTCCGAGCGATTCAACCGGGTAAACACCACTCGAGAACACCCGTGTATCGTAGATTCTACATGTACAATTTCGGTCTCGAACCGGAACGTTGGTATCCCACGGGTCAATTGAACTTTTCTAACATAAAGAATCAATTGATAAAGATCGGACTTTTCGACTACCCAACCACACCAAACAAACAACTTAGAGTATACGCACAAAGTTATAACATACTCCGATTGGAGAACGGAACTGCCAAACTTTTATTTGAAACATAATGAAGACAGGTTTTGATCTCACAGGTGATGCGAGCGCTCAGAATGAGCAGCTCGCGAAGACAATGATTGATATCATCACTCCGGTGATTGAAAAAAGTATGATACTCGCAGCGGAATACGCCAAGGCGTGTGGGCGGGACGCGGTACTCATGCAAGACGTGGAATACGCGATGAAGTATTGCGCCATGCATGAAGTGGGACAGCACATCGGTTCGTATTTACCAGAGATATACGACGATGATGGAGAAGATGAAGATGAAGATGATATGGATATCATCGAAGAAGGTGAAGTCGAGTTCACGCGATATACAGGAGATGATCCGAGATTTAAGGCTATGAACCACGCGAAAGATTCTTGGGATACGTGGGTTCCAACGAATCCGTCGGAACAACTTATAAAAAATGCTATAGATAGTAATGGACAATGACCCAGAAGGATGGAGTGAAGTAGAGTACAAGGAGTTCAAAGCGGATGACGCGGATTCAGATTCAGATTCAGATTCGGATTCTGAATCAGAGTCTGATTTTGATAAACCAAAGATGAAGGGATATCAGAATAAGGAATATAAGAAAATACTTTTTGTGGAGGAATTACTCCCAGAATAAATTTTCTATGGCTAATATATAAAATGTCTACCGCCGCCGAAACTGTCACTCTCGTCAGCCAAGAGCTTGAATCCCAGTCCTTGAACGCTGTCGCCGCTGGCTTTTCCTTCGCCGCGGCCCTTTCTTGGATGGACCTTGTTCGCTGGATCGTGAACCAAGTCATCAGTGTAAAGAAGAATGGTGGCATGAACTACACGCTCACCGCCCTCTTCACGACCTTGTTGTCGATCCTCGTGTACTTGGGCTTGTCTCGTGTTTCCACTCGCGTCCAAAAGCCAACTCAACCACTCTACGCGGTCACCCGCTAAGTTTTCTTTTTGGTCACGAGCAACAGGACAACACCAACAAAAACTATCAAAAATATGGATACGAAAGCATCCCATCTACGCACATCCTCAAACTCTGGGATGTGCACAGGTGGCGGAAGGGAAAAGTCCTTCTCAACTTTAGGCACATTCTCCAATTTATCGGTAGAACAGGTCAAATTTAGTTTAAGTATATGATTCGCGTTTCTGAAATCGTATGGTATCAATCGACCATTACTATTGTAATAAAACTGCACGCGTATGCTCGAAATCGTTTTTTGTGACCCCGAATCAAAATTGTGTTCGATGGCATCTTCACTCCCCGAATAGTTTATCACGTCTCCGCATACGAGTATTTTACCCGTGTAAAAAGGTGTATCTGAATACACAGTCTTATTAAATTCGTCAGATCCACTACTCAATTTCATGACGAACGCATCCACACCCTGAAGGTTAATCGAACCAGTTTTCAAGCTGTTACCGGTCGAGTGTTTGTTATTAGATGTGAGACCAAACACGTCATGAGGTGTCGTATACGCATTAGAAGACGTGTATCCGTGTATGCCGTCATAGAATCTAAACGTGAAATCATTCCCTGCTGTAAATTCTATATCATTCGTGGCGGGTGTATACGTGGCTCCAGTTATGATGGAAGATTTAGCCTGTATTTCATTCGCGAGTTCAGCACCACTATAGTTTCCGTTTCCGAGTGTGATGGTCTCGGTCACAGATGCCGTGTTTAATGTAAAGGTGTTGTTTCTGTCGTGTATCAATAACTGACTGTTGTGAATTCGAGCAGACACGAGTGATATTTTAGACACGTTATACACGGGATTTTTCAGGTGTATGACATAGTCACCAGGATCCGGGTAGAGAATAGGATCTCTATCACCACTATCCACGTCTAAGGTATGGACCTTCATTAAAATATATGGACAATATTTTAATGAGTGTATTACTCTAAAATAGGCTAAATTAGCACAAATGGTGTGCTAATGGGTTGTTCATGAGTTGACGCTTCGCGACAGAGAGACTCGCCTGAGAAGCGTGTGGGTTTTCGTTACCCTTGTATGGATTGAGATCGTGATACGAGGTGTTCGTGTACTGTTGCGTCCACCCAGCACTTTGTGGGTTGATACGACCATCCACACGAGTGGTGTCTGAACGAACCGATGTGACCATACCACCTTGGTTGAGTGCATCGGCGCGGACGTTCATACGACCTGGATTCGAAGCGCGATTAGCCTTACTACGGCGTTCATCTGGACGTAAGCCATACTTTTGGAGTTCTTCTACGGTGTATCCGGCGCCATACACACGCTTTTCACCAATAGCGGCCGCGGGAGACTCCAAGTAACCGTGTCTGTAACTGTTAATACCCGGTTGTGGTTGGTTCATGTACGCGTATTGTTCGATATTACCATCCTTCTTGTTTCTCGTTGGATCTTGAGACACTGTATTCGCTGGTACGAAACGCTTCGCGGGGGCGATATTGAGTGTATCGGTTCTGAGACTGGTCTCGGAACGGTTGGTGGTACGCTTCGTGCGTTCGTGTTCACCTCTACCAGTGCGACCGGACATGCCCTGCGCTCGCCCTAATGTGGTTGGGAGGCGCTCTGGAAGATACGCTGTCTTTTCTGGCCTGTTGTGAGACACGAGACCGACCAAACCACGACGACCACCCTTTGAATCGTACGCTGGACCGGATCTACCTGGGAGTGTCGTCAATTTGTATGCACCCACGTTTTCTGGATTCACACGCAAAAGCTGTTGGTAACCCCCATAGGATGGCACATTTGGATCAATACCTAGACCTGGACCAACCAATTGTTTCTCTACGGGTGAAACATTGTTCATCCTGTTGTTATCCACAAAGTACTGATCCGCTCTGTTTCTAAGCTGTTCACCACTCGTTCTGAATTGAGGGGCGATCTCAGCGAAGTTTGGAACGGCCGCCTTCTGTCCTTGTGGAATTTGGACTTGTTCGATAGGATAGTTTTTTGGTTCAACTACACGGTTCACTGCCACTTGCTGTGCAACTTGAGGAGGCATGGGTTCATATGTCTCCTTTGGTTGACTCAATTTTCTACCCGCGTATATAAGACCTGCGATAGCTGCGACAGATATGGGATCAGCCATTCTTATTTCTTATTGATATTTTTATTTACATACCTTTGCTGAAACAACCCATTTTGTACTTCGGAACGAGTGCTCATTGGTTCGTACGACATCGATTGCAATGGGAGTTTGCACTCCATATTTTGGAGTGGGAACAAGTTTTGTTCGTACGTTTTCGCGAGTACCTTATTAAAGCGAGAGGTCGATTGTGGACGAAGTTCGTCGCTCGTGTCAATGAATTCCGCTGGAGCACCCTTGCCCGCCATGTATGGAGCGGTGCCGTAAATCATAGTGTTTGGGCGACCTGAACCATAGTTCAATGTGCTGGGCTGAGGATACACGAACACTTCTTCGGTAGCACAGTTTACTGGAACGGCTGGGTTTTGAACCAACTTAAGACCGGGCTGCAATTGGTAAGCCATTTATTATTACGTGAGATTTATTTATTTAGGCATGAGTGAATCCATGCATACCACTTCTCTTGTCCCCGTTTGGATCGAGGCCGGCGAAGGCTTCGAGTTGGACACCTCTGGCATTTGGATCACACATGGAGCCATCGGTCTTACACATAGGTGCACCCTTCTTGCCATACAACCACTCAGCAAACTTAGTTTGATCACCGGGGATGGTAGACACTGGAGAAGACACGAATTGTCTCGCGATAGCATTTTGTTGATACATCGGCATACTAGATCTAGAGCGCGCGGGGCCGAATGGTGTGTCCCCGGCGACGAATGCATCTGCATCAGCTCTCACTGTTGGGTACGAACACGCTGGAAGTCTGTTTGGATTGTCTCCCATGAGCACGTTCGCCATTGGATTGTCTTTCGTTGGCAATTGACACGAGGTCGCCGTAGTTTCGTAAAATTCTGTGGAACTCGCAACACCTTCCTTAACCATACCCGAACGTTCCATAACATAAAGAACGCCAAGTGCGGTCGCGGCGAGCACAAATATTCTGACATCACGTTTGATAAGGTAATGAATAGTTGCGGCGTATATTATGAACCTAGAACCAGCATTCACGCGTTGCGCTGAAGGCTGGACATTGGTTGGCCAGAATTCGAGAACCTTGTCACTTCGCACGAGTTGCTTGGGATCTTCAAACCAAGAGCTCATTTATATATAGTAGTTTTATTTTTTCAACATGCCACCCAACATGCCTTGCATGGTCTTCATGAGCGCGGATTCATCGATGTTCCCACCTTCTAGGTCGAGTTGGTCTGCACACTGCTTCGCAACCTTCTCAATCATAGAGAGGGTGTCTTCTGGGATAGAACTGATCGTGGTACCGAGCATGTACAAGGTTTGAATGTACTGCCAGATAGCGTCCTTCGTTGCTGCCGAAACACTCGCCCAGTGCCCTTCGAGATTGATACCCTTCAAAAAATCGAGGTTCTTGGCTTCATTCAAGAAGAAGGTGTCGTCCTTCGCTGAAATCTTATCCGCGAATGGAGTGACGCCCGCCATGAAACCATCAACGACGAGGCGTGGGTTCGATGTTCGCATGAGCTCAAATCCCGACATACACTTCTTAATACCCTTTTCTTCTGGAAACGTCTTGTGGAGTTCCGCAAGAAATTGGCCCATCATATCATTGAAAGCGGTTACAGAAGTCATTTTTTACTGTAATTTATACTTGTTTTATCTTTAAGCAAATGGTTCCATGGATATGGTCTCCTTACCTCCTATACCGTTAGACACGATGAAATACACTAAAACTGCGTTAAGAAAAGCTGGTTTGGAATAAGCACTCGTTGGGAGTTTTCCTTCATTATTGAGCTTCGCCTTGACGTGGACGTAACCCGCTGTGATGAGGCCCGCAATTATGGCGGCCCAAGCTGGATCTCTGAGGTAATCTTCGAATTCCATTTAATAGTAACCAACTTTTTTTGCACGGGTTTCGGATGCGTCTGGAAACAACACGGGTTCTTCCTCTTCTTCGGCCTGTTGTTCTTGCATTGGTTGATGGTGTGTTGGAATCGTCTTAAACTCGTTATCGAATGGAGAAGCTTCCGGCGCCGCATCAACGGGTCCTTCTTCTTGTGGTGGAAAGGACTCTTCACCTTCCATGCTTTGTTCTTGCATGGGTTCTAGTTCTGGTTGTGTTTCTGGTTCTGGTTCCGCCATTTCATCCGAAAAATCTGGATCTTCTGTATCTTCCATCTCACCACCGAGATCGATGTCCTTGTTTTCTTGGGACATGTATGTCTGAAGAATTTGTTGCACTGGGATCAATTCTCGAACAGACGCCTCGATGGCGATGGCGAAACGCTCGTAAAGTTTTTCATCTCTCGCGTATTCGTTTAAGTTTTCTGAGAATATGTATGGGTCTTTGTACAGTTCCTTCGCGACGTTATTGTAACACGTTTGAATGAATGTTTCATTCGTTGGAAGCTTGAGCGAAATTTTCTTATTATCCTTGCCAAGTCGCACGGACGAAAGAATCTTAACGCAGCTGACAAACACAGCCGCGAGTAGGTCGTTAAACCATGCACATCTATTCGCGATGTTATCGGTGTGTTGTTTAGACATGCCTTCATTCCAGTTTGGAACTTCCTTGAGAAGCTTTTGGAACATCATGAGTACCTTTCTTCCCTTAGACAATGTGTACGCCTCTTCGTACATCTTTTCAAAATTCTCAATCATAACCGGACACATGAGTTCACACAATTGGCCTAAGTACTCGCGCTTGGCTTCTACCAATATATTGAGGTTGTCCATTTATGATTAAGTGAAATTTTTTTAAAATCATTTTCCCGCATTTCCCCTGTACTTGTTTGCTACCTTTTTCAAGTTAACAAAAGACGGGAAATCCCCGAAATCTTCTGGGGCTACATTTTCTCTTTGAGGTTTGTTTTTCTTGATGGACCACGTAATAAATATCTCGTGATCACCTATGAGTCTCGTGTCGAATCCACCTAAATCGAGTTGTCGTTTAATGTAGTGAGTAGCTTTTATTCGATCAAACGCTGGGTATCCAACGACAAATGCCGGGATTTGCACAAACAGTCGTTTGTTCCCGACCTCCACGGTCTGACGAATCTTCTTGGAAATCTGTTCGTATATCTTCTTATACGTCTCCTTTTTCAATTGATTCTTTTTTTCAGCTATCTTTGAAATTTCATTGACACTGATCATTACATTATCAAAATTAATTATTTTCCAACAATTTGGGGCGGCCATACATCTCCTCGGTAGATGGGATGACCTTCTCTATGAGTGGCGTATTTCTCACAAAATCGAGTTCGCTTTGTCTGACTTTCGAAAAGTCTTCAAATTCACGGATGTCTCTGTCCGTGGTAAACATCTTAGTGTTCGTTGGTTTATCGACATCGAGCGGTTGTGTGCGAAGAGAAATCACGACGACGACTGGGTTCGTTCTGCTCACTTCACTCATGTACTTGGCGATTATGATCTTAGTCGTGTCGACCTTACCCGTCTCTTCATCGATGAACTCGATTGGCACGCTCGTGAGGTCACCTAAATCTGGTTCGCTGACACCCAACGTACGAAGCGTCGCTTGCATGTTGAAATCATTCCAGTTCACTTTGTTTGGGTCGTCCATGATGCGCACGTCCGAGGACACGGCGAATGCGTATGGAAATCCACCGTGTTTCACGACCATGAAGTTACACCTGTAGACTTCGTCGCCAGTGGCATCGTGTTTGAATTTTCGAACTTCGGTGGTCTGTACGATATAAGTACAGAGTCCCGTGATTTCTTGAACACGCTTGTTCACCGCGAGCACGATCTTCTCCATGACATCATTCGACACCTTGACGTTTTCGATGCGCCTGTACTCCATGAGGTCGAGCACATTCTCGTCTATGTCATTTGTCTTGGTCTTAGTAGAAAACCTCTCTGTCCTGGACATCAAAAAGAGTACGAGTAGAATCAACAGTACCAAATACAGTATCCGCATTAATATATGTTCACAAAATTTTTAGTCCCCGAAAAATTTTTAGAAAAAAAAATATTTTTTACACTTTCTTTTTTCTAAAAAAAGTTTCAAAAAAAATATTTTTTTTATTTTTTATTTTTGTGAGAATATTTATAATTATATACATTTTAGTAGAATTTCAAACCAAAACACGGTGTTACTACATATATTTGGATTTTACCCAGTTTCGATCCGCCTTAAAAATTTTAGAGAGTTTTGGATCCGTGGTTCGGAACAGTATCATCAAAACATTTAAACGCCTGAAGAGACCAAGTGGTGGTTCACCGGCGCGCAGGACCTTCGCTAAGGCGCGGTGTCTGGTGAGTTCAGATTTACCACGAACGTCATAGTATCCGTGTTCGCTCAGTTTACCGTTAGACCGAATGGGAATGATGACCTTCTGTTTCATTATAAAGTGTATCCAGAATATTATGTGAACTGCGCCTGTTTAAGTTAAAGTTTTTAGTCCCATAATTTAATAGATGTCGCTCCTGATATACAGTCCAAAGTGTAGTCACAGTCTAGATCTCATTGACTACATAAAAAGACACCCACAGTTGGCACAATTGGTGAGTTACCATAACGTCAATATCAAAGGCATTCCGCAGCAGTATGCGCACAAGATAAACCGAGTACCCACAATGCTCACGAAGAATGGTAAATTGCTCGTGGGAAACGAGATACGAAATTGGCTCGAGTCCCTTCTTCCAGTGGATGATATAGGTGCATGTGATTTTGGTAATTGTTCCATGACCACATTCGACGGGGATTCCAATTCAGATATTTTCAGTTTGGATGATTACGGACGCGCGCTCCAACCCGCAATGACACCCGAACTCGAGGAAAAGATAAACCGTGATGTATCGAAAGCCTATAATACAGGCATAAAGAATTAGGGAGTGTTTTAGGCATGAAACTCGCGACGATACAGGCGAGTGCTATAAAATCGACTTTCGAGGTACTAAAAGACATACTCAATGACGTAAACATCTATTTCAAGCCGAGTGGCGTCTACATTACCACACTCGATACGGCGCGCACATCACTCGTCGATATGTTTCTTTCTTCAGATAATTTTGAAGAGTATGAGTGTGAAAATGAGATCGTCGCGGGTATCAATGTGTCTAACACATTCAAGCTACTCAAATCCATCACGAATAACGATGTGCTCATGATTAGCATCGATTGTAGAGAATTCATGAACATCGAAATTCACAGTGAAACCAAGAAGACATCGACCAAGTTTGCACTCAAACTCCTCGACATCAACGAAAACCAAATCGAGGTTCCGGAGATGAACATGACTACTGTGACGCCAATGCTTTCCGTAGATTTCCAAAGAATTTGCCGCGACATGTATAACATCGGAGGTGACATAGAAATCGCACGAGATGGTAAAGTTCTTCGTTTAAAGTGTGAAGGTGATTTCGCGAATCAAGAGACGGAGATCCAATGTACGGAAGAGAGTCGGCGCATATGTGGTACATATTCCCTTCGGTACATGAACATCTTTACGAAAGCGACGAGCATGTGCTCGACCGTGCAGATCATGCAAGAGGACAACAACCGTTTCCTCATATTAAAGTATAACGTCGCCAATCTAGGTGATTTGAAGTTCTATCTCGCCACTAAAGAACTCGAAGATCATTAACGTACCCATCAAGTGTACTCACTGTTTTAGTCTTACCAAATACGTTCTTCAAGCGAATGTTTGGATACATGCTGACGAGTGTTTCCCTGTCGTAGTAAAGCATGTCGCATATGCGAACCCTTTCTCCGTGAAAATCACCTCTAGGTCCAGCATACCGCTTTATTTTTCCTAAAATATCTTTGACAGGCTTATCGTCTGTATCTACAAGATGTGCAGACATGAGTGGAATGCTGAACACCATACCCGGTTCGTTGGGTGGTGGCCATTCGTGTTGTGTTTTGTACGTCAAGTACTTGTACAACTTATCATTGTACCAGTATTTGACCCTGATGATCGTCTTTTTAACGTTCGCTGGAACTGTCTCTTCCCTGTAGTTTATGTCTTGTAATTCAGTGTAATGTTCATCGAACAATCCGTCCCACTTTGCAGACTCACCCTCCCAAAAATCACCATCCACCTCATACCCCTTGTCACTATCGATAAAATATTCCATCGCCGCACGTTGGATGCGGTAATCTGGAATAGCTACAAAGTTTTTGTAAACATCGTAAATCCATATGATTACGGTAGTTAAAAGATTGCGTAGCATTCTAATTAATTTATGGAGGGAAATTTTTTAAGTCGATATAACAACAAAATAGACGCATGGAAACAGTCCATAGAAGATGACCCCCGAAACCGCCCGGAATATGAAAGGGATATGTCCGACTACATAATAAAGTGCATGCCGTACATGAAGCAATATACGGAAGATATAGACGTAGAAGTCACTACAGACAACATCTTTAATTGTAAAGAGACGTCAGGTCTACAGAGAAAAGACATATTCAATGAATATCTTTCTGATGTAGAAAACTTGACCGTGGACAAGAAGATTGAGAAGAGGGCGGACGCGTGTCCCACGTGCCCAGATAGCAACATATTTCACTTTGCTGATACGAGTGAACTCGTGTGTGGTAATTGTGGTCTCATTTTAGCATCTTTGATTAGCGAAGAGTTGACGTACCGGGAAGAACAAGAGACATCTGAGAAGATCGTGAACTATTCATACAAGCGCGAGAATCACTTTAACGAGTGGCTGTCCCAGTTCCAAGCACAAGAGACCACGAACATACCACAAGAGGTCATAGAACAATTGAGAAACGAACTCAAAAAGATTAAGATAAAGTCACTCGAGGAAATAACCCATGCGCGAGTACGGAGTCTTCTTAAAAAGCTCAAACTCAATAAATATTACGAGCACGTCCCTTACATCGCCAACATCATCAGTGGTATTAAGCCTCCTAAAATGCCACAAGAACTCGAGGAACGTCTTAGAATTATGTTTAAAGACATACAAAAGCCATTCGACGACAATTGCCCTTCACATAGACGTAATTTCCTTTCCTATAGTTACGTGTTGTACAAGTTCTGTGAGTTGTTAAGTGAAGATTCCTATTTGCAGTATTTTCCACTCCTTAAGAGTAAAGAAAAGCTGTACCAACAAGACGTGATATGGAAGAAAATATGTCATGACCTAAGATGGGAGTACATACCCACGATTTAAAGAAAAGGGTACTCTAAAAACATAATGAACGTGTACGAACAGTTTTGTGTAGACGAAGCAAAGTTTCACCTAAACAAAGCCAATGAAATCCTGACTAAAGAAATGAAAGATCCTAAGAAATATTACGACGAAACGATCAAGAGTTACAAAGAACTCGCACGCATGTTTCCCTTCATTCTAGCAATGAGATACGCCGAACTTCACACTGACGATCCGGAAACGGAGGAAAGTTTATCAGATACGCTGTCTTCAACCCAGTCAAGCGAAGGTAGTTACGACCCTGAATCTCAGCTGCATCATTCAAGGTTTTAATTGTTTTGAATTCGAGGACAGTCTCATTATTAATAATAATGTCCGCCCTCAAATTTCCAATCACATGCCCGTTGAACGGAATCGGGACTATGCGTTCCGATTCGTAGGGAATGTTCTTCGAACGAAGAAGCACTTCCATCGCATTGTGATATACTCTCTCACTGTATCCAGGTCCCAGTTGAGAATATATCTCCGTGGCTAGTTCTTCCACCATGATTTTTAAATGTGCGTTAGTTTTAAGCAACATGTGGTGGTGGCCATTCAACACACTCAAACATTCTGTTAGTTATATATTTGGTGAATGATTCCTAAGTCAGTGCATACCTAACAAAAACCAAGTCAAAAAATGGACCGACACCATCTACTCAGCCTCCTCGATAATCTCCAAGAGAAGTACTCCATCCAAGATGGGGAGTATAAGGAATTCGCCGAAGCCATTGGTGGAAAGAAGAAACCCCTCGACATATCAGAAGCAAAGATGGTGAAGATGACGTACGACCTATATGAGTGTCGAGTAGAACACGACGATGAAGATACATATCCAACCTTAGACTTTACGAAAAAGTGTAGTTGTTTATGGAACGTTGTGGAAAACGAGACGAACTGGCACGTATACGGAGACAAGATATACACGAGTATGTTTAATCGTTGTGACATACACAAGAGTGAGTTGGAACTCTTAGTCAAAGAGATGGAAAAGGAAAATAGTGTGGTGAGCATGCCGAACATACACAACAGAAGGATTTGCATTCGTCCGATCTCAGTAGAAATTATTTCTTAATAAAATGTAAGATGTCTCCCGTCCCATTCGTCGACGTCAGAAACATATCATCCGCCTCGAGCCCTCGCTTCAAGAAGGGACTAGATGGTCTCGTGAAACAGTCTAAACATGCGATAGACACTGGAAAGAGTACACTCAACAAGGAACTCAAGATTTACGACCAATTCATCACGCGCGAAAAAAATTCAGGTAAGCCTGTGTACGTCAAGCTTTTCTCGGAAGTCAAGCGTCTTCTCCAAGGAAAGCCCGCGTCTAAACCTAATAGTTTAAAGAAGAGAACACCAAAAAGTACATGATGATGTGTGGTGTTTGCTGTGAACGTTACAACAAAACAAATCACAAAAAAGTATGCTGTCCTTTCTGTGATTTCGAATCGTGTAGATCTTGCACCCAGACGTACCTACTCTCTACGACGGAAGACCCACATTGTATGAGTTGTAAAAGAGCACACAATCGTGAATTTGTAGACTCTTTTTGTACCAAAAGGTTCAGAAACCATGAATACAAAAAACACCGCGAACGGATTTTGTATGAGCGGGAACTGAGTCGCATGCCTGAAACGCAACCACAGGTACAAAGAATTATTAGGCGACGACGATTACATGCCATGCAAAAGGAGATATCAAATCTGTATCTACGAACGAGACGCAAGTATCAGATAGCCGCTCAAAATGGAGGGTTATACATAGAGAATTATCTAAGAATGATAGAATTCACGACATGGGCGTACGATACAATCCAACGAGAGTTACGCGAGTTAAATACGACACCCACGGATTCTGCAGATAGAGCGGTCAAATTTACGCGTGGATGCCCCAAAGAAGAGTGTCGTGGATTCTTGGACGAAATGTGGAAGTGTGGCATTTGCGAAACCGCGTTTTGTGATACATGTAACGAACAGTGTGTGGAAGGGCACGTGTGCGATCCAGATACCGTGAAGACCATGAAACTTCTGAAGAGAGACACGAAACCGTGTCCAAAGTGTAGCACAATGATATACAAAATAGACGGATGTGCACAAATGTGGTGTACCACGTGTCAAACTGCGTTCGATTGGAGAACCGGTGCCATAGAGAAGGGGCGAATACACAATCCACATTATTTTGAGTTCAAATCGAGATCTCGGGAACACGGAGACATCCCATGCGGTGGGCGCCCTACATTCAGAGAACTCTTAGATAACGCTGCGACACCTGAAATATTGGCGCTCAATACAGCCGTAGGAACTGTAGAATATCAGTTGGCGTACAAATATGGATTCACATACGGTGACAATCTCAATTTGAGAATATCGTACCTCATGAATAAAATGACTGACGACGAACTCAAAAAAGAACTTCAGAGGCGCGATAAGCATAACGATAAGATCCGTGACATATGCGACATTTACCAGATGTTTGCGGATACGGGTGGTGATTTATTGAGGCAGTGGATGATAGATCCAGACAAAGAACATTATGTATTAGATACGGCGCATGAACTCGCCAAGTATACGAACTCCGTGATAAATGGTATACGGAGCAGATACACGTGTCAAGTGCCACGTTATATATTTCTCGGTAGATATTAGATGTTAGTCATTGTTATCATCATTTTACTCTTAGTAGTACTATTTTCTCCTAAATATAGACATCCTAGAGTCATACAAGGTGTGTTAACCGACGAAGAGTGTGAATACATAAAATCTAAGGCTGAACCAGAACTCAACGTGTCTACTGTGTCCGATGACCGAAACGTTGACCATAAAGTACGAAAGAGTGAAACCGCGTGGTTAGGTCTCGAGGACGAGAGAATACACGATATAGCACACAGATGTTTGAAACATGTAGGTATGGACGATTGCGATAACTGCGAAAGTCTTCAAGTCCTTCGGTACAAACCGGGTGGGTTTTATAGTCCACATCAAGACGCAAACATGGAGCACGCGAATAAGAGAAAGTATACATTCATACTCGCCTTGAATGATGAGTATGAAGGTGGAAAAACATCTTTTCCCGAATTGGATAAATCCTATAGACTGAATAAAGGTGACGCACTCTTGTTTGACACACTAAACACGTGGGGGTACGTGAATCGCAAATCTTTACATGGTGGTGAACCGGTAGAGAGTGGCGAAAAGTGGATCTGTAATCTATGGGTGCGTGAATTTAAATATCACCCCTAGCGCGCAACTTTTCGCGGTTCGCTATGTGAAGCGCTTCGACATCCGCCTTGTTTTGGCCCACATAAGGCACGGCATAGCCTTCGTCACACATCCATTTATTGACGTTGGTCCACTGCCCGTCTTCGGATACCCACACTTCCGCCAATATGCGACCAAACTTTCCTCTGGAATCCCTTTCCGGGCATCTGAGTTCGATCTCTATATCATCATTCTCAGATTCTACGGCCTTGAGACACCACTCCTTGAGCTTCTTTTTGGAGAGGAGACCAAAAACTTTTTCTTCCGCGTTCGAGGTACGCGATTCTGGAGTATCGATACCGAGCAAACGCACTCTTTGTTTCGTACAAACATCGAAACCGAGATCAATGGTGACATCTATCGTGTCTCCATCGACGACCTTTTCTAAGGAAGAGACACGGTAAATGAATTCGCAGGGTTCTTGGGCGTAGGTGGACATATACTATGGGTTAGATTATAATTGCGTTTGAGCACCAAGAGTGTTTGGACCTGGCGGTGCCCGCGTTTGAGTACCCCGATCGCGCGCTATAAAATTATATCGCCCATTACCTCCTTCGTTCGCATTACGTTTTTCTCTCGCGACCTTGTTCGCACTAGATTTTCTATTTCTTATCTCTACTTCTATTTGTCTTAATCGATTAATATTAGTTTTTGGATTCATGATTTCGTCTTTGAGCTTTCTTCGTTCAGCTCCCGGAATGAGTCCACCTCGCATCACATGTTTGCCATTGATGTTCTTGATATTAACTAAGGCATATACATTTTGTCTATATTTGGTATTTTTTAGACCACCCATATTCTGTTGAGTTTTCATCAATTGACCCTTTGTGAGGTTTAATCGCCCTTGTAAGGCACCAAGTCTACCTTGTGTAGTTTTCAATTGACCTCTTGTCGCATTTATTGTCGCTTGCGCTTGTTTTTGATTGAGTGTCGAAGTAGATTGTGCAGTTTTTAATTGTGATTCGAGATTTAATCTTTGACCTTGAAGTCCCGTTATTACCTTTCGTGAAACGTTATTTCTGGATCTGAGATTCTGTCTCTGGCCTCGAACACTCGCAAGTTTTTTAGAAAGTGTATTTCTTTGACCTTTCGCGCGTTGTTCGGCGAGTGCGAGTCGACCCAAATTACTTTGTGTGTTTCCAAGTATTTTTTTAGTTTCTTCTAATTGCTGTTTTAATGCATTACGTTCGACTCTCGTTTGTCCCAATGCATTACTTCTAGTTTGAAGTTCTTTGAATAAAATGTTCCTGTTACTGGTTAGTTTAGTCAGTTCAGACTTTGTGGCATTTAAATTCGTCCTTGTTTGTGCAAATTGTTCGGTTAAATTTTGTTTTTCTTTTTCGAGTTGTTTCTTAATTGTGTTTTTTTCTGCCATAGATTCCGATTTAGAGTTATTGAGTTCTTTTTGAAGTCTAGTTATATTTGATTGGTACATTTTAATTTCATCTAATCTTTTGGTAAGATTAGCGTTCTTTACGGAAAGTCTTTGTGTTGCTAGATTGAGATTTTGTGTCTTTTTATTAAACTCAGATTGCCACCTGTTTCTATTTACTTCGAGTTTTTGAATCCTGTTAGCACTGTTACGTACTATTTTGTTTGCCGCCTGTTTATATGTATTGAACTCTAACCTTATGGCGCTTATTTGTTTTTGCATCTCTTCGCGCCCCGCCTTGATAAGATCATTCTTTTCTTTTATGAGTGCATTCCTTTGTTGTATAGACAAGTTGGATTCTTCGAGTTTTCTAGAAATAGCATTCGCTTTATTAGTTGCCTGTGCCGCGGCGTTAGCACTTTTTTTAGCTTCGTTTTGAGCGGCTTTACGAGCCGCATTCGCTTCAGCTTTGAGACGATTTGCCTCAATCTTGAGAAGATTTGATTCTTCCTTTTTACCAAGTGCACTTTGAGTTGCAGCTTCGGCGATTATTCTAGCTTGTTCAGCATTTTGAGCACGTGTCATCGCCTCATTTGCAGCTCGCCTCGCTTCATCGACGAGGCGCCGACTTTCCGCGACCGCTGCATTCGCGTTAGCTTTAGCTTTTTGGGCGATGTTTTGTGCATTCGCGAGTTCGTTTGTCTTTGTGAGAAGTTGTTGTTCGAGTTCACGTCTTTGATTTTCGGATGGTGCGGCGTTAAGTTTAGATTGTATATTTTCCATGTTTGTCTGTATTTTGGATAATTCCGTTTGGGATGCGGTATACTTCATTTGCATGTTTTCTGCTCTGCGTTCAGCGTTGGATGCAGATGCTGTGGCGGCGTTAACTTCACGTGCTAATGCGTTCTTTTCAGCTTTGTAAATCGCATTTGCTTCTTGAGCCGCGGTTTGTGCCTTCGTGAGTTGGTTTCTCAACGCATTCGTGTTTGCGCCTCTGGCTTTCGCATTTTCTAGATTTTTGAGTGCAATAGCCAGTTTTGCTTCCGCGTTTTGTTTTTGTTTTAAAATTGCGTTTTGGTTGGTGGTACCCCCGTTATTTGTTGGTTCTATATTTTTTACATTACTACCGTTGGCTGGGGTAGGTACTGTATTGGTTTGTGGTAAATTAAGAATTTGAGTTCTGGCCGCATTTATGTTAGTGATGTTACCCATTCTCCACTTGTTTACTATGGCTTGAACACGAGTTTGATTTCTAGTTTGTCCCATATTTTTTAACTTGGCTACCTGTTCGTTAACCGCTGCTTGTTTTTTGTTAATATTCGTGAGCTCTATGATTGAGTTGAGTGTATTAATGTTGTTTGAGCTCTTTTTACTGAAAGCGTTTAAATATTCATTCACGACTCGCTTGTTTATTTCATTGGATGCCAGTCGTTCATCTATCCGTTTCAATTTTTTAAGGGTGTTGAGACCCTTTTCACCATACTTTTCAAATTGATCACTCGAAACTTTTCTGATTGCGGTACTTTTTATCTGGTCCACGTAATCCCTTTTGATCTCTTCACGCCTTTTTTCAAAACCCATTTTATTGTGTATTTGTTTTTCGAACACGTTAAAATTACTCGAAATGTATTGTTTCGCTTGCGAGTTATACAAGTCCCCGTTTTTAACTTTTTGAATGTAGTTCGCGGTTTTCTTAAGGAATGTGTTTCTTATCTCAACATCACCTCTCAATCGCGACGCCTTATTCGCTTGAAACTTCACGAGTTTCTCGATCGTTTCGCGTGTACGGTTTTTGGGTGTCGTCGTGTTATTTGCACGTGTCGCGACCTGCTGTGGCACAGGTCTTCTAGTCGCACCAAGTGCACCTACCAAACTCTTAAAACGGTTGTTTTCACTCATTCGCGCACGCGCGTTATTTTCTCGTGCGCGTTCACGTACAGCGGCTTCGTAATAACCTCCACTTCTTCGCGGTTGGTTGTTGTTTCCGTTTCTTCGTGGTTGGTTGTTGTTCCCAAGCGTTTGGGATTCACGAGAGATGTTACCGAGTGTCTTATTCTCGTTGTTTTCGGATTTCATGTTTCCATTTTCACTCGAGTTACCGTTGAGTTTCACGTTTTGGTTTTGGTTTTGGTTTTCATTACGAAGACCGTTTCCATTCCTGTTATTCACGTTAAAATTGTTTGGGTAGTTCACAGAAACCCGGCGCTTAGTCGATGTGATTGGTCTCACGTGGAGTCTGATGGGCTCGTGTATGTTTTTCGACTTCAAAACAGACACAACCGCATCAATCATCTGTGCCTTGGTCATTGTATTATATCCAGTGAGACCCACTTTGCGCGCGACGCGCTTGAGTTCTGCGACAGTAGACGTGGATGCAAAAAGAGTCTCGTACTCTTTTGGGTTCAAAGGCGACTTCCTGTCGGTCATGTACATTCCATCTCTAGACAGGACTAAAGGTGGAAGGGGTAACTTATTCGCCTGGATGGCGGAATACGCATTGCAAATTTGATCTCGTGTGAGGTTGAGCTCAGTGCCAGTGTTTTGCTTGACGAGTTTTTTTAGATTTTTTATGTCAACCCTCGGATCGCACGCGTCCATATTGATATAAACCAACAAAAAATTACGAAGCACCCATTAAATACATTCGTAATTTATCTTCATAACACATATTGAAATCAAATATATCCATATCATCGACGTCTATGATTTTATTCACCTGATACGTGAGCGTGTAATCATATCTATTGTTTAAATTTGCCATGATGAGTGCTTCTGCGAAAGCGCGTGGATTGTCTATGGTTTCTATGTATTTCGTCTTACACTTTATCTGTATGCAATAGACATCGTGTGGTGGTTTATCTAAAAATGGGGCGAGGGGTAAAGATTCGACGGTACCACCATCAACGTACGTCTTATTCATGTATTTCCTGGATGAAAACACGAATGGAATGGCGATGCTCATACACACGGCATCGATCACTTTCATGTCTGGGTGTGTATCGACTGAAAAGTAATCAGTCGTGCTCGTGTTGACACAAAATGCGGGCACGTGTATCTTCTTTCCAAGTTGGCTAAATGTGAGATCACACCCACATATCTCGACGAGCTTCTTTCTCATGGGCTCAAGGTCCACGAGACCAAATTTGTGTAAAAAACATTTCAAATTCAATTTCACTAAATCTGAAATGTTCAACCTTAATGATATGTCTATGATATCATCGACGCTCTTACCGAGTCCTATCAAGAGTGCAAGTATGGAACCCGCGGAAGAACCTGATATTTCTTGAACGTCGACCAATCTATGTTCTACGGTCTTCAAGTGCCCAAGCATCGCAAAGATGCCCATCGCACCCGGACCTATCGCTAAATATTTCATGGATGGTCACCTAATAGTACTTAGGAAATTGCTTTCTCAAAAGAGCGAACACGAGTGCGAAAACAACGGCGTGAACGAGGGCGGCTGCTGGGCTGGTTTGTCCAGAGGTAAACACACCCTTAGAGCCTGGTGGCAAGGTGAGCAACATACCTGGACTCAAGACCAAGAACAACGTCGTGGTCACGATGAGGTCGGTCTTGGTGAGAACGAGACCCATAGCCTTCGCGATCATCGAGTACACGAGGAAGAACACGAGGGCGTGGAACAAGACCGCGGTGCGACCGGTGAGACCGTTACGGAACTTGATGCTGGTGCCATCTGTTCTGAGGATGATACCTGGGCTAAGTGCGAGGAAGAGGGCGGCTGGGATCGCAACTTTTTGGGACGTAATATCTGGAAGCATGTTTATATTATATCATATTATAATTCTATGGCTCTATTATCTGAGAAGCGGTAACAAAATTCGATGAAATCGTGATATTTAGCATCTTTCAGAACGTGGTGTTCGAGATACCTGTCATGAAGGTATGTCTTGAGTAGATTCCACATCCACCAGAGATCGTCATCGAAGTGACCTCCCCAATCGTCGATGTGAAGAGGTCGATTCATCTGAATATCACGTTCATCGTCATCACTGTATTCATTGTCACTCATTCGTTCCGCCGCATGGGCGTATTCATTCCACACCATTACTTTCGATCCTTGATTCCGGTGAGGGAAAGTGAGGTAGATTCCTTTACTGGTAGGTTATCGATTATAGCCTTTAACACGCTTTCGGCTTGTTGTTCATTACCTTTGAAGTAGTTCACAAGACCTTCCATGACAGTGGTCTTGTTAAGGCCAGTCTTTCTGGAGCTCTTACGAACGGAAATCTTCCCCTTTTTGAGGTTAATAGCATCGAGACCGTTATCCATCATGAGCTTCTTTACTTGCATTTTGAGGGACTTTTCGGCCTGAACGAGGATCTTAATATCTTCTCGGGCTTCTGTAATTTGCTTGTTTAATTCAACCAATTTAGAGACGCTGTTTGAGAGTTCGTCTGACGGGACTTGAGACATTTTATATATACCTAATACCTTATTTCTTTAAGTTTACGCGCACAAACTACGTTGCATGATGTCTGGGGCGATCGTAGAGTTGTTCCACACAAAAGCATCCTTAGGGTTTGGTGGGTCCGCGCGGATTTGTTGGTTCGCGTTACGCAAAGCACCACCAATGGTCTCTGGGAAGCCAATTTGTTGGCGTGGTTCAAGGAAGTTTTGACCGGAAAGAATGTCATCTGGGGCAAACTCACCGAAATCCTCCTGAGGCGCGACTTCACGTGGCAACAAGGAAGAGGCGAGGCCGGTACCCGCCTTCATTTCACAGCCAACACCAGCTTCGCCGGATGGACCAACGGCATCGATACCACCGATCATGGAGTATTCCTGGTCCTTAACACTGTAGGTGGAACGGTTGTTCACGACCATGAGGTAGATAACGGCCGCGATGGCGAGGGCGATGAGCGCCTGGCGTGGCGTGACCTTTTTCATGTTCATCTTCATCTTTTATATATAGAAACAATTTTTTTATTCATCGTCCTCAATCACATATTCGTCTGGGTACGCCTCGATTTTTGGTTCTGGTTCTGGGACCACCTCGGGTTCTGACTCTGGTTCTGGGGCTGGCTCTGGAACTGGGTTGAGCTTCACCTGAACGAGGTTCCAAGTCGGACCGAAAGCCTTCTTTGCGAACCAAAGACCCGTGTATTCGAACATGACCGAGCACTCTGTGCCTGGAGTCAGCACCTCGAAGTCTACGAGTTCCTTACGTACGTCGAAAACCTTGGTGGCAGCAATACGATCCGCGGAGAGGGTGTCTTCCTTCATGTACACCTTGTGAATGGTTTGTTCTGGAAGCTGCTTACCGAACCAAGTCTTACTGTTTTCGATGGCCGATTCCACATTATTCGCGTGGATGGCTTCGATCTTATCGACACCGATAGCGCCCGACAAGTCAAACGTCACATCGGTGTCTACGTCGACGACCTTCGCATTCTTCACCTGAAGATAGCAACGCTTCTTTTCTTCGGTGAGTGCACTTACATGGTAGAGACCGTCCTCGCCTTTGGAGAGAGTTCCGTAAATCATTTTATAGGTCATATACGGTTCAAATCTTTAACCCCTACAAATGGTATAATGGCTGATTTACGTAACACCTGTCTTGGAACCCAAGAATCGCGTGCTGGTTTGAAACCATAGAGTGTTTCTTCCATCTTTAGCTTTGGTGGAAGTGGAAGAGGGCGCTTTGGTCTGTAGTTAAACTCATTTTTAACATATGAAATTGAATTGTTTTTGACCCAATCGAGTTTTTCGGTGTCAAACCGCATGTTTCCGTGCGTCCTGGAATATCCAGAAATGTCACCGACATTTTGTGGCGCCTTCAGTCCAAACACGTATTGCTTTGATAGCTTATCTGGGTCGGGTGTAGTGGTAAACTGTTCGTACTTTCTTGGATTTATCTTTGTTGCCTGTTTAACACCCACCTTCTTAAAGCTTGAGTGAACCCTTGGTTTCTTGCTGAGTGATATGCCTACCTTTTTCATGATGGTCTCCATCGAATCGTTTGGAAGAATTCTCTTTTGGGTCACAAGCTTCGCGAGTTTAATCATCCGGTTTCTATCCTTTTCTCTCTTTTCTGGGGGACGAAGACCGAGCTTTTGCATGGTGTATGCGTCTTCGATCAAGAACTTCTTGGATGCGAGTTTAATGTTATCGAATTTACCGATGACATACTTGCCCGTGATCTTGAAAATGTCGAGGGCTTGAACTCGTTCGTCACCGACATCGAACCCAAACTCCTTTGGGCGCATGAAGGCTATATCAAGCATACCACCAATGTTAACGTCTTCTATTCTTCCAGTCTTTGGTGAAAACAGACGAATGCGCATGTCTAACGTAAACAGTTCTATGTCCGCGAGAGTGTCTGGACCTCTGGAAGCACCCTTCTTCTTTGGAATGAGTGAATATCTTCGTGTGACGTATGGACCCGTGTTTGCGTATCCAAAACCTATGAATTTACCTGGTTTGCCTCTCTTGTCGTAGCATATCTTCGCGAACTTGGTGTTTATGCGTTTCGCGATTTCACCGAGTTTGTTCCACAGCAGGAGTTTAACAGCCTGAAGTTTGCCAAAAAACTTTTCATCTGGTTTGAATCTGGGAACAAACTTCGTGTCTATATCGAGTGTCATGATTCTGTCTTTTGGATCTAGGTATGAATTGACCGCATCACCCCCAGAAAGTATCAAGTCACCCATTGGATTCATAAACTCCGTGAGTTCGTCTATCACCGCGTAGAGATCGTACCGTATCGCATCTGTGATGATGACACCCGCAAAGTCCTTGAAATCCTTGTCCTTGTGAAGCCGGTGGAGTCTCGCTCTGAACTTAGCGACGTCGTCTGCGTCATAAAACTTTTTCAGAACGGGGTCGTTGTGGAACAGTTTTTTCTTCCTGAACCTACTTATAACTCCTGGAGAATACTCCGTCTCGTCCATGTTATTAATATATCACATAATATTATGAAGTCTTGCAGTGAGTGTAGATGTTATTCATACACAGAAGATGACACGAAACATGTGTGTGGTGTGAAAGCAAATGGATACATATTCCCATGTAACAATCCTGTGTGTTGCGTTGGTGGATGTGTAAAGACATACGGGAAAGGACATATGATTCCACAGACGGACATAAGAACTCCAGTTATGGTACTAGTTGGTGTTGTGTTGTTAACACTCGTAGCAACAAGCTTAAAGATGTGATACCTAAGTAAGACATAAAACAAGATGTCTCTTGAAACTGTTCTCACCGAAATTGCCGCTCTCCGTAACGACGTCAAGTCCTTGACCAAGATCATTCGCAAGATCAAGGCCAAGCAAGACGATCCGGACGGAACTAAGGCTGCCTCCCGCGCGAAGAACAACGGCTTCAACCGCGAACAAGCTATCTCCCCAAAGCTCGCTGAGTTTCTCGGTGTTGAAGCCGATAAGCTCGTCTCCCGAAGCTTCGTTACCCGCGCGATTAACGCGTACGTTACTGAAAAGGGTCTCAAGCACCCAGACAACGGTCGCGTGCTTGTTCTTGACGACAAGCTCCGCGATCTTCTTCAGCCACCTGCGGACACGCAGATCACGTTCTTGAACTTGCAAAAGTACTTGAGCCCTCACTACACGAAGGTTGAACAAACGGCTTAAAAAATACATCATAAAAATCATTAAATGATTATCGATAGGGAATCAATCGAAATCCTTGTTGGTACAAAGATATCTAAGATAGATTTGTACCAAAAAGCTTTTACTCACAAATCTGCCGTGAAGGAAAATGAAAACTTAGAATCATTCGAGACTTTGGAATTTATTGGTGACTCTGTGTTAGGTTTTGTGATCACAAAATTTTTGTTTGACAGGTATGAAGAACAGAAAGAAGGTTTTCTCACGAAGGCGAGAACAAAGCTCGTACGAGGAGAAACACTCGCGAGTATTGCCATGAAGTTGGAAATGTATAAATGGATTCAAATGGATGAGAAGGGTATGCGAAACGAGTGGTTCAAAAATCCTAAAATTCTAGAAGACGTGTTCGAAGCATTCATAGGAGCCATTTACATGGATTTGGGACTGTTACACGCGAAACGATTCATTTTGAATATTTATGAAAATCCAGAACTCATAGACATGCGTGCTATCATGGTCGATGATAACTACAAAGACCATTTAATGCGTTATTGTCAAACACACGGACATCCATTACCTGATTATAGGGTCATATCACACGATAATGGTATGTTTTGTGTTGATGTGTACGTGAACGATGTGATTCTTGGTCGAGGATTCGCGAAGAACAAAAAACAAGCTGAACAGAATGCAGCTAAATATTTTTTCTATCCAAGTTGTAACAAGCGATGAATATTCCCGTGTTGTTTGTAGCGGTCAGTTTGTTTTTTAGACACTCTAGGGTACCAAAACAATATTCAAAGGAGGTGTTAATACAGGAATGTAAGAGATTGGGCGCACCGTGCGACGGCACGTCTAGAATATTACGTCATAGAATCACACGCTTAAAAAGTAGATTGTAATACAATTTAGGATGCACCCAAACGTCGCGAGGTTAATAAATAAAACATACGCGGAACAGAGGTCGCAAGAATGGCTCGACTTGAGAAAAAATATGCTCACGGCGAGTGACTGTGCCACAGCCATAGGTGAAAATAAATACGAGAAACCATTCGATCTTCTTCTCAAAAAGTGTGGTAAGGGTAAACCTTTTACTGGGAATGCAGCGACTGAACACGGAAACAAATACGAAGACGAGGCGCGCATTATTTATGAACAGCGCCACAATGAAGTCGTACACGAAATTGGTCTTGAACCACACCCAAAACACCCTTGGCTCGGTGGTTCACCAGATGGTATCACAGAGAGTGGAAAGCTCGTAGAAATTAAGTGCCCCATGTCCCGGGAAATTTTACCAGAAGTTCCGCGTCATTATATGCCCCAATTACAGTTATGTATGGAGATACTTGACCTAGAAGAGTGTGATTTCATTCAATACAAGAATGTGGATTTCAATTGGCCTAAACCAGAGGAGTTTGTGGTCGTCAACGTGAAACGCGATCGCGAGTGGTTTGAAAAGTACTTCCCGGTCATGGAAGAGTTTTGGCAAAAGGTCTTGTATCACAGAGAACATGGGATAGAAGAACCAGTAAAGAAAACGCGTGGACCTAGAAAAAAGAAGGAAGACGGACCACCACCGCCGTGTGAAATCAAGTCCGACTCTGACGACGAGTATAGAGACGAGTGAGTGATGGAGGTATGTCGTACCCAGTCAATTTCTTGAACGTTTTGACATTTTTTGCACTCGCCGCTGTTCGAGCGGCAGTTGCGGATGGTGCTGAGTTTGGTCTGTTTATGGACACCTTTTTGAATGCCAAAAATTTGAAACTATTTTTGCGATTTTGTCCTATCACCATGATTGAATCCGAATTGAACCCCTTCGAAATTTTTGCTATACTTTCTTCCTTTGATGATGATATCACGCGAAGTCCTGGAAACCACTTCTTTATGATTCGTATTTTGGACGCGACGGTCATCGGATTTTTGTTATTTCCTGTACTGTGTGACACGACGACAACAGGCGTCTTTTTTTCGCGTTTCGCCATTTTGATCATCTCTTGTATCATCATCTTATGACCCAAGTGAGGTGGATTGAATCTCCCGTATGTAAACACAACCGAGTTCATATTATTATGTACACGTATAATAATATGAACTCCCCAGCACCACCAAGTCAGATTGTAGTCAAGAAGGGTATGGGACTCGTGACGAGTTTCTTTGTCATCATAGGTGTGTGTTGTCTATGTTCTTGTCTGTCGTCCATGTGGACAACCGCTAAAGGTGTGAGTGCGATAGGCAACTTGTCTAAAAAGGAATCGCCTGGTCCAATCGTAAAAGATATGATAGTCACCAACATGGATAAGAGTACCGTATTAAGTACGAACAAAGAAGAAGGGACCGTAACACCTGTAAATGTTAGTAAGAAGCAGATGAAGGTGGGTGTATACAAGGATTGTGGGTGCACACAGACTTTACACGAAACACTCTTAGACGCGGGATCTCCAATCAATGCGAGCGGTCAGGTAGACGTGAACGCCGAAGATCAATGGAAGTGTATCACGGCGAGTAATGCGATCATAAGTGATTACACACACGAATATATCGGGACCAAAAATGGTATTCCAGTCAGTGATAGTATTATAAATACAGAACCGACTCAATTGGATGGACGACCCATATACGTCGGATGTGGAACCGGCGAAGATTACAAAACCACTAAATTAAAATTCAAATGGAAAATAGCTGAATAGGCATTTATATTATTAAGTATTAAGATGTACAATTCATATCTAATTATACACAGATGTATATTTTTACAAGATTCTGAAAACTTTTTAGAAAAAAAAATAATTTTTTCTATTTCTTTTTTCTAAAAAAAGTTTCCAAAAAAATATTTTTTTTATTTTGTTTTTAAAATCCTAAAAAGTATGGTGTTACTTTAAATTCAAATCCACAAACCATGTCTAAATCAAACGTAGTACCTAAGTAAGCACAAACCATGTATAAATCAAACCAAAAAATGGAACTTTACAATCACCAAATTGAGGGTGTGAACTGGATGCTCGAGCGGGAGTGTGCCTCGAGTGGACCGAAGGGTGGATTCTTATGCGACGAGATGGGACTCGGTAAGACTGCGCAGCTCATACGTGTCATTACACTAAACCGTGTTTCAAACACGCTCGTAATCGTACCTAAATCCATAGTCACCCAATGGAGCAACGAGATACACAAATTCGCTCCACATCTCAGTGTGTTTGTGTATGATGGATTGAACCGTACGAAAGACTACTCTAACTTTACAAAGCATGACGTTACAGTGTGTCCATACAGTCTCTTGACCGAAGAAGACCCGTTGATACACAAAGTGAGATGGGGGCGAATCATACTCGACGAGGCCCATGAAATCAGAAACAGGCGTTCCAAACGTTTCAAGTCGGTGATACAACTCGGGGCCACTTACCGATGGATCGTGACGGGTACACCCGTGTTTAACAACGTGGATGATTTTGTGTCTCTGTGTGCATTCATAGGCATTGACCGCATAGACGTACAGTGTAACCTCGAGGCTGTTCGAACGAAGTTCATTCTTCGTAGGACCAAAAACAGCCGCGATATCCCCGAGTGTCACTTCGAGAATGTTGAGTTGGATATGTACCCAGAAGAGAAGACCATGTACAAACACGTGTTTTCTGAAGCACAAGAAATGATACGTGACATGATGAAGAGAGCGAGCACACACGGAAACTCAACCATGTATAACATGGACATTCTCGAGTGTTTTCTTAGAGCGCGTCAAGTCATGATTTGGCCTCAATTGTACATCGACGGCATGTCCAAAAAACTCGATGAAGAGATGGAACCATGGGTTGGTAGGTCTAAGAAGATGGAAACCTTATTTGAACTCATCTCACAACACCCGGATGAGAAGACGCTCGTGTTTTGTCAGTTCATGGGTGAGATGAACTACATTCGGCATAAACTCGAGTGCCCCGTGTTTAGGATAGACGGTTCATGTTCTAAAGAACGCCGCGAGTCTCAACTCGCTGAATTCAAACGCGCTCCACAGAACAGCGTTTTCCTCATCCAAGTGAAGGCGGGTGGTCAAGGTCTCAATATACAGTGTGCATCACGCGTATACATCACGAGTCCATCTTGGAATCCTGGTACGGAGCTTCAGGCCATCGGTCGGTGTCACAGGTCAGGACAAACTCGTGAGGTTTACGTCAAAAAGTTGATTTACAAGGGTGACAACGCGTTTCCGAGTGTCGATGAATCCATCGTCGCGCTCCAGGTGAGAAAATCACACGAGTACGCAGACGTATTAGGAGACGAATCTCTCAAAACACAGTTACCTGGTCGGTCAGAGGGCCTCTCCATCGGTGAGATTAGAAATATTTTCATGGTATAGTGTATATATGATGAAGACATTTGGATCCCGAGCCGAAGTTTTACACGGTACCGCGGAAAAGACGACTGGTGGTTTGACCAAGAAGGACTTGTTCCAAGACAAGTACGGTGCCATTAAGAGTAAGGCTGCCTCCAAGGCCGCGCTCGAACGCATGGAAGAAGAGGGTAAGAAGTCCATGGTCAAGGTTTTCAAGCCAAAGAAGAATGGCTTCAAGCTTCAACCAAAGGCTGGTACCTCGGCTTACAAGAAGCTCATTAAGAAAATGTAAATGTAATATAAGAAGAGATGTCTCTCACTAAATGGAACCAAGCTGTTAGGCTCGCCAAGATTAAGCAGGGCATCAAGCCCGAAAAGTATATGATGCTTCGAGGAAAGCTCCTCAAGGAAGCCCAGGCTATCTATCAACTCCTATTAATTTCGAAGTAAATATATAGTAAAATGGCGGCTCTCGCTGGTATGATGGCTAAAAGCATGGCAAAGTCTGCGGCGCGCAAAATCAAATCAGAAGCTGAGGACATGGCCGATGATTTGAAGAAGGAAGCGATCGCAAAGGCGAAAAATTATAGAAATCAGGCGCAAGCGAAGGCGACCAATTATTTGGATGCTCAAAAGCATAGAATTTATGAAACTTCGAGGGGTGCGTTGTACGCGAACACGAGTGGGGGTAATAAAAATTATAGACCCACACCCGTGTATAAAAATGTACCAGGTTCAAACGTTGTCACACCGATGACACAAGTCCCACAGATGTTTAACCGACAATAAATTGGAACCCCTTAAGAGCTTGTGGCTCGTATTTAACGAGCTGGTAAAGCTTATATGTGATACCGAACTTTTTGTTCAAGAAATACACACTGTTAATCTCTACGATCGCAGTACCCGAGTTTCTTGAATAGAGACCATTTACACACTCATCACGGATAGGATTGCGTTGTTCATCGTAGATGTGTGGCTTTACCATACCATCAACACCTGTGTCAACCTTGACTCTGAACTTTGGTTCGCGGTCAGGACTTTCTTTGACGTTCGAGAAAAACATAGTTTTGAGTTCTTCGATCGGAACTTTTCGTTTGAAAATGGTTTCACTTTGATCGTGAACGGCTTCTATAATCTTTTCTTCCATGGCCCGCATGGTTTCGTAAAATTGTTTGACGTAGTTACCGTCTTCATCGTACCCTTTCATAGCGAAATCGAGGGACCATTTCGTTGGACCAACTTCTGGTGTGAATCCGGAAATACCAAAAGGCATGTACATTCGGGGAAATTGAACGCGAATAGGTTTCCCTTCTTTGGTACAAAGGGAAATCTTGCGACCATCATGTGGTTGAATTTCTAATTCATCTAGTAGATTCACGAATTTAGACATATTTATTAAAATATATATGAGTTAAAACTTTAAGCAGAACACGCTACGCAGTCGGCTTCTAAACTAAATTGGATCGGTCGCGCCTTTGCTTTTGAACGCAGGTAGTACATCCCCGTCTTAAGACCCTTCTTCCATGCGTAAAAGTGCATGGATGAGAGCTTGGAAAGAGTCGGGCTTTCGACAAATAAATTCATACTTTGGCTTTGGTCGATGAATACACCTCTGTCCGCGGCCATATCAATAATGGTCTTTTGACTGATTTCCCATACTGTCTTGTAGAGCTCCTTAAGGTTATCTGGGATATCCATGATGTTTTGGACAGAGCCATTCGCCTTCACCATGAGATCCTTCATTTCCTTAGACCAGAGACCCACAGCCTTGAGGTCATCTACCAAGTGTTTATTGACGACCACGAACTCACCTGCGAGAGTTCTTCTCAAGTAGATGTTTTGTGTGTAAGGTTCGAAACACTCATTGTTACCGAGAATCTGAGACGTACTCGCCGTGGGCATGGGTGCGAGCAATAGACTGTTTCTCGTACCTTTCTTCACACGCTCACGCATGGCATTCCAGTCGTATCGGTCGGAGAGCTTTGGTTCGTCCCACATGTCAAATTGCAAGATCCCTTTACTGAACGGAGAACCTTGGAAAGTTTCGTACGCTCCATCTTTTTCTGCGAGTTCACAACTGGACTCGAGAGCTCCGTGATACATCGTCTCAAAGATGAGACGGTTCATTTCTCGAGAATTTTCCGATCCAAATGATTCTCTGCACATGATGAACACATCCGCGAGACCTTGAACACCGATACCGATGGGTCTGTGACGCATATTTGAACGCTTTGCAGTCTCTGTTGGGTAAAAGTTCGTATCGATCACTCGATTCAAGTTACGCGTGACCATCTTCGTGACTCGGTGAAGTTCATCGTAGTCAAACTTACCCGTTTCCTTGTTTACAAACTTAGGAAGGGCGATGGACGCGAGGTTGCAGACAGCCGTTTCATTTGCGTCAGATTTCTGGATGATTTCGACACACAGGTTCGACGATTTAATAGTTCCCAAGTTCTTTTGGTTAGACTTTTCGTTACATGCATCTTTGTAAAGCATGTATGGCGTACCAGTTTCGCTTTGAGACTTGATGATAGCCTTCCAAATTTCGGACGCTGGAATAGTCTTGACCGCGAGACCTTCTCTCTCGTACTTTTCGTAAAGTTCATCAAACTCTTTGCCGTACACATCCGAAAGACCCTTCGCCTTATCCGGGCAGAAAAGAGACCAGTTACCACTTTCTTCCACGCGACGCATGAAAAGATCTGGAATCCATAGTGCCGAAAACAGATCTCTGCATCGCGCCTCTTCATCACCTTGATTGAGCCGAATTTCAAGGAAATCCATGACATCTGCATGCCAGGGCTCCAAATATACGGCGATTGAACCCTTTCTGCGACCAGCTTGGTTTACGTAACGCGCCGTTGAATTATAAACTCTCAACATAGGGATAATGCCATCAGACGTACCATTCGTACCTCTGATGTGAGACTTATTCGCGCGAATGTCGTGTACGTGAAGACCGATACCACCAGCCCATTTTGAAATTTGTGCACACTCCTTCACCGTGTCATAGATGCCATCGATGCTGTCATCCTTGTTTGCCACGAGGAAGCAACTCGACATTTGTGGCCTGTGTGTACCAGCATTGAATAGAGTCGGCGTGGCGTGAATGAACATTCCCTTTGACATGGCATCGTATGTCTCGACTGCTCGTTCAATGTCTTCCCCGTGAATGCCAATAGCAACACGGGCGTACATATATTGCGGCGTTTCCATGATTTCTCCGTCAATCTTTTGAAGATATCCCTTTTCGAGTGTTTTGAGACCGAAATACCCGAAATCATAGTCTCTTTCACGTTTTATGTGTTCTTCCATCCTAGAAGAAACCCGTCTGATCTCGTCCGTCACGATATTAGCTTCGTGTAACTTTGTCATGGCTTCATAAAACGTAGAGGGTACACGCTTCTGAATATTACTCGCGACGATACGAGTCGCGAGTATCTCGTAGTCTGGATCACTCGTGATCATACCGATGCAGATCTCAGCCGACAACGTATCTATCTCGTATGTCTTGATGTTATCGTGCATGGACGAGAACACCTGCTGGGCGATCATGGAGGCATCGACATTTTCCGATAATCCATGCGTGAGTTTTGAGATCCTGTTGGTGACCTTGTCAAACTTAACGTCTTCAACACGACCGGATCGTTTAATAACCCTCATTTTATATTTATACTACATGCTAATTTTTTAACCCACTTACTTGAAGTCCTTGCTTCGGACTGGAACTGGACCAGCGATCTCGACTTGTCGGTTTCTTTGAAGAAGATGGGTGTTAGTGAAAAATCTACCTTCAGTACCAGCCTTTGATACTGGTGGGTAGCTCGCAATAAAGCATTCACCTGGCTTGCAGACAGGGCGCTGTTGTTCACACGCTGGAGTGCTGTAAGCTTCGTCGAAATCAGAGATAGATATTCTCATTTATAATTACTGATAGTTTTTTTCCAGGCCTATATTAAATGTGTGATAATCTTCACCTGAACTCTCTCAAGCAGTGCGAGACTCCACTGAACACACTTTTCTTCTCGTCGTTCAATGTGAACTTGCTTCAACGTGCGATACGACAAGATTTCAAGAACAAGACGGGTGTTTCCATCGATTATCAAAGCGATGATGACCTTTATGGTATCATGCGCGTCGTGTTCATTAACAACTCCGGTGACCACTTTACTCGCGTGAACGAGCAAGTGAAAATGATGAACACACGAGTCATCAAAACGGCGGTCTCACAAATTCAATCTGGCGTCTCTCAATACATGGGATATGTGCATGATATGGACAGAGGCTTAGAACCATTAGATAGACCTGTAAACACGTCTACTTACGGGAACAAGATTGATAAGAATAATAAGATTGGTGTTTAAACAAACGTCTTGTTTATTTCAGTCATACCTGGACCGTAGTCATCAGACTGTTCACCGATGACTTCATCATCACTTCCACCGATGATGACTTCTTCGACAATGTCATCTGGCTTCACAATTTGCTTCTCTGGGGCAGTCGTGACCTTCGTTTCTTCTGGTTTTATCGTCACGGTCACCGGCTTGCTGGACGTCATGTAAATGACGATGGCTGTCAAAATCGCGAGGACCACAGCGGTATACAAAACACCACGTGTATTCATTATATATTTATAATACATAAAGTTTTATCGCTAAAATTACATATGTCCCTGAATCATTATAAGATTGAAACGGAGAAAATCTGCAAACAAAAGGGTTGGGATTCAGTAGCCATAGATACTGTATGGCTTCTTCTGACAGAAGAGATCGGCGAACTTGCGTCGGCTATTCGTCAAGTGCGGAAGACTTACAAAAAAACAGGACTCAAGAAAGAGCGGGGAACTGATGTCCTGATGGAAATGGGGGATGTGTTTAGTTATTTATTTCAGCTAGCAGCGATGTTGAACGTAGACTTAGACAAGATGTGGGTCGAACACGGTAAAAAAATGAAACACAAGAAATATAATCTGCGATAGTATAAAGATGCCCTTGAGCGACGAAGAATCCATCGATCGGGTGAACCCATTTGTTCAGCATGATTTTTTTATGCCTGGTACGTCTAGACAGGTCGTGGACTTTGCGCCACACAAGAAGCCCGTAGAAGATGAACCAGAAGAAGAATATCGGAGTCCGATGTGCGACTATGGAGTGATGGTCGCAGGTCGAATTGGTAAGACCGGTAACTGTCCTTTATCTAGATCACTGTATCCAGGAAGAAATATTCAATACGACGAAGATGTGCCCATGAATGAAGTGGCTAAGGAAACCAATAATCCAACTAGCAACAAGACTATGAATAATATTGCGGGTGTAGCGACTCTGCTTCTATTAATTGCAGTACTCTGAATAGCTTTTCTAGTCTGAGATCACTCGTACACGTCTTTATTATTTCAGGCATCTGTTGTGTGCACATATCCTTGATGAACCTCTTCTGCCAAGAACAGCGCATATTTATGACTGGTGGGGAGAATGTGGGATCTAGGATCTTTATAGCATTCATAGTTCTCACGATACTTCTCGTATTATTGTTTTCACATAATACACTCTCCAATTCAACTAATGCCATTTTACGTCTGGTTTCAGTTGTTTTGTGTACCATAGTGTCCAAGAATTGCTCGTAGCGCAACGTATCGGATATGGATTTTATTTCCGACCAAGTGCCTATGGGTGTCGTATCGAGTAGGTCTCGTTTGTTTTCATAACCAATTCCATTCGTGTACTTGACGTAGTCTATTTGTACCAATGTTTTTCCGGTTTCAATATCGATGGTTACAAGGGCTGATTTTACGAAAGAGGTCATATGACAAAATCTCTTTAATTCTCTAAGTGCTTTAAATACCTAAGTCGTCATTTACACACACTAAAAATAACGCCATGTACCCGTCGATCACCAACAACACATTCTCATACCTGGTGTCCCTCGATGAATTTAGAAATGAGGTACCAGAAGACATTCGACCTTCGTGGGTCAAGCTCACCACAATCACGATGGTGTCGAGTTTCAAGAAGGAGATCAACATACAGAAAATTAGGCAGATGTTTCAAAACATCACACCGATACGCATTCGCAAATCGGGATCCAAAATTACGGAAGGCTATGAGTGGACACTTAAACCTACAACGTTTTACAATCAGATTACCTTATCTTACGTAGATCAATACAGTACAAAGTCCATCAAAATATTTCCAAATGGGAGTATCCAGGTTGCCGGGTGTACACATTTGACGAATTGCAAGCACATCATCAAACAACTTTCACTGTTGTTCGGTATTTGTCTCGGAAAAGACTACATCGTACCACTCGACACTTTTCGTGTGGTGATGATAAACTCAAACTTCAGTCTCAATTGGAACATCAATCTCATGCGCACAGCCAATCACTTTGAAAATTACTCGGATGTGTTTAAGGTGTCTTTCGAACCAGACCGTTACTCGGCAGTAAAGGTCAAGTTCAAACCTGCTGAAGACATGAAAGAAGTGACGGCAAGTATCTTTAGTACAGGCAAAGTGATCATCACGGGAGCGGAAACTTTTAAGGAGATTGCTTTTGCGTATAACATCATAAATCAACACATAAATACAGAGCCAGGTATCAGAGTGTCTAAAGTCGACCCAGATAAAGTCGATGTATTTGATGTAGACACTTTATCAGGGCGAAATATAACAGACTTCATCAAAAAGTTGAAGTCCATGAATGTAAAATCTTGGAAACGTACCATCACCAATAGACAAATTAATTTCTGATGTAATAGTAAATGTCTCAGCGACTTGGAATGGCCGACGGCCGATGTTTCACTATAAACTCGTCTAACCAATTGCTCAACAACTACTTGATGAACAAGAATGGTATCTCGTATGAAGACAACTACTCGTACCGCAAGCTCCTTCAAACGAAGGGACCGGAACTCCTCAAGCCTATCCAAGACATTCAAGGCACCGCTAAGTGCTCGTCTTGCGACAAGGCCTTGTTGAACATGTCCAACATCTATTAAACACGCAAAATTAGACTAAATATAATATGTAACCTTTCTAGAGAATGTGTCAGTGCACCATATGTCTCAATGACGTCAGAGAGACTAGGCAGAATAAAGCGATACGTTGCGGGCACCTCTTTCATTCACATTGTCTAGAAAAGTGGAAAAATAAAGGTAAGCAAACATGTCCGATGTGTAGAAAAATATTTGACGGTGACAACTTTAGAGTTCAAATCACCATACACAACATGTTTGAATCTTCATCCAATACAGTGAATCTCGAAAACGAGTATATATTTGACGCACTCGATATTTTTTTCGATGTCGAAAATCAAACGGACTTAACGAGTCTTTTGTCCGACTTTGGGGTGAGTGTGTCCGACTTTGATCCCCTTGTTCTTAACGCAGAATGAGCTGCAGTACGTCTTGTAGTTTAATCCAGGGTAATTACGACTGGCCTTTCTCGGATCTATGATGACGTTACCTTTCGCATCCGTGATGAGTGGGCCGGTCGCCCAGCCACGCTTGTGGGCGAATATGTTTGCCTTAAATCTCAAAATCTTTCCGGGTATGAGTTTACCCGCCTTTTTAACGCGGTCCATTGGAACTTTGAAAAACTTAGCGATGGATTCATATGTGTTTCCTTGCTTCACTTTATACTCTACTTCGTTCACTTGTTTGTAGAAATGGAAATCACCCTGTCTAAAAAAATTAGTTGGTTTCCCTGGGGCGATGAACATCATCACTTTGTAGTGCCCAGGCTTACATTTTTCTTCAGCCTTTGCTATGTATACCTTCTTTGGATTGTCTGCAACGACGCGCTGTGGTAATCGCTTACAACTCACATACGAGTGGTTCATGTTACGCATATCCGCGCGCTCACCCGGCACACTCTTGTACGAACGTTTTTTCTCGTAATCACCCACCGCATACGCGTAGCAGTTGTTGTTATTTATACCCACCGCTCTACCCCACAATCTCTGTGTAAACTTGGGTTCACCTCCACTCAGGGGAAGTCTTTTTGGTGCCTGTCCCATTAATAATATTCCAGAAAAAAATATTATTAATAGATAAATGATTCAAGGCCTTGTTAACGCTCGCAAGACTAGAGATGCTCTCGCCGAACTCCTCACGTTCATCCTCGTGATCCTCATCAGCACTTTCGTGCTCCGATTCTTGTGGAATCGTTCGCTCGTGAAGCACGTGTCCGTTCTCAAGAAGCTCGACACCTTCCTTGATGCCTTCATGTTGTCTCTCGCACTTGCCGTCGTTCGAGGCATCTAAACCTCTCTATAACCGGTAATCTTTTCCCCTTCGGGGCTTATTAAAGTTGGAAACGACTTGATTCCGTTGCACTGTTGCTTTTCACAGTCAACGAATTCATAGGTTTTACCATTACTCTTCATGTGATCCAATTGCCTCGTAGTCCAACCACACCACTCGGTACCGTACACGATCCACTTTCCCTTACAGAATTTACAATCACATCCCTTGCATGTACACTTACCTTCTACGCACCCACATCCGCACGCACATTTCTTACCGCGACCTGTATAAAATAAAACAACAAGAACTAAAGTAAGGAGTAGGATAAGCGCGATCATTATTAATTATTTTACATATTTTATTTTGAGCGCTTCACATATTTTTTCAATCGTCTTACCCTGTGTTTCTATACCAGCCTTTTTTGCTTTTTCTATGAGTTCACTCTTTTTGTACGTATTACATTTCTTTCCATCAACTCTCGTGTATCCCTTTGGTGCGACCGTAACTTTGAGTTCTGGTGCTCGACGTTTTATTGGTGCAGTCTTCTTTTGTGCGTTTCTGGCCAATATATTCTTCGCCTTTTGGATTCCCGACGCCGACGCGAGCTTCTTTGTGACAGGTTTTGATTTTGGAAATGGTTTCGCCTTTGGTATGAATGTAAGTGGGTCTATCTTCTTCTTAATAGCGGATCTCCTGTAAGGTAAGAAGTATGGATCTGAAAATATTTGTTCAAACGTGGGGAAATTGGAGTGATTTGCATCTATGCGCATTCTGAAATTTTTAATTTTAGGCGTTTCGGAGCCCTTGTATCCATATGGGAGTATTCTATCTATGAATCGAATGGTTTCAATGGCCGAGTCCGATCCATTACGACTACACACTAAAAATATTGCATTCAAGAAAAGGTGGGCATCATACATGGGATGTGATTTTTGTGATATACCCCAATCTTTATCAAGCCCTTGTGTATTTGGATTATTAATGACCCTCGTAGAAGAAAGTCCATAATCGGTGAACATGAGCTTGAGACCCACATCTTCCACGTTAAGTACCGTGTTACCAATTGTATATGTATCAATCTTGAGGGTTGGTTTATCTGTGTTTACAAGAACATTTTTAGCATGTAAATCACTATGCCTAAAAGACGGATACTTTTTGTGTAGTCTATAAAGATTGTACAATACTTGTGTTATAATGAATCTGTAATGAATAGGTCGCAGCGTTCTCTTATTTTTATTTATGAAATCTTCTAGAGCACCTTCATTTGCATATTCACTGTACATGATGTGTTTACCTTTACAGCTTTCGAGTGCGTACATGTTCACGCCACCAAATCTACTCACGATTTTACCAATCTTGTATTCTATACCAATTGGCTCAGTTTGTACTTTAATGGCTATGTCCTTTTTACACTCTTTGTCTACACACCCAAAAAACACCTCACCGTATTCACCTTGCCCAATCTTTTTGGTTCCAACTTTGGTTCTGATCGCTTTCTTTACTGAAAAGTTAGGTGGTTTATTGTTATTAACTGTGTAAAATATCTTATTTGGATTACAACCTATTTTTTTTATTGCTTCGGTGATCTCTTTACTTATGGTCTCGTGATCTTTAGGGGTTCTGACCTTACCAACCTTACCCCTGATGATCCTGAGATTTCGCATATGCTGTTCCACCTGCATTTAATGTATTGCTAGATTTTATTCATCAACTTCGACTTCTTCTTCATAGTATTCGTCTTCGGCACCCTCGTCAACCGCATCACCCGAAGCCTCGATGCCTTGGAAGGCGAAGGATGGGAGCTTAGTGGATTGTTCGAGGAGGACTTGCGAAAGACGCAAGCTCACACCAAACTTGTTATCGATGAACCAGATCTGGGTGACATTGGCGATGCACATACAACGCTGACCCTTCTCGATGCTGTCGACCGGGACAAGCTCGCGCTTGGAGTTGTACGCTTCAGCCATGAACTCACCAGTCGGTTTGGTCATGACCTTGAGCTTAACGGTATCCGGGTATTCTTCCTTACCCGGACGCACGAGAGGCTTATATAACGCTTCCTTCATGACCTCGATGTTGTACGCCTTTCCTAACCATTCCTTGGAGTTTGCGGCGACCGTTTCGATGATTCGTGCATCAAGTTCCTTGAGCTTATTAGAGAGCTCGACGGCTTGTTCGTTATCAGGGTCGATAGACAAATCAAGCGAATATGACGTCTTGTTAGTCGTCTCGTCAGTGAATGCGCTCAGACCATAAGGGCTTCGCATGAACGGAAGTTGCAAATAGAGCTTGCCCTTACCGTCGGCCGTGTTAATGTATACTGTCTTGCCACCGTTCTTGTTCTTCTTCATCTTACTGAAGACGACAGAGGACGGTTCGAAAGTGTTGGAAAGTTGGATCATGTTAGGGGACGACATCTTTTGGTATATCCTATAATGGAACCCAAACTTTAAGCACGTTATTTTTTTCTTCAGGTATTGTAACAACATAATGGGTCTCTTTAAGGATTGTGGTTGTGGATGTGGAGGGGCCAAAGCCCAGCAGAAATTTTTGATTTCTTTGATGTCCGCTCTCGTATTCTTCATCATCGCGAACCCAGACACTTTCAGACTGACGCGTTCCGTGTTCGGCTCTTGGATATCCGGACCAACCGGATGTCCCACCATGCGCGGTCTCGCGCTTCACACCGTAGTATTCATGCTCGTCACGTGGGGCATGATGAACATAAAGAAGGAGGGATATTCCATTCAAGAAAACGTCACTATTAAGATCGCACCAGGACCAGCTCCAGAAGAAGTGACCGCGCCACCAAAGATGGTTGACGCCCCAATGCCTTTGCCAGGTTTCTCCGAAGACCAACTTCAGATGTTCGACAGTGGCCTTAACCTCGCGTCTTTGGACCTCATGACAGAAGTTGATCAACCACTCGTCATGAAGAAGGAAGTGTCTTGCCAGTGTGAGAACGGTAAGACTGTGACCATCGAGGGTTAAATAATTTACATTTTGATAGCTAAATCAACATAATACACGTGTCCCGTGTATTATGTTGAGTGTTTCCCAACACGCGCTTTGTTTAGATTAGAAGTCTTCATCGAATTCTATTTCACATGAATCTTCATCCATCTTCCCGTAATCACCCACACGCTTTTCAAAAAAGTTCGTCTTACCATCGAGACTTATGTTTTCCATAAACTCAAAGGGGTTAGTCGAGTTCCAAATCTTGTTCTGTCCAACCTGTTTCATGAGTCGATCGGATACATATTCGATGTATTGCGTCATCTTTTCGGAGTTCATGCCGATGAGACTGCATGGAAGAGCATCCACGATGAATTCCTTTTCGATGGAGACAGCCTCTTCCACGATCTGCTTAATGACACTCTCATTTGGTTTAAATTTGAGCATGTTAAATAATTCTACAGCAAATTGAAGGTGAAGACCTTCATCTCTGCTAATCAATTCATTACTGAAACACAAACCTGGTAGGAGACCACGCTTCTTGAGCCAAAAAATGGCGCAGAAGCTTCCTGAGAAGAAGATACCTTCAACACATGCGAACGCCAATAGACGTTCGGCGAAAGGTCTCGAGCTGTCGAACCACTTCATGGCCCATCGCGCTTTCTTTTCGATACATGGAATTCGCTGAATAGCCTCGAAGAGTTCTCTCTTTTCACTGGAACTTTTAATGTACTTGTCTATGAGTTTACTGTACGTTTCACCATGTACCATCTCGTTATGGCTTTGGTATGCATAAAATGAGCGAGCCTCTGGGTACTGAACCTCATTGGCAAAGTTGTTGTTAATGTTTTCAAATACGATACCGTCTGATCCAGCGAAGAATGCAAGAATCATTTTGATAAAGTGTTGTTCGTTTTCTGCGAGTTTGTTCCAGTCATCCATGTCACGCGACAAATCTACTTCCTCCGCTGTCCAATTAGACATTTGAGCTTGTTTATATAGGGCCCAAAGGTTATCATGCTGAATTGGAAATACAGTAAATCTGTTGAGGGTTGGTAATAACATTGGTTCGATATCCTCTATGTGATCCTGAAAATCAAAGAATGAACCTATGTGTGTCCCATCCATGAAGATCTGTGGGTACGCCACCACCGGCTTTCCGCATTTCTTCGTGAGTTCGTCTTTCTCCATATTCGCCTTCTTGTAATCCAAACCAAGATCTTTACAAAGTTGTTCGGCTTGGTCACAAAGCTTACATCCATCTTTTGAAAAAATTTCGACCCCCATCTGCGTGTTATTACTTGGAAATATTTTTGTTCCAAAACTTTAAGGATGATAAATTTTGGTGAGATCCAGCCTGGTGATCTCTTGAAGGTGTTGCTGAATATAGACGATATTGACGATGAGATATACGCTTTAACAAAAGAAAACCGTGATGACTACATCATTGTTAACTATTACCTTGAAACCTCTTTGGTTTACAAGGGTGCGCGCGTATATGAACTCGATGAAAACGAAGAACTTGCACAAGAAGAAAACTTATGTGAACACTACCCACAGGGTGAGACCGTATTTAAGAAAGTGGATGGTATGTTGTATTGCATAGAAGACGAGATAGATGATGACATGGAAAGTGTATTCATCGATGAGTCCGACGACGAAAGTGATCTCGAGGGATTCATTGTCCCAGACGACGAAATTGATGGGGAGGTGATTCCACCCAGTGACCATAAAGCCATAGACAAAGAATGGAATGAATGGCAACCATTGAGCCCTGGTTCTAAGAGATATAAAGAAGTCGTGGATTCAATAGAAGAATTTGCAAAAATGCAAGCAGATAATCTCAATTTTTAAAAACCTAAGTGCGCATTTTGGTCTTCTAAAAAAGAAGATAAGGAGGTATGGAAAGATTGGCTACTATCTGGTCGGATGTCGACCGTTTATTGAATAAACCCACTATAAGAAAGTCAATCAATACGCATCTTTGTACAGAATGTAATGGAGTAAAAGTGTTCACAAAAGAGGGAATGCCAGTGTGTTCGGAATGTGGTTTGACGCAACAACATTACGTCGACGATAGTCCGGAATGGACAAGTGGTCTAGGCGAAGACGGGCGTATAAACGATCCATCGAGATGTGGAAACCCTAACCCAAATCCGGAGCTCTTTTCGGATGCTTGGGGGAAAGGTACCATCATATCGACACAGAACATATCTACTTATGAAAACAAAAGAATGGCTAAGATAAACTTTCACCAATCTATGAACCATACAGATAGATCATTATTTCACGCATATAGAGACATAGATGAAACGTGTCACACTTTACCTGAGAGCGTTCTCAAGGATGCGAAGATGATGTATAGAAAGTTTAATGTAGAGAAACTCACGAGAGGGGCGGTTCGTTCGGGTATAAAAGCAAACTGCGTGCTTTACGCGTGTAGATTGTCTAAAATACCTAGAACCACGAAGGAAATAGCAGACATGTTTGGTATTCAAAGTAAGGACATAAGTCGTACTACACAAATGTTTAAGGACACGTTGTTGGGTAAGACTGAAAAGAATTACGTAACGAAACCATTCAATGTGATGCAACGGTTACTGAATGCATTTGAAGTCACGAGAGAGGAACGACTCGAGTGTAATAAGATGTGCGGTAAATTAGAAGAATGCGCCGAACTTATGAGTAAGACACCGAACAGCGTGGCTTCGGTTATCATTTATATAGTGATGCGGGGTAAGGTCACTAAGAATGAAATCAGTGAGAGATGTTCCGTGTCTATACCGACTATAAATAAGATAGAAACTATTATTAAACGATACTTAGAGGAATAATTGTAATATACTGTATCATGGTGAAACTATTTTTGTCCACCCCTTGTTATGGAGGTTTATGTCTCGAAAAGTACATGACGAGTATCATAAAGCTCCAGCTTAGATTGATTCGCGAAGGTATTCAACTTATGTTGGATACAACTGAAAATGAATCCCTTGTACATCGCGCAAGAAATGTCGCCATTGGTCGATTCATGCAAAAAACGGACGCCGATTACTTCATGTTCATCGACGCAGATATTGATTTTGATCCCGAATCTGTGGTACGCCTCGTGAAGTCTGGTCATGATGTATCCGTTGCTGTGTACCCAAAGAAGGTCGTGATGTGGGATCAAGCAAAGAAGGCCGTAGAAGACGGTGATGAAAGAAATATGGCGATGTTGTCTTCGAGTCTCGTCGCTAATATTGGTGCACACAGACGTTCCGTTGAAAATGGATTTGTTGAATTGCTCGATGGACCCACTGGCTTCATGGTGATCTCGAGAGGTGCTCTTGATAAGATGCACGAACACTTTACGGATCTGAATTGCAAGAATGACCATCAAAATAGAGATTTTGATGAGTATTGTGCGGTATTTGACTGCATGATTGATCCAGAATCGAGGAGATACCTATCCGAAGACTACGCATTTTGTCGACGTTGGCAACAAATCGAGGGTAAGATTTATGCCGATGTGCATACGACTTTAGGTCATGTAGGTAATTTGCCTTTCAGTGGATGTATGAATGAAAGGCTTAAGGCTTAGATGTATATAGTAGATAATGAAGTTAGCTACTATTATTGTCACTCGTAGTAAATCATGTCACGTAAAGACGCTTCACACTGTACTTCGTTTGAATCTCATGTGTATTCAAACGAAGGGTATACAGAATGAAGTTGTCTATGTGAATGATGACCCGTATGACAAATCCGAAATTATACAAAAATATATGAAAACGAGTGATCGTATTTTGTTTATCGATTTTGGTATCAGTATGGATGAAGGATCTTTGAGTAAGGTATTTTCTTCCAATGATGGCATCGGGTGTCTTGTGTTCCCAGGTGTACTCGAAGGCATCGACTGGGGCCTTTTCAAGGCCAGAGTCAAAGAAGGTGTAGAAGAACCGGTCGAACAAATTGGTCTCCATTTCGATACGGAAGTCGGAAACAAGATTTCTGAAGACATTTATCAAGTAAAGAAAACGTCCGCAAAGTGTTGGCTCATGATGTGTAAGCATGTCACTAGGATCGCGAAGGATAAGCGTACGAGTGAATACAAAGTTTCACCGAGGATGGAACAAATGTTTTCAAAGTTCAAGGAATTGGGTGTCAAAATTCATGCCTATACAGCAGCTAAGTTGGTGATGACATATAGTCACGAATGTGTGAGTAATCTGCTGAACGCCGCGGGTATTAAAGCTAATTAAAGATTTGACTTAAAATATTAAACATATGTCACGAGTATCTGTAAAGAGGGATGACCCGCTTTACACATACGCGATAAAGTTCATGGAGAATGCGTGGGGTGTTACACGTAGGTTTCCGGGATGTCAACCCATATCTATCGAATACAAGCATTTCGATACACTTCGTAAAAACGATTACGTCGTGTGTGAAAAGACGGATGGTGTTCGATATATGATGCTGGCTTTCATGTACGAAAACAACAAGGTGTGTGTTTTCGTAAACCGGGCGCTCGACATGTACGTGTGTAAACTTAACTTTAGGCGAGCCATTTACGATGGAACAATTTTAGAAGGTGAGATGTACGAAGATACATTCATGATTTATGATTGCCTCTATGACTCTGGTGTAGTGGTTGGGCAACACGATTTCTTGACCCGCTTAAAACACTGTGAAAACATATCTAAAAAGTTACTCGCACTCAAGGGTGATTCGGTCAAACTTCGTGTGAAAACGTTTCATCTCTTGGCCGATTTTGACTCTTTCTTGAATAACTACCTACCATCGGTCACACAAGACGTAGATGGTCTCATATTTACACCCATTCACTGTCCGGTGAAGATAGGAACACATGAGACCATGTTCAAGTGGAAACCAAAGAGCAAAAATACGGTTGATTTTCAGTTGAAGAGAATGGACAATGAATGGAGGTTATACGTACAAGAAAAGGGTGAACCGATATACGAGTCAACTATTCCACCAAACAAGATGGATGAACGTTGGTTAAAAAATAATGCGATCGTGGAGTGTGAATACGTCACAGATGATATACCGATGTGGTGGAGACCTTTGAAGATGCGAACAGATAAGACATATGCAAACAATAGGAGAACGTTTTATAGAACGCTCGTGAATATTAAGGAAGACATTAAAATCACGGATTTCTTAAAATGTACGTGAGTAAGTAATACCCATCCACGTCACGCGGTTGGGTTCTGTAGAGGTTTTCGTCGTCGTGTGCGACCCAAATATCGTTAAATTTTGCCGCGGATGTGTAATGTCCACCATACTGCGCACCTTTGTGTATAGCATAGGATTGTAAATTATATATAAGCTTATCGTCAAATGTTATTTCGTGTTCTAGTATAATATTGCTCTTTTTATCAAATGAAATGAACATGACCGGTGGAAATGACTTGAACAGTGTTCTTGTCGTAGTCACGTTGTGTCTGTTTCCCTCATCGTCCACGTAATCCGTAAGTGTGTGCCATTTCATACTTTCTGTCAACAATTCAGACACTTTACACTTTTGTTGGTTTATGTTTAGTGTCTGTATACTGAATGGTGTGTCCACCGTATTTTTGCCAACCGGTGATATCGTGATCTGCTTCTTTTCTCCGTATATGAGTTTTTTGATTTCTGGAAACGAACGTTCGAGTATGTCTATGATACAAAATAGTGCGTCTTGTGTATCATGTGGTTCGTGTTCTTCGAATCTTGGAAAAAGTTTCCTGAATTCCTTCAAGAGTGGTGCGACGTTGAAACACCCCGATTCTTGTGTGTTAAAATATTGTTGAGTGAGATTTTTGTAGAGTCTTGTAAATTCGCATTCACTTGAATATTCTGTTTTGTATATATGTTCGGTGATAGGTGTGGCGTGAAATAGACATTGTAGTGCAGAATTAAAGTAACATGTATTTCCTAAGTTGAGAAAACCATGCATATATGTAGTAGCTAAAAAAGGCTTAAGAGAAACGCGCATTATAATAATGAATATGGAGGTCGGAACTCTTTTTGAAAGCATCAAGCCGTTGTTCGAAAAACACAAGAATGACGAACACGTCGAGTTTGAATTTAGACTTGGAAAGTTTAACTGTGGTACATTTGACACGGATGTTGGTAAACAGAGATTTGAACTTGTTTTGGATGGTTTGAGACAATACGCTGGATGGGAACAGATCGTTTCTATCAACGAAGAAGTCTTTTATCGTGAAAGTGATAATCTTCGTATTTCTATTGACTCCACAACCGGAGATGAAAAGATTGTGAAGAAAGAACGTGTACACAACGAAGATTTCGATAAACTGAGAGGTGCACCTTACGATGTTCGTTTTGGTATTTCAAAAGAAACACCCGTCGAAGACTATGAAGGTGAAATGGATAAAAAGAAGAATAAATACAGACTCTCTTTCATTCGCAAGAACCTTTCTATTGACATGACGATCATTAATGGTGACGTGGAAGACATGGACACTGAAGATCCAAATCGATATCAGATTGAATTTGAAATCATTGACCCAAAACTTGTGACGGATGATAACACACTATTTAACATCGTACACAAAATTAAGGATGTATTTAATATCTTGCATACTAGTAAGTGATGATCTGGATACTTGTAATTTTGATCATAGCGTTTTTCGTATTTGGCACCGAATATACAGAAGATAATGTAGGTGTGTTAGGCTATAAAACTAAAAACTTTCATATGTCTCATGGTATGTCGAAGAAGATGTTCGAAACCATGAAACAGGATGGTTTGAGTGATGAAACACTCAAAGAGTTTGTCATGATGGAAGATCGACTATTGGAAGTAGAGCGCAAATCTGTGTGTTCACAAACCGCGCGACAATTCGAAGCCGTAGGCGTTTCCGATCAAATAAAAAAGCGTTTCTTGGGCTATGATTTTTCATACCACGCGAAACACATCAAACAGGCTTCCGAGCCAGAGAAAATGATAAACCGTAGCATCACTTGTTCTTAGCCAAATTTGCATGTATATTTTTGTATTTCTGGATGAACTGCTTTATATTAGCCTTTTTTGGCTTATGAGTTAATATGTAATTCACTACCGCACTTCCATACTTTCCATATTCTTTTTTCACGAGCTTTGTATCATACTCGGCTACGCGTTCTTGTTTCCATTCCGAAACTTTATCTTTTTTTATGTAATTCGCGGGCATCTTTTTCAAAATACCCTTCTTGTTAACGATGTTCTTCTCTTTCGCAGCCTGATTAAGAAGGTTGGTCACATCCTTCACGTCCTTTTCTATGTTCATGACATCCTTGTATTTCTTCATCCACCGAGTACCATATAATTTTACGATATCGTTTCTTATGCTGTTTGAGTTGAGACGACGTTTCTTTTCGGTAGCCTCATTCCTTGCTTCATTCTTGAGTGCGCGATTGATGTTTTTAGATAATCTGGCTTGGTTAGCTGCATTTTTCTTTGCCGTGTTTTCGGAAAGTTTCAACTTTTCGCACAGAGTCTTTACCGTGTCCAAATCCTCGACACTCACACCTTTATTTAGTGCGAGTGCGATGAGTTCGTCTTTTTTGTAAGACACACACGATTTATTATTTACTTTGAATGTAGAGTTACCGAGGTCTAGATTTTTAATCATATTACATATTTTGTCCTTCTTATTTGTCGTTTTCGTCCCCACGACACCCATCTTTTTAGCGACATCCAAAAGGGTCGTTTTAGTGAGTGTCGCACATTTCTTTTTGCCTATGCGCATGGTGCCGTCGTTATCGTATGTGATCTTCTTTGAATTATTGGTAGGGGATCTGCGAGTACTCGTTCTCTTTGGAATCTTGTAGCAACACTCATCACCTTGTGGATTCTTCTTGGTTTGATATCCGTTTTTACATGGTGGTCTTCTAGACTTTGGACACGTGGACGCTTTCGCTACAACTGACACAGTTTTGCGAGCCATGTTCTTGGGTATATTCGCTGTGAGTTGTATCTCGCCCTTAGCGTGTAACATGGAGAAGAAACTCGAGGCCGTGTTATATGCGGTGTTCAATGCATTTGGGTTAGCCGCACCCGATATTTGAATGGCACCAGATTTGGCTATTATGTACTTGTGATCCTTGTACAATGCGTACATCATGGGTGAAATTTCTGGTTCGTAATTAGATTTGAAACCGTAACGCACACTGTTTATATGGAGCCTCGTCATATTTTTGAAAACGCCGTTAATTCTAAACTGACCACTTAAGTTGTTATACTCGAAACGGTTATACAAAAATGCTTGACCTGGTGTATACTTCTTAACCATGAACTTACGTATGAGTTCCGGTTGGTTCACGATGTCTTCACCCTTACCAATGAAACCACCTGAGAAACGAATCTTACCATTCTTGTAAAAGTTAACCGTGCCTCCATTCGTTTCTGTACCGTTTGTGATTGAAAACTTTATTTGAACAGTAAAGAATTTTTCATTTATGTTACCCTTTTTACCATACTCTCTCGTGTGTGAAAATCCAGTCTTGAATCGACCATATATACCTACGAGTTCTTTCGTCTCTATGAAAATACCTCCACCTAAAGCGGTACGTTCGAGTGGTACTTTGTTAAGGATATATTTCAAGTCTAGACGTGCTTCGGCATTGAAATCCTTATTGACCGTAGCATTAAACATACCTGGATTGAGACCACTTAAAGAAAGTCGAGACACAGATGCGTTATTGTTCTCGTTACTGCTATTGTATACGAATTGCGCAAACTCACCCATGTTTTCGTTATTTATCATGGAGTTTTGTAACCTTCTAGGGAACGATGGTGGTGATGATCTTTGAATTTGAACACCCGAATTTTGAATGAATTTTTGTAGGGACTGGGGGCGTTGCATTCTAATGTATGACTATATTTTAATTACACATCTGATTCGTTAGAAATGAGGGTATCTGTGACCATGTCTAGACCAAATACGAACGGTTGCATGCTGTATGCACCACCGTTGTAAAGCTCGCTGTGTTGACGCACTTCGATGTCGCGCTGACTAAATGGACCTGCATAGAAATCCTGATTGAATCGCGGCTTACCAAGATTATTCGCCGTACAGTGCTCGTTGAATTTTTCAACGAATACCTTTTGAGGGCATCGCAGATCTGGACCGTACTTGATGTACGGGGACTGTAAGAAGTTCTCGAGTGTGCTTGACACTGTCGCAACCTGTCTCTGTACGTCCTTGAAATATTGTGGTACGATGTTCCAAATATCCTTATTTGCGTACCTCTGTGCGTATTCAAGATACGCCCGAATACACTTTTGGAGAATCACGGTAATCTCAGCCTCAAGCTTCTTCTCAAGGGTTGGATCAGCATCCTTGACCTGTTTACTAAAGTTCCAAGTCAAAATACGACGTAACACGGAACCAGAGTTGTCCTTGTAACTCGGGACTTCGTTCCCACCCAAAACACCCGGAACCTTCCATGTCATCGTCTTCGCCTTCTCATGTTTCACAGCGCATGACACCTGTTCACCAGACACGATCGATTGAAATTCAGCTTGTTCCAAAGAAATGTCTCCCTTGATTTCCGGAGAAATGAAGACAAATGCATCATAGATGGACGAGAGACCAAATTTCTTTTCCACGTTATTGGACAACGTTCGAACATCATCGATATCATAGAAGAGTGCAAACACCTTCGTAATCAGTGTAGATTTACCCGAACGAGCGATACCCTTGAGAAATGGAATCACCTGCCAACCATCCATATCGCCCACGTCAAAGCAGAGACGTCCACCCATGATGTACATCCATTTAGAGACTTCAGAATCAAACTTTTGGTAGTCCAAAACAGATTGAAAATATGGAGTGGGGATGTCTTCCCACTTTTCGGTGTACGAATAGTCTTCGAATTCCGTGTCAAAGTATTTGCAACTCACAATCGCTTGATCCAAATTCTTGAATTCATTTGAGTCGTACGTGTGAAACTTGGTTTCGTACAAACCAGTGCTCGCAGACCAACTTTTACCCACGAATACACCATTCTTGAAAGACCACACATGTCTGTTACGTTTAATTTCAGGGAACTGCATGTCGTTGCAGTTTGACAAGTGACGAATCACATCCGAATACGCTGAACCTCTACAACTGAGATTTTTCCACAGTTCGAACTCAGTCTCTTTTTGTGCCACGCTGTACACGTATTCCTGGATTCTCTGTTCTTGTTTCCAGGCGCGCGTGTCGTAGCCATCTTCGGTTCTGATTTGTTTACAGCAGTGCCCCTTGTATCTCTTGATGTTACTCTCGTAAAGCTTTTTGAGAGTAGCCAAAATAGCTTGTTGATAAGGACTCAGTTCCTCGCTGTTTGATATAGTCGAACACCTGAAGATGGATGGATCAGTCTCTGGATTGATAGGGATATACGTCGGATTGTTGATGCGCTCGTAAATACGAGTGTGTCTAAACACGATCTGCCACGCATCATCCACTTGATCTATCAGGCGATTGATTCTCATAGATATTTTCATATCATCTCTGTCATCTAAATCCAGAATTTTCAGGGCATCCGCTCGATGGTAGAGCTGTCCGAGTTGAAGATTCATTCTTTGATGTTTCGCCGAGATACGTTCGATATCGACATTATTACATGGCAATCCAGATTCAGGATTGAGCTCGTGTGGAGCGAAAAAATTTTTAAAACCCAGTTGAAAGGAAACGCCTTCGTCATCCCTTCGTTGTATGTCCCACATGTCTTCCAATTGGGTCAAAAAGTTTATGAGTTGTTCCGGATTGAGACCTTGAATCATGTTCGACCACATGACCTGATTCGTCTCCTCCGGATTTGCATCCTGGTTTATGAAGTGTGTATCCAGCATGACCCCTTATAGTAGCTACGATTCATTTTTCTAAGCATTTTTTTGGAGCTGAGAAAGAATCTTGATCATGATCCTGTTTTGCATTTCGAGCTGCTTAGAAATACTCACAATGGCACTACAGACAGTGTCACCATCTTCCGTGGTCAGCACTGAACCCAAGAGGCCACCGATGTCTAATTCCATCATTGGCTCTTCTTCGATATCGGAGGTATAAATCATTTCTTCGTCGTCTTCAAACTCTTCTTCGTCGTCTTCGAATTCTTCCTCATCGGTTTCCTCAATTTCTTCCGGTACTGATTCATCTGGGTACTTTTCTTCAGTAGACATTTAAAGTACACCAGGAAAAATCAAACTGAGTTTTTTCGCGAAATTATTTTCTCCGTATATAGTACAAAAACTCTCAGAATGGCCGGTGGTCTCATGCAACTCGTCGCGTACGGTGCCCAAGACGTCTACTTGACGGGCAACCCAAAAGTCACTTTCTTCCAAGCCGTGTACAAGCGTCACACGAACTTCGCTATGGAAAACATCGAACAAACCGTGAACGGTACCCCAGGTGCCAACGGTCGTGTTTCCGTCACCATTGCTCGCAACGGTGATCTTGTCGCGGACATGTACATCGAGTCCGTTGCCGGTGCGACTGCCGGTACCGATGATGCCTGGTTGGCTGAGCGCATGGTCAAGGACGTTGAATTGTCCATCGGTGGCCAGCGCATCGACAAGCACTACCAAAAGTGGTGGCGCTTGTACTCTGAGCTCTACTTGGATGAGGCCAAGAAGAGCAACTACGGTAAGATGACCACGGCTGTCGAAGCCGGTAAGAAGATCTTCTTGCCACTCATCTTCTTCTTCAACCGCAACCCAGGTTTGGCGTTGCCCTTGATTGCCTTGCAATACCACGAAGTCCGCCTCGACTTCGATTTGTCGGCTGAATTCGAAAACGTTACCCAAAACAAGACTTTCAAGGTGTGGGCTAACTACATCTACTTGGACACCGAAGAGCGCCGTCGCTTCGCCCAAAAGGGTCACGAGTACCTCATCGAACAAGTGCAACACACTGGCACCGACACCGTCACCCTCGGTTCGGAAGTCCAAAAGCGCTTGTCGTACAACCACCCAGTCAAGGAGTTGGTCTTCTGCCTTGATGATGGCACCGATGGCTGGTCTACCTCCGCGGGCTCCCCAGTCGTTACGGCGAACGTTCTCCGTTCGGCGACTGAATCCAACTGCTTCATCTCTGGCTCCTTCGCGGGTGCCCCCATGGTTGCGGTTGAAGGCGCGAACTTCTCCGAAGATGGCCAAGGTACCCTGGACACCTTCAAGCTCGTCCTCAACGGCCAAGACCGCTTCAAGGAACAATCGGGCAAGTACTTCAACACTGTCCAACCATTCGTTCACCACTCCGGCTCCCCAATGCCAGGTGTGTACGCGTACTCCTTCGCCCTCAAGCCAGAAGAGCACCAACCAACCGGTACGTGCAACTTCTCGCGCATCGATAACGCGCAAGTTGCCATCAAGGCTCGCGCCGATGCCTCGGGTAAGACTACCCTCCGCATGTTCGCGACCAACTACAACGTGTTGCGCATCCAATCCGGTATGGGCGGCCTTGCGTTCTCCAACTAAGTTCGTTTTAGTATAATTGAATTGTAATGTAAAAATAGTAAATATTAAGATACACCACGTATGTTAATATTTTAATAGATGTGTATAATAAACGTAAAATGGCTGAAACTGATCAGAAGGACACAACTCCCAAACCCACGCGATCTACGAATTGGGGTGTGATCATACTCATGATCATATTGGTATTATTATCTGGTGTAATCGCATGGTTTGTGTTTTTTGATAAAAAGGTGAATGCGACGCGAAACACTATCATGACTAACGTAGGAGGTCAATCTTTGAATTCCATGTCTATGTCTAATAATAGCGCATATGGATATAACAGTAATATATAATAAAACTTAAAGTTAAAAACATACATATTACTAAGTATGATTGTAGTGTACACAGACGGGAGTTGTTTACACAATCCAGGGCCGGGTGGATGGGCGGCTAAGTGTTATAATCCCTTATTCGTGCTAGAAGGTGGATGTCATACGAGCACGAACAATATTATGGAAATGACGGCTGTCATTAAAACACTAGAGAAATGTCTAGAATTGAATGAGCTCGATGTTGTCATATACACTGATAGTAAATACGTGAAACTGGGACTCACAGAATGGTGTAAAAAGTGGGTCTCGAACGGGTGGCGCACGGCTACAGGTGGGGAAGTGAAAAACAAGGATCTCTGGGTCCGCCTCCTAGATTTGATGAAACAAATGCACTCGATTAACATCGAATGGGTGAAGGCGCACTCCACGAATACGAAAAATAATGAAGTTGACGGGTTGGCACGAAGACAGGCGAACATATTTTCTGGGTGTTAAATAATGAACGGTCACTGGTGTGATCGGGAAGAGCGCCTCCTTCGTCGATGGGCGGAGAAGGCTGCGGGATACAGATGGTTACACAACCACTCGAGATTACACTACAAGTGGTTGACAGACATACTTACATATCCTTGTATAATAATATCAAGTATCACCGGTGTCGGTGGTTTTGCCGTCCTCAACCCAAGTGATGATAATATTTCATCCAACATGAGAAGGAATATTATCATTTTCCAGTACACGTTTGCGTTTCTTAATGTCGTTGCAGGTATACTCACATCCGTCGTCAAGTTTAGTAATAGTTCTAGTATGATGGAATCACATTCATCTATGTGTATACAGTATTCAAAATTTTATAGAAATATAGACATGGAATTGTCTTTAGATGTAGAACATCGTACAGACGCCATAGAGTTTGTGAATAAACAGAGGCAGGAATACGACAGACTCTTAGATGAAGCTCCGGATATCCCACATCGTACTATATATGAATTCAACAGGACCTTCCCCGACAAAGAGAACAAACCAGACGTGTGTAACGGCCTAAATGTGATAGAAGAATCTTCTGATAATGGTTCAGATACCAAAGTAAAACACGCGATTGCGAGATGGTTGAAAAGGACGCGACGTGAAAAATCATTTGAATTAACTAGAGGTGAGAGTGTGTAAATACCGCCTAAGTCACTGCATATGTTTACATAAATCATTCATAAAATGGAACTCCAACGTGCTATCAGAAACGGCGACCTCTACGGGCTTCGTAAGCTCGAACACCAAATCCTCGAACACGCGAATCATGTGTACGAAGATGCTGGAAACGGAAACGATGATTATGAAAACTTTAGTATTTACTGGATTGCCATTCAAGAAGACAAGGAACTCGCACTCGAGATGTTGATGATGTTTATGAACACGTGTGAAACCGCACTCGGTCACTATTTTCATGACTACATGGAAGTCATGGCGTACGCGGGATTGGTCGGTGCAGTGTGTAGCGAAAACCGGGCTATCATAGACATCTTGAAAACGTGTATTGACGAAGATTCATATATGGATATCATTAGTACCTACAAGTAGTTTAAAGAGTATATGCGTGTAATACACAGTAGAGGAAGAGCTCTTATAACTCAGTTGGTTAGAGTGTGGTGCTTATACCTAAGTATACTTGTGTGAGTTAATTCTCACAAAGGCACGCCAAAGTCACGGGTTCGATCCCCGTTAAGAGCAATTTACTTTTTACAACCGAATCCCGTTTGTAAAAAGTAATCTCAGTATATATAAAATGTCTCCACCAAGAAAGAATGATCCTATGAGAAGAGGATACAGCGCTGCTAGTATAAAAAATCTCGCAAACCAAATTGGTCAGCGAGCGAATAAAGCCGCGAACAAGGCTCTCCGATCGGGGCACAGTGCCACGAGCATGAAAAATTTGATCGCGCAATTTGAAAAGAAGGCGGGTATTGTTAAATAAATCTATGTATTATAATAATGCAGTTTCTCCAAGACACTAAAGTCCTCGTGCCGATGGTGGTTGCTTCCATATACGGGACTGTTAAGGTTTCTAACATGAACTTTTATCCACGTGTCGATGAAATTTTGAACCAAACTACAGTGTATGGTATCATCATCATGATGCATGCGATGTTTGGAATCAATCCAATCAGTGAAGTCCCAGAAAGAATCAAGATGATCACGTCGAATGCTTGGTTTAAGTTGATGTCTCTACTTGTCCTCTCTTTCTCTGCGACCCGTGATTTCGAAGACGCAGTTTTAGTGCTCGCGGCCTTCCTCGGATTGGTGCAACTCTTGCGCACAAAAGAAGAGCGTAAAAAATACCCATATATAATAGCGTAAATGATCTGTGCATCACATAAGCCCCATGATATTTACAAGTATAGACGTATCAAGATTCGTACGACCATACTTGAAACTATATATAACCGGTCACCCTTATCGATGAACCATGAAAGACACACTAACGATCGGTTGCGTTTTAGGTTCGCGGAAGCGATCCGAGAAGCGGAAGACATCTGTTCGAAGAAAAAAGAGTGTAGTGCGTGTTATAACGCATGGTACGAGGTCGACGAACTCGAGGATTCACTCATGCGACTTGGTGAAGAAGTTATCCAAGATAATAATATGAGGTACGGATCACTTATACGTAGAAATTTTAAAAATAGGTGGAATGTTAAGAATGTTGAAGACCATCACGTGATTCCATACCAGTTTAGGAATCATTCACTCATTAAGTATTTAAAGTATGACGTTCATTCGAGTAAAAACATAATCATGATGCCCCGTGTTTTAACACCAAATTTACGCGAAAATCGTCTCACACACAATGGTGGTCATAAAAAATACAATAAGTACGTGTGTACCGTACTCGATTCTATCGATAAGCTTGATAATCCGGAGCCAGAATTTAGAAAGTTTGTTGACTTTTTAAAAATTGGGTGTCGTTTTAGACCTCAGGATATACCGTGGCCTTAGTATCCCTGTTCGAGCAAATCCGTGGTTGCATCCGGATACCTTTTAGAGAAAAAATCCTTCTTTTTCCAGTCACTGTGTCCTATAGTACTGGAATGAGACCTATCTATAACCATACAATGTCTTAAATCTTTGTAATACACGCGAGCACCTTTCGCTATTAAATCCTCGTGTTTCATATCTACGTGATTGTCCATTGGATAAAAATACTTGTGGTACTCACGCATGTTATCCACGTGTATGAGATAACATTTAGTACTTGATATCCATTTCACGCGTTGTAAACCCGTTTCAGACGTGTCAGATGCGGGAAGTCTAGAGAGGCAGTGGAAGAAACATAATTCGAAATCGTCACCAAGTTCATCTATCACGTATTGTATTTCGTCGAATATACTCTTGTGTCGTATGATCACGTTATCTTCAAATACGACTGCGTATTTGAGTCCTTGTCTAAAGCATTTGTCGTAAATGTCCATGTGCCCAAAATAGCACCCAATTGCACCCATGTTAAAATACGTGATGTCTGGTCTGACGGAAGACTTGTCGTAATGTGTTTTGAGTGCAAATCTATAGTACTTTGGTTCTATGTGGTCCGAATACCACTTTATGGAATTTGGTGTTTTTGTCTCTTGGCCATACACGACTTCTAATGGTACGCTATTATCGTACGAATCCAAGAATTTCTTGGAACGCTCGTTAGACGATTTCATGGTGAGCAAAAAGCATTTGTAATCTACGCGTGGTGAATAGAGTATGTTTTTGAGTACGATTAACACGAATGTAAGAATTATTACAAGTGGTAATACTACCATACCTAAAGTATGTTCATAAAATTATCTACGGAGAGATGCGATGAAATTCATGGACGTCTTCGTCTGATGTAAGAAGTCGTACTGACACACAGCCGCTTGAACTACGGGACAAGGGATGCCCGCGTGTGCGCAGTGCATGACAAATGTTCGTGCATATGTGACAGAATCATCCATGACATCAAATGTGTTTATGTCAGTAAACATGGGGCATTCGAGTGTGCTTCCTTTGATACAGCCCTTGACTTTCGGAGAAAGTTGCATACCCTCGTGGTACACCATCGCATACACGAATCGAAGGGTTTGTAAAGCGACGATGCGATCGAAAAACTTATTGAAGCATTGTTTAGTGTCGACAAGTTTCATGTATCTGCTCGTCATTCGGGCATTCAAACTTGTTTGGAGTACCGGCGTGGGAATGTGTGACCCGAGTGCATGCGTAGAACACCAAATGGACTTGTCATTGATGTGCGCCATGTCATCGTACTTATATGAATTGTATAATCGACTGATACTCGTTTTGAGAATGGGGCCATTTATATCCATGTTGCGAGCTTCATTGAGTGTGTATGTGATTGACTTATCCTGGTTACAGTATCCATACATATCTGCATACGCTTGGAACAACGCACACTCCATGTTTTCATGGATCATGTGTATAAACTGGGCAGAGCCGGGTTCTTCACCTGCGTACACGATCTCATCTGAAAACATCCGAAAAAACAGTTCTTGTGCATCAAAGAGTTCTTTTTTTCCACTTAACATTATCATCTTGTTAGACATACCCGCATCCATGTAATGAATACCCTTTTGTTTACACATTTCGTGATACTTTTTGGAGTATGTATACTTTTCGTTGCTGATATTGACGATGGTATCTTCTTTGTCACACCAATCGATTAGCTGGTGAATCGTGCGCTCAGACTCTTCGTGGTCTTTCATAAACGTGGCGATCGTTCTCGGGCCAGACATATGAAGAGACAAATCTGCCACCGACGGATGTGTCTTTACTTTTTTAAAACATGAGAGAGGTGTAGAATTTTTATCGTGGACATGTAATTCCTTAAATTGTTGCACCTTTCTTATGACCCGAAGGCTTGGATGACTGATACCTACGACCCCGTAAGACATGTTTACTGTGTATGTTTTGTGTTTATCTTTTATATCAGTTCCAACCAAACATCGACATGTCTGTGTAGTCACACCATGGATACACCTCTTCGTACCCCATAAAGTTCTTAGCATCGATTCCAGCTTCCTTACACTCTCTGCATATCTCGATGTTATCATCGATGATGAGATCAATCGCCAAGCTTCGACATATATCAACCTTTTTGACTTCGTGATCCGTAAAACTGTTCGTGATCACCAAATCATCAAACATTCCTGGAAAGTGTTTGAGTAACCACTCTTCAGTTTTAACTCGTGCACACCCTTGTCTACCCGTGACCGCATATATTTTTTCGGATTTACCTCTTAATTTAACTATTCCAATTTGCGAATTATATATGGGTTTTAAACTTAAAAATTCGGATGAATCGTAGAACTCTCGCACCATCCGTTGTGACTCGTATTCGGAAATGCCAAACATCTCTCGGTATAAATACTTGTACTTAGTGTTTGACGGGGGCATTCGGTGTCCTCTCCACTTCGCCATAGGCTTGACGAATGGGACGAGGACTTCATCGATATCAATAGCAACTCTCTGCATTTATTATTATATCATTCGTAATCTCTAAATGCTATTCCTACGGGGAATCTAGGAACACCCAGATCTGTTAGATTTTGATACTTTACGGTTAACATTTTACCTATGTAGATGTGACCGTTCTTAAACATATCGCGGCGTTTCTCCTGTGTACCTTCTGGTCTTACTGTAAATATTTGACCACTTTTAGTCACACACTCCCATACAGGAGTTCCCACGTCTTTACCAACACATTCTCGCATTCCAATGACTTTGTATTCGTCTGTCATGAAATCCTTGAGTTTCAAGAGGTAGTTACTTCTCTTACCAATTTCATATACACTCGATGCCTCTCTGATCATGGTTCCTTCATAGCCAGCATCCATGTATTCTTTGTGAATGACTGGGATATCACTCTTCGATTTAACCCATTGTGTATTCACAGTGATACGTTTGAGTCTTTGCTCGAATGTCAGATCTGGCTGGTTTGTGTCAAAATAGTCAAACACGTGAAATTCTAACGCTTTTGGGTTAGTCTTAAAGAGACTCGTGATCTCCTCGAAGGTCTTGTTTGGATCGTAACATTCTCCATCGAGGTATTCACCCTCTTTCAAATCTTTGCCTAGGTATTCAGTTCCAGGTACAATCTTACCAGTTCTAGAAATGCCACCTTTATTAGACACGAGAAGACGGACGCCGTCAATCTTTGGTTGCACATAGAATGGTTCACTGATATACTTGTGCCTGTCTTCCCACTTGTTTGCCAACATGGGCAAAATGGGTACCTCCTTTTGGTTTTCCCACATGGTTCTCGCACGTTTAAGAGCGCTATCATATCCAAGCTTCACATGTATAGTAGAAACAAGTTCTTTACCGCCCACCAACCCACTCTTTTTGATGATATAGGCGGTGTCATCTGGCATTTTTTTGACGCTTATATCTACGTAGCGTTTTCTGCCATTTTTATCGGTTTTAAAAATTGTTTCCATTATAGTAAGGGTAGATATGATTCCGGTCGTAAATTACGAGCGAATGGAGCGACTTAAGCCTCCCCCAGTAACGAAAGTTCCATTAAATGCAAACACTGCATGTATTGTCATAATAATTTTAGTTATTATTGGTTTGTATAAAAGAAGCATAGACGTTAGTCAATCCCGTGGACGACGTTATACTTGAGGCATTCTTCAACATTCAAGTAAATGTCCTTCTTCATGAGCTTCTTGAATTCCTTTTCTGGGATTTCAGTCTTCTCACCGTACACCTTGGTAATCATGTCCATGAACTTGGAGCACGAATCCATCTCATTCTTGAGGTCCTCGAACTTACCCCAGAAACCGTTGGTAGATAACTGGTGAATGAGGATGTGTGCATTCTTGCCCATACGGCGTTCGTGACCACCAAGCAATATGAAGGTGGCGGCACTGCAGCACGCACCTTGGGCAATGGTCGTCACCTTCACACGAGACTTTTCGATGATGTTCATGGCACTCAAGCCCGCGAACATTTCACCTCCGTCACTACAAATGTGGATTCGGATTTCGGGTTTGTATCCCGGGCACTCGATAGTTTGTCTCAGCAACTTCACCTCGAGTTTCTTGAATTCTTCGGTAAATTCAAGAATATCGTCTGTCGTCACGTCAGAGAAGAAGAACATTTCATTTCCGATGATTCGAGTAGTCTTGAACTCATCTTCGCCAGCGGTAGCAATCGGTATAATAGATGGAGCTGGCATTTGTTATCTGGGGTCCGTGTTTTTTAAACTGGTTCATGGGCTTTGATCTTCTTCTTGATTTGAGACACTTCTCTTGGTTTCAGTTTATTAGATAGAGCCAAGTGATTGATTACGTCAAAATCTTGAGCGTTTAGATTATAAGATGTGTATATATCTATATCCCCGGATCTCGCATATTCACGGAGTAATGCGAGTTCTTGATGTTGCGCACCCCGTGTTTTGAGTTGTATGTTTCTATATTTTTGGTGTCTCATTTTGTAATTTCCATATTTAGTCCAGAAACTACCTGGTCTAAGTGTTTTTTCGTTTAAAGTACCATTTAGGTAATATTTTGGTATACTTACAGTTGAATTTATAAAATATGCCATCGAATCCCACATACCATTATAAATAGATGTGTCATGTAAATCTGCATCTGAAAGTGAGTGTGAAATTATACCGAAATCACATTTAGAAGAGTCCACAAAGTTTTCGTGTATCATACCCCATACATGACCATGTTCAGACATTGCATCCACAGTTGATATCTCTTCGTTCGTACACAATAATGATACCACAAAATCTTTAGGGGATACGAAGTAGTCTTTATCATCTGAAAAGTTTAGGTAATCAAAGAAATTGTGTAAATTGCCTTTACAACGTTCAGCTGCCATTTTTGAATTTTTGTTATTTGGTTCCAAGGATGCTATTAAGTCTGGATTTCTTTTAGGTATCAGTATAGTTTCGAAGTTTGGTAACAAAAACATGTTTGATGCGACGACGATAAATGAACCTTTGCTCAGTACACCTCCATCAGACACGTACTCCACGAGTTGTCTCTGTGCTATGACGTCATGTCTGTATCCATCTATAAACATATGCATATTCGAACCTAGCATTTCATTCCTAACGTTTAAGTTATCTTCTAGTTCTATGCTATTTGATTCATCTAAAACTGCGTTTAATACGTATGTTTTTCCAACACCATTACCACCACATATCATCACATTCTTACCATTTCGTATATGTGTTTTGAGTAACTCTATCTCTTTACGGTGGAGCGTGTTATCTATTTTCTTTTTTTGTGTGGTTATTTTAACGAATGCGTCCATGTCAAAAGATGGTGATGATCTCGCTAATCAAGCTATAGATATTATTTTTGAGAACGATGCGCTTCAGACCAGAATAATCGAACCAATAAAAAGGAGATTCCTTCCTTACTTATTATGCATTGGTTTCTTTAATCTAACTTTATTCTTACTCGTCGCTTACATAGCAGCTCGTATGTTTAAACACTCTACCTAAACAGCCGACTCATCTGATTCCTCAGTTTCGCCCGTAGTTCCTTTATTCGCGACTGATTCAATAAATGTAGACGCACGTCTTCGAATACCACCTCCACTCTTCAGTGGATCGGTCATTTTTATTTTACCGGGCATGACACGACCGCGCAATTCGTCGAGTTCTTCCTTGAGTTGACCTTGTGACATAACCTGTGTGGGATCCTTGAGTAGACTCATAATGGAGTACTCCTTGATAGCCTTGAATGGCATGATTGGGTGAATATGTAAAATTTCCGGTTTTCTAAATATGTTATCATCCGGGAACTCCTTGTCGAATGCAGTCAATATCTTCTTTGGGATCGGTGGACTTTGTTCTATGAGTCGATCCATCTCTTGTTGACACTCATGAACCATGATCGAGCCATCGGAAGATCTGTTCACAAGTGGAAGGTTAAGTTCGAGTCTGATTTTACGCGAAAGTTTACCATATAATTGTGAGGCCGAACGATGGCTTTCCATCAACTCGTTAATTTTGAGGAACTGCATGATCGTGGCGATGATACCCGCGATGAGGTTGAGACCACCGATGATGGATGGAACTGCGGATCGAATACTTTCAGGAAATTGTTCTTGTGCGAAGTTTGCTGTACCGGTGATGGTCGAGAGTATGATCACAGGAAGTGTAAAACGCATACTCAGAGATTGAAACATCAAGAAAGCTTGGTAATTCATGTAACGATAGCACGCGGCTGCTTCACCCCAATCTTGAAGCACCTTTTCTTGTTGGGTGTGCCACTTCTTTGGGGCGTCAGGCTTTTCGATATCTTTTGGGAAACCCACGATCATATTGTTCTCACTATTTTCTTGGTTCATATTAATAGTAATGAACATTATATTCTACATCCACCTCGTATTGTTCATCACGATGCTCGTGATTCCCTTCCTGAAAAATACGCAGTTACTGGAAATGTATAGTCTCCTCGTGCCATTCATATTTTACCATTGGTCTGTGAATGATGACACATGTGCATTGACCCAGATGGAGATGTACGTGACGGGTAACAATAAGGAAGAGACTTTCTTCGGACGAATTATGGGACCTATATACAAGATGGAAGATAACGACGCAAACAACCTGCTCAAGACGGTCATGTTTGGTTTGTGGATGATCGTACAATACAGGTTGGGTCGGATAAATTTAGCCTAAGTCGGTACATAAAGTATAAAAAATCACATAAAAAAATTATGCCTTCACACGCTCCAGTTTACGATTATAGATGGGGATCTGGTACTAATATGGTCACGGATCGATCTATTTTACACAGTGCA